>Ga0209093_1000210_pt1 | contig 29635 bp, 35 predicted proteins | sample SidtaG_4_FD_187450 | JGI IMG/M metagenome (GOLD analysis project Ga0209093, IMG submission 187450) | Marine algal microbial communities from Sidmouth, United Kingdom - Sidmouth_Male1 metaG (SPAdes) (version 2) | ecosystem: Host-associated > Algae > Red algae > Unclassified | place: Sidmouth...
CCCCCCACCCCCCCCCCCCGCCACCGGCTGTCCCACCGCCCCCCGCCTCGCGCCGCCGCCGCGCGCGCAGCGGCCGCGGCTCTCACAACAGCCCTCGTGCGCGAGTTTCTCGCCACCCCCCCTCCCTCCGTCACTGTCGACGTAGTCGGCGCCGAAGCCGTCGGAGCCGCCGTCGAGCTCCTCGCCGACACTCACCCGCGCCTGTACCTGCGGCTGCTCCCCGCCCCCCTCCAGCACCTCGACGGGGAAGCCTGCGCCGTCCGCTTGGGCGTCTTGCGCGCCTGCGGGCGGTTGCCCGTGCCACGCAAGGCCATCGCCGCCGCCTTGGCGGTAGGGGTGATGGGGGGCGCGGCGGGCGCCGCGCCCACCGCCCATGGTGTCGCCACCGTCGCCCCGACGGCGCTTGCGACTCGGCCCGCCGAGCAAGTCGAGGACCGCCGTCGCCTTCTGTGGCCGCACACAAATACACGAAAGAGTCATCGTAGATTCTTTCCCATTTCGCATTTTTCAGGAACTGAACCCCACTTGTTCTCGCCTGCCTTTTCCGCTGCCTCTTGCACCTGCAGGCTGCCCCGCTCGCTCGCGTGCCAGGCCCGCCCGCCCTGCTTCTGCTGTGACGCGCCTCCAGCCACAAGCTGCGAGGCATCCTGTTGAGCATCGCTGCCCACCCTGGGTGAGCCTAGACCCCGAGCGGGAAGATGGTAGCGGTGGCCAATCGGTGTCGCGCCGCTCCGCCGGAGCAGCACCGTTGCACTTTCCCCCATCCACAACGGTGCGCACCTGGCCACCTACGTCACTTTCCCCAGCGACACGGACAATGATGCCAACCGCTCCCCTCCTCCCCCCCCCTCCCCATGTCCCCCTCGACCTCCCCGACCTCCCCTCCGATGTGCTGCTGCTGATATTTGACCGCCTGGGCTGGTTGGAGGTACCCCGTCTTCGCCGTGTGTCGGCGGCCTGGCGTGACGCCGTGGAAGCGTTTCGCTTGACGCAGACGGCTGTACGCGTTTGCCCTGCGGGGAGGTGGGGCGACGTCCCGCCGGTGGGACCGTGCGTGACGTCGCGTCGGCTACTGGAAGGGGTCCGTTTCTACTCCCCGCTGCTGACATTGTCGCTCGGCCCTCGGCAGCCGTTGACCAAGGACCCAGCGGTACCGACACTAGGCAAGCGTCGGCGGCGGTCGCGGAGACCAACCATGTGCAACTCGTCGACGAGCGTCCTCGCTGAGCTGCTCCGCTCTTGGCCGACCACTCGCCTGGGCGACACCCTCGTCGAGCTGAACCTCACGGCCATCGGCGCGGCCGCGCCCTGTGCTGCCCATGCGGCCGCACTTGGCGGAACCACCCTGCGCCCACGCGATTTTTCCGTGCTGCGCACGGGCTGCACGCGCCTTCGCGTGCTCTGTGTCGCGCGGTGCCGCTGGTGGAGCAACGCTTACGTGGCGTCGCTGCTTGGAGTGGCACCGGAAGATGCGTGGGCTGTCGCGTCCGCGTCTCACCTGGACGCGCTGCTTATGGCCGACACGTCTGTGACGGTGGCAGCCGTGACGGCCGCGCGGTCTGCGGGCGTGCGTGTCATCGACGCGAGCCGGTGCAGCAAGGTCGGTGGCGACCTCTTTCTGTCGGAGACGTGGCCAGCGCCGCCTATCGGGGCGGGCGCGGTTGTCGCTGGTGGAGACGTTTCGTCGTTGGGCGGTGGCGTCGCCAGTAGACGGGACGGTCGGCGCCGCCCCCTCGCCCGAGCCATCCTCAAACTCTGCGGAACGCGCCTCTCTGCCTTCGGCGTGTCCGGCGGCCATCGAACGGGGAGGTACGTGGATCTCAACACCTCAAAGTGCAAGCTCCTCGTACACGTGGACGTGAACCCGGCGTCAGTCTGGTCGGCAAGCTTCTCTGACTGTCGCCGGCTGGCGGCAGGGACGCTTCTTAGCCACTTGTGGTCGGCGGGATCCCGAGTAGCCCTTGAGGACGGGGGGGTGGGCGCTGGGGCCTTTCCGCGCCCCGAGGCTACTGCAACGGTTGGTCTCTTCCCCGCCCTGCGGTGCTTGACTCTTTGGCGCTGCTCTGCCGCCCCCCTGGACCGTTTGGTGTGCTGTGGCGGTGCGTTGCCTTCTCTGCAGCGTTTGGTAGTCCACGGGGTTGAAGGACTGACTGGGCTCGTCCTGGACGATCTGCCCGCTCTGGAGCTCGCGGACGCATCTGGATGCCCGGCCATGGAGGTCGTCTCTGTTGCGGGCTGCCCCGCGCTGCGGCGCGTGGACTTGCGCTGCAAGAGGGCGCCGCTTGAACGGGTGTCCGTTATTTTACGGGGTGGTGGGCAGGTCCTAGGGCTGCGCCCGTCCTGGTGTGTGTGGTCCGACTCGTCTGTTTTGCATGTGCGCCACGGGTGAGAGAGGCGGTGGGGAGGGGGAGTAGACCAAGCCCTTGCGTGTTTGCCGTGATTGAGCAGACACCTGTTGGTCGTGGGACAGGGGACGGCCATGTGAGCGCAACCCCGAAAACCGCCATGCGGGTGCCAGAGAGGCAGCACGAACACAGAAGGGAGCAGCGGAGGAAATGGGCGAAAATAGTAGAAATTCTCAAAAAAGGCGCGAAGTGCAACAAACAGCCTCGGAGGGTGCCAAGCCAGGACGGTGGGCACGGGAATCGCCACTGGCAATAAAAAAACACAACACGTGTAATAACATTAACATTCCACGAGGTGCGCCTCTGCCGTTCGAAGACAGAGCATCCCCACGGCCGGACCCACCAGGACCCCCGCCGCCCTGTCGCCACCGTCACCAGCGCCCGCGCTGCTAGCCACGCGGGTTGTAGGCCCCCGCACCCACTCCGTCGCCGTGGCGCGTCCCCCCCCCGCCGCGCGCCCCACTTCCCCCGCGACGCCCATCGCGGGTCCCCGGCCGCATCGAGCAGCGGTGACCGAGCCACCGCCGCCGGCGCACCGCTTGGCGTCCTCCTTCGGGGGGCGGTCCACTGGCTGATGGTCCGCCACTTGACCGATATGCCGGCCGCGAAAGTGGCCCGCGGACAGTCACCGACAGTGGCGGTAATGACATAGGCCGGCGCGGAGGCCGACGCAGCGACCGACGTGGCCGTTAACCGCCGGACGCCCTCTAACAGGCCGCGCAGAGGCGTGCCTCGGCGTGCCTACCGAATCTCCCCGAGCACGCCGCCGACCGGTTGGTTGCCAGGGGCGCAGACGGCACCCGGACGGGCGGCGGCAGCCGCCGACCGCCGCCGCCTCGGTAGCGCCGCACCACCCCCCCCTCCCCGCACCGCACCGCAGGACCTCGCACGGACAATGCCGCGGGCAGCCCTGGGTGCGTGGTAGCAGCCACGCCGCGTCCGTCGCGTGTTGCGGCCGCGGCAAGGCTGCAACGGGTCGGCAGTGCCGCTGCCGAGGGGGGGGCGGGCGCCGCCACGGTCAGCGCAGCGGTGGTAACAACAGCGGCGGAGGCGGGGCGGCGTGGGACGCTGTCTGCCGGTCTCCCGTGCCGCGGCAGCGGTGCGACGCCGACGCCGACGCCGACGCCTCCGCCCGCCGACCCGCACTTGTGGGCGCGCCGCCGCGGGCACGGGCGAGACCGCCGCCCGCCGCTGCCACCACCACATCCGCCTCCGCCCGCCACGCCGTTGCCGGCCGCCGCGGCGGCGCGTCACCGCCGCCGCCGGTGCCACCGCTGCGGCGCCCGTGGCAGCCGAGACGACTGCAACGCTGACGGCCGCCGTGGCACCCGCCACCGTCGGCCGCCGACCGAGGGACGGAGAGCCGCGGCACCCGTGTCCGCCGACGTCTGCAGCGGCCTCGCGGCCGCCACCCATCGGCGGTGCGAGCCGGACCGTAGCGGCCGACACGTGGGGGTGCCGTCGCCCGCCGCCTGCTGCCGCCACGCGCGAACAGTGCCGCATACTCACGCGTCGCCGACGCGGGCGCGTGGTCGCAGCAACCACCGCCGCGGCGTCATCCCGAGCGCTGGCCGCCAGACGGTCGGCCGCCGCTTCTGGGGTGCCCCGCGCGGCTCCGTGACCTCGACGCGGCGCAGCTGGGCGGTCTGGTGTGCGGCAGCGGCGTGCGTGCCGGTCCGCCTCCCGCCGCGGCGGTGCATCATGCCATGATGGCCGGCTAGGGCGGCGGCGGCGGCGCCCCACTGCTGCGCCGGCGACGTGACGCCACCAGCGGGCGGCACGGCGGCGCCTCTGGCGAGGCTGGCGGTGGGACACCCGGCGGCCGCTCGTGGCCTGGCGGGGGCCTGACCAGCGGCAGTGCCGGCGCCCGCAGCGTGGACACCCGCGAGTGGCGGCGAGTGGGTGGCGCGCACTGCGGGGGGGGGGGCGGGGGGAGCAGCGACGGTCGCATGTGTGCGGCGTGGCGCCGCTGTTGGACTCCTAGGCGCGTCGAGCGGCACCGGGCGCCCCGCCGTGCCAGCGGGAGCGGTCGTCCCGGAACGCCGCCACTGTCGCTACATCCGCCACCGCCGCCTCTGGCACACGCGTAGGTGGGGGGGTGTCGTCAACAGGGTCGCCGGTATGGTCAGGGTGACCGTGGGTGGCATCCGCCCCCCACGGCGCGCGTGCAACCCCCGGCCCATTATCGCCTGCATCTCGTAAGGAGATAGCACTCCCATTCCTTGGTCCACCAGCTCGGCAGCGTCTGCCATACATCCAATCGTTTGTGTACACAGAAGCAGGCAGCGACGTCATCGCGCACCACCCAGGACATCCCCCCCCGCCCCCCCTCACTCCGACGGCACAGTCTCGAGCGTCACCTCCCCCACCCACTCCTCCCCCTCCTCGACCACAACCGGCATCTTGACCGACACGGCCTCCACGCACACGTACCGCCGCCAATCGTCGTCGGGCTTATCCGCCAGCTCCGCCGTATTGTCCACGTACGCGTTCCACACGACCGCGTCGGGAAAGTCTTTCGTGCGCATCACCACCGCCCCCGCAGACGCGCCCCGCTCCAGCGTCAGCGTCGACGGGGCGTCGAGGTACACGCGGTCGACTTCGGCCGCCCCGACCGTCACCGCGTCGGCCGCCTCGGTGTGCTCCCGCCCGCCGTCGGCCGAATCCCGGTACGTCAAGCCGCAGAGGCCCTCGACGGTCACGCCCGCCGCCGGCTCGACGGCAAAGTAGGTGTGGAGCGCGGCGGTGATGGAGGCGGGCGGGGAGCCCGCCGCGACCGCCGCGGCGAGGCGGAGGGAGAGGGCGCCGCCCGCCTTGGCCAGCCTCACCGTGTACGTCAGCACCCAGGCGGCGGCAAAGCCGGCCGCGCGCGTGTCGGGGGAGGAGCCGAGGGCAAACGTTGCGGAGAGGGCGTCCGCTTCGTCTGCCGTTGCCGTCAGCGTCCACGCCGACGTGCGCGCAAAGCCGTGTTGGGGGAGCTCCCCCGCGCCAAATTGGGGCCACAAGGCGGGATGCCCCCACGGAGCGCCTTTTTGCCATTGTAGACGGCCGTGGGGCTCATGTAGTGGAGGGACGTGCCGCCACCGTCGGTCCACGACGCCACGTGGGCGCCGTGGAGGTAGACGGTCGTTGAGGCGGCGGACGATGGGGACGCCAGCCGCACGGCGGGTAGGCCGCCCTCGCCCGTGAAAACCGTGATGGAGCCGCGGTAGTTAAATGTGGCAGCCAGGGTCTCCACAGACGCCATGATTCCTAAACGGGGCAACACGCAACTGTCCAAAAAAGCTATATAGGGTCCAAGCAGACACCACAAAGTAGGATCCTACAGCAACAACCAGAAAAGGGAGAGCACCAGCCGCAAGAAAGAGCCCGCCGCAGTAGGCGGCTCCCGGCACCTCGCTTTCGAGCCAGATTATGTCGTGGCACGACTCCCGGGGGCACTTCGCAGCAGTTTCGCATGATTTTAACGGTTCTCAGCCAATAGGATCACACGACTGGGGCGGTCTGAAAACTCCGATCCGCACAAGGCCAAACATACACATACATCTGGGTTTCGGTCATCCTGTGGAGTACAGCCAAGTGACCTCGGCTGGATAGTTAAAATCAATTAGTTTTGTGGAGCTCTCTTTCAAACAAGAGACTGTAGCTCTTTTCCGTCGCCTTCGACAACACAAACAGGCAAGGTAAGAGACGCACGTCCCGGCACATCGGCGTCCGATGACGATGCTGACTGCATGTATTCCGGCATTGGGGTCCACCGCAGCGCCACGGGGCAATGTGAGGCCAGCTCAGGGAACTGGGAACACCGCATAGTGCTCCGAACAATGGCCTTAGCGTGCTGCTGCTCACTCCCGACCTCATCGTCGCGCCTACCGACCTCCACCGTTGCGTCGTTCTTGATACGCTCAATGATGTACCACACCGTACCGTCCTCCGCAATGTGTCGCTCCAGCAACAACCTGGTTATCATGGTGCCGTCGTTGTGGACGAATGTGTTGCATACCGCCGCGGTGGACGCTCGCGCGCGCGGGTTTTGCCCAGCGAAGGACATGAGTGCGTGGTCCTCGTTGTGTCAATAAAAACAAAGCAATGTGTTCGACACCACGTCGATTGCTCATCATATCAGAGGGACAAGCAATATCGCCGAAGAGGAAACAGGTGCTTCTCTTCCATCTCTGGTGATAGGGAATGTCATATGATACAGTCGCTACCCAAGTGCCTGTTTTCTGGGTCGCTACAGTACGCAACCGACTCCTGTGCTCAAACGTACGTGAGTACGTTCTGAGCGGATGTTTGGCTGGAAGCGACGCACAGAGTGTACAGAAAGACCGCGGTCAAGGATGTATCAAGCAAGAAATGGTGTGTGACTTGAACCAGGGAAAACGACAGCACTAGTCCGTGTTCGTTCCGCGGCCTTGCACCTACATGGCTGTCCCGTGTTGCTTCTCGTCCTTGACACGTACACGACCCACCCCAGTAGCGCCGCCGCTCCCGGGCATTTCACCAGAAGAAGGACCTCCCGACAACCCCGCCGGCCGTTCCGTCGTCCCACTCCCAGCCAGCGGCTCGGACTTGCCGCTCCGAGCCGGCAGCTCGGTCGTAGCGCTCCCCGGCGGCGGCTCGGGCGTCCCGTTTCCGGTCGGCAGCTGGGGCGTCCCGCTGCCCACCACCGTCCGCTCAGACGGTCCGCCTCCCGCCAGCCGCTCGGGGTCTCGACTCCCATGGACGACCCCTCCGTCCAACGTGGGTTCGACCTTGATGGTTTCTCCCTCGACCTTGACGGTCGGCCTGGAAGTACCTGCCGCTCCAGCCGACGCCAGTTGTGCGTGGGCTGCGGCTTTCCCGACAGCAGCCGCTCGTGTTATAGCAGCGTCCGCTGCGGCGACGGCGGCATGAGCCGAGGCAGCCGCATGCATCGTGGACGGCGCGGGCCCCTTCCCGCGCTTGCTGCGCGGTGGTGAGCTCAGTACACCCTGGGGAGGGCCGGCCGGTCCCGTCGCTCCGGCCCTGAGTTGGTTAAGAGCAGATCCATCCCGGGAGCCCGCCCCGCCACCGCCGGAGGTGGCCAGTAGGGTGACACCGCCGAGCGTGGCGACGCGAGCACCGCCTGGCCCCAGAGACCAGGTACGAGTCATCTTGCCGACAGAAGGTGCGGGCAGCTTCTCCACGACGCTTGCCCCTCCGACATCTGCGAGGGCGCCGCGTTGGAGCACACTATCCCCCGTGGCGGGGGACCCCTCGGAAGGCGTGTCGGGCGGAGGCGTCTGCGGCTCGTAGATGGGAGCGGCAGGGATCCCTTGCACCGAAAAATCTTGGGATAAAGCTGGGTCGCCGGGGCCGGCCGTTGGAGACGCGACGAGACCGCCACGTGACCGGAGAGGGTAGCGACAGGGGGTCGGTGTAGCCACAGCCGGCCCGGGTGACGCCATAGTGTGCTTGGCGCGCGTGGGGTACCGGTGAGAGGGACTCGCGGTGGGGGCAGGTCCCCCGCTTGTGGACGATGGCGACGAGAAGGCCGAACGTAAAGACGAAGGCGTGCCACTGGGTTTAAAAGACCATCCGTGCGAGCGGTTGCGGCGGCGGCGACGAGACGGCTTGAGCGAACGCCACACGCCGGGGCCAAACAGGCGGTCTTCCGAGCTCGCAGGAGATGGGGCGCCATGTACTACCCGCTTGCTACTCGACCGCCCGCGTCGGCCGCCTGTCCCGCCGGCCGCGCTGGTCCCACCGCCAGCACCCGACCGCGTAGACACCATGGCGACTTGTACGAACCCGGCGTCAGTGTGGAGCTGCGGTGCGCGTCTTGCACGGCACCGGTGCCCCGTGTCGCCGGCTGTGATGGACAGCGACAGTGCTCGGTCGTGCCCCCGCCCTCTTGTTCAGCTGCTGGGTCCATGCGACACAGAGAACCGAGCGACAGTGCACAGACTTCGACCAAAAACGCGGCTGTGTCCGACCGCAACAATCGTCTATAGCCACCGCGCGGGGGCGTGCACCAGTCGACAGGAGCTCATGGACTATCCGATTGGGACTCACGTGTCCAGTCCCGCCTCCCGGTGCACCCACCACCGCCCCCATAGAGAGTGCAAACACGGCGCCCTGTCGGTCGGCACAGGGTCCCCCGTTGGTGTCGGGGAGCCAAAGAGGGGCAACGGGGAAAAAAGGGGGGCAGAGAGAAGCAAGGAAAGGTGGCGGTGGCGGTGGGGGAGGGCCGGGAGGGAGGGGTGGGTGGAGCAGGGGGGGGGGAGGGGGGGCGGAGGCGGCGAGGGAAGGAGGGGGAAGGGGGGGAGAAGCAGCACAGGAGAGGGGAAAGAGAGGTGCCTGGCCACAACGGGACGTGTATGGCAAATGCTCGCGTCGAGCTGACCCTGCCGCGTGAGGGCGGTCAGCACGTGCTCTGAAGGAGAATGTGCCGACAACCTGCCGTGGACCGCCTCCGGCAGGACCACCTGAAGTGCATGGTCAGGGGATGAAAGCGCCGTGCATCTCCAGGCAAGTGGACCACAGTTAGCGAAGAGACAAAGTCCCTCGTGAAAGTGTTCCTTACAGTGCACAGTTGTTTCGATGAGGCTCTCTGCTGGCTTCCTTTGGTCGGTGTCATGTCTCAGATCCCGAGAAATCGCCGATCAATCACGGTAATTGCCGAGTGTTGCAGTCGGCAATACAAGACTGCGTCGTTGGCCCATCTGCGTCGGCTGCACCGCCGAGCGATACCTGTACATGGCGCTGGCCTGCAGCTGTTGAAGACTCAACCCTCTTCGTCCATTTTTGCTCATGGAGGTGCCTCCCGTGGGCCATCTCGTGCGGGTCGTAGGAAGTGTGTGCTGCAGCCGCAGTCGCAGTTGCAGCACTACTGTGCGGTGGGATGCAAGGCTGACCGGTGGTTCCCCAGCGGAGGATGTCGGAACCGAATGGTACGGGGTTGGGAGGGCCGGTGGGGTGCGGGTTTAGGAGCACCGGTGGGTGGTGGGACAGGGGCGAGAACGGGTGGTGTGCGGTGGGTGGCGTAGGAAGAAGTCTTTGACGGGCGAGGAGGGGATGGCGTGGTTGTTGTGTGGAGCGGAGGGTGTTCGAGGAGGGAGGGAGGAAGAGCGGCGACCATTCGCACAATGCCCCTCTTTGTGGATGGGGCGTCAGCGTCACCACCCCGTCGAGTCCACTCCATTGCGGACATGCGGCTCTGGAGTCACAGTCTGTGGGCTGCTCGGATTACACCCCCTCCCCCATGTGCGTCTCGGGGGTCATGCCCCCTGTGCGGTGTGGGGTGGGTCGGTTGTGGCCGTCCCAGTCGCGCCTCGTGGGTTCGGTGTTCGTGTACGGCTTGTTCGCACTATCCCTGTCGCTGGTGCGGCCGGTGGTGTGAGATGTCCCCGCTCCGTGACCGGCACAGATGCCGTCTTCGAGCTCCTGCGCCTCGTACTGCTTAACGCGCAACCCGGAATATTCTTTTGTGTCTTGGCGCGGCCAGCTCCTCTATTTTAGCATCGGCACCGACGGCGCTGCCCCTGGCGCGGTGGCGCTGACGACGCTCCCTTGTCCGCTGTCGACGCGCCCCCGCCCGCCATCGACAAGTCCCGGCAGATCGCACAAGAACTCCCGGTCGGCATGTGCCTAGGCGGCGACGACGTGGGCGGCGGCTGCCGCCGCCGCCGCCGCCGCCGCCGCCGTCACCGCCGCCGCCACGGGCGGGGGTCACGGAGGTGTGGCGCCGCCGGGCGGCGCGATGCCGCCGCCGGGCGTGCCGTCGGCGCGGCCGGTGCTGCAGGGGCGGGTGAAGAGCAACGAGCGGCTGCCGGGCCTGCGGAGTTTGGGGGCGGGCGGGGGGGGGCGGCGGTAATCTACTCGACTCTCGCGGAGCTGGCGGACGAGTACCGCATGGAGGTGGAGGCTGACACGACCGCCTACGTGGTAACGGCGCCCCTGTGAGTCGGCCGGGGCGTCGACGTGTACGCCCTCGCCGGCGCCGCGCTCGACGCGCTGTGGGCGGACGAGGTGCGGCGGCTGGGCGACTTGGCCAACGTGCAGCACGCCACGCTCGGTCGCCGGAGGGAGCGGGGCGGCGGCTCTGCCGCCGCCGCCAGCGGCTCCCGCGCGGCGCCGACCCCCACCGACGTCGGGCGCGACCGGGCGGGCGCGGCGCTGGCGGCGGCGACCGCCGCGAAACCCACGGGCAACCCCCACTTTGCGACCTGCCGCCACCGCCCCGCCGTCGCCGTCGACACCAAATGCGGCGACGTGCTGCGGCGGGCGGGCCAGTCAGAGGTCGGCGGGTTGGCGCCCGAGGCCGCCGCCCTCCTCGCAGTGCTGCTCGCCAACCGAGGGGCGAGCCAGTTGATGCTCGCGGGCGCCGGGCGGCCGGACTCGTCGGCACTGTCGGCGGCGCAGGCAGCAGCAGCGGATTGCGCAGAGGTGCTCGCGTCGCCCATGTTTCGGGGGCCTGGGGGGGAGCTACCGGGCGAGCCGGCCTGCCACGTGCCCGCGGGACTGGTGGCCAAGGTGCGGCAGCGAGCGATCGCGGCGGCGGAGAGGCAGCGCGTGCCGCGCCGGCAGTTGGCGGCGGCCAGAGCCGAGGAGGCGGCGGCCGGCGAGGCGGCCGAGGAGGCGGATGCGGCCGTGGCGGACGGCGCGTCGTCGTCGCTCTTTAGGGGCGGGGGGGAGAGGCGGCGACACGGGCGTCGTGCGGCTGTCGGGGCTGCCGGCTTTCGATGAGTTGGGTTGGGGCAAGGGGGGTGTCCGCAACGCGACTGCGGCGAGCCGCGCGGCCTCGGCAGTGGCAGCGGCGATGGCGGGCACGGCAGCGGTAGGGGGTTCTTTCTCGTCCCCCTGGTCGGGCGTCGGCGCGCGGGGGGGTGCCCCGCAAGAATCGACTTGTGTGGTACAAGGGCGTGCCGGTGGCGGCGTCTGAGTGAGCCGAGGGTGGGGGGGTGGATGGTCGTGGGGTTCTTCTCGCCCACATGGGCGGCGCGGCGGCGAGTAGGGGGTGGGCGCGCCGTCGGCGGCCTGTCGCGTCGGCAGGGTTGCGCAAGACAACCTTTCAGTCAACCTAGGCCTCTGGTGTTTTTGTGTGGGTTCCGGTTGGAAAATGTGCGGCGGGGGAACGGGTTGGCCTGGAAGCGGTTGGCGGTGGTAGGGCCCCGGGGGCGGGGCGGGGCGGGGCGGGGCGGACGGGGGGGAGTTGTCGGAACACGGGCATTTGGTGTTCCCACGCCTGGTGCTGTTTTAGGCCACGAACTGTGTTGGTCACCCCATCCCCGTATCCTGGTGGACATGCGAGACGCCGTCGTATCCTGGTGGTGCATGCGACGCGTACAACTTTTTGATGTGCAGAAGCAGAAGTAATAAGGGCTTCCCTCATCGTAGGCGGTACTGCTTGGCGCAAGTTTTGGTAGAAAATAACACAAGTGCTTGCCCTCTCTCTCTGTCACCACCGTTTTGGATATTGGGACGGCACATCTGAGAAAGTCTCCCTGTTGGTTGATCCTTTTGCCACGTTGTTATCCCCCTCTGAGCTTGTCCAAGTCTTACGATGAACAGTTAGTAGTGTATTTTCTTCTGTTCCAATACTCTTACCATAGTCCCTCCACATATGTTCCCGTAATGTTTCTTTGCGATTAGAATATGCTTGTCGTGTTACGCGTCGTGTTAGTAGTGCGAGTATGGTGGAGTTTTTCAAGTTCGGCTGTACTCCCTTCGGGTGTCCTTCCATTTCTTTGAATAGTGCAAAGACGCGTCGAGGACGCTCCACGTACACAGCCACATGAGCAGCGGCGTCATGCGACCGCCATTGCGTGCCTCTGTCTCATTGGGTGAACATCTCTGGTCTGTCAAGGTGCTTCATGTCGTGCCTGTGCCTCACATTCGGTGCCCGTGGTGGCGGGTGGTGGCGGCGGTGGGGTTTGGGGGGGGGAGTGGAGGGGGGACACTGGAGGTGGTCCAGTCATCGTGAATCCTTTGGACCGCCCTGTCGGTTTCAGTGTGCTCTGCAACGTCAGTTGCCGGCGAGAGCGCTGCACCGCTCCCTGGACGTAGACCGTCTGCAAGCACGATGACTGCTCCCACCCTTACCCACGTGGTGGGGGCTTCATAGTACTCTCCAGGCGCCACGCTCTCCCAGTGTGGCCCGCAGGTCCCCAGCTGGAGTGAGTTGTAACCTCATCCCGGTACCGATGCGACTTGAGGTCGCTTCCCGCCGACAGGGACTTCACGCCTCCTCCCGGTTCCCAGTGTCTGCACGACGTGGTGTCGGTGTCGGTACGACATGGGGCCGCCTGCCGGTCCTCCCCACCTGCCGGTGCCCCCCCGCTCATCTGGTGTACTGAAGGATAGTCATGGTCGGCCAGGCTCCCCACTGTCCAGGCGCCACGGGAATGAAAGGGTGTGCGGGTGGGGGGGGGGGGGGGAGAGGGGGGGGGGGGGGGGGGGGGGGGGGGGGGGGGGGGGGGGGGGGGGGGGGGGGGGGGGGGGGGGGGAGGGGGGGGGAGGTAGGCGGGGCGAGGGACGTGGCGGGAAGGCGTGGGATGGGTCCTGATCGCGCATCAGCAACACCACGCAGCACACTGGATTGCTTGCGGGGCTTCAATGGACAAGGTTTGCGACCCAGGGCACAAAGCGCGCGCGCGCACTGTCTGATCTATCGTGATCCGGACAAAAAAAAAAAAGAAAACAGGCGGTCAACAGAAGAGGTCAGGGGGATCAAGTCCCCAGTGAGCATTCCCATTTCGTAGTTGTGCGCGATTTGAACCACGATGTAATACATGACTGCCATTATCTCTCTTGTCGTGTCTTTCACACCCCCGTTCTGATGCAGCGCTCCCTACGTCACCAGAAAGCCCGGGAACTGCTTTTTGTGCTCCTTCTCTGTATGTTGCGAAGAAATCGGGGCCTGTCGACCATATGTCAAGCTACAGGAGTGCGACGAAGGGGAAAACACACGTTATCGTCTCTCTTTTTCTGACGTATGTGTGTTTGTAGTGCAGTTTCCTTCACGGGATGCACACCATGTTCTGCATAATAAAAGTGTGCGGCCCTAGCGTCACTCTGCACCAATTTGCAGCTGGATCGCACAAGCAGAGGTAAAACCATGCACAGGAGAATCCGGATCCCTCGCCATGCGTCTACTAAAGTGAGACAGGCTTTAGGGCTCTGTCAAGGCTGATTTTTCCCAGAAAGGGCGCCAAATTAATCTGTTCGCCAGGATAGTTGCATCTCCACTCGTAAAGAGAGAGACACAGCAAGAGACGTATGCACTTCACCGTTCTAAAGAGAGAGAGAGATGGAGAAGCATCTGTCGCTCTCCTAGCAAGCGCTATGAGTGCAGTGAGACGTGATTCGTGTTCTCACAAACACAAGTATGTAAAGACCCCGCATGGGACGGGCTCTGAGAGCCTGTCAGGGGGGATTGATCTGTTCTTTGCAAGGGAATTCTGTTCCTTCAAACCGGAACACGGCTCACCAAGCGGCTCAAAGCAGGCAAGAACAGACGTGCTGTTGAGGACGGTTCTGGGCCCTCTGCGTTGTGGGCAGGTGATGCTGTATACGGTGGCGGCCGCGGCGGCGATCGGTCTCTTTTCTCGCAGTGCGAGGTGATGATTTGAAATGCACAACACCCTTTCATGCCTTTGCCATGCCCCGCCCTGGTGGCCTGGAAAGGCATGTTGGATCAACATCATGGCACTCAAAGATGGTGTGGCAGTGAGGCGTTTTGACACTTGGCACGCGCAGAGCGCTCAGCTCGGGATTGCGAGCGTCGTGGTACAAAATCATGCACTACATTTGGTCGCATTTCAATGGCCTGACTCTTTCCGATCGCGGGCTTCCCCCATACGCTGCACCAAACGTTGGGATGGTGCAGATCTGACACCAAACCACCGGATTACAGTCGTTCTCCAAAACGTCCCTCAGGCCCACATGCTAACATGTCCTTCAACAGTCACTCTTCGTGCAAAGTCGACAATGTTTACTTGAATTTATTCCGAGCAAGCTCTTTTTCATGAGATGGTTTAAGACTGCTGCGGACCACCACGCTGCATGAGCAGTGAGAGGCTGTCCTGGGACGCCCTCACGAGACACACTTCTCTTTTTCTCCGCCTCATTGCAGGTGATTGGGCTCATTCATACCCCGAATGCTGACGTGTCCCATGCAGCCGCTGCTGGGATCAGCTAGAGTGAGTTTGGGACAACAGGACACAGGACTGTTGAAGTGGGTCAGAAACTCTGCCACAGAAGTGCAAAGGTCAGCCAGCGGTCATTGGCGGCCTGGTTACGTCGCCCATGCTTGAATGCGACAGACCAATGAGCGTCCAGCGACAGGTGTCTTCGGCAAGAGATGCCATCAACAGTTCTCCACCATTTACCCTTCCAGAAGCGTCTGTGAGACGGTCTGAGTGCTCTTTCGAAAGGATGGGCCACGGCAGCACTTTTGTTGGCCCAGTGGGGCGCGCCTTTCCAGTTTTTTACGAACGGCCTCGGAGAACTGCGGCGCGCGCTCACGCCTGAGCAAATTCTGTTGCGTGGTCGTCCGGGATGCGGCGGATCGTGCCTGTGGCCACTTGGAGATGCCCTTGCAGTGAGAGGGGGTCGCATCGAGTGCGACGACCACAGAAGCACTGCTCTCATTCCCAGTATGCAGAGTAGGAAATATAGTCACTGTCACGAAGCGGAAGGGAGAAAGAGTCAAGAGCAGCGAAGCACAGAAGAGCCCGATGTGATAGACGGACTAATTAGGTTTCACCACACAGCGATCGAAAGACCGGTCGATGCCCCTTAATTGTGACAGATTTGCTCCAAAGCGTGTTTATTTGCACGCGAAATCTGAAGAGTGGTACCATGCTGCGAACTTGTGTGGCCCGCGTTGATTATTACGAAAGCAGATCAGTCCTCGGTGGCGTATCTCCGATCGGAACACCGCCACCCTGCTGAGAACGGTGGAGCCATGGACGATCTCCTTCCTCACGACCATTGTCCCCGTCGTCGACGTCGTCGTCCGGTCTTCTTCGCCGGGACGCGGGTTGCCCCTTACGCGGGCATTTGTGACCCATGGTACGTCTACGCACTGGGTACTGTGGAGCCATTGACAATCTCCTTCCTAACGACAGTTGTCCACGTCGTCGACGTCGTCGTCCGGTCTTCTCCGCCGGGACACGAGTTGCCCCTTATGCGAACATCTGTATCCTATGGTACGTCTGCGCGCGCTCTTGGTGTCTTGTTCCTATCTGCTGCACCACTGCAATTTTTCATGGAGGATGTGGGTGGGCACCGGGATTATTGGCATGATGAGCACTTGTCGTTGTATGTATTTTTATCATGACGAGATGCATGAGTGTCGTTGCGTATGCGAAAGTTAATAGGCTTTGTTATTTCACTGCTGTCGCACATGCCTCGTTTCCTGTTGTATCATCCGACCTTCCCTCTCGGTCTGCAATGGCCGCAACGCTGCTTCCACACCACATTTCCTCTTTCTGCTCGTCCGAATGGGACGTACCTGAACGATCCCGCCGAGTGGTGTGCTTTGATATTGTCACTGACACAATGCGCGTGACCATGATGTGTGCGACGTTGTCACCTGCTGCTTAGCTCTTTTGCATGATTGCAAGGACAGTTTGGGGACGAGTTCTTTATGCTTGGGCTGTCATTCAGCCCACTCGCTTGCTGAGAGGGGTGCATGTTTTTCATGGGTTTTCGATTGTGTTTCTCATCGCTGCTCTTCCCGTTTGCGACACTAAAGCTTTCTCTATCCAGCATGTTCACTTTCGCCGCTCGAGTCGGGATGGCAGCGTACATGAAGGAGTCAGTGCTGGGATGGTATCTTGATTGCGTGCGTCATACATGCGCTCCTTGGAGAAAAGAAGTTCCCGTGACGTATCGACTTGGTCGCTGGTGCTTGTGCGTTCCCGACGATTCAACGACTCCGAATAACACTGCAATGAGCTGAGCAACTGTATGATACACTTTCTCGTCAACAAAGCAGAGATCGACAACGGGGTCACTTTAACAGTGTTTTTTCCATGTATCAGCCTACAAATCCAATGCCGTGGAAACAAGTCCAGGTGTCTGAGTTTTAATATTTAGTATAAATCTTATTTCTCAAAGGATATTCTGGCAGGTCGTCTGTTGCCGGGCGCTTCCGCCTACTTGAGTCCACCTCACGGGTAACAAAGTGTGCCGCAGCTTTTGTGCCTCACGCACATCACAGCTGCACATACGACGTTGTGCAACACGTGCGTGTGCTCGCGGGGTGCACATCCTTACTTGGGCAGTAGCGGCATGGCAGCGTTTATCCCTGCACTGGAGCTGTTCTGTGGAAAAACAGCGACAGGAATCGTAGACACAGAAGCGGGAAACGTTGCCCACATCCAAGCACGCACACTCAACACGGTTGTGGTGCCTTTACGATGTCTAGTCTCATGAGCAGGAGGCCGCCGCGCGCTAGCCGGTGCCGGCGGCCCCTCTTCTCTACCGTGCGCGGCCACCCCCCCGGTCCCCAACCGCCCTCCAGGCGTCGCCAAAAGGTGCCAGAGGGGCCCCAGACGGGTGCCCGCGCGGTATCCACAAGGGCGCACGCGTCCGCACGCCCGGGCAACGTTGGAAACCACAGCCTTCAGTATTGTTGCTCAGAATCCTGAAGGCTCGTGCACGATCCTGAAGGCCCGTTGACCAATCAGATTTCGCGTTGGCAGCACGTGAGGTGCGTCTGGCCAAGTGGGGCCACCTTGCAACATATCAGTGGCCTCCCAGCATCCATCAGATGGTTGCAGTGTCAACAGGCTGATGGAAAAGCGACGCTCTGTTCGGGCCTGCTGACATCCACATCGTGACCCCTGCCACTATGGATGGCTTGCAAGAGATCTCCGCCACCGCCGTCGGCGGCCGCTGCTGTCCCGTCCGCCTCCAGCGGCCGCCGCTACCGCCACGGCCGTCTGCGGCAGCCGCTACCGCCACTGCCATCGGCAGCCGCCGCTACCACCCCTGCCGTCGGCGGCCGCCGCTACAGCCACTGCCGTCGGAAGCCGCCGCTGCCGCCACTGCGGACGGCAGGCGCCTCTACTGCCACCGCCGCCAGCGGCACCCGCTGCCGCCACCGCCCCTTGCGTTCACCGCTGTCACTGCCGCCCCCTGCGCTCCCCGCTGTCTCTGCTGTCCCCGGCAGCTACCGCTGTGGCTTCCGCCCCCGGCTTCCGCAGCTGTCACTTAAACCCGCGTCGACCTCCGCTGTAGCTTCCTCCCCCGGCGGTTACCTGTGTCGCTGCCACCGTTGGCGGTTTTCTCTGCTGCGGCCGCCCCCAGGGACTGCCGCTCCCGCCACCGCCCCCGGCGGCGGCTGTTGTCGCTGCCGCCCCCGGCGGCCGCCGCCACCGCCACCTCCATCGGCGGTCACTGCTGGCGCTACCGTCGCTGACGGCAGCCGCTGTTTCTTCCGCCCCCGACGGCCGCCACTGTGGCCGACAATCCTGGCTGCTGTCGCTGTCGCTGCCTCCCCGTCTTCGCCAAGAGTCTACCGTAGTTCAAGCTGGTGGGGGGGCCGCACGGCACCGTGCGTTGGCTTGTGGCCGTTAAAGGAAGCAGTGCGGCGTGTGCATCGACGAAAGGGGAACGCCTGCCTCTGGGAGAGGATAGAGGGACGCCGGCGTGACCCGTGGCTTGCAGACAGTTGCGAGACGATCTGTCAGTCATGTAGATTCTCTGTAGTGCGTCCGTGGGGATACTGGCGCTCCACAAAAGACGCCCACCGCCAGAGACGTCGAGACGAGCCCAAGTTTGAGACGTGATCTGCTTAGTTTTGGCTCTGCGTTTGGAGAGCCAGTGACAGCGCCACACGTTGTGCACACGTGGCCGTTGGGTTGGACGGTTGGGTCCATTTGTGGAGATGCTCTCAATGCACCTCCGTCTGGTACAATACACAGAAGGAAACGAAGACGTGCAAAAGCTTACTTGGTAGCTCCATCTCTTTCATAGCTGTCCAGAAAGGACCCATGCCATTGTGAGAGACGTGCAAGGATGCTTTTTCTTGAACAAACGATGGGAGACTCTGTAGGAAGGTAGGAGAGCGAAACGACTGAATGCACTGGATTTCACAGTGTCACCATAGGTACGTCTGATTCATTGGATGAAGCAGTCTCAGCGATCTGCGCTGAAGACAGTGTTCTGGTTGTGGCAATAGAGGAGATCTGGGCCAAGCTGCTAGTGATACCACGCCCTTCAACCACCCTCCGAGTGCACGTCTACGACCACGGTTGCACCCCCTCCCCGTCCGTGTGGATAAGACATCAGAAGTGCGAGAGCACGAAGAAAAGAACAGAACGTGGGGCCATGTCTGGATACGTGCAGAGGGGGCCTACAGCGGGGGCAAAGAATACCCCAAAGCTGCCCCCAGGGACTCACCCCATTGGCTCCCCCCCCCTTCAAAATCCTGCCCCCCCTTCCGGATCGTGTCCAGCACGGTCCTGAAGGCTGTGGTTTCCAAATCTCTCCCGGGGGCGAACAACATAGCGAAAGCCCGCCGCTCTAACAGCAGCCAGGGCCCTCCGACAGCACTACGTAGGCGCCGGGTCAAACATCAAGATAACAACGGGTCCTACCAGTGATGTTAGGCCTGCAAGAACATGTTACAATCGCAAAATGGCGCCACCCTGTCCACCACCGGTGTCGCCCCTCCAGCCAATGAGAGGACGCGAGTGGCCCCAACCCACCACCACGAAAAGTCAGTAGCCATCGCCAAGGCCTCCCCCATCACACCGTGCGGGAGGTTGACACCAAGGCTGACAGTGACGAATCTATGTATTCACATGATCTGACACGCGATTGCAACTGGAAGTCAATTCTTATTGGTCTCTGAGCTAGTTTCCGATGCGCACCTGATGGCACGCTTCTCCGTGGTGCTCCACGGTCTCGCCACAGTGGCTCTCAACGGCCGGGCGGGGGTGGTACTGCGGCAGGCGACGCTGGACGGCGTCAGAGTGGCAGTGCCGCTCGACTGAGGCGGCCGCACGTTCCACGTGCAGCCCGAGAACGTGCGCCCGATCGAGGCCGCCCCACCGCCGCTATTCCTGCCCCTGTCCATCGCGGCTGCCGTCAATGACTGGTGCATCTTCTACACATCTGGCAACATGCCGCCGCCGTACGTGCTTCCGGGCGTCGGGATGCACGAGGCGACGGCGAACATGCTGGTGCTTGGAATCAGACACTTCCGGGTTTCCCTCTGTCCCGTGTTCCACGACCCGAAAGGTGGGGCGGCCACGGCGGTGCGGCGCCTCCACTATGTCGTCAATGACCAGCGCCTCCATGTGGCGGCAAACAACATGGCGCTCCTATACCTGCTGCAGCACGGCGACACCAACGCAGGCGCTTAGTTGTGCATCTGGTTCTACTGGCTCCTGTCTATGATTGCTGATGCGGCGATGCGAGCAGCGCCGCGCGCCCTCACCGAACCGGGCGCGGACTCGGCGCTGTGGCGGCTGGGAGTCTCTGTTCACGCAGCGCAGGTTATTCCCCTGCTTCAGTCCATTTGGTGCTCGTGGCTGAGCTGGGATCTCTAGTGGGACGTCCTCCAGGCGAAGGCGGGGCAGGTACTCAAGGCGGGCTTCGAGCAGCCCCTCACGGTACGTGCCGCCAACTTTGATGCCCATTTTTGCTGCTCCACAAGTTCCACGACCCCTGCTTTCCTTTCGACGCGTCCGAGGCTGAGATTGCGCACTATTTCCAGACAGGATCGTTGGCGCTGGAAGAGGAGCGGGAGCGACCAGGCGGCGGGTAGAAGCCGCGCCTCTCACCGGGGGAAGCGCCCAATCAGACTCTCTTTTCGGCGCCCGACACGTCGGACTTTCAGTACGGGTCTTTCGCCTTTCCGCCTGTCCGCTCTTCCAACCGACGTTTGCCACCTGGCGGCTGCTGGAAATCCCGGGTGCATATATCACCGGCGGTGGAGCCACAGCCGTCACCACTGCGCTTGGAACTCTCTTCGGGTGGGGGGGTCCACGCAAGCAAAAATCCCCTCTCGCTCGCAATTCCCGCCGCGGTGCCGGCTCGCGAAATCTTTGCAGTCGCGTGAATGAACTACGGCGGCCGGCGTGGCGGCCAATGCGGCAGTAGATGAGGCCTGCCGCCGCCGGCCTCCCGCTGGCAGGCGTCTCAGAGGAAAATCGTCATCCACGCCCGACAGCCGCCGCAGAAAACGTGGCTGACCCCTTTGGTCGAGGGGGGCATGGTGGCGCCCAAATGTGTCGCACAGACCGCCGAAAGGCGCTGCAACAGTATCGCTGCACTCCTTCCCCCCCCTTTAATAACTCTACCAAGCTAAATGAAAACGGAGACCTTTCCGGAAGCCCAAAATGAAGAAGGGGAACGGCACCCCCTCGGCCTCGTGCAGTATCCACTGCACTGACGCTGTGCGTGGCAATGGGCCCGCAAGGGGGGATCAGGTGGAACGCAGCAGCGTCGCTATGGCTCAGAAGCCGCGGCAGAATTAGCAGCGGTAGCGTAACGGCTGCGCCAGACTCTACCCGCCTTCCCCTGTGCCACCGCAGTAGCACTCTGACGAGGCGGTGGTCATGACTCTCCGATGTTTTGGGTGAGTGCGACGCAGTGAATGTCAGCGCCGCCTATCTGCGCCACCGCCGGAGGCTTCGATTATTTCGCTGTAGACGCATGGCACTCCCGCACGCAGGTAACGGCGTTAGCCACCGACACAGGGAAGGAGACAGGCCCAGCTGCGGAAGCGCCGCCCGCCAATACCACTACAGCTACCATCGGCTGCGGGCTGCAAGCGGGCAGGCGGCAGTACGTGCTTCTGCCTATGGAATGAATGGATTATCGGCAGCCGCTGGTCAACGATGTGGGGGGATCCATCGCGGTGGTACTGAAGCATGCAGCCACCTGCTGCCCGCCGCAGTGCCTCTCAATAAGCTTTACACTCGACATTCCACAGCCTCGGATTCACATTCGTCGCGCCACTTACGTAGCAGCCGGTGCCATGGCGTTGACTCGTTTTGCTGCAAACAGGCAGTTCTGTCAAGAAACAGCTGTTCTTGGCGCGGGGAGGTGAGAGAGAACGCCATCATCAAAGACAGAATAGCGACCGGGAGGATGTGAGCACCAGTCCCCGAGCGGCCTGATGCTGTGGCCGCCGCCGCGGCTGAGCACATCGAAGCTGCGGCCGCGTACCACCCTCCCCGCTCTTTCGCTCTCTTTGCGTACCGCAGAACTATCCTCCACGCACTAGGAGGTCATCCGCTGTGGCCGCTCCGCGCCGTGGTGGCTGCGGCGCCCGAGGCGCGGTCAACCGTACCCGTGTCTCGCCACTGGGCCGCCGGCCGGCCGTAAACAGCTAGGGTGCACTTCGGCCGTGAATACGTCGATAGACAGCCACGCCGCGACGAAGTATCCCCTCTTTAGCGGCCGCCACGTCCTCGCACGACAACCTTCGCCCCACCGCCGCTGATCGTGGATTTTCCACTCGCGTGCGTGGGCGAGCGTCTCCTCTCCTTTTCCCACCGTGCGCCCTTCATTACCACGCTTCCAGGGCAACCGAAAGTATCTACGCCTGTGGCACAGAGAAGGGCAGCCGGCAGCCGGCAGCTTCAGGCCTATCGACGGCCGGAGACAACATTTTGTGAGCGCCTGCAGCGGAGACTGCGTTAGAAAACAGCAGCGAGCGCAAGCCTCGCCTGTTAGGGAGACGTGTTGTGGCGACTGCGACTCCATAATCTGCCATCGCCGTTGCCACCGCCACACTCACTAACACGAGCCGCTTTGGAGGCGCGCCGCACTCGTTTCACTCTGCACCGTGGCGGTACTCGCATAAGTATCGGCGACAGCAAGGACGCAGATTTTCGCTCACACCACCAGCGGCCACATGTGCTGCCGCAGCGAGTCAGAATTAACGGGGCTCGGTCGGGGTGAGGCCTCCCGAAGGGTACGTCAGCGGCGCGCCTACCAGCCGAAGACTAGCCACGGATGCGTGATTGCCGTGGACCCGAAACGACTGTGAGCTCATTGTCCTTGCCATCATGGACGTTTGGTAACTTGTAAGTGAAGACTCAAAGAGCGCAGGCCGTCAGAGAAATCCTGCCACAGAAGAGGACACAGTACAAACCCCACTCGCTCGTGGTGCCAACGTCTGAACAAGAAAGAGATTCAGTACTGTGGGAGCCCTGAAGGACCGTACTCGTCACACCTCGACAGCAAGGATCAAGCGGCCTCCGAACTCCATCGAAGTGCTTTCGGGGCAGTCCTTGATCGCTGAGAAACTCCAGTCCAACCCGTCAAGGAGTACGTGTCATTCCACTGCTTTTTTGTCATCTGGTGTCGACAGAGTACAGAAAAACAGAATCACGTAAAGATGCCATATTGTTCTCCCACAAGAAAATAGGGGCTACTTTCGACCTGGGTCCCTAGTGCGCGGATGGCGAGGTCCAGTGAAGGATCTCTGAGGACGCCCTGTATCCCGCTTTGTATGTTTGGGAGTGTGCGTACGCCCTTCTTCATCATGATCGACGACACGGCGCGGATGTTGGTCATCTCTAGGGTCTTGTTTGCAGGCGTGAGCACCACTGAGGCGAAACGACGTTTGGTGTGCGACCGCATCACGGCGGCTGCGTGGGTCAAGGCGTACAAGAACACTGGCAAGTGGTGGCCGGACCCGGCCATCAGCAATCGTCATGGGGACAGTGTCTGTCTTGACGAGCACTTTGTCCGCGCTGTGAATGTCGTCGTGCTGTCGGACCCGGAGCAGCTGTTAGGCGAAGTGAAGGACGAATTTTTCTTTTTCTCTACTTTGCCTGGTTATCGCGACTCCTACAAGTGCTCAATACCCACCCTCGACCGCGTGCTCCTGGCTGAGGGCTACTCTTACAAGCAGCTCTACCGCATGTGTCGTGAACGTGATCAAGCAAGGCGGGCGGCCTTCGCTGAGGTATTCTTGTCAATCCCGCTTCGGTGCCTCGTGTCAGCCGACGAGATTCACAAGGACGGCGGGGACTTGCGGCGACGACGTGGTCGGTGGCTACGTGGTGTGCGTTACGAGTGCCAGTCGCGTGACCGGAGGTCGATGCTGAGGACTTCAACGATGATGGCGGTCTCCTACTCGGATAGGGTGCTGCACTCGGTCACCACCCCCACCCCCCCGTCTCAGAATTCCGACGATTGGCTACTCTTCCTCAACGGTCTGTCGCCGACAATGAACCGGTTCTTGCCCGGTCTACCGTGGAGGTTGCAACGAGACCGGTGTGTTCTACTTTATGACCATGCACCTATCCACTCGGCGGAGGCGGATGCATTCATCGCCACCAACGGCATCTTTCCTCTGCGTCTTCTACCGTATATTCCTGAGTTCCAACCGATAGAGGAAGTGTTTAGGGAGTATTCTTACCAGCTCAAGATGGCTCACAAGTCGTATCCCGGGGTGCTCGAGGCGCTTCTACACGCAGTTGCATTGTCTAAGTTGACTGCCCCCAACACTGCGTCGCACATTGAGCATAGCCTGTTGGAGGCTGTTCGAAACGTTCCAGAGTTGTGTGGGGCTGATGGGCCGTGGTAAGGTCTCTGTGCATCTCTGCCGGACGTGTGCGGTTAAAGAAACAATACCAATGTACAATGGATTAAAGTTCCATCAGATGACCATAGCAGCAAGGCACTAACGACGATGGAACGTGACCCACGGTAAAACCAAGTCACGCAGTCCCAGAGAGAGGGACGACACATCCCGATGCGGCTCACCCTGCTCACCCCACTTAGACAGAATCAAAACTACGACATCCATCGCACTCACAGTCGAACCGCAAACTGTGTATCAACGTAGAAATCCGGAAACCATACCCCGACGGGCCTTCTCCATGAACGAAGACCGCTCGGAATCGTCCTCACGCACGAATGCGAAAGAAGCCAGGTCCTTGGCGAGGGCGGTTGCCCCCAGCTGCCGAAACGCGCTGTCACGCGGCCCTGTGCCTGCCGTTTCAGTTCCGCCTGGTGCAGCAGCACCGACTGCGAAGGCGGTCTCGGGAATCCGGGCGGGGGGGGGTGGTTTGTCTCCAGCGTAGAGGGCCCGCCTGTGAAGTGTTTGACCAGATGCAAGAAACAAAAGGAGGGGACAGGATAGAGGGCGATAGAAGCGGAATGGAGGATTAGAAGGTCAGGTAAAAATGCAAGTAGACGAGGGCACACCCCTGAGCTGAGAACTGGGAGTCTCGGCACAAAGCAATCATGCTCAGCAGAAATTGAAGCAGAACTCACACGCGGATAGATGCGCTGGCACCGCCCACGCTGCCGAGCCAGCCATCGACATTGGAAACCTGCGCGATTCGCGTCTCCGCCGCAGTCTCCGCCAAATTCTTGCGACCTGCTCGGCGCACCACGAACGAATTCGGGACTTCCCCGCTGGACGGTGACCCAAAGTCGACACCTGCTTGGCTGGCTCCAGCAAACAGCAGTGCCACTTCACGCGGCATCCCCGCCGCCAAACCAGTAGCCAACGATGAGTCGTAGGTCGCTCCGAGCGGATTCCGCAACATTGCAGCTCGGGCGTTTGGACCCGATAGCGCCGTCGCTGCTCGAGCCATAATGGCTCCACGAGCCACATCTTGCTGCTCGACAACGTCAGATCGGAGAGCAGCCCGACGCCGAGAAACTTGGGATTGCGCTTCATGGGCGGCGGCAGTGGCCGACCGAAAAGCAGCGGCCGCGACTTCCTTCATGTGAGCGTCCGTAGTTTTCGCACACACCATTGATGCCACGTTCCATTGGACCCCCTTCTTGCGGCGCATCGAGTGCTTACCTGTGGGGGTAAACGACAAACCAAACGCCTTGGACTACGAAAAAGTGTGGGGAAGGTGGCCCTTTTGCAAGAACAAATGGCTACTACACAGACAGAGAGACACAGAGATACGAAAGGATACAAAGATAGTGGTCAGAAGATTCCCAAGTCAAGCAGGCCGACAAAGAAATCACCCCAAGATGACAAAAGAACGAGAACTTCAAACACTTACTGTTTTCTAAGGGCACAACGCTTCACCCTTGCAGCCCAGCACGTGCACGCCTGCGTCCGGAATCGAGCGGGAACGTTCGGGCTATGCGTACACTCATTCAGTTTCGCCTCGCATGTGCCAAAGTTATGGGCATCGTCGGCAAAGCGCCGGCGGTAGCCACAAATAGAGCAAGCGTTAGCCGCAGGGGGGCGCCAAATTCCGCCACATCTTCATCACCTGGATTGGCCACTCGGCCGTCCTCGGCCGTCGTCTTGGGACTGGTCCCAGGAGCCAGATCAGGGGAACTGGTCCGGGTGTCCTCCTCTTCCGACGATGACGAACGCCTGCCGGCAGCGAGCCCGGCCGCCTCCCTTGCAGCCGTCAGAGTTGGTTGGATGTCGCTGCTGGATGACATGGCGGGCGCGCTTTTGGTCGAAGAGGGAGCGGGTTGGAGGAGAAAGGAGGATGGGTGGGGGGGGGGGGGGGCTCAGCATCGGCAACCTGACGACAGGAACTGACGACAGGAATAGATTGACGAGAGGACAGCGAATCATGCGCCAATTGGGTCGTGGAGCAAGCCCCGGTTGAGTGCACAAATGAGAGGACACGAAATATGGGTAGATGAAGCGTCCACAGCTGAGCTCAGTCGTCAGCCACCCAAGGTCCCAGATGGTGTGGGGCGGACGAGAGGCGTGCGACCAACGGACGGATGAATTCGGTCACATTTTCCCACATCGTTTCCCGCAGCCAGCTCGCAGCGCCCAGAGCGTCAGTCTGCTGGTCTGCGGCTGTGCTCGTCATTTGACCGTAGATATGAAGGGTCAAACAGGATGCTTACATCACTTACCATGATGCAGAAGAGTTTATGAGAGAGCGCACTGTTGTCATGATAAACGAGACCACAAGGCTCAATCAATGAAAGGCTTTTCAAGAAACGATAATCCCGAGACCCCTGTGACTACCTCCTAAGACAGCCTCGGTCGCATCGTTCTGGAGACCACTGTACGACTCGAAAAGGACCTCAGAGGCTTGCATGGGCCGTGACCTCAAAGCATTAGGCACGTTGTAGTTCTGCCTTTCAAAAGTTTTCAAATTCTATGAGTTTCAACTGCTGCGTCTGATGACTGTCGTATTCCGCAGCTGAGGGATTGTTTGGAGAACAGCTGCATGGCGTCGGATCGACACCATCCCAACGCTTGGTGCGGATCTTGCACTATGAAACTGACCGCTGGGCACGCTTCCGCACCATAATTTGGTGCTGCACTATAGTTTGGTGCACGATCCGCACCGCTGGACCTGCTCTTACTATGCAGAGGTGCAAAGCAGGGAACTCGGTCGACCGGCCTCTATGGTACAATCAAAGGCGATCGTGGCTACCGATTGTCGTTTTCTGCACTTTGAATGGGGGCTACTTTCTGGTCATACGATCGGCCTCTGCGACCCGTAATGGCCGATTTGTAAGAGTTATGTATTGCTGCTCCCAATTGTGGTCGATCCTGCCAATGTCGAGAGGCGTGATGAACAGTGCGAAACTGTCTCTCGGCCATCCGTTCAGCCGGATAAAGCGGATTGACCAATGGGAAGTTTACTGGGACCGAGACCCCGTCTTGACTATAACCACATGGGACAAAACCGGGAAGACAGCGATATCAGACTGCTACTTCGTTTTTTCCCAGACTCTCGATATACCGATGTATGTTGTTTGGATCTGGGATGCGGCTTTATGCTGGAACCACCTTGCCGCCGTCAGAGCCTCGGCGCTGCGCAGCTGGCCCATATTCGTTGTCAAAGGTATGTCTGCTTTTGCATGTTTTGGGGCGCACAGAAAATCTGCACACCGCCCTGGGGCTCTGTCACGGCCGGTTTCTCCCAGAAAGGGCGCCGAAATCATATGTTCGCCGGCATCGATGCATCTCCACTCGTAAAAAGAGATACACTGCATGACACGTATGCACCCCAACCTTCTAGAAAGCGAGAAATATGGAGAAGCATCTATGGATCTGCTATCAGGCGCTATGTGTGGAGGAAGGCATGAGGGCAAAACCTGCAACGTCGGCCCCAAGTCATATTCGCGAAACGTGGCGCAACGTGGCTAATACGTGTCTCCGAACTAGGAAAATGGGGCGTGGCTGTTCCCCCATCAACGTCATCGACCCCATTCCGGTCCCTTCCCGGTGCTAACAAAAGGTGTAAGTACAAATCGGATACCCACTCTCTTAGAGACGGTTGTAGGCTACTTTTGTCCGTCCGTCCGCAACCACCCCGGATTGCTGAACGTTCAACAGTGTCAGTGTTCACCCCCGATTCCAGCCAGTGGGCCAGCGTTGACACGAACTTGAAGATTTCATGACACGGCGTGCACATGAAGTGCAGATCGGTCGGCATTCCAGCCCCCATGACAGATCTATGTACCCAAAAATTGACGTTTGATCAGACGAGTGACAACAGAAAACAGACTATTGCTAACCTCCAAAAAATGGCGGTTGCAGAGAAAAGGGAGGCAGAGCCGACGACAGGGCGTAGAAATGAAGTCGGATTGGCTGTTGGACAAGCCACGATCGAACTGTTGGCTGAGAGTTGCCGCCAGTAAGCTTGCAAGCCAATCACCGTGTCTTGCAGGAGTCACGCAGAGCCATTGAATCCCGCAGTGAGATATCCTGCGATTCGCTGTCCGCTTGCTTGGGCCTGAAGAGGGCATGGAGAGAGTTCTGGGACAGACCTGTGATTTCTCATGAGATCAACAAACTTCTTCAGATTTCTTGAGATCCTGATGTGCGTTTTCAGAGCGCAGAGCTGCATGGGGAGACTCTATACGAAACTCAAATGATTCTGAGCCTTTCCATTGGTCCGCGTGCGCTGTTTAATGATTGCAACCACTCTGCAACCGCCATGTTTTGGAGGTCAGCAATACAAAGAGCTACACACTGACCGCCCGGACCGCCGTGGTGGTGCGTGTCGTAAGTCATGACCGCCTCAACTACTAGGAGGCTTCATGTGAAGGTCAACAAGCTCACCCAAAGCCCGCTGGTTGGCCCACCTGGAGAGCAACTCCCCGTATGATCCGTCCATGTTTCAGCCTAGGATATAGGTTGAGAAAGATTCTCCAGTAATGACATTCGTCCAAAAATGGTCTCAGTGGTGTAGTCGTGGGTGGATGGGTGCGGTGGACGGGTCTGAGTGGGTTGGGTTGGGGCGGGTGTGGGTAGGGTGGGGTGCGTGGGTTGTGTGGGGTGGTGCAGGCGTGGTAGTTATGGTGGGGTGAGACGTGCTGGGACCGATAGGTCGGCTGGGCTGTGGTGCAGCGGGCAGAGTACGCGGTGGGAGGGTTGAGGTGGTGTGAGTGGGGTGCGTGGGGTGGTGCAGGCGCCGTAGTTGTGGTGGGGTGAGATGCGCTGAGATAGTTCGGTGGGCTGGGCTGGGGTGAAGCGAGGAGAGTACGGTAGGTTACTGTCTGGGAATTGGCATGTTGGAGGCGCAGTCAAGGAGTGTGAATTAGAGTTTTCACATGAACAAATGTTTTCCAACGATAACATGGCTCTTGGAAAGTTATTGGAAGGACCCTTGCTCTCTGAGATTGCTTGGATGCGACCGAAAGTCACAGACGCACGAGGCGCTAGCCGGCCCACGGGTACCTAGTTGGCTTTAGAAATGGGGCCTGCGCCGGAGCGACCCCACTTCCGATCGGAAATGGCGTCGCTCCAGAGCCGGCCCCATTCTTCTAAGCCCTCTCACTGGTAAAGCGATTCCGTGCAGTTGCTTCAACATACCGGTTAAAAGAGAAAAGTGTGGGCCAACTACCAGGCTCGAGTGTTGAAAATCAATCAGAAGCACCAACATGTCGATGCGGACCACTCCTCTCGGATGCGGGCTGCGGGGGTCGACACCACCCCCATGGTCAGTGGTCTGAGTGGGCCTGGCGCTCTGTGGGTACTACTGCACACGCAAGACGACTGGGGGAGCACCCAGAGACCTCGCTCGAGTCGCTGCTGTGACAACACGCCCAGCCTACCCCACCCAGTCGGGGGCAAGGCGAGCCAGGCCGTGTCGCCGGGTAGTCCTGTCGGGGAATACCCGCCCCGGAAGGAAACCCCGAAGAGCACACACGCACGGCGACGACCGGGGGACGACGCCCCGAGCGACAAACACGAGTTTTGTGACCGGAAGTTTACTTGCCCGCGTCGAGGGCCTCGAGGCAACACTCACGCCTCGCCCTCTTATCCCGTCCGTTCCCCTCAGACCCTCCGAAAACCCCCCCTCAGACACCCCCAAAGGAACCTT
>Ga0209093_1000211_pt1 | contig 29630 bp, 36 predicted proteins | sample SidtaG_4_FD_187450 | JGI IMG/M metagenome (GOLD analysis project Ga0209093, IMG submission 187450) | Marine algal microbial communities from Sidmouth, United Kingdom - Sidmouth_Male1 metaG (SPAdes) (version 2) | ecosystem: Host-associated > Algae > Red algae > Unclassified | place: Sidmouth...
ACGATAAGATGCAAACATATATTCTTAGAGCACGTCGAGAGCTGTCCCGATGTCGTGTACAGCGCTCGAGATGCTGTGAGATGCAGAAAATGACATCCAGATGCAGGTGGGCACGGCTGCCGACGATTACGTGACGGACTCGAGGCGTCGGCGCTCCCTCGGTTGGCCGTGCCAAAGGCCTATCGCGGTCCCGTTTGGGCGAAGCGCAACCGTGTCTGCCACCGAGCGACCCGTATGCTGCTTGTGTGTTGGCCCGGTTGCTGCAGAAGCAAAACGTTTTCGTGACTGGCGATGCGGGGGCAGGAAAGACGACTCTGCTGAGGACGGTCAAACGGCACCTCCTGGAAGTGGACCCATTAATGGGGATGTGTGCAACAACGGGCATTGCGGCCTGCTTCTTGGCGGGGCTCACGCTGCATTCGTGGCTTGGACTTGTTCCGAGTGCTGTGGCGGCCACTGCCACCGGCGCGTCGCCCTCTGAAGTTGCCGCTCTGCTTCCTGTTCCAGCACGCCGCCGCATTCGAGCGGCTCGGTTTCTAGTCATCGACTAGATTTCAATGCTCGACGCTGCTCTACTCGACGCTATTGATGGGCTGTGCCGCTTTGTCCGCTCCACGCCCACCGCTCCAATGGGTGGATTGACGGTACTATTCTGTGGCGACTTTGTGCAGCTCGCCCCTGTGGCTGGTCTGGGCTTGTTCAACGGTAGCTTTGCCTTCCGTGCTGTTGTCTGGGAGGCCTTTTTCGGCAGACGTGCGGTTGTCTTAGCCACGGCGCACCGTCATCACGGGGATCCAAGCTACCTAGGACTTCTAAGGCGCCTCAGGCGTGCGGAGCTGACCAAGGCGGACGTTCTTTCACTGAAATCCAGGGTCGTGGCCGGCGTCGCCCCCATCGATGCAGTGTCGCTGTATGCCACAGTTGACGAGGCTCGCCGGCACAACCAGCTTCGTCTAGGCACCCTCGGCACACGTATCGTCACGTACGTGGCCGAGGATCGTGTCGGACGGCTGTCTTCAGAAGCAGCTCGGGACGTGCTCGACTCATTGACACCTGCGCCGGACAGCCTTGTCTTGTGCATGAACGCCGCTGTGCTGGCTGTGTCCAATGTTTACTTTCACCGGCATGGGGTTTGCTCTGGTTGCCGTGGAACTGTGGTCGGCTTCCAACTGTCGGGCGGCGCTCAAGGTGAAGCGGAGGAGCTTCCTATTGTAGAATTCAAGCTGCCATCAGGAGTCTTGCGACGGGTAGTTGTGTCCAGGACCGACTTCATGGCCGCGACCGTGACTGGAGCAGCTGCCGGTCACAGCTCTTCCCAGTCGTCAAGCTACAATCCGGTCAGGCGTCAGCTGCCTTTAGTGCTGGGCTGGGCGCTCACCATACACAAGGCTCAAGGTATGACGCTGGAATTGGCGTACGTGACTCTCTCCTGCGCTTTTACCTTTTCTATGGTGTACGTTGCCTGCTCTCGAGTGCGCTGCTTGAGCTCATTGTTTCTCAAGACTTTTGATACTTCGCTGGTGACTGTGAGCCGCGAGGCTCTCTCGTTTCATGACGAACTTGATCATGTTCCTTTAATGTGAGCGGCGCCCGTATTAGTGATGTCATAGAATGGTTCATTTCACTGCCTTGTACTTTTCCTTGTTTTCTCACTCGCACGTGGTAGGTGCCAGCTCGCTGCGCGTCGCGACCAGACATGAAGAATATTGCAGCACGTGACATCTTGTTCTTCACGGATCACATGGCGTACGCAGTTTGATGAGATCTTGTCAGTAAAATTGGCACACTTCCAGGACATGAGATCTTACGAATGACTTTGGCCCATATCCAGAACATGTCCTTGACGACGAAAAGGTCACCTTAAGACATCAATAAGACACGTCAGTGGCAAAGGAAGTGTCTAATTCTCCGAGGATCATGAGATGTGCTGGAACGTGAACGAGTGGACAGAAGGGCACAGCTCAGGCAACGCAGCGATGATGCTTTGACGTGACCATCGGTGCTGACTGACTGTGGTGTCTGAATGCACAGCCCATCGCCGGCACTGAGGAGGGACAGTACCCGCTCGAGGGTGTGCATCCGGGTGACATCTGACTTATCTAAGGCGGTTGCCACCACCCTGCTTCGGTCTTTCCAATCAAAAAGAAACATGTCACAGCTGGTCCAAGTCGTGCTTCGTGCAGCTGGCGCGCTAGCGATGTGAAAGACTCCATCGGTCGCATCTGTACCTATCAAGATGCCATACGCAGATGAGCAGAAGACACAATCGCACAAGAAGCATGACTGTGAAGCCTTTCGGACAACCGACTAGTGTTAGCAAAGGCGGCATATCCTCATCAGTCAACGACCTCTTACAAGCCAGGGACGGTCTCTGTGCGAGGGGTGTGAGCGATGCGTGACTTCCGCTCCAGACATGATCGGTCTGTGCGATTACAACCGTGAGCCACGCTAGCACCTTTTGAGGCCCTGCTTCTACAACCGCCCCAGGGTCAGCCGCACAAAGGAAAGTACGTATGGTTTATATGTTTTGTTGAAAAACGTACTCTCCTTCTGGAACTCGAGCTCGAGACGCTACTGAAACGCTGATGCCTCTGGGGAGTGAGCGAATCGTGCGGGTATGTGGTTCACTCACAGCGCAGACAAGTGACCAGCGACTTTTCCAGTCTCAATTGGACATCAGTTAGAGTACTGTATGCTAGAAGAACTGGATATTGCCACGTCTTTGAAGGCGATGACCGCTCAAGAAAAATTGTCAGAAGCTCCTGTGATGTGTTTAGTTGACGTGGAAGTTATCTCACTGCATGGCTGGAGGCTGACGCGGGCCGGATGACTGCTTTTATTCGTCAGAATCGTCCGTGATGATCCAGTAGACCCAGCTCAGCTGCAGATGATGATATCTCTACATGACGCGTTTATTCGTCTGTTCACCTGCCGTTCACGCCAAGTTCTCAACTGGCTTCTCAGATTCCCTCAGTCATGCTGTGTGTACTCCCGCTTTACAGGTTGCCGTAGACGCTAGTCTTTCTGTCGGTCACCGCACCTTTATGAATGACTGCATATGGTGCGAACGAAGGGCATGGCAAGCGGTAGACATTGAAACTTGAGAAGAAAAAATGTGAAAGGGCATGTTATGCACTCGATATCGAAGTGAGGTAGCAAGCCGAGGCTGGGCGCGATATGATATGACTCTTGCAAGTCTCCTCCATCGAGCTTCAAAGAACATGGGGATGATCTCAGAAAATCACGAGGAGACACCTTCCTGGGCACCTGCAGCACCCCTCTATTCCGGTACTAGACCGACACAGGCGAGAATATGAAAGGAGCCGCTCCAGTATCACCGCGGAATTCTTGCACCGGGTCGTAAGCACCCGCGGCCGATATCGACACCGCGGCAAGAGTGCGTGTGTACGAAAGACCCTTACGGAAGCACACGAGCTCATGCGTACACGTCATTATGGCTGAAAGCTCTTCTTCATCTGTGGGCTGCACCCGACATTTTTTGGAGCGTGGGCCGATCCCTGCCGAGTTTCGGACCCTCTGCACATACAATGCTTCTCGTCACTCGGGCGCAAGCGGAGGCAAATGACCTCTGTGGAACCTGCGGCGGCGGGTCCATGAAGACTAGGGAGGTGCAAGACTAGGGAGGTGCTCATGAGATGTTTTTTACTTCTCCGTTCGTCGTAGAGGCGAAAAGCTGTGGCGAAAGCCTCGAAGGTGCGGCGCCGTGCCTCACACACATGACTGATAGTGACACGAAGATTCATGTTTGTGGTGTCACCAACTCGCTGCGCTCTACGGTAACTGTGTTCGCACGTGAGCCTATAGCGCGCCAGTGAGGAAGCGAGAAGGCGCCTCGAAAGTTCTCTCCCTGGCGGGATAGGAACACACTACGGCTAAGATGATTGCAAAAGGACAGTCGCCGTAGAGTTTCCTCAGGCGGCCGAAAATACATAGGGGCGTGCACCTCCGACCCTCGCGTGAGAATGGTGGCAGTTGGGGCATCCTCTCGTCTGGAAGCTATTGAGAACGCATGGTAACTGGCACTCAATAAGGAATGGTGCTTGTACAACGGGAGAGAGTTAGTGGACAATGTCCCTTGTCGGGCGAATTCGGTCTTTGAAGCGACCGCGCTGTGACAAACTGATTCGGTTAGTGTCCAGTTGTAGACAGCGAGTGAGGGCCAGCATGGGGCTGTGGCCAACAAGCGCTCGTAGCTGCAAACGCGTATCATCAATTCAAAGAGCCACTACGTGCTGCTCCGGCCGTGTAGCTGCTTGCAATCAGCAGCATGCCAGTACGTTTCTTTGGGAGCAAAAGATTCAGCTCGGTTCTTCAAGACGGCCAAGTTGGCCACCGCGTGGGGGTTCAGGGTGCTGGACAAGTCATTCAGAGCTGGGGCCGTGCCTGTGGTGTCCGCAAGTGGGGCATCAGGGCCTTCCGCCCGATTCGTGGTCGCTCCCATTCGCATAGGAGGTACCTCGACGGACATCTGCCTGTCGTTTGTGCTACAATATATATTTCAACAACGGCTGACAAGAAATATAGGCCAGCAGAGACTATTCGAGCAGGACAGCTAGAAAACTGGCTCTTCCATTATCTTCAAGGCGGCCAGGAGACTCCTTCATCATTATGCGACCATGAAGGCCGTTATACGACCACCGTGACAGTCGTCCTTTCATACTCAACTTTTAATGCCGCTCTTTGCATCTAGACTCTGCGTGTCTGAGTAGAATAAGGATCCTGGTGCATAATAGCACCGACAGATGCGAGGTTCATCCGTAGGGCTACTGCTCATAAGCTTCTGCTTCTCGAAGGTCGACGAGCCTCCTCTGCTATTTCTGTTGAGCGCCGGCGAGGCAGAAATACGGCTGCCTCTAACGCCACTGCAAAGCGCAGCGTGGGACACGGCTGATATCAGTTCGGGCCTACATATTGATGCAGTGGTGGTTGGCACGGCCCGTCTGCTGGCATGCATGGTTGTGGACTGCAGCGTGCCACGCCGCTATAGCTGCCGATGTAGCAAATGACGTTCGGCGGAGGCTGACGCCAGGGATCGAGTTAGCTGCTTCCGAAAACTACGTGGGAAGGTTCGGTTCTTGAGGAGCGACACGTCCGTGATGCGTCTGCTTCGTATTGGGGCTCCGCGTTGGCGCAGGGACTATGACCTGGGAAGGATATAGAGCGGCTCCCATGAACACTAGCATAGTCTCGCTTCCTGTTAGGCTCCCGGCTTTCGCTCGAAAAGACGTGCCTTCGCTCGCATAGAAAGTGTGTGGTGAGCTTTCGGACAGCACTGGAAATTTCTTTGGCGGCCTGTCCAGCAATAGTTCTTCCTTGGCATCTGATTCGAGCGGTAAGCGTTAGATGTCGTCGCAGATACACCGTGCGCTCGGGAAAACACAGTGGGTGACACGACAGCAATGCCCTCAGATACCCGGAGGTGGCGCGACTGCCGTGCTGGTAAGGCACGTTCGGAGAACTTATGTAGATTTAAGGCCATGCTGCCGCATGTTTCGTGGCAGCAGGCGGCGGCGGAAGCAATGGGTAGCGCTAGGAAACTCGCGCACAGCGGTGGCGACGGTGCGAGACCTCTTCTTCGCTGAGCCCGCTGGATTTCAGAGACGCTCGTCGGCTGGTAAGCGCGGATAACGGCGGAAGAAGTTACCACCTCTACCGCAAGAGGGCCGCCGGCGCAGGCTATCGTTCGTGGTACACCAGGGCACAAGTCGGTGTATCCACACGAAGCGGTCCTCTATCAAAAGAACGAGGCCTGTCGATGGCGCGTCCGGCTATGGAATTGGTGAGGATGCTTCGCTGGGGCGTGAAGGTGGGTGCGCCGGCGCTCTCAGGTCCGCACGGTCAGTGCTGATATGTGGGTGCACGCGCTGTCCAGTCGCTCATATGGAGCACTCCCACTGTAGATACAGCTCTGGAGGCCTCCGCGTCCGTGTTCGCGAGTAACCGACGACGTACGTCGGAAACATCGATACTGCTCTCCACGGACCCTGCGGTGTCATGCAAGATTACCACCCTAAAATCACCCGGGAGGGTAAACTGGATTGGCCTGCAAATGCGGGACAATGAAGGTGGCGCCTACAGGTGGTGCGCGCACGCGCAGGTCGCCGTCCAGCGCAGCGCACACGGCGCTCATTGCAGTAGTGGTACACGTTGGTCTAGGTGGGCGCACGCCGAGATGGTGGACGCCGGGCGTCTTCTCATTACTCCTGACACGAGAGGCACTCTGGGAGGCGCCTCTTCGAACTCCTTGTTGGTCTGCTTCGGTATTGGAACCAGGCTGAGGCCTTCGCTTCTTTCTGCCGCGGTGGGTGCCTTCCGACGCTTGGGTGTCGCTTTATGTCCAGAACACGCGCCCGTGACCGCCATTTTAAGGGAATTGAATGACGGGACGGCGACACCTCTCAACGGGGAATCCCCGCCGCCCGCCCGGCACGTCCATTGACACGAAAAGCAGCCTTGTTCGGCACCTCGATAGCGTCTCTTGGAGGTTCTTCTGCCTAGGATGTATCCGATTTGCTTCCAGCAGCCAACGCGACACATTCGCAATTGGCGCCTGGGCCGGAGGGCGGCCGCAAGCAAGGGGGGGAAGGGGCTTCCAGCGATCCGCCGGCCGCGCCTGATAAGGGGGCTCCTATGTCCGCCACAGCTGCCTTGTCGGCATCGGCACCACGGAGCCCCGGGTGGATCTGCATTGCGGTGCCCCGCGGGGAAGGGCCGTCTGGGGACGCGGCTGAAGCTGCGGCGCGCGGGGGTTCGGCAAGTGCGGCCACGGAAATGCGCCCCGTGGAGGTGCGGCGTCGAGCGCGCCGCGCTGCGACGGGGGATGGCGGCGGAGCGCGGCCTGGAGTTTCGCCACACCCCTTTGGGGCATGCCCCAGTGGAAGCGCCGCTGCCCCGGCAAGCGCTACTTACAGAGGAAAACCCAAAAGGTCTCACACATGTGGTCCAGATAGTGAGGCCCAGATGAATCAGTGCCCGACACCACCGGCGGCGGAATTAAGCCACTGGGGGCTGCGGGGGCAGAGCCGCGTCACGGCTGCCGCCAAGTTTGCACTACGTGGAGAACGGGTACAGTGGCACCAGTATGCCGGAGCGGGTGCGATGAAGCGAGTGAGCCAGTGCGAGAAGAGTGCCGCGTACCCGGCGGGGCACGCGGGAACAAGATTCCTCTGAAGGGGTGCAATGGAGCGGGGGGGGGGCACGCGGGGAGGGCTTGGATCGAACAGAGAGCGGGAGCAAGGGGGGGAACGCGTAGATGGAGTGCATGGGAACGCAGGTGCCCAGTCGGGGAGCTGTGTGCGCCGGCCAGGGCAGGCGCGTCGGGTCTCGGTGCGAGCAGTGCGAGAATATGACCGATTTACGGTCAGGCGAGGTATCCCAACGCTCTCGGAAGAGCGTTTTTCAAGCCACTCCGACTACGTGGCCGGCGGGGCTGGATATTCTTCTTCACGACGGTGTGTGCACGGTAGTTTCTTCTATAGGGGACGCCGCATTCGTCGCGGATGTCATTATCGACCAAGCTGGGAAGCCTCAGCTACCGGACGGCACTGCGGTGTGCACGAGGTAGCCATTCATGCTCATAGTGGTGTTGTGGCACTGTGCGGCGTCTTGCAATGGGTTGTAACACGCGCCGGTCGGGTGCCGCGGGTCCTCTAACGGGGCGCCGGCGGCAACGGAGGCTGCGGAAGTCTTCGTCGACTATGCAGTTGTCCTTGCATACAGAAATAGACAGCACTTAGCACCTGGAAAGGCTGGGCCCTGACTGGAAGGATCGGGCTTCTTCAGGTGGACGCAGGGGGGTGATACTGGTAGACAGCGAAGACGCCTACGGCGGTACGCCGGTGCGAGTTGAGGATATGGGTGTCTGCACAAAAAAAGACCACGACCTAGGCGGCTCCTGTTGGACCAGCTGCTTCTTGGCAGGCGCGGGAACTCCTCCCGCCGGAGAGTACGAGCAGATTTTCGGGGTGGTGGCCAGTTACGAGCTCCTTAAATCACCGGCAGCACGCGCCCGCTCTTTTGAGGTTACCGCCGCCACAAATACGGCGGAAAATTCGAACAGAAATCCGGCCAAGTGGGTGGCGGAGCCACAGGTCTGCACGGCAGGTGAGCCACGTGCTCGCGACGGGCGAACTGCGATGCGAGGGCGATGCCGGTTCGGCACGGGATACTTGTCATTTCGTTCTACCGAGATGTCTCAGAAGCACTCTCGTCGCTTGAGGCTCTGAGGTGGCCCGGTGAGGAGCCTTTGGTGGCGCTGTACTCCATCTGCATTCTGGAAGGGACAGGTTAAAGGACCGTGACTGTCTGAAGCGGGCAAGGCGAAGAAAATTAATCTCAACGTCTGGTGGAGGTCATCAGACCATAACAACTTGCAATACATGAGTCTGTACGTATTGTGTCCTCAAGGCGGCGCGCAATCCATGTTTGACATGTCATGCACATTTGCAAAGTGGCATTTCACCTTCTAAGAGATACACGAAACATCAATGCTACGAAAAACCTGACCACAATTTTAACATCTCAAGGAAGTAGCCTCAATAATTGAGCTACGAAGCAGATGAAGCACTACCGTACCGCCGCGGCATGAAAGACACCTCGAAGTCAATCCAGGCTCGAACGAGAGGTGTCGTCTGGATGCCACTGGGGCGACTCGGGGGTGCCACCGACAACGTCCGACTAATTCAATGATTTTGGCCTCCACCTCCAAAGAAGAGGGCACCGCATCTGCACTCAGGCTGTCACGGCGTTCTCGTTGGCCGCCGTGGGTAGAATGTACGTCATCTGATGATGCAGAAGCTTCTTTTGGGTGTTGCGCAGGAGCTCGTGATGGAGGAAAAACGGCCACTTGAAAGTTCAGCAAGTGCGGCTGTTCAGCGACACGACCACTAAGGAATGCGTAGTAATCCTGCGCGTGGCCGTTAAGGCCGTTCTCGCTGTTAAGGAGGTCCTCCGTCAACAGCCTCACGAGACGTTCCTTAGGGGCGCTAGGCTCATGAGAGAGCTTTCGCAGCGAGCACATACGCAGAATAGCCGGGCGAGTCGTCTCAGGGCGCTTGAGGACCATCAGCGGCACAGGAGGTGGCCGATCAACCAGCGCTTTGGCAGGGCCGGCCTGCTGAGGGGCAGAAGCGGTCATCAAATCGACGTTGGCCTTGTCCACTAGCCCTGACAGCCGCACTTCACCAGGTGCAGGGCTACCTGGCTTGACGGCAGCAGCTGTGACGAAGCTTGAGAGGTTGCCAGCGGGGGAGATTCCCGCCATGTCGGCAGTAGTTGTCATGAGGGTCTTATGGAAGTGTTCACTCCGTCGCTGCTCCTGCACGTTCCGGGCCTCCGTGGCGCGGTTAGTGTCCGTGACGATTGAAAGGGAGCCGCCGCTCTGTTCGCCGGTACAAGGTAGTGCACAACAAAGCTGGCGGTGATAATGGGCGACTCCACAGCCCTTGAGTTACCAATCTCTGGTTCACACGGTCTCGGATCCGGGGGCTTCCGTGCCCCCTGGAGCTGAAGCAGTTCCGATCGCTTCACGACATGATATTGTTAAATGCCATGATACTACAAACAGAAAGTTAATAACGGCATGACTGCTAGACAGTCGTGTCATTCATTTTATAATTTAACATGCACTTCACTTATGTCATGAGAAAATAGGGGTGCAAGTCGTGTCATGTAGCACGCCGTTTGGTTCCGAAGCATGCAGCAGTCTTTTTTCGATCAGGAGTGTCTACCAGAAGCCGTGACAGTGACATTGACCAAGGAACCGTTACTCAAGAAAGATGAACGACAGGAGGCGACAACACACAGACGCTACTACACATGACCTACACACACTACGTCGCAGGGCCGTACCTCAGAGTCCTAAAAACACTTGAAACAATGCTCATCAACAGAGTCAGGCCGTCCTCTTCGGAGGCAGCCTTTGAAGCGGCACTTTTAGCGGACTCCCAAAGCCGCTCCGCCGTGGCTTTGCTCAAGCGGCTAACCCAATCCTTGTGCGACCTCACCGTTGCGGAAGCAATCTGCACCACCTCGTCCAAAGGGCACGTCTCGAGGGTCGTCAACCACGATCCACGAATGGTCAGGTTGCAGATATAGCGCAAGAAGCTGTCCGACTTGCTGGTCCAGCCGCCTAGCCGCATCACCAAGTCAATGTTCCCCAACTCCATCAGGAGGTACTGGGAGCCACCACGTCGAAAACCATACGGCCCGTTAAGCACGACACCCTGGGTCACCTCAGTCCCTAGATCAGCGCAGTCAAGCACAAGACGGTTACCAAGTGCCCCGTCTGCAAGCATCTGGCCGGTGTCGGTGGTGCCGCCGCTCTTGCTCGCTCCGAGCTTTGTGAAGAGCAGCGTCTCATGGAAGTTTGCATGGAAAGGCTGAGCGGAACCGTCATCTCCTTGGATGCCCAGCAGGCCACCGTACAATGCGGGAATGTTGCACCATACGTCGGGGCATCTGACGACAGTGAGGTCTCCCGCAACTGCTCGGTCCGTCTTGGTCACAACGGCGTAGTAACTGAAAAAACGGATGGTGACGACGTCGAAAGGCGTAGTGCCGGTCTTACAGATACGGCTGACAACGTCGGTGTACCTAAAGTGGCCAAACCTGCGGAACATGAAACAGTAGACAGCTGCCAGAAAAAGAACGTTACTGAACGACTGGTAATCGGGCGACAGCGCAAGTGATTCATGTCAACGCACGGAAGACAAACCGATAGGGACACAATGAAAGTGAGCCAGACCACGCAAGCGTACTTGCGCAGGAAGGCACTGTTCATCGGCGACCGGACCTGGGGCGTTAAGATGTCCTTGTGCCTCAGGTTGAGCGTTGTGACAGGGCGGACGAGCGTCATGAAGCTGAAGACGTACACACAGTATCTCAGGAAGTCGCTTTTGATGTCGCTTATCTCAGTCGCCGTCCCAGGAGCCTGACGTGTTGGGGCCGCAAGGGGCACATGACGTAGCACGAGAAAGCGGTACAAGGCACACATGATGAGCTCCGTCAAGGCGGCGTTGGAGCGAGGCCTCTCGCCCTCCGCGCGAGCATTAGCAAGGCCGTCCTTCCTGAAGTCATTGACGTAGAGGTCCCGCATCGGGTTGCCGCAATGTGTCCCCCGCACACGGCCTTGCTCCGCAGCAATATTGGCAGAGTTCTTCGCTCGGAACTCGTCGCCGCGATAACTGCAGTCAGGACAAAGCTTTACGTCGCCCAATCTTAGCGGGAGACGCACACGGGCAAACAGGTGACCGAGTGGCTTCATGTCGTTAACGACAGTGCACATCTGAACCGTCCTTGTACCGCCGCTGACCGCATGCCCGAGTCGGCGGCTCTCGAAGAATGCCCGCAGGTAGAGTGGCGTCGACTCGTTTAGACAGCTGAGCAGCTTGAAGACCTCTGTGTCCACATCGACGTCGTTGTCGCCGGCCGCTGGTATCACGACGGCGTTGCCCAAGAAGTCTGCCAGCAGATGGTAGATGCGATGGGAATGGATCCACTTTTTTGCCTTTCCGCCCTCTCTCTTGGTCTTGGACTTGGCGTCAGGGTCGTTGGAACCAAAGGGCATGTTGGCCGTGATCTCGCGCATCAGCCGGCTCTTCCACACTACCTTGATCTTGGAGCGCTCGGCGGCGCTGCCGACCACCTTGGCCACCAGCGCCTCAGCGGTTTCATGAACCTCCTGCATCGCGGCGACGTCCTCCGGAGTAGCCTCGCTGTCAGCCGTGTCTTCATTGTCGCTGTGATCCTCTAAGTTGGTCACGCTGTCGTTGAGTACTGCGCGAAGACCGCCTGCTGCTGGGGAAGGAGCACTAGGTGCGCCCGAACTTCCTTCATCTTGTACATGTCCCGGAACGCTGCTTTGGGCCCCGGCGAGCGAGAGTGGCGAGCTGGATCCCAGGCTGCGCTTGCGGCTGGGTAGCGACCTCGTGCCCTCGGGCCGTTGTGCTGCAGTCGTCGAAAGCCGTGGGGAGGGCCGAAGCGAGTCCTCAGGTGGTAAAGATTGACTCGTCGAGATTGACGCGCCTGCTCCATGAAGATGCGGTATCACAGCGACCGCGGAGACCGTTGACTGCAGCGGTGGCCGACCATGCGTCAGCGCCGCCCCGTGCCGACGTGACGCAGGTGGCGCGCCCATGCTCGCACGCTGTGTGGATGGTGGACGTGAATGCTATTGGAAATCGAAAGCAACTTGAGATGGAGGAGTGGCGCGGTCTGCACGTCTTCCGCCGTCCGGGGAGCCCTCAAATGGCAGGACCTTTGCACCGCTCAGAGCTCGATGTCAGGTCCGTGCGGGCATGCCATGCATCTACGAATCATGGAGTCGCGCGCAGCTTTACCGTTGTCGGGTGGAGCGAGCCATCGCGGCATGCACGTCCTGATAGTGCTCCCTCGCGTCCTCGTCAGCATCATCTCTGAGAATCTGTGACGAACATGACTTTTAGGACAACATTGTTTCGAAAAATTGATCTCTTTCATGTCGTTTCGCGCTTTTCGGTAAGTCGCATGTCATTTTGAGGAACATGCTAAAGAGACAAAAATGCATGTCATGTTGACATGAAAAACATAATTTGAATTGAGGTGCATCGCAGGATAACATGTTCGGTACATTTTTTACGGGACCCTCGGGCCGCGGTTGTCTCATCAATGTCAGTGCCGTGTCGTCACCTGAGATGCTGTCGTGGTCGATTTCATCTGCAGCACCAGCGGACATCTGCAATCACCGATGCAGACCGAGCAGCAGCCATGGAGAACCTCGGCTTGCCTAATTGGTGTGTGGAAGATGACATGGTCGATGATCTTGTTCCACTTAGTGCCACATCACTTCCCGCTGGCTTCTTCTCTGAGCAGCCAGGTGACGGCTCGAGGGCCACCGAGGATCCCCCCCCGCTACGGGGAGAGACTGGTTCTCCTGTCGCACCGCGGCTTCCCTCGCTTGACGCACATCTAGCCGCCCATTTTGACATGCCCGTGAGCATGGGTCCGCCCGACAATTCTTCCCTGACGTTGCCTTCCACAGAGGACGACGCCCTGCGCGCGTTAGCCGATAGTCACGGCGCAACTTCCGAGGAGTGGTTGACGATTTTTACCACCCTAGGTCTTGGCACGTCGCAAGGTGTGACGGACTTGAGCGCCCTCCTCTCCAAGTGCTCCCTGGTCGTGCCCGAATCGTTCGATTTTGCATCGTCGCCACTCTTTTCGTTGGAGGCTGGCCGCTGGGCGGTCTCCCAGAGCTTCCTTTCGGCACTCGTCGCAGCCAACGGCGGGAAGACGGTGGACCCCAAGACACTCGAGCTTCTTCCCCGTGTCATTCGCCACTGCACGAAGCAAGGACGCCTCAACATTCGCCCGCCACTGTGGGGGTCGCCACCGGCGTCCTATGTACGTGGTACGAATGTCTCACTGGTCCTGGGTGCCGTTGAAGCCAACTTGGCCTGCAGAGCACAAGATCCTTCCAGCCCAAGACGCAGCTTTTCTTCAACTTCAACGGCACCGGCGGTTGCTGCAGGCACATCCTCTGACGGCGCTCCACCGGGGGGGGCGACAGCAACCGTCGCAGGACGTGGTCGGACGGGAGACGAGTCATTGGTCAACGAGTTGGCAGCAAGAGCCGCCGCTGCTGCGACGACGGTGACTTTGGACGAGGTAGGCCAGGACGGGCACCAGCTCGATAAGGATGCCATCGCCCAATTGTCGATGCGCAGCGGCGCTTCAAGTCCTCGTGCTGGAGATGGGGCTTTGGCGGACTCTCTAACAGTCGTCAGCGCTGAAGATGGGCTTTTACCGAGACTTCCTGAGCATCTTTCTCTGTCAATGGCAGCTGCCGCTGACTTGACGCCTCCAGAACCAGCGCATGCGGTCCCACCTTCCCTGGTGCTCCCCAATGCTTCTAGAGCGAGGACCGAGTCGGACGCGGTCCGTCCCCAGGCGATTTCTACGGCTGCGGTTGACGCAGCCGGCGTCCCAGAGCTACCCGGCCCAAGCCAACCACCACCACCGGGCTCTGTCGGCGGTGGACTGCTTCCCCAACTCCCGCCCGGTATCTCCCTTTGCCGGTCCGCACCCGGCGGCTTGCGGGCTGTGCCAAGTGCGCCCGACATGTGCAACACGCGTGGGGTGCCGTTACCTCTCGCGACAGGGGCTGCAACGGTTCTGCCATCCACAAACGACGCTACCACGATGGCGGGCCAGGCATCATCGTCACCCATCATCGAGAAGGGGTCGCCACCTGCGTCGTTGGTTCCTTTGGCCACTGTCGCTCCCGCGACAGCTCCTACGGCTGGTGCTGGTTCCTCTCTCACCGTGTCCCCCCCACCTACGGACTCAGGTGCGGGAAAATGGGCCTTTTTTTCCCCTGGCCCGTCGCTCGCCATTCCTCCCGGTTCACCCTTCCTCACCGGTGCAATCGCTGCGCCTCAGCCTCCCTTGCTGCCTGCTGCGCCAGAAGGCCTGCCTGCTTGTGCGGGCAGTTCCGCACCTTTGGCGGATCGTGTCGCGCCCGCTGCCGCCTCTGCAGAGACACCACTTGCACAAGTCGTCCTGCAACCAAAACAAGAACAAGGCAGGCTCCTGCCTCGAATCACGACGTACCGCAGGCTTGTTGTTCTCGCAGACGTCCTCGCTTCAACGTACAACGCGACCGACCGCAAGCCAACGCTCTCCGTGGGTGCGACAATGAAGCTTGTCAACGGGCGCACGCGCACCTTTCGGCCGGTGGTGCAGCGCACGATGCAAAAGGACATAGCTCTGTGGCGGCGGCTCTTCACTCAGAGTAATGTCGCGGACCCAGCCGACGGCTAGCCTAAAGTTCACCAGATGCTTCACGACGCCGCGCCCCCGGACGTCGCCACTTTGCCGCTTGGTCGGCATCTGTGGATGACTCGTGTGACGGCGGCAGTGGCTGTCGACCACGCCTGCCTTGATGAGCCCCTGACTACAGTTCCAAGCCCTCGAGGCTCCCGCATTATTCCCATGACGGCCGAGACATGGGTGTTGTTCATCCTGACGTGGGCTCTGCGGCACCCACAGATTGCCCAGGCCATTGTCAGCGGCGCTTCTTCACGCTCCACGTGATGGGTACTGTTCGTTGTGCACTTCAAATATCCCCATGGAGTGCACTGTACCTTTCGTCTTTTCGTTGCGCAATCATCGGTGTACTCTTGTCGTCCTTCTTCTCGTCCCTGTTGGGTGGGATGTTTTTGTGCTTTTTATAGACTCGTCTCAAGACGGCCATTCGAACACTCTCTATCCACCGGGACCGCAAGAGCACAGCTCCCTACCTCGTACAAACTGGCTCGCGGCACACCTGTTGTGCGCTGCTTTTGAGTTCCGTTTCCGCCTCCGTTTTCTCCGACATGTTCCGTTCCTATTGCACATGACCCCGCCTGAGGTGAAAAGAACATGTCCAGAACATGTTCTTAATTTTACTTCTCATGTTCTTCTTCACGTGTTCTTCACCTGATACTCGCTACATGTCCTCTACACACTGACACTGATCATCGTAGTCCTGAACAGTGTCCCAGGAAAGCATGACCTATTTGTGTGCGTCGAGGACCGTCCGGAAGAGATAAGCCTCGCATCATCTAGTGCCACCACCTCGGAGTCGCCTTGGTGTCATCCTTTTCCTGTCGGTGAGTGCTTCTGCGCTCTTTGCTGGCTCGCTAAGAGGAGAGCTATCAAAGCCAGTGCGGGCTCTGTCTACCATCAGCCACCTGGAAGGTCTTGCGAGAGTCGTTCTCGTCCTACTCGACACTTATGAGCCTCCTCACGGCATCCGGCTTATGTTGATGCCTCTCCAACGCACTGCCTTCACGCATGTCGGTATCAGCACATGCTTCAGTGGCGAAGACGCGGACGCGCTTCACATGATCTGCATCACCCGGCCATCTGCCACAAGCCTATCACGCCGGACCTTGGTCCGACGGAATCTATTCCGCGGTTGGCGTGGGTTGGTGCATTTGCTTCCTACTGGTACGTCACCGTCCTAACGGTGCTTCTTAAGTCCTAGAAGCATGTTCTTGACTCATGGTGTTCTTTGCCGACATGGTAGAAGTCAAACTGTCCGATTGCCTGACATGGACACTCTGTTTCCCGTTTCTTTCCATTTGCGTCTACCGTTGCTATTGCCTGTCTGCTATGAGTGTTGGTAGCACGCGTGGTGGTGTGAAGCACAGTTGAACACCTTGTCCATGATGGAGGTACAGGCAATTGCCCACTCCTTGGGTGGCGCTCCGCTCATGGTCAACATCAACACTCTATCGCAGTCGGCAGCAACAAACAAGGTTGACGGGTGGTTTGAGTGCTTGCTTCGCTGGCAAGTACCTTTACCAAACGACATGTTGCTAAAATTGGCTGTGATAGTGAGTCGGCAAGACGTGCGGCCGCCGTGCTTCAAAGATGGCAGCAACGTGGTGTTCGCACGGCCGCTGCTTGTCTCTTCAACAGAGACTACGGCGTTCTCTCTGTCGGGGCTCGCGCGTGCTCATGACGTGCGTCATTTGGCACCGCTGCTACCTGAATATCTGAAGTGCGTCCACAAGGCTGTAGCTAGGTGGTGCGCTCAGTAGTCTTTTCTTTGTCGTTTCGCGAGCATGCTGGCCTCCCGGTAGAGTTTTGGGGCACTGGCATGCGATACACTGCACATCAGAAGGCTGTCGTAGAACCCTTTTCTAAAATTCACGTCAGCAAACATGCCCGCCGCGTGGAGCTCATCGACATGTTCCTAGTATGAGCAAGAAATAAGTGGCCCTCTGTTGCGCCACCGCGGGAGGCGGGTCGTCCGGGAAAGTCATCGCGCCCAGAGAGAAGGGCCCAGAGAGAAGACGGGCAGCGGGGGCGGGCTCGGCATCGGCGTGTCGCCCGAGAGACGCGGCCCGGTCGCGGCGCCTGGGGCAGCCCCTGTCACCGGGCTGCCCGGGACGGCCATCGTGGCGGCCCCGTGCGTCTTTCCCGCTCGAGGCAGGCGCGAGGAACCGCAAAGAAAGGAGGGTGGTGCGGCCGGAACCAGAGGCGCAACGAGGGCGGCGCTACCATGTGAGAGAGGAAAATGTGGTTCTCTTGTTGCTTTTCATCACAGGTCTCGCTCACCCCTACTCCCCCCGTCTCCCGGCGTCCCTCTCTCGCCTCTTCCAAAGTCACGCCTCCCCCACGTGCGTGCGCAGGCGCCGCATTGCCTGCTTGCACTGGTACCAGCACTCTCTTGCACTGACGGCGACCCTTGGCGAGGTCCCGGGCGAGCCCGCGCTTACCGCCACGTACCCGCGGTTGCACTCCCCGGCGCGCTTGCATTCAAAGAAAACAGTCACGCCTGTTTGTCCTTGTCAGCACGTGACGGCGCGCGCCGTGCTACCGGAACGGGCGCCGTCACGCCCGCTCCGAAGTCGGTGCGCCCAGCCTTGCAGTCCCAAATAATTCACACCGATTCAATTGCCATAAAAGCATGTCACTTGATTCGGGAGGTGCGCTTTTCCTCTTAAATGTCATGCCCTGCGCCCTAGTAAGCATGTTACCGGATAGTGACGTGAAAAAGTGCTTCCAGCCGGTCTTAATTCTTTTCGTGGCACATTGCGGGACGTCACACGTCTTGCGCGACACATGCACCCACCCCGTCTGCTGTCATCCTCCCATCTTTCTTGGTTTCGCCTTCGGTGTGCTTTGTGGCAGCTCCGCCACGCCCGCGGGCGATTCCTTGTCGTATGGTGGTGCGTCTTTGGACTGTTTTCTGCCCGATACTCGCCTGGCCCGCTTTTTACCACCCTCCGTTGACCTTTCCTGTATGCGTGTTCTTCGCGGCTCTTCTCCGGGAGTGGATGTGTTCTGTCAGAGAGGTCTAGGGAACCTCCTGGGCCTGCACGGCCCGGCCAACGGCCACCGCGCATCGGTTTTCGGTGGCAAAGGAGGTGTCTGAGGCCGAGCCGGTCTCGGTGGCCAAGCCGGTGGCGACGGTGCTCACGGTGCACGCCGCCTGCTTGCAGGCGCTCATCATGCCGGCGGCAGCGTCCAAGACCTCTGCTGCAGCCAAGAACACGGCGGCTGCAAAAAGGTGAACGCGGGCCAAAGCGGTTGCGGGGACCAGCCAGGTGGCGAACCCGGACTCGACGGCCGCTTCTAAGGCGACCACCAAGACGCGATCATCACCAAGAAAGCCACCTGTGGCGCGGCCGAGGACGGGCACTGGGTCTACAGCCGCCCTCCAGTCCGCGGCGCTGCTCACAAAGCGAGCTGCGGCAAAGAAGCGGACAGCGGACGTGCTCACAGAGGCCGCGGGAAGCTCTTCAGCCTCAGCGGGGCTGTCGAAGCCGCTGGCGAACTCTATCGATGGGTCCTCAAGAAAACGGCGCGTGATGCAGGAGGCGCCTGCTCCCCCTCCCCGCAAGCGCGTTGCGGGCGCAGCGGCATCTGTCTCTGGGCGCACACGGGTCGACGGCGGTGGCGTCCAGCAGGCGAAGGATGCTGACCTCGGCGCGGTAGCCGCTCTGCGAGATGCTAGTGACAAAGGCGACCGAACGTTCCTAGTTTCCCCCCCCGACGAGCCGCACCCCGCGCATGTTTTTTTCCGCGACCTGGCTTCCTTAGGGGAAAACCAGCCACTGCACAGCGCAGTCGTCGACCTCATTGCCAAGTTCTACATTTCCCAGACGCAAGAAGACTCTCTCGACGGTATGCTCCTGTTCGAGACGCAGTTTTTTGACCTGGTGCTGGACGGCAAGTGGGACGAGGCGTTGGCGTGGCACCCGGCGGACAAGGTTTGGGGGTCCAAGCGTCTTGTGTTTTTGACGCGTGTTGGCGACCACTGGACGCTACACGTCGTCACGTCTCCCGCTGCCCTGCTCGCCACCATGCGCAGCTCCCGTCTGAGCAGCACGCGTATTCATCCATTCTTCCTGTCGGTTTTTGACTCTATGGAAAGCGTGCGCGACGTAGCGCTGTATCCGAAGCTGTTGGACTACATGGCAGAGATGCTGTCGCTGCCGCAGGAGCACTCCTCCGTGGACACCCGTCGGCTTGTCGTCGAGCGCACCATCATTCGGACGCCCTCGTGCCCAGAGCAGACAAACGTGTACGACACCGCCATGTTTGCGCTGGCCACATTAGACGTCTTGCTTGCGACCACGGGCAAAAAGCGGAAGACCTTTTTATGGTCTCATGCATCCAGCCTTTTCAGTCCCGACTTGTTCTTCAAGCGCAAAGAAATGCTGTCCTTCATTCGCAAGAAGAAGAAGGCGCTCGACGCCTGCGCGAAGAGCGGCGCCGGCCGCTCATCCCCTCAAAGCGTCCCCAAGAGTTCGGCATCAACCCCCAGCGACGGGTCCAGCGCGCCCTCTGAGACTGTCGGGACGGGAGCGGACGTGTCAAGGCAGCCCGTGGGGCACCAGCGCGCGCGGCGACCCGGTGGTGCGGCTGCAGATGCGAGACTGGTTGGTGGGGGGGATGAGGACGAGAGCGGCCACGGCATGCAGCAGCCCACCATGCGGATGCAGACTCGGAAAATCACTGATGCCAGCAGTAGCCGCAACAAGGGTGGCACGGGCCGCACCGACGACGGCAAGATGTCGGACGGTTGTGGGACCCAACCACGTCCTCCCACCACCGAGAGGGCGGCAAGCTCAGCGGCGCGCGACCGGAGTAAAGCCTCCAGCGGAAGCTCGCCGCCGAAAGCCGACCAGAGCAGAGCTCTTTCTCTGATTGCTGCATCCAAGGACTCTCCACCGGAGGAGGCCCCCGTCAAGAACTTCAACTCTAGTGCCAAAGCCAACACCTTCGTGTCGCCGCGACGAGCCCCCCCGACGGAGCAGCCGACGCCCCGCGATGCTCTGGCCACCGCACCGCTTGCGGCCGACCCGTAGAGCGAGGACCCGGCAGCAGATTCTCGCGCTGTGAAAGAGCCGTACGCTGACACAGCGCCATCCGATGCCGGCCAGAGCAAATCAAGTGCGCCTCTCCCCGCGGTCACCCAGCCGCAAAAACCGCTGCCTTCTGGGCGCGTCTCTTTGTCACCTGCAAATTTCCAGAGCGGCGGCGCCTCTACTACTCAGGCAACGCTCGTGGACCAGCCGCCCGAGAGCGCCCACGGAAACGCCGCCAACCCGAGGGCCAGACCCGTTGCTTCACCAAGCAGAGACAACCCTACAGAGCAGAGCACGCCCCTCGGAGCGTCCAAGACCCCGCACCTTCCAGTCAACTTGCGCAGCGAGGACTCCTCCATGGCGACCGGCAGCGAGGACCGTGGTCTGCCCCAGGAGGGCGTGGTTTCCACGCCCCCTGATGCTGACACCGACACCACCGGGAGGCGCGCCTCGGGCCAAGGGGAGTCTGCAGCGAAGCCGCCAGCGCCTTCTGCGGCGGCTGCTACGGTGGCGCGTACGCAAAAGGAAGCCATTGACAAGGTCGGTCTACCGCCATTCTGCCGGCACTCCAGCGAGCCCTCGTCGGTGGCAGTCACGTCCGAAGACGTGAGTCCCACGCTTGGCCTGTTGTTGGCCATCTTTTGCGGCGATGTCGACGCCTGCTGCGCCCTCATGTGCAAAGGTGCGTCCCTCTCGATACGTCGGGCAGGGTACAACCCGCTTCTTGCTGCTGTCGCTCGTGGCCACGCGGGCATCGTCCAGCTTCTACTTCGAGCCAAAGTGGACCCCAACGAGGCAGGTGGGCGCCGGCCGCTATCACCGCTGCTGCAAGCTGTCTACTCTGGGCACTTGAGAATTGCACAGGACCTAATAAACGGAGGAGCTCTCGTCAACGGCGTCACGGGCCAGGGGCTCACTGCCCTGCGCGTTGCCTGCTTTCGTCAGAACGCCCAAGCCGTTCAACTGCTTCTGGACGCCGGCGCAGAGACAGACGCTCCCGGTTCTCTTCGCTGGACAGCACTCCATGAGGCGGTGTTCTCAAAGGACCTAGAATCGACACAGGCGCTGATACGCGGAGGGGAAAACGGCGAGGTGGTGGACGAGAGGGGTTGGACAACGTTGGTGATTGCTGCCGCGATCGATCACGTCGACAATGCCAAGGCACTTTTGAAGTTCCACGCAGGCTACACTTGCACCTGCGTCATGGAGGCTGCTTCTATTGCCGCACGCACACGCAAGGTTCGTTTGCTTGCTGTCTTTTGGTCGCGCCTTGACGCACCGTCAAAGCTGGCGGATTTAGGTCGAGTGCGACGAGACCGGGAAGTGGTTACTCTGCTCCTTGGTCTTCTGCCGGGTTGATTGGTATTGATGAGGGTCCGCATCATCTGCTATAAAACGTGTCTTTTGGTACAAACTGGTCCATGCTGTCCTCAACGTGGGCCTATGATAGCCTTTCCCTGATGAGCTTTTTGCGTACTACATGGCCTGCACAACATGTCATGAGCTCTTCCTGGATTTGTTGTGCTGTCTCTATAGTAATGGTGACATGATATGTACGCATGATTGACATGACATCAAAATGACATGAAAGGGATCTTTCTGTTGGTGAAGGCCATCCTCATGAACAGCACTTCTGAGACGACTGGCTGTCACGGTTTTCTGGGAAACGGCGTTGTATGGTCTTGCGGTCAATGCTGCCGCTCACACTGTTGTCTGAAGGCCAGTTCAGGTAGTGCTGTGCTCAGCCACTGATCAGTATGTGTAGCCAAGCTCGTTGTTTCCCAGCAACCGTGCCCCAGTTGCACGTCACCCTCTTCTCCCGACTTGCGCACTATCCTACCCCTCCGGTCTAACGTCTAACGCTCTCAATTTTCCTCCACTCCGAAGTGCTGGTTCCCTTGTTCTACCGTACTCCCCTCCCTTCTCTCATTGGGAGACCCATGGATGGTGGCGCGATCCCCAAAGCGGCAGCTCCGCTGCCCAACCACACGTACGAGCTGCGACCTCGTACTCGTCGCACCCCTCAAGTTCCAGACGTCGTGCCGATCATGGCGGTCGCGGAAGCCCTGTCTAAGCTGGACATCACAACGACCGCACCTACTAGCGACAGCAGCAAGAAGGCGGCAGCCAGGCAGCGGTCTCGGGAGGTCTTCCGGTATGAGCACCTCATCTACGATGAGAACGACAATTTCCTCGGCACTGGCGCCGCCATGCGCTCTCCATTGTACGAAGGTCGGCACGTGCCTGACGGGTACGTACTCCTGGTTTTTCTGTACCTCGCGCGGGAGGACTACATCTACCCGCACCAGAACATCTTCCCTGTCCCATCCAGCGATCCAGACAAGCTTGTCACGCTGAAGGACACCACTGGCTGGACTGTCATCTGGGACCAGTCGCGTGTTGGGACCTCGGTGCTTCGTGAGGAAGCTATGCTTGAGATTCTTTACGGTCCTGCTTGATTCTACTGTTTGTTAGCGCCCATGCTCGCTGCTTGAGGTATCATGTCTTTGTGTTTTCCAGTGCGCAATAAACAGTCTAGCAGAACACTCAGTCTTGCTTTGAAAGCAAGTTAGCAAGTCGAACATCGCCAAATGAAGCAACACGACAGAACCCGCTCCTACTGCATACGGGTTTCTGCGCATCCGATCGACTGGTTTCCGGCCTCTGTTCTCCTTTCGCTGACTCAATGTCAACTGGTACTGCACAAAAGTAAGACTCTGCGCGTCAAGGCATTGTGTCCGGAGACGCAGCGCGAGAACATGTTCTGGTGTGTACTCAACATGACTTCGACACAGAGTGCTCATCATTGTTGGGAGGTTGTGGTGCCGTTGTCATTTCTTTCGCTACTGATTTTTACTTGCTGTCAGCACTGAATCGTTTGTGTGCTCGGGCCCGAGCAGCCGCTATTAAACCTCTTCCACATTGGATTCCTCGGGCCCAGTGCCAATCGGCTTCGAATCGAGACTCAGGATCGCGTCCTGGGCGCTGTCTCCTCCAGGATCTCAGGATCGGTGGCCCGGGCTGGGATTCCGGCCGGAGTCTTAAAGGACGCGAGATGTCTGGTTGCGTGAGTTCGGAAGGTCGCCACCACCAACGTCGCCTTCGCATTCCGCAAACAGATTGGTACAGTAGCCCCCGTTTTCCATCAAATACATTAGGTCTGCCAGAACCTTTGTGGAACCCTTTCTTAAAGAGCTCGCCGCGGCTCGACGCCCAATCACGAGCCTACACGGCGACATACGTGGCGCCCTTCAATTTTGTGGAACTGGCTCGATGCGGACATTGTTGGCAGTGCTCTTACCCACATTTTGAACCCATTTGTGGCTATCTGGGTCATCCGACCCACGCCAAGTACCGGTCGGTGAAGACCGCTGGGGCCACACACGTGGCGCTAGTTGTGCCACCACCACTCCTCTCAGCCTGGGCTGGGCGCCCACAACGGGCGCTTGTGTATCCAGTTCCGTGTGTATCGAGAAGGCCCATCATCTTGCACCATACCAGCTGCCAACCGGCTCCATGGCCTCCTTGCTGCCGTCACCCCCCCCCCCCCCCGGCCCTGTCATATGGTCGGTCGGAGCGCCCCCCCAGGGGGGGGGGGTGATGGTGCTTGGGGTGGAGGTCAGTTGGAAGGTGTTGCTCGCACCCAGGTCTCTGCTGTGAGCCGTTGCGGGAGATGTGGAGCGCTCAAATCGTCTCGACCGGTATTTGGGCACTTGCCGACGCTAAATGTGGGTACGATGTGGGTATATCCGACGTGGGTCGGCGACCCACATTTTACCCACATTTAGTACCCACGCCCGACTTGCCGACGCTCTCTAATGCAGGGATGAGCGTTTTGGTCGAAATCATGGATGGTTTGTAAACTATTGATATTTATCGATTATTATCGTGATATTTATCAATGGGCGGCTGACAGTGTGCCAAGTATCAGGATCACGTGACCGCTCAATCGCAGTCAGCGAGCAGCTGATCCATTCCTTGAAGGCGGCACGCTGCCTGTGGAACGTGCGTATCTGCCCCAACCTCGGCTTCGGTCCGCCACAGTGACCCAGGAATCCTGGCTCAGAGCACTGTAGAGCTCTTGGCCTGCACTCGAGAGGAGTCAGGCTACCCGGACTGGTGCATGACCGGTCCACGTGTCGCAAGATGGCAGTACACGTGTTGATAATTATCAGACCTCGGCTGATGGTTTCGATAAATATCGAGAATTTTTCTCGATAATATTCGGGTGATAATTATCGCCTCTCATCCCTGCTCTAATGTAACGGTGCCCTAAGAAAAGAGATTCACCACAATGATTTATATAACGACATCTCGGTCCGATAGTCCGGGTGACACAATACAGGGCGCATGTTCTATTCGAAGGCAAAATACGGCACGCCCCCCCTTTTCTGGACAAGGACTATCCTGGACGTCCGCTCATTGGCTGGACGTCGAAATGACATGGATCGAACACGTGTCCCACGACGACCGAACACGTTGATCAACGACCGCGAACTGATCGCGGGCCACTCCGACAAGGCCCGACATCCAGATCGCCGATTCCATCCTGTCTGAGGGGGGGCCGGCGCAACTGCATCCACGAAGTCTCTGAGAGCCCTACAAAACCGACTGGATAGCGTAAACCGCTGTAGCAGAGACGCTGTGCTTCTCAAGACCAAAGGGGGCGACCCTCAGCTTGTCTCGTGCGAAGTTGCAGGTAAATCGCATGATGTACGCGAGAGCTGTAGGCGGGCCAACATGGAAGAAAAAACCGCCTCCACGGCAATTTCCAGCCATGAAGTTCCCGGCCTTGTGCCAGCCCTCACCACCCGTGCAACATATTTGGGTGCACACAATCCCGTCTGTGATTCTTGCATGTGTGATTGGCTGACAGGTCATCATGGCCCTGCACGGTGGCAGTCTGTGGAGCTGCCATGTACCACTCAATCGACGTTTACGACGAAGGTCCCCCACTTTTTGCCATACTTGTGCTTCGTCCGCCGGCCCCCGACCTCATGGCGGCGGGGAACCCGAGGTTTTCCTCAACAGCGCGCCCTGCGGGCGGCACCGCCGCCTTTGGGTTGACCAAATGGTCGCGGATTATTGCCTGCCACGCGGCGGCGGCGGCGCACACGTCGCCTGCGGCCGCGGCTGCCACGGCAGCGTCGGCGGTGGCAGCCCAGGCGGCAAGGGCGGCGGTGGCAGCGGTCGAGGCCGCTCCCGCGACGGCGGCGCCGAAGGCGGGGTGGCCCGCCGAGAGCGTGCCCGCCGCGCGCTTGAGGGCAGAGGGGGAGCGGGACGCTGCCGACGCGGCCACGCCCACCACGGCGGGGGTGGAAAGCCTCATGGCCACGGCACCGAAGGCCATGGCGACGGCGGCCACGTCGGCATACCGGTCGGCGGACGATATTGCGGTGGCGGAACCTCTCGTGGCCGCACGGAGGGTGTCCTAGAGCCCCCGCGCGCTCGCAGCGGCGGCGACCGAGTAAGCCATCCCCCTCGCGGCCGCGCGAGGAGGCGAGCGCCCCAAGCACCGACGGTGGCAGCCCGGGGAGCGTCGTAGCGGATATGCCGAGTAGCGGCAGCAGGCTGGTCCGGGTCGTTGCCACGAGCGTGCTGGCAGCGTCGACGAGGTTGGCAACCCCCGCCGACGCGGCAGCGTTGGCGGCCGTCGCAGTGCGGACGCCTCCGGAAACGACGGTGTCGGCGGCAATGGCGTCGGTCGTGGCAACCGCCGACCGCAGGCAGGGGGGACGGGCGTCAGGGGGGGGGTGCTGCTACCGGGACCGCCGACTTGGTGGGCGCCGGCCCCCACGGGCGGCGGCTGCGTCGGGCGGCCGCCGCCGCTGCCGCGTGCGCACCGAGGTCTTTGTCCTTGCTGTCGGCCGCGTTGTGGCCCGACTATTGGGAGGTGGGCGGCGTGGCGCCGCTGATCGTGCGTGACGACTCTTCATTGTTGGCGGCCGACTTGGCGACCGCTCGCCACCGCCGGCCCGCCTGCACCACACCGACACGCGCGGCGACACACAAGGAAACGGTGGCGGCGGCGGCGAGGTAGGGTGCCGCGACGAGGAGCCGGGACACCTCATTCTCGGTCGGCAGGGCGAGCGGCACCCGCCAAACGAGGGAGTAGTAAGCCGTCCACAGGGCAATGGTCCGGTGAGAAGGGGTGGGCGCTCGCAAATCGCGGGTGTAGAGCCACCCCATGGCGGGCGGGGACAGGCGGGGGGGAGCGGAATGCGAGGCATGGGGAGGGGGGGGTCGGGCCAGGAACGGTCGTTAGAAGCAGAGCGGGCACCGGGGCCTTTACTCTTGTCTGTGAAACGTACACTTCTCCTCATCGTGCCGCCACCCTCCACAAGACTGACACGGAGGCCGACCTGCACAGCTCTGGGGCCACAGAGCCTGCTGGTACGTATGCTCCAAGAGAGTAGCTGCTTCAACGAAGGCACTCTCGCACACACTCCCCAAGGTGATAAAATCCCGCAACACAGCCGAGTCCACAAGTTCCATCACGTCCGCGGCGGCTAGGCCAACACATTTGTCCGCAAAAATAGCCACTAGCGGTCCAGCGTAGATACTGTGACGGTCTGCGTCGAGGTGACGCTGACAAGTAATCCATACCTGCCGCCAGGCAAGTAGTAGGCACGCCAGCACCGCCGCGCCCTCTGCGCCTGCCGTACTCCCGCCGCACGCAGAGTTGCCAATTGCAATGCGCAGCTCTTCTCCGCTCTTTGTCACAGCGCAAGGAGCGCCGGTCTCTTCCAGTGGTCGCGCAGCATGGCAGCTAACTGTTGTCCCTGAGGTCTTTCCGGGGTTGGTGTCGGGCGGCCGCGTCGTCCTCAGGGGCTCCATCTGCAACCAGCCGGCGCCACCATCGTCACGGTCACGCGCAGCTAGCCCTCTCATTTTTGAAGCCACCTGCTCGACGGCGTCAATGACCGAGCCGGGAACGGCCATGCCACTGCCCTTGCACCGCCGGGACAAGGCGACGACAGCCTTAGTTGCTTGCGCATGGCCCACCAGCCAAGCAGTGAAGGCGTCCACTGTGAGAAGAGATTCTGCGCAGGCGTAGAAAAAGTCGGAGATGGTGGCCCTGGTCCAGATGTCATTGTGCATGCACATCCACTGGAACACAGGGGTGGTTGGAAGAGGTAAGGGTGCCTTGCAGAAGCCGGGCTTGATCACAGCTATCGATGCTGTACGCGGCTTGAGCGAAGCGGGGCAGCTGCAGGGTCGAGGGCAACAGATGGCACAGGCGGCGAGGGGTCCGATCTTAGCAATGGACATACTGCTTACACCCTGAAGCACGCCCGTCACAAGCGATTGTCCCGTCAGAAGCAAGGGGGGCGAGAGGTAGGAGGAGAAAGCTAGAGACGTGGGGACCTTGTGGGGGCACTTGTGGATGAAGACTGTCCGGCCTTGACCTGTTGCGTTGCCGTGCGGTGGCGACGAGCCTTCAGAGCACGTCTATCGCATCGCCAAATCGGCTCTTTTTCCGATTGGCATGTCTATCGGGGAACCAAATCGGCATTTCTGGAGGCAAATCGGTATCGGCATCGGCTTTTCTGCGCAGAATGCCGAAGAGAGTGCCGATCGGCATTCTCATCGCCTTTCTGAGTTGCCAATCAACAGGCGCCGACAGGCTTCCAGAACCTTCGTCCTCACGGAATTTACGTACTTAGGACAGCTGGGGGTTCTAGATCACCGTAGTTCCTCCTAGTTCCTTCACGCACATCCTGTCTGCACGTGCCACCGACCAAGCTCGCACCGCGTCCGACGGCCAAGACCGCCTGACAGGTTCTAGGCCGGCAGAGACGCAGGCGGCCGTGTCCATGCTCCGTGCAGCCGCCCGACCTAGTCGACGTCTCTACAATACGTGACCGTGCCTCATCGGGCTGGTTTCCACTGACATCCCACCCACACAACCAAAAACGAGTCCTCCTTCTCCTTTCACCACAACACCCCTGCGCCCTCCGGCCCGTGTGTGCGCTCTATTCTATCGCTCTCTTTGTTTCACGCTCTGGAGCGAAGTGTTAGTGGCCTCACAACGTCAGGCTATCTACTGGAGCTTGACAACGAGCGTAGTTGTTCTGGAACCCGATTTCCACTTGTGACAACTATCTAGACTACTCTGGAATTCACGGATAGACATGCTCATAGCCATCGGCAAAAAAAAAATGGCGATCTGGCGATCCCATTTGGCGATGCGATAGACGTGCTCTTAGTCAGTGACAGCACTTGAACGGGTACTGCTGTAACCCATAGTGCTTTGAGTCCTTCACAGAATGTCGGAGTAACATTACATGCAAGCATGCACAGTGTGTGGTTCGTCTCTCGAGCGAACCAATCCACGCGTCGCCAGTCGTGGCGATGTAGCTGACCGCCGCCTGCCTCCTCCTCGTGCCCCCGATCGTGCGGGCGGCGACGGGGCCCCACGAGGATGAGCTGGACGGCAGCCGCTCGGCGCGCAAGCTGTGGGCGCTTGGCGTTATCTTTGCGCAGCTGGTCGTCACCAACGCGCTGTTGGTGGCGGTGGTGCTGTCCACCCTCTTGGCGCTCATGCCGCACCAGCAGCTCATCGACGCGCTCGCGCCCACTGTGTCGGCTGTGGGCGGCTGGCGCGTGGGCGCCGCCCTGGCGGTGGGCGACGGGGCGGCGGCGGTAGAGCTCGCCGGCGGCGTGCGGTTCTCGCGGTGTTTGTTGCCCGCCCACTCCGGCGACGTCGGGGACGCATGTCATTCCAGTTCGTGTGCCTTGATCGACTCGATGACATGCAAATTAAGACAAGCAAAAGGAAAAAGGCCAGGGAAAGAAAGGCGCACATGTGGGCGCCAACGGAAATGGCGATATGCCCGTCAAACTCATGACGCTAGCGAGGCATCCCACACCTTGTATCACACGGCGGTAGCCACCGTTGTCTGCGCCGTGAAAGCACCGGTTCACGGGCGCACATGGATACCAAGCACATTGGAGAAGACAGCGGAGAGCGGCCCATCATGTCTGAAATTGCACTCGTGTGCGTACGCAGGTCAGTACATACAATCAGTGTCAGACTAAGACCTCACAGGTCAGGTCCTACTTTAGTCTCAGCAAACAGTGCCTGGGTAGTTAGATATTTACTATTTAGCATCGAATGTTCCCGAAGCTTCGCTCTCAGCCCAGCACGCAGGGAGGGGCTTTCACTGGTTTGGATCGCACATGTTTGCATCATCATCAGGAAAGTGGGGCGCGTACTAGACGTGTACTAAGACGCATACTAGGCTAAATTTCATGTACTACAGGCCCGATTGACTTACTGGCATCAAATCGGGGCGGAGGCCGTGAGGGGGCGGGCGAACGCACGTCATCTGGGGGGGGGGGGGGTCCAGAACGCGGGCTACAAGTCCCACGTGCTGGCCCCGTGGGGTGTGCCAGGTAAATCAGGCCATATTCATGGCCTTGTAGCCTTTGCTGAAGCAGGCTACAAGTGACGCGCGCACAAGGAAATCGGGTGTGTCGTCGTCGTTTCGCAGCGTGCCAGGGCCGGTCAGGACGGTTTGTCAAACATCAATCTGTGTGGGGCGTCCCTGGACTGCCACAAGCCACCAGCGTTCAGCATGTAGAAGCAAAAGCTCTGGGGGTCATACATCACCTTCTTCGCTGCGATCGGCCGGCTCCCGAACGCTTCATTGCTTCTGACACGTCCCTCAACCGAGACACCCGAGACACGCATTGACTACAGCTCCCAGAGGCACAACTGCCTTGCTCGTCTACCCCTCCCGCCCCACCCACACCCCAAGC
>Ga0209093_1000212_pt1 | contig 29626 bp, 36 predicted proteins | sample SidtaG_4_FD_187450 | JGI IMG/M metagenome (GOLD analysis project Ga0209093, IMG submission 187450) | Marine algal microbial communities from Sidmouth, United Kingdom - Sidmouth_Male1 metaG (SPAdes) (version 2) | ecosystem: Host-associated > Algae > Red algae > Unclassified | place: Sidmouth...
GGGGGGGGGAAGCGATCAGGCGGTGGTGGCGCCGGGCTTGGCGGGACCCGCCTGGGCGCCGCCCCCGCCCGCCGCCGCCATTGCCACCGCCGTCGCGCGCTACTTTGGCGCCTTTGGCCCGGCGACCTAGCGCGACGTGCGCTACTACCTCGGCTTGCGCGCGGCCGAGTCGCGGGCGGCGGTGGCGGCGCTCGTCGCCGACGGGGTGCTCGCTGCCGTGTCCGTTGTGCCCGCCGGCGGCGGCGGCGGCGGCAACGAGCCGGCCACGGACGAGGCGGCGGCGGCCGACGCGGCGCTGCTCGGCGATGGCTACGTGCTCGCCGCGGACCTTGGGCGGGGTCCCCCCCCCCCCCCCCCCCCCCCCCGGCCCCCCGCGCGCGGCTGCTCGGCCGCTTTGATCCGCTGCTGCTCGGCCACGCGGACAAGGCGTGGCTCGTGCCGCCCGCCGCCAAGGCCCACGCTGGGAGGGGACCAACCAGGCGCACGACCGTCAACACGCCGCGGCGGCGGTGTGTCCCACGGGCGGCGCCCGCCTCCGCTGCCGCTGCCGCCGCCGCCGCCGCCAGCCGCCGCCGCCGCCCGCTGCACGCGCGGGTGCTCCCCCTGCCGGGGCGCGGGGGTCCCCCCCCCCTCCCGCCCGCCGCCACGCGCAACGGCCGCGGCGGCCGCCCGCGTCGGCGACGCCCACGGGTCGCCCCTGTCAGACGCACGCCCGCCGCCGCGGAGGCGCGCGCCGCCCCCGCGCCGCTGCCTGTGGCGCCCTGTCGTCCCCCCGCCTTCGCCCGGGAGACGCACGCTGCCGCCCCCCCGACGCGTTGCGCGCGTCGCGGGGGCGGCGGGCTCCCGCCGCCGCCCGCCCGCGGGCGTCCCCAGACGGCGGCGGCGGGCCACGCGCCCGCCCGCCCGCCCGCCCGCCCGCCCGCCCGCCCGCCCGCCCGCCCGCCCGCCCGCCCGCGACGCGCGCCGACCCGCTCCGCGGCACGCAACCGGAGGTCCGGCCGGAAGCGACCGCGCCGTCACCCCCATCGGCGCGGGCGCTTGGCCGGCGCGACCGCATGGTGGGGGGGGGCGGGGGACGTCCACGGGCATCGGTTTTTCTTTTTTTTCGGCGACGCGCCCCCCGCGCGCGTCGGTGCGGAGACGCGCCGCGCCGCGTCGCGGCGGGGTGCATGGATGCCACCGCTGCCGGTGGGAGGGGGCGAGGGTGGCGACCCGGTGGTCATCCCCGCCGCGCGGCGGCGTGCGGATGGCGGGTGGGCGGGGCGGGCGGGCGGGCGGGCGGGCGGGCGGGCGGGCGGCGCGTGGCCGCCGCCTCGAGGCGCGCGGCGGCGGCGGCATGCCGGCAACGGAATGGTCGCGGCGGCGCCGGTAGTCACTACCTGCGCCACGGTGGCAGCGAGGACCCGCGTCGGGCGGGGCCGTGCCGGCAGTGCGGGTGCCACGGTCGCGGTCGTCGGCAATGGCGGCGCCGGGGGCGGCGGCGGGACGGCGGCGGGGAGGCGGCGGCGGTACAAGTAGCGTGGCCTCTGCTGCCCATCGGCGCGTCTCCCCTCCTCAGCACCCCCAACCGCGACCCGCAAACCCCGCCCACGCACATCCACACGCACTCGCATATCCACCCACTGGCGGCCGCCACCGGTGCAAGTCCCCCCCCTCCTCCTCCACCCTGGCTTTCAAGCTGCGCCTCGTGGCCGCCGCCGCCGTTGCCCTGACCGCGTCGGCCACTATCGCGTCGGCCACCAACCTTCCAAACACGGCCGTCCGCACCGGCGTCGGCGCCAAGTGCAACGCGCGTGGCAAGTGCGACGCGGGCCTCGTCTGTGAGCACAATCGGTGCGTCAAGGAGTACGTGCCCGCCGGCGACAAGTGCGGCGGGCCCGTCAAGTGCTACCACGACGCGTCCTGCGTCAAGGGCACCTGCCTCAAGTATGTGGGCGCGGGGACGCGCTGTGGAAAACACACAAAGAACCAGTGCTATGGCGACGCCTCGTGCGTCAAGGGGACGTGCCTCACCTATGTGGCCGCGGGGACGCCCTGCGGGGAACACACAAACAACTAGTGCCATGGCGACGCATCGTGCGTCAAGGGGACGTGCCTCGCGTATGTGACCGCGGGGACTCGCTGCGGGGAGCACACGGACAACCAGTGCTATGGCGACGCGTCGTGCGTCAAGGGGACGTGCCTCAAGTTTGTTGCCGCTGGGAAGCGCTGCGGGGTGCACACGGACAACCAGTGCTACGGCAACGCCAGCTGCGTCGGCGGCAAGTGCGCAACGTTTGTCGGCGTTGGAAAAAAGTGCGGCGGCAACCGCAACACGCAGTGCTTTACGGGCCTGGTGTGCGAGCACGGCAGGTGCCGCCGCTCGCACTAGAGGCGCCTCGGCCGGCGGCAGGAAGCAGGGGGAGCGTAAAGTCGGACCCGACGTGGGGTGGGCGGTGATCGACGCCGCATCCGCCGCAACTGCAGACGGGGGGTGACCCCGCGCCGGTGCGCAACGGTCACTGGTGCGTGGCGCCCTTTGTGCGTGAGCGACGAGCATTGTTTTGGGTGTTTTTGTGGTCTGGTGGCACTGCGTGTGGTCGGCAGGCGGGCGCGTGCGTACCTCGCTTTCGGACACTTACACCAAGAATTTTCGGACGACTCCGCCGCAGCAGCGGGACACGACGATGGCCAGCCCCGACGGCGGGGCTCCAACCGTTGAGGCACACATCCGCAGATCCGAGCATGACTACCTCTCTGCCTCGCGTCCATTCCCGACCGCCGTGGTGCAGGCGATGGCCTCGAGCTGGGGGCGTCACGGGGTCGCTGGCAACCGCCCGAGAAGCTACAGCCGCCGTTGAGCACCGAGCCAGGCCCGCCACAGCGGCAGCGAGCTTCCCTGAACGGGAAATCCTTCCGTTCAGGCCTTTGTGACAGCCCAGACGACTGGACGGGAACCTCCCGTTCAAGAACTCCTTGAACGGGACTTCCGTTCAGGCTCCCGTTCAAGTGACCACTGTTCTGACGATCAAATGTGAAATGCGTGAGAAGATTGCCTCTAACCCCGGGCGCTGTGAGGCGGCGGGGTGGCGGTCTAATAGCCGACGGGCAGCTGAATCTAGAGCAATGGCGTGGCTGGAGCAATGTCTCGGTGCCAAGCGTCAAGGAAATCAATGCGGAGATGCGATCACACATGCAAAAGGCGACATCAAACGCGCATGGAATGTCGACTGCGATGAGGTCGATCCGCTTCGGTGGGCCCGTCTGTGGGAGGTGACGAGGACACTCGAGGGCGTCCTAGGAGGACGCGCGCGGTCGCGTGTGCCGCATCTGCAGCACGGCCGTCCCCGATGCCATGGAGTGTCGGCCGTCCTCCGCAGACGCGCGCCTGCCAGGCGGCCCGCCCGCCGGCTGCGGCAGTAGCTTGGCCCCGGCGGGGCGGGCCTGCCTCCTCTGCTCGGGCAGCTCGGCGTGTACAAGTAGCCGCTGCCGAGATCGGTGAGGGCCCCTGGTCGTCGACTGCAGAGCGTCGCTTCCTGACGACTAAGCCCCCCACCCACTGCCCCGCGGATTGATCCACGGCGTGGGACGCGGCCGCCCAGGCGGCACGTTGCTCACCCTGCTCGTCCCCGTGACGCTGCAGGCCACTCTCTCCTTCCCCTGCTTCCCGTCTTGGAAGGCGCACCTCCACGGCGGCGCTCCCATTCGCGCGGCCATGGCGACACTCGGCGGTACCCGCCTGCAGCGCGGCGTTGTGGCAGCCATTGTCGCAACCGTGGCCGTCGTGGCGATCATACTAGGGTCGACGACGTCCGTTGGCGGTAAATCTCTCAGCATTGTCTTCCACGACGGCACGCCCGGCCCCATCGCCCACGGTTTGAACGGTAGGCTGAGCCCCAATGGTCAGCCCGCGCCTTTCTTACCCGGCACGAGCACCTTGTTGCCGATTTGTGGCACATTCCTCGGCACCTCTTGTTGTGTGTCGGTGTGCAGGAGCAACGAGGACGGCACCGAGATGGAGATCGCCTCGTGGGGGGCGCCTGCCTCTCGTGACCAGCTGAACACCCCCGTGGAATTGAGCGACTGTCCGTTGGCGTTTGGTCGGGCGTCCGTGGACTTTGGAGGCCGGTCAGGGGTCGGCAACTCGCACTTCCAAGAGTGGGTGTACGTGTATGCGTCGACGGCGGCCTCACTACCCGCCTGCGCTGCAAGCGGCGTGTCGTGGGTGGTTGGCGCTGACTCGTCGGGGCTGCCCCTGACCGCAGCCACGCCGGGGGCGGGATCAGCGCCGCCGCCGTCATCGGGCGAGTCATCACCGAGCGCCGAGCGTCCCGCCGGCGCGACGACCATTGCCGGAGGCTCCAATGACGTTGAGTCTGAAGGGGGTACCACCTTGGGTACCCCCGTTGGCAACGGAGAGTGTTTCCCCGCCGCCGCACCCGTACGGCTGTCCGATGGGCGCACCGTGGCCGTGGCGGACGTGGCGCGGGGCGATCTGGCAGCTGTCACCCACACGGTCGCCAGCGACGTGTACGCGTGGTCTCACCGCTCCCCGGGGGGTGACCACCCCTACGTGGCGCTGTCAACTTCAGGGGGGGGGGTGCTCGAGGCCTCATCGGGGCATCTTGTATACGTCGCCAGCGACGGCAACGGCGGCGACAAGCACGGGTCTCGGTTGGTGCCTGCGGGGGACATCACCCCCGGTATGCACCTCGTCACTGCCGACGGCACCGCTGATCGTGTCGTGGCCGTGGCGCGGGTGGTGCGGGCGGGCAAGTACGCGCCCCATACGCTGCATGGGGACCTGGTGGTGGCCGGCTTCCGCGTGTCGTCCTACACCACCGCCATGCACCCGGTGGTGGCACACGCGCTGCTCGCACCCGCGCGAGCGGCGTACGCGGTCGGGTGGGACTTGCTTGGGGGGTGGCTGGACGAGGGCGCTCCGTGGGTGGCCTGAACGGCGAGAACGGAGGGTGTCGGCCCTACAGGAATAGAACCGCGACAAAACCGCGGTCCGTGGTCCCGGAGAAGGACCTTGAGCAGAAGTCGAAACCGCGATAAAACCGCGATCTGCCGGACTTTGATTGGCCCACAATCGCCCTCAGCTGGACCCTGCGAAGATGAGGAGTAGGTCCATCGACCATGCATACCGGGGGTGCGTCGAATGATGTGACATTTGGATTTTCAAAAATACGAATAGCTATGATTGTGACGCGCCCATACCTCAAGCGGCACATGGAAAAAACAAGCAGCGCCTCTTCTATTTGTTTCTCCGATGACAGTGACACAGCGATGCACACCCCGCTCTGATGAGTTTCTTCTTTTTGTCCGATGCATTATCCCTCGAAATCCCTCCGAAAGCGTGCAATCGTGATCACTGTAATCGCCTCTGTCAGGGCCCAGCGCTGCCCTAATCGGCAGCCGCCGCGACCGACTTCACGCCATCTTTCCGTTCCTGGGCAGCCAGCCAGGCGGCGTGCGCACCAGTGGGTGAAGATGGCGGGGGACTATTTAACGCAGACTGAAGAAGAAGAAGCTGCTGGCAGCCGGGAGACTGCGAGCTGTGTAGAGGATGCTGCAGTGGGGATATGGCAAGCAGCCCTGTGGCTACGGGGTATCTTCGCGAGGCTCTGGGAGGGGGGCGGCATCGCCAGTCTTGCTTCTTTCCTGTGAGGCTCATTCTGTGGGTGCGCAGGATATCGGTCGAGCCTATCATGACTTGCCGGATATGAAGAGGAAACCGTTCTCTTCGGGGAGAGGGACGGCGGCGTCGCGCCACAGGCGATCGGATGCAGCTGATACAACTCCTCAGGCTACAAAAAGCACATAATCAGAACCGCCAGCTCATGCGCTTCGTGATGATGCCTTTGCTTTCGTGCGCACGCGCCGCGATCGTTATGTTTCAGACAGTACAGAGCTGGATAGGGCCGAGTTATTTTTCTTGCAGGTGCCTGGAACATCTCTCTGGAGGCCTTGGTAGTCAAATTGATGCCTCTGAGGGGGTGCACAAAATTCCACGTTGTGACTATCTTTAGGGACCCCCCCGGTATACAGTGCATTCTCGTTATAACGTCCACCCTGATTCACATAAATCTTCCAGATTGAAGTTTGAAGTCGCTTGTATCCGATTCGCTGAGGAGATTTGAAGCCTTCGAACTATGCTGCGGCGGCTCGGCTTTCGAGGCTTCCTTTCAGTCTTGTCGCGTGCGATTGGACCGTGAAGGGCGTTGTCACGATCATAATTAATTATATGGCAACGTCCCCCACTGCCCCAGCGCCTTTTCTCGGTCAGAATCCTGAGACCGTTACCTGTCGGCTCACTCCGTCCTCACATTGTCTGATATGGAGCCGAACTGTCCCACACCACCAGGCCCCGCACCACCAAATTTGGAACTGCCAGAGGCGGTCCGCTCCAGAAGCAATGGCTTTTGAACAGCATCTGGCGCCTCAATTCGTTACCCACCGCGCATATGATCTACGCCAACTTCGGTTTTGTTTCGCATATGTCTCTTGTATCCGTGGACGTTATAACGAGAATGCACTGTAGCCCACAAGTGCGGACTACGGCACTTCCCTAGCTAGTGTCCATTCCCCTGATCTTGAGGATCAACAGATCCTACTTACGCGAAAAAAAGGAATCTTTTTTCCTTGCAGTGCACGTTTTGGTGCCCTCAGGTGCCCTTGAACAGTCCGACCGGTACGGCGGGCACGCTGCGTTAGGAAGGTTCTTTTTTGAGGTGCCTCATATGAGGATAAATCCTCAGAGGATCAAATGATCTCCATATTGCTAACCTCCAAAAAATGGCGGTTGCAGAGAGAAGGCAGGCAGAGCCGACGACACAGCATAGAAATGAAGTCGGATTGGCTGTTCGACAAGCCGCGATCGTACTATTGGCTGAGAGTTGCCGCCAGTAATCTTGCAAGCCAATCAACGTGTCTTGCAGGGGTCACGCAGAGCCATTGCAACCCACAATGAGATTTCCTGAGATTCTTGGGCTGCTTGCTTGGGCCTGAAGAGGGCATGGAAAGGGTTCTGGGCCAGACCTGTGATTTGTCATGAGATCATCTTATTTCTCCAGATTTCTTAAGATCCTGATGTGCGGTTGCAGCGCCCAGAGCTGCATGAGGAGACTATGTAAGGAACTCACATGATTCTTAGCGTTTCCATTGGTCCACGTACGCTGTTGAATGATTGCAACCACTCTGCAACCGCCATGTTTTGGAGGTCAGCAATAGAGGAATAGACACTAGGGCTGTTGAAGCGGACGTTACGGACAAAGCGGACGCGTCCGCTTTGTCTTATGGTCCCACGCCTGTCCGTTTCCCATCGGACGCATTCCAGACGGTCCGTAATGCTCAAACAGTAGACCCCCTTCCATTCGGTAACATGACACGCAACAATCCGCCAGATATTGACGAGTGACGTCCTCCAGGGCCCTGCGAAGAGCTCGGCGTAGCTACTCGTGTCCACACCCATGTCACAACGCTCCACGTTCCTCATCCTGCTGCATGCCACCACCCCACCAGTCCCCCCTTCGCTCGTCTCCCGCGACGTACGTATGCAAGGTATCGCTAACGATACCCACCGCAACCCCTCCTCACTCTCATCATTCCCCCTCACTCCCGTCACCCCTCCACCACACCGCCGTCACCCCCCGTACCACCATGCCTGGACCAGCTGTACCAGGTCCAGGTGGACCGGCCGATCGACCCATTGCTCACACCAGGACCCCTCCCGGGCGACGGCCGGCTCGCGGCGGGCAGTTTGTCACGGTCTCTGGCCCTTCTGGACACCAGACGATGGCCTGTCGGGGAGCAGGCTAAGCCTGAAAGCGGTCCTACCACGCAAGTCGCATTGAGGAGCACCTCGTTGTCTGTGATGCTGCCAAGTCGAAGTACTCCGACATGATGCGTGCCCTGGGGCGCGACCCCGGTGGCTCCCCACTGGTACCTGGATTGGCGCCGACGTGGCTCCCCGAGACGCAGTTGCTTCTTTTCGAGGCACTGCTACGGTATGCCATGCCATTTGGTGCGTTTGACGCACCGGCGTGGCGTGCGGTCCTTTCTCGGGTGAGCCATGGGACTTTTGAGGGGCCGGACACACGTCAGGCCATTGGAGGGTGGATGCTTGACGCAGTCGCTACCAAGTATTTATCAGCGGCGATAGCTTGCATCTTGGTGTCTCCGTCCTTCACGCTTTTTATCGATGGGTGGACCGACTTGCGGAGCCGGGAGCTTTACAATTTCATGGTTTGCCTTCCATCGTCTCTTTTGTTTCCACCTTCTCTCTTGGCGTGGCTGCCGCGACGGCAAAGGCGTTGTTGGCACGGCTGACTGTTGAGATCACTGCCCTGAATGCCGCCCTCGACGGGGCTCGAGCAGTACATCAACCACCGGCAGCGGATGGCGCGGGCCTCGTCGATGTGTGGCTCGGGGATAGGCTTGTTGAGTGCGCCCCGATTTTCGGGGCGCTGGTGCATAATGCGCCTGTGAGCTCCCTTTGAGCGCTCAGTGCGCCCTGAGCGCCCCTCGAGCGCCCGTTGTAGCGCCCATAAATGTTCACGTAGCCCCCTCTCGTTCTTACGTTTTGACTGTGTTTCGTGGAAACTGGCGACCATCTGTGAATTTCTCTATGCATGTGAAAGAAGGACTGTTGACGGTCATCCGCGAGCCCCAATGTGTCTGCGTGCCGCCCACAGCGGCAGCTCCCAAGAACAAACAAGAGAACAGCTGAATATTTTCCAGGTGGTGATGTAGACAACCAGACCGTCCGGCCATGAGGACAAGAAACACACGCACACCATACACAGTCACGCCGACCTATGCACGTCTGCAGCCTTGACCAAGTAGGTATCCTTGCCAAAGATGTCTCGCAGTCGTGGGAGGTGGTTGAGAAGGATGCTGCTGCTCTGGCGCCAAGACGAGGGCCATCGCTGCTGCCATTGCCTCCTCCTGACTGGCCCTTCCCGCCTTACCGCCGGGGCACCTGCAGCCAGGGCTGCGCGCCCATAGAGGCTGCAGACAGAGTCGTCGGGCACTCGGTCGACCACGTAGTTAAAGTGTTACGACAATTATTATTCGGAGCGCCCATCAAAGCGCCCAGGAAACCGTGGGCGCTGGGCGCTCGAGCGCCCTCTGAGCGCCCATTGAGCGCCTAAAATGCGCCCAAAAAGAGCGCCCTGGGCGCACTCAACAACCCTATTCGGGGAGGCGGCCGCGACGTACCCATGCTTGCGGCAGCTTGCCTCGCGCTCCGTGTGGGGGCTCATCATGGACTCCCCCAACGTCATGATCCGCGTGCGGCGATTGGCTCGGGCCGCTGTCCTCGCAACTGTCACCATTGGATGCGCGGATCATGCCATTAATTTGGTGAGTCGTGACTGCGCCAACGTGGAGCCGTTTAGCGAGGCGCTACGCGGCGGGACACGAGTGGCGGTGATTATGAGACGATGCGGACGTGCGCGTACTGCCATGGCGGGCGCTTTGGCGGACTTGCGGGCGCTCGGGCGAGGCGTCGCTTTCGTGGTGACATTGAGCGAGTCGCGGTGGTGCGGCATCCACTTGACAGTGGAGTCCGTGCGTCACTGCCTTCTCGTGCTACAGACCATCATTGGAGCCAATCAACTGGCACAAGTCGGGTTAGACGTGCCGCCCACAGTGGAGGAGTGCAGAATGGACCCGGCCTTCGGCAAAAGCCTGGCTGCCGCGAGCCCGTTTTTGGGCCACTTGTTTGACTGCAGTCGGTTCCTGGAGGAAGATGCGGCGCCCTGTCGTCATTTGTCGCTTCATTCACGTTTCTGTGGCTGCTGTTGGAAGGCGTACGGGTAACTGGCCTCCCCACCGGGACAAGAACGTATCTGCGAGACCGCCTGTCAGCGCGGTTCAAGCGCGCGGTAGACTGCCACGTCGCTCTTGCCATCTTCCTGGATCCGTTTTGGGCGCCACTGTAGGGGCGCGCCGGCACGGTGGAGCTCTGTGGCAAGACCATCCTGCAATGGCGGGAACAGTCGCTGGAGGAGCTCGCGGGCGAGGACGCCGCGCTCCGCGCCGCTATGTCGCAGGAGCTGCAGAGCTTCCTCCGTGCAAATCGACCCGCGGCCGAGCCAAAGCCTGATGAGTGCCTGCATCCCGTCGGCTACTGCCAGCTGCACGGCGACGCGTACCCGTGTCTTCATGTCATCGCCGAGCGCCTGCTGGCCGTGTGCCCCACATCGGCGGGCGGGGACCGCTGCTTCAAACGTGTCTCGGTGGTCATGAGCAGGAACAGGAGCGGTATGGCGGTCCGCAAGGCTACTAAGAAATCACAAATTATGTACAATGGCGGGCAGTTGGAGAGGTCTGATGTGATTGACTCCTTTTGCCGCTCGGCGCAAGAAAGAAAAATGCGGCGGCTTATGGTTAGAGGAACTCCACTGCCGGGTGCTGCTGGTGCGCCTGTGGCTCCAGAATTGGTTGTACATTTTGTTGATGCGGAGGATGTGGTAGGGGGTGACGATCCCCCGCCTCTCGACCCGGAAGCAGAAGAAGTGGCGGGCGTGGTCGACGCTTTATTTGCCGTGTATAACGTCGAGACAGACGATGAGCTGTGATGAAGACAAGGACGCCCTTGCTCCTTTTTCCCCCATTTCCTCGCTATGCGTTGCCCGCGATGACCACACGATTGACCGGCCGTTTCTTCAAAGGCGCCATTCGTGGATGTTCCGTGACAAGGCTGACATATACACAAGGTCTGAGGAATGCCGTAGCAACCACGTCATCAACGGCCGACAACAGAAGAACCACTTTTGCAGTGGAGCAATCAAGCTACACACATAGCCGACCACTATTGGCCGACGCGCAACTGTTGGGACCTGTCGAATGACAGACTGCACGCGAAAACCACCGCGATCAAAAATCTCCCCTGGAGCCGCCGTGGCTCCGCGGCTCGTCGTCTGGGCGCCGTCAAATCCTAAGATTGGATGGCTGTCCCAGCCCGCCCCAGCTTTGTCGCTTGCGCGATCTAGCCGCATTTCAGAGCGGGTATAATCACAGAAGCATGATTGGCAGAATATCTCGATTATCGGATTGGACGGGACTCCACAAACGTCACGTATCCTACGCCCTGCCTCCGTTGCACCGCGGCTCGTCTGCTGGACACCGCCAGCACACCAAATTGAGCGGTTCCAAAGCGCCGCCCGGCTCGGTCAGTTTCGCTTGTCAGCCGCACATTTGACAACTAACTCTCTGTGAAGCATGATTGGTCGGAGTTTTGTAGTTCACGACGGTATGCGAAATCCACCCGTCGTCGCGTATCCTACGCCCTGCCCCCGTCGCTGCGCGGCTCGTCGTCCGGTCACCTCGCGCCCCCCCGGTTTACAGTAATGGTTCCAAAGAGACGCCCAGCTCCCTCGTTTCCGCTTGTGAGCCGCACATTTGACCACGCTCTTTCTGAGAAGCGGGCCTCGTGGATAATCTCTGTTACACGATTGGATGCGGAAAGCACCATCGTCACGTATCCTTCGCTCTGCCTCCAGTGTATGGCGGCTCGTTTGTTGGAAACCGCCAGCACACCAGATTGACCGGTTACAAAGAGCCGCCTTGCTCGGTCAGCTTCGTTTGTGAGCCGCACGTTTGACCACGCTCTCTCTCAGAAGCGTGATTGGTGGGATTTTCGAAATTCACCACTGTATGCGGAACCCACCGTCGTCACGTATCCTGCGCACTGCCTCCGTTGCATCGCGGCTCGTTTTTTAGTCACGACCAGCCCACCATATTTACAGTAATGGTTCCAAGGAGCCACCCTGCTCGGTCAGTATCGACTGTGAGCCGCACATTTGACCGCGCTCTCTCTCAGAAGAGTGATAGGTGGATTCTCTACTCCACGATTGGATGCGGAATGCACCATTGTCACGTATCCTTCGCACTGCCTCCGTCGAGGCGCGGCTCGCTCGTTGGGCACCACCAGCCCACCAGATTTAATGGATCCTAGGAGCCGCCCTGCTCCGTCATTATCGCTTGTGCTCCGCACATTTGACCGGTTGTCATCAACCGCATGTTAGGGTTAGGGTTAGGGTTAGGGTTTGGGTTAGGGTTCGGGTTAGGGTTAGGGCTGGTGCATGAATGAACGGCCGAAACGGATCTCGGCGTTCGCTTGGCGTCTGCAGAGCACCCAGATCTCCGTTCATTGATCACCGTCAGCTTTTGGATTCCGTCGCATGGATGGCCCAGATTGTTTGTGCCCACGGCCTGTCGGTTATGCCTTTGACTGGACGGTGGCCGGATCACGGTGTTCACGTGGCAGCCGCAGCGCCCGTAGCCCGCACTGGATGCGCATCCGCTGGCTCTCCATCCCCGGCATCACTGGCCTGCTTTCTTCGGCGCTTCTCTTCGAGGCCGCTACGCTGGCCGCGCTACATTTTCGATGGGCCATGAAACAGAGTTCGTGATAATGTCGCATGGCACCTTCGGTGAGACAGGACGAGCATGACCAGGCCTTCTCTGGATGCTACCATTTTGCAAAGTGGATGCAGTTCTTTTTCTGAAGTGCAATCTATTCTGCTAAACCTACGATTTCGTGAGATCTGTCGGCGAAAAGACAGCAGCTGACAGTGAAGTGCTATTCTGACGAGCCCCATGGACGGACCTGGTCCATCTCACCGCCCAGATGTCCAGATGAGTCTGATCAGCGCGCCATTTCAGCTCTGAAAATCGGACGCAGTTAAATTCACATGTTGCGATCGTTTCTGAGATCGGCAGGCGGAAGATTTCAGCACTAGATCTAGTTCTCGGTGAGCAGAAATAATGATACTTTGGATCAGGTAGTTCTTCCTGTCAGATCCGGGCGTTCCATTGGTTGTCAGCGTGTGCGGTCGCATCAAAACCTGATTTTGGGAGCCTCCATCCAGACTCTGGCCCTGTCCCAAGTTTATCGGCCAATGTTGGGGGAACGATCGGTCTTGATCTTCGCCCTCCGCATGGTGCCTCGTTCCATGTCCTGGGGCGGTCACCTGGTCGCTGTGCCACTTGGCAAATAGGTGGCTCTGTTTTTTGACGCGGTCACCTTTGTGGGAGGGATCTGCTTGGCGCGCGTTGGATGGACCATGTTCTAAGGGCGGCACTGGGCAGGGACCCCTGCCCAGTGCGGCCTTGAGAAGCATGCGTAGGCACTCAGGGGTGCACTGGGCAAGAGTCCATTGCAGGTCCTCTGCGGTGGGCGCGCTTTTCGGAGCTGTGGAGACAGTGGTGGGCGGGCCAGCCGTGGCAGCCACGTCTTCACCGCGTCCCTCGCTGCCGGCGACGTCTGGGAGCTTTTCTGCCGCAGCGTCTGCCCTCGCACAAATCCGTTCAGCTATTCCTCTTGCAGCCCCTGGCGCTTCACGACGTGCTCGGGGCTGTTCTCGCCGCCGGCCATTGCGTTGCTGACACGTCTATGCCCAGAACGATGGCGGACAGCACGGGCCTCCATCCTAGAGGCCCAACTCGCCCTTTGCGTTGTGGTTTCGTGTCTGACCTGGCGCCCGTCATTGATCGAGCGCGCGACTCCATACACCTACAGGGGGGGGCTGATGGTGATGGTACTGATCCTTGGTTTGCGCCTGGGGAGCTCGGCATGCTTGAGGAGCACTCGGAGGACGTTTTTTTGGGCAGGGGTGGACGAGAGAGTTGGGAAGGCGCTGCTCGGGGAGGACTTGGGACGGCCGGTGGCACTGATGGGCGGGGGGGGGGCTGTAGCCAACAACGCCGCCGGCGCTGGAGACGATGGCACCGCCGACGCCCGCGACACAAGTGCTTCGGCGGGGTTGGTCAAGGTTCCTGCGGGTTCAAGCGACGAGATGCTGGCGACAAGGGGGCGTGATGTACGAGGTGTTGCTTGTGAGGGTGGCCGCGGTGGAGTGTTCGAGAATGCCGCACATGTGTATGGCGGCAGTGGTACCCAAGCCGGTGGTGCCGATGGCGCCCGTACAAGCGACGTGAATGGCATGGAGGCCGGCGGCATCTATGGCACCTTTGCTGAAGGTGTCGATGACGAATGTGCCATTTATGTTGGTGAGAGTGGTGTTGGTGCTCACCGCGACAGAAGCAGAAATTCAGCGGCCGATGTGGGCCGCGTAGGCTCTGGCGTTGTGCCTGGCAGGCGTGCGACGGACGGGTCAACCGCGAGAGAGCGTTGCGGACGTCGCGACCGCGACGCTGAGAAGTTCACTCAAGAGGAGCTCAGGACCTTTTTCCTGGAGGAGCTGCGCGTCATCCTCGGGCTTTCCGCGCGCCAAGCTGTCGGGATGAGCGCCGTCAGATTGCAAGGTCGGTTCATCAATGGCGCCCAAGTGATGGTGTTGACGGAGCTGATGGACCCTTTGACTGTGTGGACGGAGTTTGTTGACGGCATGGTTCTGGCCTTTTGTTCCTGTGGAAGGGTGATGGCAACGGATCAAACGGCCGCCGCTGACGACGTCGAACCCGTGGACTTGTCAGTCGCTCTACGGGAGAGCTCCACCTGTCGCCACGCCGTCGCCCTGCTCGAGGCGTACGATGCTCTCTGTGTGGACGTGCGCGCCCGCACGCTGGACGAGCTGATGCGGTCCTGTCCTGCACTGCTCGGATCCGGGGAGGGGGCGCCCGTAGAGGAGGATGACACCGTCGTCTTATTCGCAATGCGCTCAGGCAAGCGCCACAACATTCCCATCTACGTGGTCCACCACATGGGTATTTGGTCGCCGGCGGTGGTGTGGCAGCAAGGCAAGCGCCACCGGCCCACAACCTGCTGCCTGCTCTGGTGCAAGACGCAGCCGTGGGCGTGCATCCACGCCAAGGCCGTCAACCACGAGACTCGGGCGGACAGGACGTCTTCTTCTCAAGCTGTCTTGCACACCGTGGACGCAATGCGGCTCGGATCTGACGGAATCCTGAAAGATGACGAAGACGACGGCGTCAGAGGCGCCGCACCGCCAGAGGCTGCCACCTCTGCTGCCGCGGCTGCAGCTTTGGAGGCGAGCATGCGGCCGCGTCGCGCACGCAACACGTTCCCCTGTGTTAAGGAGGTGGAGATGTGCGACCGGTACGCCGAGTTTGTTGAGCAGGAGCGGGAGGCGCCGGGAGAGGTTCACTTCACTGACTTCCTTCACGTAGAGGACGAGTGCGTTGCGTGCGATGATCGGTGGACAGAGAGTACGGCCTGCACGCCAACGCTAGCCACCCTGTTCACAATCCGCGAGCGGCTGGCGATTGTCACCAAGTCATGTACGTGTGCACGCGGCCACCACGTGGCCTACGATGGGTCTGTTGACGGGCTGTTTGCTTTCCTGCCTGAGACGCTGTACACTCGCGTATTTATCGACAGCATCATCGAGCATTGTGTTATTGCGCGGAGCACGTTGGCAGTAGCATCCGAGTTTTTGACCAGCTTCCTCCGCAACACGGCCGCGTTTGCTGAAGGGGAGCCGGGGCAAGCACGACAGCAGCTGTCGGACGCATGTGGGGAGTTTTGAGACACCCTGGTGGTACCCAAGGCGGCCTTTGTTTGCCATCGGTGTGGCGAGGAGGAGGCCGCGGGCGGCTCCTTCCACTGCGTCGTTTGCGACGGGCAGATCCTGTCCGTGCTACAAGAGCACGTGGTTGCAATGTTGCGACCAAGTATGAATGCCGCTCGAGTAGACTTTGCCATGACGGTTGCCTGTGCAGTGCGCCACGCTGCTCCCCGCAGAGTGCTTCGGACTCGCGTGCGGGCCAAGCCGACGGACGCGTCGGCGCTAACTAGGGCAGAGGCGGAGGTGTGGCCTCTCTTTTCTGCTGTCGCCGACGGGATGCCGCCAGCGCCGCCGTCGCTTCCGCGGCTAGGACCTCCCCGCATGGCCACGGAAAAGGAGGCCTCAGCGTTGTGGGCCGACAGCACCGTTGTGAACACGTTCTTCAAAGTCCATGATGTTCAACCAGAACGCGCAGACGCGGCGGCAGCGGAAACTGCAGGTGGTGAAGACGGCGCGGTGCTGCAGGACGAGGAAGAGGACGTCGTCGACGTTGTCAACGCGAGTGACTCGGAAAACGGTGATGGCGGCGACGAGCGGTTGGACGGGCGGCGGTGTGTCGGTAGACTGGGCCGGGTTCGGAAGACAGTCTTACAGACTCGGACGGTGGCCTCCTTGCACACGTCGACGGGTGGCTGCCCGCGGGGTTGCAGCCGCCAGCTCCCGCCCCTGCTGTGCTGCCCGATGCGCCCCGGTTGTCGCAGGAGCAGCTGTCGGCGGCCCTGCAGCGGGTTTCTATTCGCCTAGAAGGCACCAGTGGGCAGCCTGGGACAGGTTCCCCAGCTCAACCACGCTCAGAGGTGGCGCGACGTGACCAGCAAGCAGCCCTGATGGAGCCTGCTGCCCCCGCACCAGCGCCAGCTCTCTCGTCTAGCGCACTTCTCGTCTCGTCGGCCGACACGTACCGGAACGAGCTAGCCATCGACGACGTTCCTGGAACGGCACGTCCGTGGCTGACCCCGCTTATGTCAACGGCAGTTGGTGTGGCGCTTGCCGACATTGCCGAGAACATGGTGGTTGTCAATAGCACCGACCCCGCCTCGCCACTGACGGAGGGGGCGCTGAAGAGGACACAGCGCATCGCTGACGCGACGGAGGACGAGCCCATCGACGTTATCGTGATGATCAATAACGTTCCGCTCGACCTCTCTAGCTTGCGGAGAACGTTGACCAACCAATGGTTGGTCGACGAGGTCATCAACAGCTATGTTAACCTCTGGCGGCGACGGCACGCGGAAAGTCGGCTGAGCGACCCGAACGCGTCACGGCTGTGGTTTTTCAATACGTTCTTCTATTCCAGGATGAACGTCCATGGCCGGTACGACTACAATCTAGTGGCCGGGTGGTGCGGTCGGCTCAACATCTTGACCTTCAAGTTGATCTTTGTGCCGATCAACGTGGCCAACTTGCACTGGGTGCTAGCGGTCATGCATCTGAGGACCGGCGTCATCAAGATCTACGACTCGCACAACAATGGAAACGAGGCCCTCGTGCCGTCGTTGCGTAAGTGGGCCGACGACAACGCTCGCGACGTCGGCGTCAGCCCCGTCGCGTGGCGCTACGAGCCGGTGACCAGCCGGCCGCAGGAGAACTCCGACGATTGCGGCGTGTTCATGGTCACAGCAATGGACTACCTTGCTCGGGACTTGCCACTGTCAACCAGAACGGCCAGCATGCACTACTATTGCAGGCGAATCTGTGCGTCGCTACTGGCAGTGCAGCTATGACCTTTATGTATCAGTGCGTGTTTCGTTTGACGGTTGGTTCTTTTCTTTCCGTTTAGTTTCCGCTCTCCTTCATGTCTGGTGCGCACCGAGCCGATTGCCATTTCTGTGCATCACAATGTTGCAATGCACGCGTAGGCCGCACTCTTTTGCGGCGCTATTGATGCAAGTGTGATTGCATGTCGCAGTCGGCCGAGGGCGACAGTGAGGCGCTGACCGTTTCTCCGTCGTTCCTCACAGGGCATGACCCCTGTGCACCACCAGCACGCCGACTCTTAGCCCGGCGGTGCAGATAGAATCAGCTACGGCTCGTAGCCGCTGTAGCTGATGCAGCTGTAGCTCACCAGAGCTACAGCCCGATTTTGGGTTGAGCGCGTTGGTCGAACGGCGGGCCACGATGTTCCCAGCAGCTACCCCGGATCTAGAGAAGTAGATGCATCCGACTCACGAATCAGGAGTGAGTTTTCGAAATCGTCGAGAAGGGAGGCGCGTGTATTCTGAGTGAAATGCACATCTGGACGCCAAACCAGAGTTTTCGACGAAGTAGCAGGTGTGGTTTATCCTTTCCCTAGCACGTTTTGAGACAACCCCCCCTCCAGGACGTTTGAACACGATTCAATCTGGAACACATTCCATGGCCGGAGAAGTGGTGCGTTGCAAGACGCTCTATCCACAATCACGCAACGTCGCGATTTACGGCGCTTAATCGAGCGCCGATGGGCTCTAGCGATTGTGCGCCGCCCCTGTGGTGTCGAAACACCTTTGGCCACTTCGTCGGCCGCAGTGTGACGTGTCTCCCCCGACCGATCGGCGCCGTGGGCTCAAGCAACTGCACCGCCATCCTCGGTCGACGTACCTTCATTTTTTCTCTGCCTACCTTTTTGTTCTACCGCTGGCAGTGGGGCGCCAATCCCTGTGCGTCGGCCTCCGTCTCCGGGGGTGCACGCTGACCGTAGCTGCGCCGGTGCTCCGAGAGGCCAGCGCTGCGGCCTTGGCTCGCTCGATTTGAGCTTCAGTTCGAGGATACGTGTGATGCCGGCGTTGTCCCGCTGTGTCGCCTCGCCATGTCCTCATCCAGCAGCGAGACGGAGCTATGCGCGTCTGCCGCTGCCGTATGCTCGCTGCTGTCAAATGTTTTCCCCCCTACCAACAACCGCAATGTGGACACTGACCGCTGGCGCAAAGTGCGCGTGTTTTTGACGGCCATGACCGCGGAGCCGGTGCTTGTTCAGAGGCTGCGACCTCATTGGCGTGACGGTGCTTGCGCGCGTGCTTATTGCAGGCGTGTCAAGCCGCGAGTGGCCCCCCCTCACCAAGTCCGTTAAACGGGTTGTGTTTGTCTGGCAGTTTCTTTGGCTGGTTCGGACAAAGATGGACCAGTCCCGGCTTCTGAGCCGTGCCGTTGAGGAGCTGCTCTTCTTTTCTCTCGGAACCGACGCCGATGCGCTTAAGATCTGGTCCGAGAAGGCGCCGGCGGACGCCAAGACCTATCGCGACCAGTGGAAGGGAACGAGTCCCGAACACTACAAGGCGTGGCTGAGGTCTATCGGAGTGGATGAAGCCGTCAGCCACCTCACGTGTGGCGCCGCCTCCATGGAGCCCGTCAAAGAGCAGGAAAACGAGGTACGCACGGGCCAAGTTTGGCCTGATCGCGAGGTACTGCGGGCGTACCTCCGGGACAAAACAGCCGAGAAGGACCGGAAGCGGGCGGCAAGCAAGCGGGCGACTCGTGGCGGCAAGAAGACCAAGGCCAAGAAGCGCAAGGCGTGGGAGAGCGACGAATGTCGGCACGACTACCCGGTCAGCGTGTTGCGCGCTCCTGGTGTCATGACTTTCATGCGTGGCCGTGGCAACATTCTCGGGCTCGAACTTCTCCGTGAAACGGAGAGTCCGGCTCACGTAGTCGCTGCGCTGGCGCAGCGCTTTCACAAGTTCCCGCGTGTCAACTACTTTGATACTGCGTGTCAAGCGCAGCGAAATGCGGTCCGGCGCATCCCGTGGCTACTACACGAGGCGTTGACGTCGTGGTTCATTGACAGATTCCACCGATGCAATCACCACTCCTCTCCCGTTTTCAGCGCCGACCAGTACCCAATCCTCACGCGTGGGCACGACACGCCTGGCGCGGAGCGCCAACACAGCATCAAGAAGAACTCAAAGAGCAGCTTGAACTACATGACGCAGAGGCGGTTCACTGTGCGGTCGCGGTATATAGCAGCGCACAACAACATCCGGCCGTCACAGAGGCGCCGCGCGGCGGCAGACGCAGCAGCGGGGAGGCGCGTAAACGGAAGAGTCGTCTGCGAGGAGGTTCCTCACAAGCCTGTCGAGTCGTTCTTCAACCGGTTGATGGTGAGCCACTGCGAGGTTGTCAACTGCTCATGCAGGGAGGACCAGCCAACCGAGGAAGAGGCGTTCCCAATTGGGCTCCATCGCAAGGTGTGACGAAGTACTGTGTGTCAGTGCACGTGCTGCTTTCTGTTGTGTTGTTGTATCATCTTTTTTTCTGGTCAGGCTATTTCGGAGACATCCGACTCGACGTTTGCTAGCACACCCCAAGACGTGACAATAACAAAGCACAGGTGCCACAAGAAAAACGACAGTATCCCCCCACGTCTCACATGCCGTACGGTCACACGCGCTTGCACCACCCGCATCCAGCAGAGCACAGGCAACTACAGGGGCCAGCCTTGAACGTCCCCAACTCACGCATATCCTGCACCGAGCAGTGAATCTGGGAAAAAGGCCATGCGGAGGGCACACGAGAGTGTGCTTCTGTAACAGCGCGCCGAAGCCGCCCCGCAGCCTGGGGCCAAGCCGTGCCAATGCACTCGGCCACGAATGCGGTCGCGCGCTCAAGCGGTGTGTCCCCCGCGAGCGCACTAGGCAAGCATGATCGCACTTCTCCCATACGTGGTACACATAACAAGACGAGGCATTCAATGCGAAGGGGCAGCGGGAGTGAGGGCTAAGTGGGAGTGGGGAGGGGCTGAAGCGATGTGTAATTGCCTCACACTCCTGAAGCCCAAGCAGGACCAGGCATGCAGCCGTGTTCACCCGCGCCGCTCGCGGATTGGTACCTCCGTCAACGGCACAGAGGGGGGCGCGGCGCTGCGTCTCGATCAACCATGTCCATTAGAAGCACTATGACAGGAACAGAACCCACACTCATCGGGAAAGCTCAACTCAGCTTAATGACACAGAGTAGTCAGGGGGACAATGCCACAGTGCGCCGAGGTCGCATGCAGGGCCGTCGTGTGCGTGCGAGGCGCGTGTTCAAGCGATTGCTCTATGGGGGCCGAGGAGTGGTACGAGAACCGTGGACCACAATGTCGGCTGGCCTCGTCTTCAGCGCAGCCATTTCAAAACCATCGACTCTGGTTCACAGCTTTGGCGCCCTTCCCACCATTTAGGCGTTCAAAACTGTGAGTTCCCAAGTGAACTTCGGGGGAAATTTAGCACGGCTGCTTGTAGGTTTTCACTCCTCCAATCTCCGGGACATGAAAAGACCGACCAGTCTGGAGTCGATCTGCAGGCTGGAGATTGCGCTGGGGGACCTCGCTCTCTGTCGCGCGGGTTGGTGTTGATGACAGATACACGAATAGCGCTGTGGATGTCTTGCTCGTCGTTGTCGATAGGCTGCTGCCTGGCACGCCGTCGAGTTTGTGCTGGTCGCTCATAGATAATGATGCAGGCAGCTGCTTTTCTCTGTCCGGTAGCTGCTCACAAGTAATGGCGAGTGGACGGACTGCCCCAGCCGAGGCATCGTCGACGAGGGGGCTATCGGCAACCATGGCCGATGTTGACGCGGCCAGTACAGGTACCTCTGGTCGGAAGAGAGGGGGTCGGTGGGGAATGTTTTGTAACAACTGGCTGTGACTGGGACCCAGCACACCGCAGTCCCTCTGTCGCTTGTGACTGACGCAAAAGAATCACCTGTCTGCGCTGCCTGTCGCGCAGCGCAACGCCGGCTGAGGGCGAAGCTGAAACGCCATGATGGGTCATCCCGGTGACTCTGGGTATGAGTGAGAGCGCTATTGGGATACAGGTTGTGGGGGAGTGCCGCCAGAGATGGAGCCCTGCCTTATGGTTCTGCATCGTTCGTTTCGTGTTAAATCAAGTACAAAAACCGGGTGGCAAGAGCGTTTTAATTTCACCTTCCTCGATCTCTCGGGCGCTGTGGTGCCTCCGTGGTCCCGGTTGTATCCACTGTGGATATAACCGGGACGGATATAACTGAATAATGACTGTACGCGAACGCAGCGTGCCCGTCTTACCCATCGGACAGTTCAAGGGCACCTGATCAGGCCGAAACATGCCCGTCAAGGAAGAAAGATTCCTTTTTTTCGCCGAAGTAGGAACAAGTGATCCTCAGGATCAGGGGAATAGACACTAAGGTTGCATACGACGCCCCTATTTCGGGGGCGTCAGGGGCGCGCCATGGATAAGACGCCTTACTGAAGCCCCACTAGGCAGCCAAAACGCGCTCACGACGCCCCAAGTAGCACCCTCAATATTCACAATATGGGTCAAGTGGCACCCATATTGTGCTTTCATATGTCATTTTTGTGTCAAGAATGGGTGCCTGTCCCCAACCGAGGTGCACAGCCGCCACCTGCTGAATCACGTAGACCCCCATGATAACTTTCTCTTCGCGACGCCTTGCTGACGCCCTTTTGAGTTGGGGCGTTAGGGGCGCGCGACGCCCAAATGACGCCCTGGTGACGCCCTTCTCGACGCTCTTAACGGCGCCCCGGGCGTTCTGAGCAACCCTAGACATGACCAGCACGCCGCAAGGTCGATGTGATCAGAGCACACCCAATAACGTCTTCCCCAAGTCCGAATGTGTATACGTGTCAGAAACATGTCCTCCAAATGCTCCACGTGGCTCAATTTAGGCTCTTGGGGTACGGGACGGCTCCACAGCAATTTCGGGCACCCCAAATCGACAAGAGAAATCCCGAATCTAGTTGATCGGAATCACAGAAGTACACGCGCATTCAGCGGGCAGAAAATGGGGGGTGAGGCCCCAGTCCCCCATTCTCCGCACGATTTGGGGAGTCGGAGCTCTCCTCCCCTTCTTGTTCAGCTCTTTCATTGTCTGGCGCAGCTTTCGCCGCCGTTCGAAATGCTTGTGACGTGGCATCCGGCTTTTTAGAAAACGTGAGTGACAAACCATGCACTTTGTGTCGCGGGAGAGCGTTCGAGCGCTCACCGTTTGCAACGGTATCGCGACTGCTACGGACCGTCGCATCGAGCACGCGACCACAGGCGACCGCGCCTCCACCCCAGGATGCGACCGTTTCGGGGCTCCAGCGGGGGGCATTGAAGTGGTCCGACGGGGGGGCGGGCGAAAGGAAATCTGCTCTGTCCGTGCGGTGTGTTCTCTATGGGGTGCCTGGGAGATCCGAGTGCAGGTGGCACCGTCAGCGCGGCGCCGTCTTCGGAGACGGCCGTCCGCCGCCACCGTCGTGGCGACCGTCTTATTCGCGCGATAGAGGACCCTTTTGATTTGTCCGCTAACGCGATGCTGGAGGATACGGAGGACCTAAAAACTGCTTCGGCGGTTGCGGCACACCTACATGCGTTGCATCATTGGCGGAAGCGTGCCCATGGGTCTCGGGTGCACCGGCGGCCGCGTTATGTTGGATCTGTGCCGGGCCGTCGGCCGAATACGCGGCGTAACTTCCGCTCAGGTTTGCGTGCTATTCTGAGAGATTATTTTGGTCTCAATGGGGAGCCGCCTGTCTGCAACGAGGGTGACTTTGAGCGTCGGTTCCGCGTGCCGCGCAGCGTGTTTCTTCGTATATACAATGCCGTGAAGGACCGACCTCTGTTTGCGCAGCGCATCAATGCGACTGGCCGGCTCCAGGCTCACCCCTTGCGAAAGGTGGTTGCGGATTTTCGAGTCATTGCGTATGGGGAGGCGCCGGACAGGACTGATGAATATGTGCGAGTGTCCGCTTCAATTATTGCTATGTCGGTGCGAGAGTTGATTCTCTTTATTGTGGATGAGTTTGGACCCTCATATTTGCGTCCCCCACCCCTGAAGATCTGCAGCGCATTCCGACGCGCAATGCAGAGCGCGGGATGCCCGGGTGCATGGGCTCCCTAGACTGCAGCCACTGGGAGTGGCGCAACTGCCCTAAGGCGTTCGCTGGCATGTACCAGAATCGCCACGGGAAGCGTTCCGTGGTGATGCAGACGGTTTATGATGAGGACCTCTGGATTTGGCATTTACTTGTGGGGTGTCCTGGATCGCACAACGACCTCAACGTTATGCATGATTCCGCCCTCTATTTATCCGTCACAAACGGAGCATGGCCGCCCCGTACATTTTCGTACGCTGCTAACGGCACGAGCCACACGCTCCTGTACTATCTTGTGGATGGCGTTTATCCTCGGTTTGCGCTTTTCGTCTCCGTTTCCTAACCCCACGACAGAAGTAGAGGTTACATTTAACCGACTTAAAGAAGCCCTGCGAAACGATGTCGAACGTCTGTATGCCGTGCGTACGGCACGTTTTCATGTGGCTTTGCACCCTGCCAAGTACTCCACCGTTGAGCAGATGGTCACCGTCACTAAGGCGGTGGCCATCCTGCACAACATGGTCACCGAGAAGCGACGCGACGGGTATGTGTCCCGCACCCGTGTGGCCGCTGGCGGTCAGGCGGCCGGCGGCGGCGGGGCGGCGGGGCCTGCGGGTGGTCACGGCGGCGCCGCCGGAAACGCCGGCTGCGGCAATGGAGAAGCGGCCGCCGCCGGCGGTGATGCATCCGCCGGCGGCGCTTTGGGTGCGGGGGGGGGCGCTGAGGGAGCTGCGGCGGCGGCCGCTGCCGCCGGCGGTCAGGCGGCTGGCGACGGCGTGGCGGCGCGGCCTGCGGGTGGGCACGGTGGCGCCGCCGGCAACGCCGGAAACAGCAGTGTAGGAGCGGCCGACGTCGGCGGTGATGCATCCACTGGCGGCGATTTGGGTGCGGGGAGGGGCGCTGGAGGAGTTGCGGCGGCGGCCACTGCCGCCGGCGGTCAGGCGCCTGGCGGCGGCGTGGCGGTGGGGCCTGCGGGTGGGCACGGCGGCGCCTCCGGAAACGCCGGCGGCGGCCATGGACGAGCGGCCGACGCCGGCGGTGATGCATCCGCCGGCGGCGATTTGCATGCGGGGGGGGGCGCTGGAGGGGTTGCGGCGTCGGCCGCTGCCGCCGGCGGTGGTGAGGCGGTCGGCGGTGGTGATGAGGGAATGCAGGACGATGAAGACGGCCTTGTGGGGGGCGGTGATCCCCCCCCCGCCATTGCGCTCACCATTGCGCATGTAGCCTGGCTACCTGTAGGCACTTTCGGGCAAGCGCTAGGCGCTTGGGAAGAGACACGGAGCGAGGAGGAGCACCGGAAGCTGAGGCATGATCTGGCGGAGGACGTATGGGCGGTCAGAGCCCCGCTTTTGGAGCCTTACCTTTAAATAGAGTCGAACAAAGGTTTTTTTTCCCGCCTCGCGGTTTTTTTTTCCTTACATCTGTGTGTCTTCGTGAGCGTGTCTCGTGGAGCCTGCCTTACTTGTTTTTTGTGAGGGAGACCTGCCCAAAGGCCGCCGCCGCCACGCACGCACAGTTGTTACTGACGCGCCAACGGCGGCGGCGCGCGAAAGGCACAGCACGGCAGCTCAGCATCGGCGTGAAGTCGGCGTGACGGCGAGCAGCGATGCGGCTATCGCACAGACCTCTGCCGCTGCTGGCGTGGTGAGCTACTTGGGACCGACGCGAGAGGGATGCTCTCTGTCGAACGCAAAGACGAAGCAAGTAGGAAAAAAAAAACCTGCTCAACGGGGAAAAAAAACCTTTGCAGTCGCTGTCCAACACGCACTCTAACACACTACTGGTACTCCGCGTTACTATCGTCATCACTCGAGTCGTCTCCATTAGCGTCTTTCCGGTCCTCCGAACAGTCCGCGCCATCGTTGCGCACAGGAAAAACAGGCACCACTTAAATGCCATCGTTATCATCGTCGAGTGTCTTGGACCCCGCGGCAAGAGCCGCCGCTGCCTTGGCCTGATTTTTCGACAGCGACCGCCGGCCACGGCTTGCTGCACCGGAGCCGGCGCCCGAGGCCGCCGGTGAGGACACAGTCGCGGTCGTCGTCTTGACTGCAGACGCCGGCGGCGCACCTCCAGGGGCGCTCGCCGCTGGCGTAGATGCCGGCACCACCGCCGTGCCAGCCGGCGGCTCCTGCGCCGGCTGCATGCGCGGCGTCGACGATGATGTCAGCGCTGGTGTGGAGGGTGTAGACTCCCCAGCCGCCGGCGCATTTCCCGTAGACGCCGGCGGCGGAGATGCCTCCGACAAAGTATCCGGCGGGGACAGCGCCAGCCCGGCCGCCGCTATCAGCTTGCGAGCATGCGCGCGACAAAATGCGACAGCTTCAGGCGTGTCGCGCATCTCGGCTGAGTTGTCGAAAGCCATGGTCATGCGCTCGGACGTGGCTTGCTCCAGCGCGGACAGCGCGTCGGTGCTCGCCTTAAACATATGCGACTCCTGGATGCCGGACGTCTTGTCGAGCATAGCGGCCTTCGCACCACGCGGGCGCGACTGGTAGCCGCCAGCGCCCGAGTCCTCTCCGTCCTCGTCAGAGTCGCTTGTCGAGCGGCCGCCGGGAGAGCCGCCGGCTGATCCGGCACCGGCGGCGCCGCCGTCGGCTGCGGCGGCCCAGGCGGCCCCGCTGAACTTGAAGACGTGGCGCAGCACCCGCCAGAATGGGACCCACGGGCAGTGCACTTGCTTGGCCTTGCGCTTGGTCGCCTTGCCCTTGGCCTTGTCCGCCGTGCGGTCCTTGCGTATCGCCTCGTACACATTTGTAGCATATCTCCTTCATATTCGGATATTGGGCCCGGTAGCTCCCCTGACTGGTCAGTATTCACGTGGACGATTGAACTGACTTGTGGCTCGCCTTTTGGGAGGCTAATTCCGTCTTGTATATCTGTCCTTTCTTTTATCGTCTCTATTTTGGTGGTTATTCGATCTTTATGATCGCTCGGTCGATCGAACCCGCCCCTTTACCGTCTGATAATAAAAGCACCATGGGACCGGGGTTCGCCGTCGTCGGCACGCCCGGCTCCCCATCGGATGTTGCACGAACAAAGGTTCTTCTTGCTCGCCTCTAAGGTGATAGCGCTCGCTTTATCGCGCGTCTACGGTCGGTCGCCATTTACTGGTTATTTAACCAACGTCATTAATCCCACAGTTGGTGGAGCAGCAGGGGAAACTCTTGTCTGCCACGTGCATCTGCACGCGGTGCCCGAGAGCTATCTCTTGTTGCCAAGTGGCACGGTGACGGGTATTGCACCCATTGGCTTGACGCGCGGGGCGCGTCTCCCACTTGTGTGCGCCTCGACGCTGGGCGTCGTGGGTGGTGATCTCCAATTGGAGCGCGGGGCGCTTCTGTTGGCACTTTGCCGGTTGAGCAATGACCCCTGGTGGTGCCGACGGGCAACGTGGCAATGGGAAGGGTAAGGGCAACGCCCTGCCTTCCGACTACGTCCCGCCGGGAGGCGTTCGTACGAACACGCGAGAAGCCAACACCCTAGGTGGTTCCCTCTCGGGATCACCTGCGTTGAACGCGGCGGCCTCTGGCCAACCGCTCGACGCGGGGAGCCTTAAGGCGGAGGTGGAGGCACTTCGTCTCCGTCTGACGGCCCAACAAGCGACTAACCGCTCGTTAGCGGAAGCAAACGACGAACTGATAGCAAGCGTGGAGGCTATGCGCCCGGAGGACATCGAATCCGATGCCCGGGCGTCAAAGTCGCGTCGAAAGACGAAGAGCAGGGCCAAGGTCAAGCTCGACCCCAAGGGGGGCGAGTCGTCTTCCTCTCGTCCAGAGCCAGTTGGCCGAGCTACCGAACGTCGGGATCAAAAGCGCAAGCTTCGCAAGAGGGCGCGTAAGATCCGCAAGGAGACCGAGTTGGCCCTCTCAACATCCTCAGCTGAGAACGCCAACATGTCGGCCGCGAACGAGTCAGGCTCGTCCAGTGGGACAACTTCCTCTTCGTCATCCGACTCCGGAGAATCCCCGGGTTCCCCGTCGTCCCCGTCGTCGAGCTCCAGCTCCGAGTCTTCGGACACGTCATCGGACGCTGCGTCTCGACGATCCCGCCTGGGTCCGTACAAGGGTCATTCCAACTCTAAGAAGCGTTTGGAGAAAGCAGATCGGCTAAAGGTCATTCGACCCTCCAACAGTCGCTTCAAGTCTCTATTGGACTATCGTACGTACTTCCTGATCCGACGAGATCTGTCTCTGCCCCCCTCCCTAGTGGATAAAACCCATAAGATGAACCGCCGCCTTGACGGCGCATTCCAAGGGCAAGAGCCGTTTACGGGCACCAGCCCCCTCGGTGTACTCACCTTCTTGACAACCTTTCGGCGCGCATGTGACGCAACCGGCTTGACGCATGGGCAAGCCCTCCCGCTCTTGGCCTTTCGCCTGTCCGGCGCGGCTAAACGAGCCTTCTCGAGTGCCCTCAACTCGAAGTCCGGGCTCCGCACTTATGCGATCCGTACCTATTGTGCAGCTATTAACTGGCTTCTAGCCAAGTATGCCACCCACGCCGTAATGGCCTCCGCCTACCACGACATTATTACAATGCGTCAACCCGACAATGAGTCGCCCACAGCCTTTGGTCTCCGCGTTGAGACACAGTGCGACCGCTTAGATGGCCTATTTCCACGCTCAAGATTTCAAGGATGTCTTCATCAATGGCATGTCCGAGATTATCCAATCTCATGTCCGGGTACTGGACGGGCAGTTCCCCAAGCGCACTCTGGTGGACACCATCTCTGCCGCGCAGATGTATTGGGACGGAACGAACAAGCTTCGCTTATCGCTTAAGCTGCCTCGTTTTCAGACGACTAAGGTGGCGTACGCCTCTACCATGCCAACTCCGCATACCAATGTCGACCGCCCCTTCCCGGTTACTCAACCACGAGCCCGGTTCCGTTCCCCTCCTCCTAAGGAGTCGCCTCAGGCGAGGACCGACATTTGTTACAACTGTAACACGCCCGGTCACTTTGCGGCGCAATGCGCTGAGCCGTATCGGCCACGTGAGCGCCGTCCGTCCGTTATTGCCGTGAACTCCGTAACGGAGGATACCAAACCAACCGCTGAAAGCGATAGCAACGAGTCCACCGACTCGAAAAACGAATGAGCCGGGTGCCCCTTAACGGGTTGCCCGGCGCATCATCACCAACTGGTGAAAGACGTAAAGTCACAAGGATACTAAGCCCGGCCCACCGGCACTATGAGATTGCGGCCACTATTGGGCCGTGCCAACGGGCAATGCACAGCTGTCGTCCTGTGTTGGACACTGGAGCCGGCATCAACTTGGTTCGACCTAATGTCTTACCCGCCAACTGGCAGAGTTATGCTGAGAAGCTCGAGCGCACACCCCGCATCAAAGATGCAAACAACAACCGCCTCATAGCAAATTATGCTATACATCTATACATAGATGTTGGATGCGCCAAGGTCTTCGACCGATTCTTTGTCGCCGAACACCTATCGGTGCCATGTATTCTCGGTACCGAGTTCATGGATAACCATGTCGAAGCCATCTTCACACGCTTGAAGAAGGTTGTGTGGCAAGACCACGTTGGTGATGTCACCAGAAACCTGAGGCGAACGCCTATCCTCGCCACCCTACTCGCCAATAAGTGGGAACGGTCGTGGGAAGACCAACCTGCTAAGGTACGGGCGTGTCGCCAGGTTCGCGTCAAAGGACGAATGGAAGAATGGGTTATGGCGACCTGCGCCACCCCTGGCCTCGTCACCATCTCGCCTAACATTCGCCTATGTCGGCACAAGTCAGTGGCCATCGCCCGTGGCGTTGCACTGGTTAAGCCCGATGAACCATATTTGGTTAAGGTTTGCATCTTCGGGCCGGACCAGGCCATAGTTCGTAAGAACAGCATCCTCGGGTTCGCTGAGCCATTCCAAGGTCCCATGTTGGCCCCCATAACAGAGGAGAAGGCAACCCAATACACACCAACCGGTGAGGATACATTGTCGTCCGACGACCCTGTCGAGGATGTGGACCTTAGCGAAGCACCGGAGCACTTGCATACGCAAATCCGAGAGATGCTACGCACGCATTCCACGATGTGGGACGGTACCCTCGGTACTATGCATGCCATTGAGCATGCGATTGTAACCCCAGCAGATGCCGTCCCTATCCGGGCACAACCGTACCGCACGGGCCCTTTCAAACGGCAGATCATTGCTGATCAAATCAACAAGATGTTGAAGCTCAAGGTCATATTGCTGATCCCCCAATTTTGTCCTCATCGGCAGAGAACGGAAGTGCAACAGCGATGCAGGGACGTTCCTGATTGGCCAAGAGGATCGACAGCAGTGCATGTCGGGTCCCATCTTTACAGAATGTG
>Ga0209093_1000214_pt1 | contig 29401 bp, 36 predicted proteins | sample SidtaG_4_FD_187450 | JGI IMG/M metagenome (GOLD analysis project Ga0209093, IMG submission 187450) | Marine algal microbial communities from Sidmouth, United Kingdom - Sidmouth_Male1 metaG (SPAdes) (version 2) | ecosystem: Host-associated > Algae > Red algae > Unclassified | place: Sidmouth...
GGGGCTGCTGTCGGCGCCGCGGACGGTGTGGGTGACCGCCTCGGCGGTTGGCGCGGCGCCGCTGCCGCCGCCGCCGGCGCTGCCGCCGTTGCCGGCCTTGCCGGCGGGGCTGCTCGGTGGCCTCCGCGGCGCACCCGCCGCCGCCGCCGGTGGGGGGTTGGCCGGCGGGGCGGCGACGCCGCCCGCGCGCCGCGGGTCTGACGCCGGCGAGACGGCCGCGAGGAGACGACTCGCCGCGCACGTGGCGCGGGCGTCTGCGCCCGCCGCCGCCGCCGCCGCCGCCGCCGCCGTGCGGGCGCCCGCCGTGGCGGCCGTGGCGGTCATGGGGGCCTTCCCCCGGGAGCTCGCCGTCGGCTCCCTCTCCCCGTGCACCATTGCGTCTGCCGTGCGGCGGGGGGCGGGCGCCGCCCGCGGCGGCGCCCCCCGCGCGACGGCCGTGGCCCTCGGCGCCGTCTCCCCCGCCGGTGCGGCGCTGTCGGGCGTGGCCGCGTACGAGCTCCGCGGCGGCGTGCGCAAGCGCCTCGTGTGGGACGCGTCGGACGGGGACGGCCGGTTTGTGTTGCAAGACTCGGTGCGCCCCGACGGGCCGTCTGGGGAACTGTTTGGCACGCACGGCGCGGCGGCCGACGCGGCCGCGTCGGTCGTCCACTTTTTCACCAACGCCTTTTTCCCCGAAGACGTGACGCCCGACTACTACTCCTTCACCGCGTGGCGGTTTTTCCAACGCTGCGTCTCCGCGACGGTCGGCGTGTTTGGCACGCAGGCGCTGCTGCTGGCGCTCGGCATCAAGTCGGGGCGGTTGGGCCAAGCGGCGGCCATCTCGTGGGTGCTCAAGGACGGCCTCGGGCGCGTCGGCAAGATGCTGTGGGCGGGCTCGGTCGGCCGCGACTTTGACGTGGACCCCAAGCGCTGGCGCTTCCGCTCCGCCCTCATGTACGCGGCGGGGAATGGCCTCGAGATTGTCACGCAAATCTTCCCCGCCTCCTTCCTCGTCGTGGCGACGGGCGCCAACACGCTCAAGCAGGTGTCGATGCTGACCGCGTCGGCGACGCGCAACGCCATGTACCGGTCGTTTGGGGGCAAGGCGCAAAACATTGCCAACATTACGGCCAAGGGGGAAGCCCAAATCGTCGTTGCCGACTTGATCGGCATGACGTGCGGCATCCAACTGTCCAAGGCGCTCGGCGCGGGCAAGGGCCGCCTCGGCAACATGAATGTGCTGGCCGCCTATGTTTTGCTGTCGGCCATTGATGTGCTCGCCATCTACCAGGAGCTGCGGCAGGTCGTGTTTCGAACGATCAACCCGGAGCGGCTCGGCATGACCGTTGCCGCATTTGTCGCCGACGGCACCGTGCCGCCGCCGCCAGTCGTGTCCCGCCGGGAGCCCATCTTCCTCCCGCCCGTGTACGACCACCGGCGCATTTTCGTGCCGCTCAGCCGCCTCACCGCCACGCCCGCGGAGCTGACGCGGGCGCTCCACGAGTTCCGCGGCGAAAAGTACGCCATCCACTGCGTGCGGGGGGGGGGGGGCGGCGGCGACGGCGCCCTCACGTGCAAGGTCGCGCTGCGGGAGGATGCGACGAATGTGGACGTGCTGCGCTCGATGCTCGCCGTCGGGTATGTTTCGTTTGTGCCCGCGCCAGCGGGCGGCGGCGGCGGCGGCGGTGGCGGCGGCAGCGGCGGCGGCAGGTCTCCCGCCGCCGCCGCGGCGCCGCCCCCCGACGGCCGGAGCGGCGGGGCGGCGGGCGCCGCCGCCAAGCCGCCGCCCTTTTTTGCCGCCGCGCCCCGTGTGGCGCGCCTGTGGCGGCGGCGACCGGTAGCCACCAATGGCAACTTGCACGCGGCGGTGGTGGCGGCCAACCAGCGGGCGACGCGGACGGCCGGGCAGTTTTTGGCGTCGCTCCGGGCCAACGGGTGGGACGTGGACCACCTGCTGCTGAGCACCATCAAGCGGCGGGCGTCGTGGTAAGGGCGGGCGGCGGCGCGTTTGGTTTTTTGTGTTGCACGCATCGCGCTGTTGCGTTTGCTTGGGCTCCACGACGACCGTTCGGGGGATTCCTTTTTCGCGCCCGTCTCCGCATGGAGCATCATAGCCATATGTTTTTCTCTCCTGGCAAGCGCCGCGGTGAGCGCTCGCGAGCTAGAAAAAAAAGAGCGTCAAGCACCGGATGGCGACTGGCGAGACTCCATGGCGCGGAAAGGACAACTGCTGGACCGAATAGACATGGAACGCACAGAGTAGAAAAAAGGGCGCCTCATGGTGGAGATTTCGTAACATTGCCACAACGCCGAGCACCTCACGACCACGCTGCACAGGCGCGGCCTTGGGCAGAGCCGCACGCAGCACGCGTACAAACAGCACACAAAAAGGGGGAAGGGGGGAGGACGGAACACAGAGGCTCAAACAAAGAACGCCTAGAAGCCGTCCTTCTTGCCATAGCCGTTCTGCAACTTGTGGTACCCCGACGCAGACATGGCGAGGCACGTGAAGATCAGCACGCCAGCGGTCAGGTTGACAATCTTGTCCGTCCTACACAGCGCAGAGCAGAGCGTAATGAGGAGAAGAAGAGAGAAGCGGACAAGTACCAGCGGTCATGATCAGTCACTGACCAAACGGGCCACACGTGCATCAACCGTCGATGACCCCCCTCCCAAATCCCCGTGTGAAGACTATCGGCCACGGCGTCGGCGGTTCGGGAACCACAATCACCACACTTTCTCCGGGAAGCAGGACGTCGCAGAGCCACACACAGTCGCGAGCGATCCCACCTACCCCCCGCATGCTCGCATGTCAAGGGCCACAATGGCCCGACCGAAGCAGGCCACGCCACAAAGCGCCGAAGGGGACTGAGAAACAAGGAGGGACCCCAACCGCCAATATGCATCACATAATGTCGCGCTGAAAAACATCAGACGCGAGACCATGTAAAAATAGCAACAGGGGGGGCACAGCGCCTACAACATCGTTGAAAACGTACCGCCCGGCCTGGAACGTAAACTTGCCCTGCGCCTGCTTTTCTGCGAAAAACTTGATGACGGCAGGCACCTGGTTCGGCATGATTGCAAGAACGAGGGAGCCGGAACAGCTCAGGCTTGAAGGTGAAAGAGTACGGCGGTAGCGAAGGAGGCAGAGTCCAAAGAGGGCGAGGTGAAGACGCCGCGCATGACACGGGTGGCGCAACTGGGCTGTGGCCAAGAAGGGAGGCAACTGGACTTGATAGTGGTGTACTAACAAGTATCGGCGAATCTACAACAGTATCAATAATTAGAAGAATAATCGACGTTTGCCTCCGCCTGTGGCCAATTGCAATCGTGGAGAGCATCGGACAGAAGTGTCCCGGAACAGAAGTAGCCCTGTCCTGTCATGCCGGGCCAGCGCGTCCAATGTGAAACGTCGGTCGCCGTCGGCGGCCGCGTCTGTGCTGGATGCAAACGACAGCCGCACGTTCCCTCTGAGAGCCTCTGCACGCTGTCACCCGCTTGGCACCCACCGTGGGCGGGTGTCCGGGCGCCCCCGTTTTCGCCAGGTCGCAGTTTGCCGTTGGCCGGCGGCGGGACAATTTGCGCTGGCCCCCATTGGCCGCCCGCAACAGCCCTTTTTTCCGTATAGAGGCCGACTGTCGCCGCCGCTCTGACGCCGCCGTCGTCGTCGTCCCCGCACGCACGCACGACACTTTTGCTCCCACCGCACCCTCCGTCTTCCCCGCCGTTTTTCGCTCCCTCGCCATCCTTCGCGCCTCGCCGTCCCAACCCCCCCCCACGCCCAATCATGGCGGAAGCGTATGTTGTCGCGTGGAGCTGGAATCGCGTTGTTGCCGACGCCAGACGCGTTGTCCACTGTCTCGTTCCCGAGCCTGCCCCTGTGTTACGTGATGGAGTTGCATGAGACTTCGACGCCAGTTACCTCCATGCGCGCCCCAGACGAGCCCGTCTAGGTTTTGCTCCGGTGTTTCAAACTTGTCGATGATCACCTTGCTGACCTCATCCTGTTCCTACATCGTTGTGGTCGTCTCCTGCGAATGGTGTGCGCCTTGTGTGTCTTGTTGCTGATTGTGTTTGGTGAGCAGTAACGGCGCTGGCGCGGCCTCCGCCGAGGCTGCCGCGCCTGCGCCGGCGACCGTCGCCGACCCGTCCGGCGTTGCCGGCGGCTCGTCCACGGCCCTGGGTGATGGCTCTGAGATCACCACCAACTACACTGAGGTCCACGAGACCTTCGATGACATGAACCTTCGCGAGGAGCTGCTGCGGTATGTTGAGGGGGCTTCGTTCTCTGTTCGTTGTATGTGTACTGCCGGCCGCGGTGACGGTCAGCAGTGCTGTACAGAGAGCTCGATTGTGCATTGCCTCTCTGGTGAAAGCAACGTCGTTGTGGTCGCTCACGGCGACTCTCGAGCTGTACAATCGATGCTGACATGCTTCCACATTCATCCCAACTGCTGGTTGCGCATCTGTCTGCACTTTTTTCTCTGAATCACAGTGGAATCTACGCATATGGTTTCGAGAAGCCGAGTGCTATCCAGCAGCGTGCTATCATGCCGCTGATCCAGCACCGTGACACGATTGCGCAGGCGCAGTCCGGTATGGGCAAGACTGCGACCTTCTCCATCGGCGTGCTCCAGAACGTGGACACGTCAGTCCGCAAGGTGCAGGCGCTCATTCTGGCGCCGACCCGCGAGCTGGCCCAGCAGATCCACAAGGTCGTCCAGACGCTGAGCGACTTCATGTCGATCTCGTGCCATGCGTGCATTGGTGGCACCCGCGTGATGGAGGACGTGCGCGTCTTCCAGTCGGAGACCCCCCACGTGGTGGTTGGCACCCCGGGCCGCGTGTTCGACATGATCCAGCGCCGTGCCCTGGACACCGGCAGCATCAAGGCGTTCTGCCTGGACGAGGCAGACGAGATGCTCAGCCGCGGGTTCAAGGAGCAGATCTACGAGATCTTCCAGTTCATGCCGGCCACTTGCCAGGTGGGTCTCTTCTCGGCCACCATGCCTGACGACGTGCTGGAGATGACGCAGAAGTTCATGCGCGACCCGATTCGCATCCTTGTCAAGAAGGACGAGCTGACCCTGGAGGGTATCAAGCAGTTCTACGTGGCGGTGGAGCGCGAGGACTGGAAGCTCGAGACGCTGTGCGACCTGTACGAGACGCTCAACATCACGCAGTCGATCATCTACACCAACACTCGTCGCAAGGTCGAGTGGCTGGTTGCCAAGATGAACGAGCGCGATTTCACGGTCTCGTCTCTGCACGGTGACATGGACCAGAAGGATCGCGACATTATCATGCGCGAGTTCCGCACGGGCTCCACCCGTGTGCTCATCACGACTGACCTGCTGGCTCGCGGCATTGACGTGCAGCAGGTGTCGCTCGTGGTCAACTACGACCTGCCGACCAACAAGGAGAACTACATTCACCGGATTGGCCGGTCTGGGCGTTTCGGCCGCAAGGGTGTTGCTATCAACTTCATCACGACCGACGATGCCCGTGCGATGCGCGAGATTGAGGAGTTCTACCAGACGACGATCGGCGAGATGCCTATGGACGTCTCGAACCTCATCTAAATGACGACAACGATGCTTCAACTGCAGCTCGTGTGCGTGACAAGAATGCAGCTAGGGGAGCTGAACGGCGCGAAGGCCGGACCGGCTTGTGATTGTGGATGGTGTGAGTACGTGCGTGATGGGCGAGTGCGGCTCCAGGCCTGTAGACCTTGTTCCTCTGTGCGGTTAAGACGACACTGCTTTGTGGGGGGTGGTGCCGGCGCCGCTGTGCACGCCTGGCGGCGACGGCGGTGTCGCTCCTGCTTTTCTTTTTTCTCCACTTGGTATGTACCAATAAGCTTGCGACTTTACTGGAGACGTCGCGCGCGACGCGCTCCATAGGTTTTCTCTCTTGGATTTTCGATTTCGGTGTTCTCCACGGTTAGGACGAGGAGGGTGCGTGGAAGAAACAGTGCATGTACGCTGTAGATCACAACGCGCGAGTCATCGCGCTCTCTTCACGACCGCTTCCACCACCACAGGAAGATGACGAGCAGCAGTGTGGCGCCAATCCCCGCGTACACCAGAAACGCATCTGCACGGTCTCGCCGCTCAATGCGTGCAATGAGTTTTTGGGAGACACCAAGCGCGTGCGCCGCGTCGAGCACCTTGCGGCGGGTGCCCTTGAGCCGCTGCCGCTGCCCGACGAGGGCCTCGAGCGCCCCTCGACCAGTCGCCAGCAGCGCGTCGGTGGTGCCCTCGGAGCGATCGAGCGCGTGCCGCTCCTGGTCCATCCCCATCTCCATCGTCACAGCCGCGTCGCCGCGGACGCGCGAGCCGTCGCCACCTACCGCCCCCAGTGAACCGCTGCCGCCTCGTCTTTGCAACAGCTCCGCGCGCATATCCTCCTCTCCAGCTGCCGCCGCCGCGCGGGCAGACACCCGTCGGAAAGACTCGCGCAGGTCCGCCACATCCCCATCCAGCCGCCGCAGCTGTCGGCGGCTGTGCTCCCGCCGTGCCGGGGGCGCCGACCGGAGGAGGGCGGCGAGAGAAGCTGATAGCCCAGACAGTTGCTCCAGGTTGGACCCAAAAGCCGCCCGCAGCGGTGAGGTGGCTGCCTGCTCCAGCCCACCCGCCGCTTCGAGTGCCTCGCGTTGGTTTCGGCTCTCCTGCATCAACCGCTGAGCGTCCTTGAAAAGGGGTTCCATCGGTGGCCAAGGATGGGCCGATGGCGGCGCCAGAACCGGGCGGGAAGGGAGATGGAACTAAGCACGAAAAGAAGGTGAGGCCGCAACTGGTCGATGAACGGTGGCAGTGTGGCGCGTCGAAGAACACGTCGTCTGCCAGCGTAAGCAACTCAATAGGAAGAGCACCGACAGCAACCGCAGCAGCAACAGCAACCACAGGTGCTCGACAGCTGCAAGATAAAAAATGAGCAGTCTCGGTCAATGAAGAAGGTGGAACAAAAGGCAAAGACGTCTACCGTGCGCGATGAACCCCGTCAGCCGGCAGGTGGGCAAAGCGGCCTCCCACAGTGCAGGGGGCGAGGATGCCAAGAACAACAAGTGCAGCAGTGAATTGGCCTTGCCCACACCTTAGTACCCAACCAATCATTGTGAGGGTGGTGATTGAATGCAAGAAAGCAGCATCAGAAAAAGTGAATATTGCAAAAACTCAAATAAATTGAGGATGTATAGTTTCTGAAATGAGAGAGGTACTTTCCCAGTGCTGCGTATCTGGCCTGCCTCCGAAGCTGCTGCTTGAGCATCGTGCTCTCTGTTGTTCTGGGAGACCATCGGTTCGCCCTGGACCCTTAGATGGATTGGATACTGGATGCGTTTTCGTGGGTGCAGGACTCATCTGTCGTGGTGGTCTCAACGGCCAACATCGTCTTCACAGCCCTTGCTATGTACTGAGCGCCTTAGGATTGCTGTAGGCATCCATGTACCTACTGTACACGCATCATGCATATCATAGCATCCCGATCCAGGAACCGAGGCGGTTAGCAACGCTCCTGCATGGAAAAGGGTAATGATCTGGAGAGCTTTCAAGAAGTTAGGCCGTCTTTTGCAATTATGTATTTGTGCAACAACAAATTCAGTCCAGTACGCAGAATCTTCCACGCCAACCGCTCAATGGGCGCTAGTTCCTGCGCAGATTCTGCCAATGAGAAGCCGGCACAGCCAAAGCCACAACAATCGCTCTTCCTGCGCGCTGTGCCACCCCAGCGGTGGACGATGTCGCGTCGCGCTTCGGTCTGTGCTTCGCGGAGCAGCTGCGAGCGTGTGCCGACCTGCTGGCGCAGAACAGCGATTGCTCTGCCAGAGTCGCAGCGCGCGTGGGAGCCACCAGCCCGGTCCGCACCCGCGTCCCCCCCCCGGCAGCTGCCTCCCGCTACCGCCGCCGCTGCTGCCGCCGCCGCCGCCTCGTCCGCGTGACGCGCCAGGCGGCTGCCGCGCGCGCCGAACTGCTGTGAGTGGCGGCCGGCCGCCTCGCCCCCTGGGGGTGTCTGCCGACGGTGTCGTAGGCGCACGTGCCTTGCAAACGAAGTAGCTGTCTCTTCGCCGCCGCGGCCGACTCTGGTGTCTGGCCTTTTTTGGCTGCTCTGTGCATTCCCTGCGCCACCTCCACTTCTGCCCCCCCCCCCCCCCCCCCCCCCCCCCCCCCCCCCCCCCCCGACGACGACTCGCACCTCCCACCCGTTGCTCACTCGGCGTGTACCTGCGACCAGCGCCAGTGCCGCTGCCGCCGGTCGTCGCGGCCGTCGCCATGGCTGACGGGGCAACCGAGCCGGCGTCGGCAGAGGTTGCGCGGCTCACCGCGGAGCTGGCTGCCACCAACACCCGCCTCGCCGAGTCGGAAGCTCGGGTGGTGACGCTGCAGGAGACGGTTGTGCAGATGAAGAAGGCCGCTGCCGCGGTGGTACGTTGCTCTGGCTTCTTGATGCGACTCGCGTCCATGAAGGGGTGGTGCTAGCGGTAGTTGTTGTAGGCGACAGGGCGTGCGGTGGAGGTAGATGACATGCGTCTTATTTCCAGGTTGCCCGAGTGCTGAATAGACATGGTACTGACTTGTTCTTGTGTTTTGCGGTGTTGGTGTTGTGTTGATCCTTCTGTGGAGTGTTTTGCGTTGCATCATCTCGCTGCTTGGTTGTGACAACCCTACATCGTGCCATGTCCGCGCCATCTTGCCCTTCTCTCGCCCCTCTATCACCCCCTTGCTTCCCCGCTGCTCAGCAAATTCAAGTCGAAGCCGAGGAGGAACAGATTACCAACAAGCTGATCAAGCGGCTTAACGAGCTCAAGTCGGAGAAGGAGGCCCTCGCGATGCAGATCGAGCAGGAAGAGGAGTACATTAGCAACAAGCTGCAGGCTAAGCTCGATGCCCTCGCCCGGGACAAGATTGTCATGGAAAATGCGCTCGAAGCGGAGCAGGAGTTCATCGTCAATCGGCTTACCCGCCAGCTCTCCGAGGCCAAGGCGGAGAATAGCGCGCTGGAGGGCAAGATTGCGCGGCTGAGCCGCAGCAACTCGGCGGCCGTGTCGCGGGAGGACGGCATGGACGCGGGTGTGGGGGGGGTCGGCCTCGGCGACATGCAGCAAGAGGACGTGGAGGACCCGGCCGCCACCGCCGCCGCACGGGCGGCGGCGGAGCGCGATGCGGCCGCCGATGCGGCCGCCGCGGTTGCCGCAGCCGTGGCTGCCGCTGAGGCTGCCGCCCGGGCCACGTCGGGGAGGGGGGTCGGGGGCGGTGCGTCGGGCGGCGCACCGGCCTCCTAGCCTCCCGGCCGGCCGCCGCGGCGCCGACCGTCATGTTGCCGAACGCCGTGCGGGCTGGCCTTGGCGGAGATGGGGACTGCGTGGTGGTGAGTGGGCGAGTGGATGCGGAATGCGTGCGGAGGGCGCTCGCCGGCTGGTTGTTTTTTCTTGTCGATCGTTGTTCGTTTCTGGTTAATCTTTTTTCGTCATTTCTTTGGGGTCGCAGACGCGACCCCTCGGTGATTATCGTCGGGAGTTTTGCTCTTGTTTTGTTTGCTGCATCACCTGTGTCATGGTCGACTTTTCTTCCTGTCTGTCTGCCCGAACGCACATGTTTTTTTTACAGTACTGAGCTCCGGCACCCTCGGGTTGCTCGCTGGTGGAGACGTGTCAGTGGTCGTGGACGGAACGCTGTGATGGAGGCCTGCCTCTGCTATCCGTACCCGCTGTGTGGTCGTGTACAGGTATGCCACTCTATTTTCGCGTAGCCGTCTTGGTTCTGCTCCGCGGAGGCTCCTGTGGCGGGTCAGCGGCACGCTGATTCCAGTGCGCAAGAGCGTGGCGAGCCGCGCAGCAGCAAACTCCCACGAGGTGTTCCTTTTATGTGCTTGCTGAGAGCTGCGGGCTGGTCGTCTCTGTCGTGCCTCTGCCGTTTGTCTTGTGTGCTGCAGACCAGAGCATATCAGAGCATATTGGGCTACGGCACAAGACCAGATGCTGTGGCAGGGTGTGCGGCAGGCACACGGGTGTCGATCAAGTCTAAATGACTTCTTGAAATCATTACGAATTATTGACATATGAATGCTTTCTAAGTGAACATTTGATGATGAATGTTCTGTTTTTTCATGCGCTCTTTCATCCAGCTCACTCGAGAAAGATTGGTCGCACTGGCACAACGGCACAACTGCAGTCCGACACTGGCACAATACACGTTCCTGGTTCGGCTGCTTGCAATTGACGAGTCGGCCGCGCCAAAGCATCGAGCGTCAGCTGTTTGCCAACGTCAACGTGGAAAGGCACAAGCTCTATTTGTCCTTATGGGTGGGTGGATTCGGGCGCGCATACGCGAAAGCGGCGACAGAGAACGTCCCCGAATCGGCCGCCAACGGCGATCGCAGCGCACTGCCCCTCTGGTGAGCAGAAGGACGAAAGGCCGACGAAGCTGCTGCGTCTGGTGGTGGGAAGGGAGACTCCTCAGAGCAGCGGGAAAGCACAAAAACACATACCTTGCGACTGTCCATGGAGACAACCAAGCCACCAGTACATCTCTGACAACAGGCGAACCCTCACAGATGCGATAGAGACGGATGCACGGTCCTTTCCACTTGATCCACTCTCAAAATCTCTGAGCGCAACAGCCTATGCTTCCACGGGCAGAGATGCCCGTACAGTCGACGTTTCTGGCGCTCTTCCATCAGGCCGACCGTCACTAACAGGAAAAGCAATGGCCAACCGGTCATCCCAGGCTTTTGCCGGTCAAAACGACCCCGCGCCACAACCCAAGCACTGTGGCACGCTGGGCCATCCACCGAGGGATCTACGGTGGTGCGGAAGGCGGTGGCCCGACGACAGGCCTCACTGCCTACAAGAGGTGGAGGCTCGGCGACTGCCACGCCTACAAGAGGCGGGGAAAACGCCACCACAGTGGCCCACACACGGGACTGCCGTTGACACCGCATGTACGCACATCGAGTCACGGGTACTGCCAGATAATTCGTGTGCCACGGCACGACTGGCCGGATCTCGTCATGGTCAACCAATACAGATCCGAACCTCCCCGATGCACGGAGGCACGCGCGTAGTGCCAGCCCATCGGGAGTCCTAATCCCCTCCCCGATGGCACGGCGGCGGTCCAGCACCCCCCCTCCCGCCCTCCCTTCCTTGCCCGTCCGACGTGGGAGCAGACCGCCCGCCCCCACCGGCGTTCGTGCGTGGAGCGGCCCGCCGGTCGCGTGTCCGCCTGCGCGGTCGAGCGCCCGCATCGGTGGGGTCGGGAGTCCCTGCTGCGCCGCGCGGGCGCGCGGCGTCGTCGCCGGATCATCCCGGCCACGATGGCCGTTGATCCCACGCCGCGTCTCGCTCATTCCCCCACCGCCGCAGCCGGCGCCCGCCGTGGCTGTCGCCAACGTTGGCGGATCTGCAGCGCCGTGCCGCACCGCGCCGCGCCGCGGCGGGTGCGTGTGAGAAAATGGCGGCGTGCGCAGGGCGATACGCCATGGGCCACGTGTTGGGGCCTGCCCGACGCTGGCGACGGGCCCGCGTTCTGGGGCGAGTGAGCGTGTACGAACGGGAAGGTGCGGCGGGGTGTGTGTGTTTGCCCCGCTTGAGTGCCTGGATGAACGTCTCCGCTCGTATCCCCCCGCCTCGCACTCACTATCATAGTGAGTGTGAGGCGGGGGGACACCAATGATTGGCTTAAGATGGCAACGTGCTGGTCCGCATGTCATATCTACTGAGGACGTGCTGCGCTGGCACGCGTTGGCGCGAGGCGGGTTGCTACAGCCGATGAGGGGGTGCCGCGCCCTCCGCATCGTCGCGTTGCAGGCGCCGCTGGCCGCGGGCACCAGTCAGGGGACGGCACCCCGGCTCCCCCACCGGGCCAACGGCCGTGCTGGGCGTTACGGCCGAGGTGGCCGAGGCGGCCGCCGCCGGATGCCCCAAACGATGGACCTGGTGCAGACGGGCAGCGCGGGTGCAGGGATGGCAGCCCTCGAGGCCTATGGGCCACCTCCCGAGAGGCCCGTACGAGGTCATCCGGGCCCCGCCGCAGGGCTGGGAGTGCGGCAGGTCAGCTGGACGTGGGCGGCGGCTCGCCGCCGCCCGACACCTGCTGCACATAAAAGCAGCAGCTCCGCGGGCCCCGCCCGGCGAACAGTCAGCCTGCATCACCTGCGGAGCGGACGGTGATTGCCACGCGCGTGTCATCGACTCTCTCCATCCTGTCCACTTCACCCCTGGCAGTCGTCACGTCCGTGCGCTCCCTCCTCGCCACCGCTGCGGCGCCACGCCGGTCCGTCCGCGTCGCCGCGCAGTGGCACGGAGGGATCACCGACAGACGCCCTCAGCGTCAGCAGTGACCGCGTCGCCCCCCCACGACTGACTCCGCCGCTGGTGAAGCGACCTTCAGTCCTCCCCCCGACCGGCAAGAATGGCCGACCAGGTGCCGCTGCCGGCCGACGCGACAGCGCCGATTGCGTCCAGCATGTCATCTTCGTCGAGCGCTCCGCTCAAAGGCGAACACGTATCCCTGAGGGTGGGCGACAGCGGCCTCTCTGTGGCCGTCATTGGTATGTTGACGTCTTTTCTACACAGTTGAGGAGTGTTGTGTCTGCATTTTGGATTGTGAAGAGCGTTCCTTTTGCTTTGGGCTTGCGCGGCGTGCCCGTTGGCTAGTCTGGGGGCACTCGACTCACACTGCGCCATCCTCCTGGTTGGAAAGTGCCCCTTGCTTGGATGCCTGCGCGACTGACATCTCCTCTTTTTTACGTTCCCCGTTGCAGGCAATGGTGTTTATGGTCGTGCCTTTGCGCGTCGCATGGCTGCCATCGGCGTGCCGGTCGTCCTCGGCACGCGGTCCCCCCCCTCGGCCACGTCGACGGCACCGACGTGGGCGCTCCCGTGCACCATCACGGGCATCTCCGAGGCGCTCGCGTCGTCGACGGTGGTCATCCTGGCCATCCCCCACACCGCCGCCGCCGCGTTTGTGCGGGAGCACGGCGCGGACCTGGGCGGCAAGGTGCTCGTCGACGTGGCCAACCCCGTGTCCCCGTCGTTTGGCACGGCCGTCCAGACGCTGTGGGCAAAGGCGATGGGGAACCCGTCGGCAACGACGACCGCGGGGGTGGCAGCAGCGATGCCGCCGCCGTCGGCCGATGAAAGCGACGGTGTGATGGTGGACAAGGCCGCGGCGGCAGCCGTCGCTGACCCGTCGGCGTCGACGGCGGAGCGCCTGGCCGTGGTCGTGGCCGCTGAGGGCCTCTCGTCTACCCCCGTCGTCAAGGCGTTTAACAACGTGTCGGCATACGCGCTCGACGAGGCGGCGGCGCAGACGCCCCCGCCCACCGTCATGGTCGCGTCCGAGGATTCTGACGCTAAGGCGGCGGTCGGCGACCTCGCCCGCCGCATGGGCCTCCCCGTGCTCGACGCCGGCGGCCTCATTGCCGCGCGCACCGCGGAAGCGACCGTCCACCGCTTCTTTGACGGGTGGGTGGCGGCGGTCGTCGTCACGACCATCCTCCTCCTGACGTGCAGCATCTACTGGTCGCAGCGGTACTTTGCCGAAGGCCGCGCGACGACCGCCCTGTGGTACGCGTGGCTGCTCCAGCCGGTCGGCCACATTGCCATGGTGCTGCTCGCACTCACCTTCCTGCCGGGCAGCCTTGCGGCGGGTCTGCAGCTGGCGCGGGGTACCGCCAAGCGGCCGTTCCCCGCCTGGTTTGCGTCATGGATGGCCATCCGCAAGCAGCTAGGCATGGCCGGCTGGTTCTTGGCCACGCTCCACGCCATTGCGGGCGCGCTGCACGGGGCGCCTAAGCGGGCAAACAACCCGACCTACGACGCCTACACGTACATTGCGTTTGGAGTGTTGGCGTACGGGGCCTTCCTGCTCGTCGCCATGGCGTCCAACCCCGCGGTCGCCTCGAGTCTTTCGTGGACGGAATTCAAGACCATCTTTTCGGGGCTCGGTCTGCTGACGATGGCGTTAACGCTCGTCCACGTCGGCGTCTTCATCAAGCTCCTGTCCAAGTTTATGGACGGATTCGACAATCCCGTCTTGCCCGTCTTCCTGGCCTTTGGCATCCTGGGTGTGGCGGCTGTGGCGATGGCGCTGTGCAAGTTGCCACCCCTGTCGATTGCCATCAAGCGGGTGCGGGCCCGTTGAATCCGGTGTGGAGTCAAGAGAGTGAAGTGGACGGACGTCGGTGGGAGGGGAGAGAGACTGGACTGCAGCAACAACACCACTGTACCACAAAATCAACGCGCTGCGTGGAGGGATCACTTTCGTCTGACGTTGCCACTTGACCGCCGCAGAGCAGCACTCAGGCTGCACACATCCTGCTCGGGTCGTCACGATGCGAGCTGTGGCGGCGCCGTCTGGGTAGCGAGAGGCAGCAAACTGGGCGGAGTCGTAGTGCGAGCGGCCGGGGCTGTGGACTCGGCTACGTGTCATGGTGTGGGGGGCTGGACTGCCCCCTCACGCTCGTATCCTCCGAGTAGGATACAGCCGTTCTCTCAAAAATCCCGCACTCCAGCAATGAAAAACGAGGTCCCAATCGACCTCTACGTACGACCCCACAGAGGCCGATAGGGAAGTCTTAGCTACTGTTGGAGTGCGGGACTACGATAAAACAGCTGTAGCGCCGCGCTGCCGACCGCACGCCATGAGTACCCCACACACAGGGGAAAAAGTCACGCTGGCAGCGGACCGCTCCAGCCGTGACCCGCGCCTTCACCACCGTCGCTAGTCGGGGGGCTGCCACCCCCCCCGCGCGCCGCACGGCGCACCCCCCCCCAGCCGTGACCGCCGCCGCCCGGCGACAGCGGTGGCACGAGGCGGCATGCAGCGGCGTGTGTCGCGCCGCGGGAGACCACCCCCCCCGGTTCATCCGTGTCGTCGAGCACGGGGGATCAAGTGTTTGCGCGTCGGGCCACCGCTGGGGCGGGGGAGCGCCCGCCCCGCACCCCGGCGGCGGCGAGAGAGGCAGCCATGCGAGAGTGGGGGCAGTGGAGGAGAAAGGGACATGCGGCGGCCGCGGGCGGGGCGCACGCAAGGAGGAGGACAATGGGGTGGCGGCCACGATGGCAGAGCGGTAGAGGAGGGTGGCGGCCAAGGGGGCCGGGGGGGGGTCGTATCCCCATGACCAGCGGGGGTGGCAGCACCAGCGCCACCGCAGCGGCGGCGCCGCCGCCGCAACGTTTGAACCTTGTGGGTGGGACGGACGCGGTCGGCACCGTGGCCGACGCGCCGCAGCTGCCTGGGCGCCGCGCCCGCGTCGCGCCGACCCCGCGGTCGCAGGCGCGGCGGCCTGCGTGCTCGCGGGCGGCGCGGGAGGGGGCCCTCTGGGCCTCCCCCGCGCCCTGAGGGGCGGGCGGCTGCGACGCGGCCGCCCGCGCGGGCGGGACGACCCCTGCGCCACGCCGGGGCGTCGGTGAATGGCCACCGCCGGCGCAGCGGCGGCGCGTCGACGCCGACGCGAGCGACCCGGCGGGTGTGCCCAGCGGGGGGCAGGGTGCCCGCGGCGACGCGGTCCCCCGCAGCCGCCGTGCCCGCTGCGCGGTGGGCGCGCCACGGGGCGTCTCGTCGCTGCCAGCGCGGCGCGGGCGGGCGGGCCCGCTGCGCGGCGGTGGCCGGCACGGCGGGGCGGGCGCGGGCGCCGCGGGTGCCGCGCGCGCCGCGGGCGGCGTGTGGGCGGCCGGGCGCGCGGCGGCGGCCGCCGCGCACGCGCCCCGCGCCGCCACCATGGCACGCGTGGCAGCAGTGGCGGTGGGCGACGCGTCGGCGCTGCGGGAGCGGCGGGCCGGCGCGGGGCCTACCGCCAGACGCGGCGTACGTTGTGCGCGTACCAGTGCATGCGGGCCCGTGGTGGGGGGGCGGACGGAGGAGCGGCGGCGTCCCAGCCGAGCTGATCCCGTCGCTCCGCGGGTCGGTTGGCACTCGTCGGATGGCGGCGACAGGTACATTGCCTGTCATGCTCTTTCTGCGCAGCGCCCCACCCCGCCTGGCGGCGCCCCATGGGACGGCCGTCTCCGTCTTGCGGACGGCGACCACCGCCACACCGCTGCGTGACCTGCAGTGACCACATCAGGCGTGATCGTGGAACCCGCTTCTGCCGACCGCTTTCTTCCTTGCTCTGCTGTGCAGCTCGGTCCGGGCACTGTCGTGCTGTCACTTTCATGTCAGCTGACATGGCAGTGACTGTTTCTCGTCAGAGGTAGCCCAGCATCATAACAGATGCTTGCGAAGAGCTGAAATATATTTCACTCAAACAGCCAGACAGGTTTGATCGAGAATCTCCATAGAAGAGGCATATGATTGGCTATTGTGAATGAGCAGTCCTACACCCCAACGTTGAGCCAGTGCAAGCGTGGAAGACGAGACTTGGGAGATAAATCAAACGTCTTTGGTGGATAGTTGACAGTCAGCGCTAATCTTGATTATTGAGAACACACAATATTCGGTCCATCACCAGTGTGTTGCCCTCACCTTTGCCATCAGTTTATTGCTGTACGCACTGGCGGATTATGCCCCCACACAGTCGTGGCTGCCATCGCCGCTTAAACTTTGCACCTCGTCTGTCAACCTCGCGTCTCGCTGGGGAGCTGCTTCTACGTACGCGCGCTGTGCCAGGCCCCCCCGCGATTGCGGCTGTGGGGCCCGTTCACAGAGAGAACCAACTCCCGCCGGCGCTGATCTCCAGCCTCTGAGTGAGGCGGATGGACCATCCACGGGCCTCGGACGCCGCCGCCGGCCGCGTGCGCCCTCGCGGCGGCTCGAGCCGCCACCACCGCCAACGCCACCGCCGCCGATGCCGGCCCGTCGTCCATCCCGCCACCACCCCATCGCCTGCCCCGTGCGTGTGGGCTGCGCCGGGGCCGGAGTGGGCGCAGTTCGTGAGGAAACGGACCTCTGGGAGGCAGCAGGCGGAGGTGCCCCCTGCCATTCAATTCGCAGTCGTGCAGGCACCCCCGCCCTTGTGATTATCGCCGACGCGCGGTGGTGGCTTTTCGTCTCTCCCTCCATTCCCGCGCGGTGTCCTCACACGCCGCCTCCCTTCTTTTATCACCCACCCCCCGATACTCCTCTACCCTCACCTCCCTCCCTTTTTATTGCCTCGCTTTGCCGACGTGCCTTGTGGGTACGACGCTACGTGTCACACCTCTGTCTTCCCCTCCGTCCTCCTCATCCTCCCTCCTTTTCCCTTTCACCCCTCTCCTCGTGTCCCCCTTATCCCCTCGACCCCCCTCGATCCCGGGATGATCTCTCCGACTCGACGTACGGATGATGCCGGGGCGCTCGCTTTTGCGGGCGCTCCCCTGCCATCTCGCTCCCGTTTTCCGGGTGCGCCCGCCACTAGTCGGACGAGCGTGCGGCGGGGACCCGACCGGAGTGCGCCCGTCAACCGCCGGCGGTCACGCCGGACGGCCATTGTTGCGCTCGCCCCCGCGGCCAACGATGCGTCTGGCAGCAACGGGGCTGCCGACACCCTCTACACCGACACGGACCCAGAGGTGTTGATGCCCGACAACTTGTTTCAGGAGCTCACCCCGCGGGCGAGCGGACCGGCCCGCGCCGACGACGGCGGTACGCGGGGGTATCTCGAGTCGGCGACCGCCACCTACACCCTGCCGTCGCAGGCGTCGGCCGGCAATGTCGCCACCCCATCGGCAGAGTTGGCGTCGACGACCGAGGCGGCCCGGCGGGACGCGGCCAAGTCAGTGGCCGCGGCGGTGTCGGGCATGCCCGCACTTGACGCTCTCGACCTGGACGAGCTCCCCGTCGTTGGCGCGCCCAACGCGTCGTCACCCCCCGCGCCGTGGGATACAACAACGAGCGCGCACGGATTGTCCTTTTTGGGACGCCGCCTCAACTTTGTGCGCCGTCGGCAAGCCATTGTCGCCAAGGCATATGAGGAGTGCGAGCGCATCACGGCGCTCTATGCCAAGACCTTTTATCTAGGCACCAGCTTCCTCGACCCGGCCAAGCGATCGGCCGTGTGGGCGGTGTACACGTGGTGCCGCCGCACCGACGACCTGGTCGATGGCCCACGGGTGACGCAACGGTGTGGGTCGCTGCGCGACGTGCTGGCGGGGTGGAGCACCCGCCTGGACGCAATCTTTGCGGCTGGTCGGGGGGCTCAGGAAGGGGAGCAAGATGTGGCGCCTCCTCGGGACGCCCTCGACCTTGCCCTTGTTGACGTCATTGTGCGGTACCCGGACATGGACATCACGCCCTTTGCCGACATGATTGACGGCATGATTATGGACGTGGAGATGGACCGCTTTGCAACGTGGGACGATCTCCACCTCTATTGCTACCGGGTGGCTGGAACGGTGGGACTCATGACGCTGCCGATTATGGGGTCGGTTGACGGCACCCGGGCGGGCCTGCGCGCCGCTGCTGAGCCGGCACTGGCACTGGGCGTGGCCCTCCAGCTGACCAACATCCTCCGTGACGTCGGTGAAGACCGCCTCCGCGGCCGCATCTACCTGCCGTTGGAGGACCTCCAGCGTTTCAACTACTCGGAGGCGGACCTGCTTGCGGGCGTCCTCGACGACCGCTACCGGGCGCTGATGAAGTTTCAGATTGCGCGCGCACGTGCCTACTTTGCCAAGGCCGAGGCGGGGATTGACCTCCTGAGCCCGGACGCGCGACTCCCTGTACGGGCAAGCCTCGACATGTACGCTGGCATCCTTGAAGTGCTCGAGACCAACGGGTACGACAACTTCAAGCGGCGCGCATACGTGTCCAAGTGGGGCAAACTCGCCACCCTTCCAGGCTCGTGGGCGCGCATCCAGCCCGCCGGCTCCATGGCCCGGCGAGCATTTGAGACGTACGAGAAGCTGGTGGCGGTGGGGTCCAACTAAGCTGTTTGCGCGGCAGCCGACAGCAACCTTTGTGACCTGTCATGTGTGTACTATAGGCTACTCTTTGAGCGGGAGAGCAACCCGTCGTGTCTCTTTCAACGCGTTGTGCACAGTGAGAAGGCAGTTCCTGGAGGGCCCAGGCTCTCTTTGGTAGCGCCGTAAAAGTTCTTTTTCGACATCTGTCTTGAAGTCGCTCACCAGTGCAACCCATCACACCGGCAACCTCTGTGTGCAGTGAAAGAGTTGCTGCTCGGCCACTAGCGGCAGCGGCAGTTGTGAAGCAGGGGGCCAGCAGCAACGGTGACCGGCTCCTGGTTCACCCCTACAACCACGTCGGCCGAGACGTTGCGCACCTACGGTGGCCACAATAGTTAGAATATAACTCCGGGTCTGTCTCGCGCGTCACCGGCACTTTCGCATCCTTTTCCCCCGCCCGCACAGGAGGACAATGATAAAAGTGTCGTGTGTTGCGCGAGACCGCTCGTCGACAGGCACTGTCGCAGCGAGGTGCACAGATAGCGAAGGTTGTGAACAGCGCCCTGGTCGCTAAAAAGGCGCTTTTTGGCAGGTTTGCAAGATTTCAACGAAATCATCATTGACGGTTTCTTTTCTTGAAAACTATCAGTATTTATCGTCCATGGTTTCATAAACCATCAGTGTTATAAATAACGTAGTTGATACAGTAACAATGCATTTGAATGTCATTCAGATAGAGAGCAGGGTGCTCTTCAAGTGAATGAGATCGACCGCTGGTGATTTGACAGTGCCAGATCTGTCGTCCGATCGTGATTTTACGATTGTGGACGGTCGAAGAAAATCACCGGCGCCGCCAACGACGACGTCCATGCTTTTCAAACCAGGCTCACCGTCGTCACGACCACGGTCGTCACCGCCAGCCCATCCCCCACTTCCTCCTCCCACGGCCCACCTGCAGCCAGCGCTGAGCACTATCTGTGCACCTGCCATCCCCCCATGTCACCCCTCGTACCCCGCCAGGCTCGTGCTCTTGCAGCGGCGGCGGCCGAGGCCGCAGTGCACGAGGTGCTCCCTGATCCATCCCGGGACACACTGCACGCGGCCAGCCTCGCAGCCGCGGCCGCCGCCGCGGCGGCGGCAGTGCACTTCAATGCTACTGCTAGATTGTCAGACCGCACGCTACCCCGGGCACAGGCCCGTTCAACACCTCGACCAGCTCATCAATCAGCTACGGCTGATCACTCTGTGACAGCTCCTGCTGGTCAAGATTGCCATGACGCGGCGGCACCCTCCTCGCCGCCCCTGCGTTCCCGCAAACCCAAGGTCACCCTCACGCTAGGCGACAAGATTGCCATGATTCGCATCTATGACAGCGGTGTACACACGTGGCGGTCACTGCAAGCGGCAGTCCCCAAGGAGGTGTCGCTGTCAGCCGTGCGCCGCACGTGCGAGCCGCGGGAGCGCGCCCGGCTTCTGAAGCGCGGCCGCGACGGCGAGCCATTGGACGCCGCACGCACACGGCGGTCTAATTTTGAGCAGATTGATGCCGCCCTCAAGACCTGGTTCGACGGTATCGAGTCGATGGGTGGCGCCGATCTGCCAATGACAATGGCGGTGCTGGAAACAAGAGCGCTCGAGATTGCGGCCGACCTCGTCGTCGAGGGGTTCCTGGGGTCGCCGGGGTTCATTCAACGGTGGGCGGCGCGTCATCAACTTAAGAGCGTCAAATTATGGGGCCAGGCGGGCTCGGCAGCGGCAGCTGTGCGTCAAGGGGAGCAGCGCATGTCGCAAATACGCGCGGAGTTGGCGACGTACGATCCAGAGCACATCTACAATATGGACGAGACGGGTTTGCAATATCGGTGCCTTCCAAGCCGCACCCACATTGCGGCGGGGAGACGACGGCGAGCCCGCGGTTCCAAGGCAATGAAGTCTAAAGATCGCGTGACTCTCGTTCTTGCGTGCAATTCAACGGGCTCGCACAAGCTTCCTGTCGCCATCATCGGGTCTGCTGTCGTCCCGCAGTGCTTCAAGCCGCCGCGTAATCGCTGCCCCTTGCCATACTTTTCCCAAAAGTCAGCTTGGATGGACGCGGTCATCTACGAACAGTGGTTCAACACAGTGTGTGTGCCAGGCGTGCGTGCAAGAACCCGCTCTCCCGTCATCCTTATCTTCGACAATTGTGGGGCGCACACCGCACTCGACTGCGACGGCGTCACGATCTGCCCTCTTCCCCCTAACGTGACATCTGTCCACCAACCATTGGACGCTGGCATCATCGCGTGCCTCAAACGGCGCTACCAGAAGCGTCTAATTTTGCTGGAGCTGCAAGCCTTTCCCGAAAAGCAGCGACGGCAAGATCTGGCGGCGGCCGCAGCTGACACAGCGGCGGCGACGTCGACCGTGGGTGATGCCACAGACGCTGCAAGACCGCCCGACACACAAGCAGTGGGAATGCGAGAGGCGATCATGCGGACGGCTGGAAGTCTATTGGTCGGTCTGCCCAGCGCTTCCCTGATCTGCACCATCGAGACAGGACCTTTGCCTTTTCCACTAGCCCCCCCCCCATCTGCATTGCAAGTCGCTGCCTCTTCAACACCTGCTCTTCCCACGATGAAGCTGAATTACACCCCTCCTGTTGTTGGTGGCCTCCCAGGTCCGACAGAGGCGGATCTGGCGCTCGCAGCCCGTTCCAACGTGTGGGTTGAGCCACTCCCTTGCCCCCCGTCGACCCCCAATGTCCCGACACGGCAGCGCCCTCAGCGCTCACGCGGTACCCCGCCCCCAAGCCCTGTGTTGGGAGTCCGGGATGGTGCTGCGGAGCACCTGCAGGACGTCGCCGAGCTCATCCTGGAGGAGTGGGACGCGGTGGAGCCCGCCACAATAGCGCATTGCTGGGCAAAGGCCTGCATCCTGTCATTGGCAATGGAGGCGCGTGTCATTGCAGAGCACGGAGACTACCGCGCATCATCTCGCTCCGTGGCCGAAGACGTCAGCGAGAACCTGGGTATGATGGGCTCCTGCACGGTGGGTCAGCAGTGCTTTGGGGAGGCGAGCGTGGTCGAGCGAGAGTTGTCTGTGGAAGGGTGGTTCGCACTTGAAGAGGACATTCATGCCATAGAAGACACTGTGGACGCGGAGTGCGCCAAGGAGCGAGCCACAGAACCCGACGACGAATGATAAACTACTCGAGTACTTTGATTTGAAGGCGTTTTCTCTATCAGTGAGGGTCAGTAACTTCGTGAAGGTGGTACAGTATGGCGGCGGTAGGGTAGTGGCGGTGCGGTGGCATGTTGAGGTGGCGATGGTACGGTGGCGCAGTTCGGTGCCGGCAGCGGGGTGGCAGGTGAGGGTTACTGTACCCAGCGGACATTTGATCCGGCGAGAAGGTGCGCAATCGTCCTCTGTGCCAACGCTGTCTCGCGATCGTTTCTCGTTCTCGGCGAACAAAAGCTGAACGATCGTCGATTGTGTGGCTTTTGGCAAAAACTCTGGGATTGTGGAGAGCAGGAAGCACACTGGATAGAGTGGGCTACTTGTTGGCGTACCCCTGCCATTCACGTGCATAACGACTGTATTGGACGATCCCAAGTGTGTGACAGCCTCTTCGTTCTCCTCTGGTACGTTTGCAGCCTCTAAGGCGAACACGATGCCCACGCCACAGGAGCCTGACGTTGCGCCGCCTCAAGGCCACAACGTTGCTCCCCTTCCCCCCCCCCTATCCAACAGCTGACGGACTTGGCCTGCGACAGCCCGAACGACACTAGGGGGTTTCACGTAACCTTGGAGGGGTCTGGGTCCTGGAGGGGTCTGGGGGTCTTGGGGGTCTGTCAGGAGGCCTTGCCCGAATCTGACCGCGGAGACGTACAGCTCATCCTGTCAATTGTCTGTGCCAGACTGCCAAGTCATCGACGGCATGAATCTGGCGCGAAACCCCGCGTGGCAAGACCCACGTGTGACAAAATTCCGAGTCACAAGCCGGTCGTTTCATCATCATAATCGCACCGTCAGTACCCTCACCACACCTCGCCGCGAGCAGCGGTACATGCCACTATGCGCGTCTCTCTGCGGCAGCGAGCAGTTCGCCGAGCGACTCGTCGTGTGCGCTTCCTGGAGGTCATGGCTGCCCTCGAGGTAACTGGTTTATGTGGTCCAGAGGGGCTCGAAGACGGCAGTGAGGACGATGTACCAGCGTGCCTTTTTCTCCTTTTACTTGTTCGTAGCAGGCTACGCACTCTCTTGGCACGCAGATACTTACACATGCATCGCGAGTTCGTCCCTAAGAGCGCGGAGTGGGGCACATACGTGTTGGATAACCTTCCTGAGCATCAATGGCGAAACGTCGTGCGCATGCGCCGCAGCACTTATACGCAACTGACGGGCCTTCTCAGCGAGCACCTCCCAGAGACTCGCGTGTCTGGGGACAGACCGATATCTGTGGACCGGCTACAGAGGATGGCGCTTTTCCGGCTGCGACACTACGGAAACTCTGCAAGTACGTTACGTAACGTCAACGCCTGGGGGGAGGTACGCGTGGCTGACAAAGACCATTGATGGGGGCACGGACTGATACCTTCTCTACCTCACGTTCGTTCCTGTTTGTTTATGATTTTCTCTTCACAGGTGTCAATGCCATAGCCAACATCTTTGGGGTGAGCTCAGGGACGGTCAACAATTGCACCAACCGCTTCATTGATGCGGTCAACAAACTGGGGAGCAGGTAAATTGTCTGACCGTCCGAGAGCCTGAGGGCGGAGCTTGGCCTGTTTGTATGGGAGAAGTGCGGTTTTCGTGGGTGCATTGGGTCTGTTGATGGCTCGCAAGTTCCCCTCGCGTACGCCCCACGCGTGCAGCCGTGGACCTTTTGGAACCGACACGAACGCTACAGTGTTCATGTACTGGCCGCCAATGATCATCATCGTGACATTATCTCTTTGACGCTTGGCTTCTCAGGTGCGGCGTCTGACGCCATGGTACGGCAGCAAGCGGACTGGGCCCGTTTTCCAGGTGAGCACTTTTCTGATGGGGAACTCTTGCTTGGCGACAAAGGGATGCACTATTCAGACGTGGTGGTGGGTCCCCACAAAGGCCAGCGTGGACAGACCGTCACTAATGAGAACTTCGACTGGCAACTCGCTCGCCTTCGAGTCATCTCTGAGCATACTTTCGGCATTGTGAAGGGACGCTGGGCAAGTCTCAAGGAGCTGCGTGTTCCTATTGGGTCTGAGGCGGGCTTTATAGCGGCCATGGTGTGGGTACTGGCGTGTTTCGTGCTCCACAACGTGTGTATCTCCACGAACGACGGAGACGTTGAGCCCAGCCCGACACTTCCTGCGGTCGAGGAGCCCCTACCGGCTCATCCCACGGCCGAGGCGACTCGGTCGCGAGTTAAGAGGGATTTTATTGCTTCTATGAAGACTACAGGCATGTACAAGTACTAATTACAGTGGGATCGATGTGTGGCGTTGTATTCACCCTCTGTAAGTCGCAACTCCAGATCTCATGGGCCAACACCGGACCACACGAACAACAAAGAACTATCAATGGCTACCAAGGCGCACATACGCTGAAGGAAGGGCACCCGCCCGCCAAATACACCAGCTACCCATCCAGTGGACACGGCCGCGACCACTTCACTCTCTGGGTTGTCCATCGCTGGACTGCTCGACCCCGTCCACTTCGCCACCACTACCGCCGTGGACACCTCCGTTGTCCGCTGCCACCCCGCCACCCAGGTGCGCGCTCAAGTCCCCGTCCGACGCCACAGACGGGGGGGGGTTCGCATTCACCCCCCCGCCAGGTCGCGAACGTGTGCACCCGCCCCCCAGAACGCCCGTGGTTGGTAGCGCACTCGACACTCCCGCCGCTTCCTCCCCATCACCAGCCACCGAAAGCCCTACGCCACCCGACGCGGAGCCCGCACACCCCGCTTCAACCATCACCGGCATAGGCGCAATCGCGCGCAAGACGGTTGGGTCCCTCTTCGCGAGAAACAACTCCTTCAAGACCTTCAGCGTCTCCAAGGGCACCGCGCTCTGCGCCGTCATCACGGCGGCTGCAGCCTGCTGCTCGCTCGTGCGGCCGCGTCGCTCAGACTCGCGGCTCTCGCGGCGCTCGCGCATGACGTCCAACTCGAACTGGCGCTCTATAGCCGCCAGAGTCGCCTCTGCCGCACGTGCGGCAGCAGCGGCCTGCATCTCCAGAGTTTGCATGGCCACGAACGCCTGAGCGGCCCGCGCACTCGCCGCCGAGCGCGTGCTCTCGACGATCGCCTGGATCGCGCCGTCTTCGCCGAGAGCCGCCCGGCCATCCTCGTCGGCCGTGAGGGAGCGCCGTGTACGATCACTTGCTCCTCCCCGTCGCGCAGTTGGCAGTGCCGCTGGTGGGGCAAGCGGCGTGCTTGACTTAGCCCCCGAACGGATGCTTGGCGGGAGCACACCGCCCACAGAAATAGAGCTGGAGCTTGAACTTGAAAGACAAGGGGTGCCACTTTTATCTGCTGCACTTGCATTGCTATCCGACGCGGACTTGTCGTCAAGCGGCTTGGACGTGTCAGGGACGCCAGCCGCGTGTGCACCTCGGGTGGGTGCCCGCACGTGTGTGACGGGCATCGTCTTGCACGTGCTTCCCGTATTCTTGAGCCCGCCGGCCGCCACCTCGACGAGTCCGGCCATCTCGACGGTCGTCAGGCGCCAATCGACCGCCTTCCTCGCGTCAATCTCTTTCTCGGCCGCCAAAATGTCAGCCGGGCTCAGACCCGTCGAGTGCGCCTTGGTCTTGGCGCGTTCAGCCATATAGACCCGCACCGTGTCCATCAGATAATGAACGGCATCGTACTTCAGGGGCTTGAGCGGGTTGTTCTTTTTCTTGGCGAGACACTCCACGACCCACACGGCCGCGTTGGGGATGGACAGCTGCTTGTTGGCACCGTCCTTTCCCAGCTGCATGACGTTGAACTGGCACCACCACTGAAGCACGAGCAGCCGGTACTTGTCCGCCCAGACACCCCGGTCTTTGAAGTCGTTGTCTTTGCCTGCTGCCGCCGAGGCCACCGTCTTGCGCTTTTTGCTGGAGGTTACGCCCCCTTTGACCTTCTTGCTCCTTTTTCGACGCCGGATCCCTCGTGGGGCGGCGGCCGACGACACGTCGGACGAGGAGTCCGGCGGGGGCGGCGGTGCCGACGGTCGACCGGCACTTGACTCACCGTCTAAGTCGATCGGCTCGTCGCGCGTGCCCGCACGGCTGGCATCCCCCGAGTCTTGGGGGGCCCCCTTGCCCGACAGGTACAACATGCCCCCCCCCGAAGGAAAGCCGTTGTCCAAATGGTTGGTACGGACGACAGTTGAACCACCGGTAGGATTCTCGAAAACTGCATCAAGGTCTTGGGCACCGGTGTTGGTTTTCAACACTTCGCCCAACGTTGAGGGTGCATCTTGCACCGAGGACGCACCGTCGTTGGCCAAGCTATTGGCAGGACGCGCGGGGCGGGAAGGGCAACGCGCCGCCAGGACACTGGCCGCCTCCTGGCTTGGGCGTTGCACGTAGAGCGGGCGCGGAGGCGCTGAAAAGGGCGGGTGGGGGCTGGCGGCCGGCAAGGCGGGAGAGGGTGCCGACGTGGCGGCTGGTGTCTGGGACTGCTGCGTCATGGCAGCGTTCTCGGTGGTGGAGAGGAGGGAGGGCATGGGCGGCAGCCGCCCAAACATGTTGTTCATGATCTTTTTTGTTGTTCACTGCACACTTCCGTAAGCAGTCAAACAGGTGGGAGGGCATAGGTTAAACGAGAAACATGGGGCGGGGGAAGCCGTGTCAGAACCATGCCTCTGAGCAAGTGTTCCGCCAGCAGCGTCCCCTACTATCACATGCAGCACCCATCCCGATGAACCAAACCAGTAGCACACTCATCGCGGACACCGGACGATCACAATGCGGGGGCGCGGGGGGGGGTAACCCATGGCAGCGATACTCACCTCACTACAGAACCAAACGAAAAGGCGCCGCGCCGTGAGCGGGTCCGCCGACAGGTTGAAAAGCAGTCCAGCGGTACTAGCCGAGCGCGTGCCCATGCGTCATGTGCCGGTGGATGTACCGCAGCGTCGAACTCCACCAGGCTCGTGCTCTATTATAGGGAGGAACGAACAGCGGCCGTGTCCCGTGGCCGGGCAACAGCGGGAGAGGCAGCGTGTGCGCAGCACGGCACCCCGGCGCGCAGCGAACAGAGTGGGATCGAAACCGCTCAGAGCTCCTGACGACACCACCAGCACGGGTGGGGTGCGCCGCCGCACACGACGGGGTCTCGAGCACCCCCTCCACGATGCTCCCCCTCGCACAACGCTGCCGAGGCCCCCACGCACCACCCTGCGCCGACGCCGTAGCGCCCATGCGCTCTCCCACACGTTTGTTGTGCTGACCCCCTGGCCCTCCTCACAGGCGGCGGTCGTTGTGCCTGCGGTGTGCCACTGGCCGCCCGCGGCCGCGTGAACTCGTCGACTGACTGGCGGTACCCTGCAGTCAACATGGATCAACGTATGTGCCGAGCTGTTCGACTGGTCCAATCACGAGCGGCCGGGCGGTGTGCATCCATCGATGGCTGTCCATCTTTCCGGGCCTTTCTCATTTCAGAGAGTGGAATCACCGCATTGTGCAATGTGAATGGTCCTGACAATTGATCCTGGCTGACAGTCACCTCGATTCCGAGAGGGGTCCAGGAACCGAGACCCCTTTGCCTTGCGTGAACCGACCTACTACTAGGGTGGTTCATCTCAGCCAGAGGGGTCCCGGGACCCAGAAGGGTCCTGGCGGTCTTAGGGGCTGTAGGCCAGTCTTGCCCGATTCTGACCGCGGAGAGTACAGGTCAGCCGGTCAAATTTCTATGAGAGACATGGACGTGATTGCCAAGTCATCCGCGACAAGATTCGCTCCGAACCCCCACGTGGTCAGACACAGAATGGAGAACAGTCCCGTGTCACTCACAATCGTTTCACATTTCTCGTCGTCTCCACATTTCTCGTCGTCTCCCCTCTCGCCTCCCCCATCCTATCTTTTCAACCGGGACAGCGTTACGAGCCCGCCATGGCGCGCGTCTCGCAGCGGCAGCGATCTATACGTCGAGCGACTCGTCGGATGCGCATCTTCACGCTCCTGGTCAGCCTGGAGGTGTATGACTCGTGCGATCTTGACGCCATCGAGGGCCGGAGTGAGGAGGATGTCCCATTTTCTCTTTTGCTGCTGTTGCTGGAGCGGAGCAGGCTGCGCAAATTGATTGCAAACAGGTACTTGCACATGAGTCGTGGCTTTGTCCCGAAGAGCGCGGAGTGGGGCATGTATGTTTTGGATGCACTGCCAGAGCACCGGTAGCGTAGTGTTCTGCGCATGGGCCGTAGTACATACAATCTATTGAGCAACCTTCTTGACGAATACCTCAATGATTCTTGTGCGCATGGCGGGAAGCCTATCTCGACGGATCGTGTGCAGAAGAATGAGCTTTTTCGGTTGGGGCACTATGGCAATTATGCAAGTACGTTTGATGATGTGTTGGAATGAGAAGCGGCAAACTACAAGCGGGGAAGCAGAGGTCCGCAATTCAAGGCCAGTGCTGACGCAGTCGCTCAATTACTGATTTGTTAATTCTTATTTTAAAAAAATTCCATTGCACGCAGGTGTGAACGCTGTTGCCAACATCTTAGGTGTGAGTGCAGGGTCAGTCAGCAGCTGCACCAAGCGCTTCATAGCGGCGGTCAACAAGCTATCAGACAGGTACATTGTATGTCCATCCGAGAGCAAGAGGGCAGAGCTTGCCGTTTTTGCATGGGAGAGGTTTGGGTTTCGGGGGTGCATTGGGTCAGTTGACGGCTCCCAGGTGCCCCTAGCGTCCGCGCCGCGCGTGCAACCATGGACTTGATGGAACCGCCATGGTCGCTATAGTATTCATATACTGGTGGTGAGTGATCATAACCGCAATATCATCGCTGTGACGCTTGGTATTTCAGGTTCGGCGTCCGACGCCATGGTAAAACAGCAAGCGGATTGGGAACGCTTCCAGGTGAGCATTTTTCTCTTGGCGAGATGTTGCTCGGAGACAAGGGAATGCACTATACGGACACGGTGGTGGGTCCTTACATCGGATAACTCGGGCAAACCACGACTAATAAGAACTTTGCCTGGCAACTCGTTCGCCTTCGTGACATTCATGAGCACACGTTTGGCATCGTGAAGGGGAGCTGGGCGAGCTTGAAAGAGCTGCGTCTTCCTATAGGATCTGAGGAGGACTTTCTGGCGGCCCTGGGGTGGATATTTGCATGCTGTGTGCTCCACAATGTTTGCAACTCTGTGAACGACGGGGGTGTCGAGCCTGGTCCGACCATGGACGCGGCGCAGGAGCCACTACCTGCTCACCCGAGTGCCGAGGCAACTCGTTCGCGAGTCAAGCGGGATTTAATTTCTTTCATCAAGGCCACTGGCGTGTACAAGTACTGAGTGTGGCAACAAAGAAGGCGCGAACAAATACCCCGTGGCAACACTGACAATACAGAAGAGAAGGACCCAAAGGGTCGACCTCCCGAGAGGACCTAGACGGCGCAAAGGCGCGCAAGGGCTAGGACT
>Ga0209093_1000215_pt1 | contig 29401 bp, 10 predicted proteins | sample SidtaG_4_FD_187450 | JGI IMG/M metagenome (GOLD analysis project Ga0209093, IMG submission 187450) | Marine algal microbial communities from Sidmouth, United Kingdom - Sidmouth_Male1 metaG (SPAdes) (version 2) | ecosystem: Host-associated > Algae > Red algae > Unclassified | place: Sidmouth...
TACGAGCGTCAATGTTGCACTTGTACCTCCGAGAATCGGTCCGGGTATCGTTTGATAGACTTCAGACGGATTGGCACCCGGTGACCACGTGGCATCTGCTAATAACATTCCGCTTGGGATGTAATCGACCACTTCTACATTATAAGCGTCAATCGTGCCTTGGTTGATGACTTCAATTTCGTAAGTCACCATGTCACCGGGTACGATTGGTGTAGGCTGTGTTGCAGCAACTGTTTTTACTAATGCTAAATCGAAACATGCTACTATAACATCTGCGAAGCAACTGCTCATACAACCATTTGCATCACGAACGTCTATGACGTAGCTATCCGGAGTCAATCCGGCAAATGTATTGTTTGTAACATAAGTTACTCCGCCGTCAATACTATATTCGTAAGGTGCTGTTCCTCCTAATGCAGTTATGGTAAGACTACCGTCTGTCAAAGCACAGGATTCATTTACTACCTCTATTTCACAGGTCAATGCTTCTTCCGGTTCGAGGATAATCGCTTCGCATAGGCTAATACATGAAGGACTTTCTACATTTCTAACCGTAATCTCATACATACCTGCCATCAAACCTTCGAAAGTTCCGCTTGTTTGGAAAGTAGCACCGTCAATACTGTATTCGTAATTGCCTGTACCGTCTGCACCTGCTGCGGTAAGTGTACCGTCATTGCCTGCATAACAACTTACATTTGTAGTGGCTGTGATGGTGCAAGTCGGTGTGGGTTGTGTACCGATTTCGGCAGTACATTCACTGGTACAGCCGTTGGCATCTATGATGGTAAGGGTGTAGCTATCTACTGCAAGTCCTGTAAATACATTGCTGGCTTGTTGGTCATTTCCTCCATTGAGGCTATACATGTATGTGCCTATACCGCCTACGCCTGTGACTGTCAGTGTGCCGTCATCGGCAAAACAATCTGTGAGGTCGGTGGGTACGACCGTACAAGTGACAGGAGTAGGTTCGGCAATGGTCACACTACACGCACCCAAACAGCTGTTCATGTCTCTGACATCAACGGTGTATGTACCTGCTGTGAGTCCTGCGAACATATTGCCGGGCTGCCATGCGCCGCCTGCAAGACTGTACTCGTAAGGTGGCGTGCCGCCTGCTGCGGTAATGCTTGCCGTACCGCCTGCGCTGCCGTTGCAAAGTGCATCGGTAGCTGTGGTGGTGCAAGTAATCGCAACCGGCTGATTGATAGTATATTCTGCGGTAATGTTGCAGCCGTTGGCATCTGTTACGGTAATGGTGTAGTTGCCTGCGGCAAGTCCCATTTGGTCTTCAAAATCGTTGTCCACTGCGTCTGGTCCGTCATTGTCCCAATCGAAAGTGATGGGTGCAAGACCGCCATTTACGAGGATGTCAATCGTGCCGTCGCTACTGCCGTTGCAAAGTACATCTTCGGTGATGCCGTTGATGACCATGCCGGGTATTACATCTACTTGTGTGAAACATTCTTGTGTAATGCCATTTACATCTGTAATCGTAACGGTATAAACGCCGTCTAATGCGGGGCTGACTACAGGATTTTGGTCGGTGCTGGTAAAGCCGCCCGGTCCTGCCCAAGCCCAAGAAACGCCGTCGCCCGCCGATTCGGTGAGTTGAAGGTCATCGCCTGTACAGAGTGGTCCGTTGTTGGAGACTTCGCAACCGGGAATGACTACGGGAATAATAGCAGCATCATGGTCGTCTTCATCGTCATTTCCATTATTTATTTCATCATCGGTAACGGGTCCGTCGTTGGTCGGGTCGCTATCCGGTGTACTATCTACATCGTTGGGGTGGTTTCCGTCCACGTCTTCTGCGTCAGTGATTTCTACGAAGTTTTGAAAATTACCGTTTGTAGGAAGGGTATTAATTGTCATTGTTACATTGACAGGTGTACACGCTCCGGCGGCAATAGGTCCGACGAAGGTGTAAGTAGCCGTATTGTTGGCAGTTGATGTCCATGCGGGGTCGTTGAGTGTCATGCCCGTTGGGATGTAATCAATGACATCGACATTATAGGCACTTACAGAGCCTTGATTGCAAACTTCTACTTGGTAAGTGACATCATCGCCTACGGTGACAGGAGTAGCTTGTCCGGCAGCGAGTGATTTTGTCATGGCTAAATCGAATACTTCTACTGACACATCGGCAGGGTCGTGGTCGTCTTGGTCGCCGTTTGAATTGTCGGTAACATCATTGGAAGGTGTGCCGTCATTTGAATCGTTGCCGTCGGGCGTGGAGTCAATGTCAGGGTAGCCTTCACCGTTAATATCGTCGGCAGATTTTATTTCTGCATAATTTGTAGATGTGCCTGCGGTAACACATGTAAGTACTTCTAATTGGATAGAGACGGTGGTTGAAGTTCCTGCGGCAAGCGGTCCGGGAATGGAGATGCTCGCTTCATTATTTCCTAAATCAAACCAATTATTATCAGCGAGTTGGAAACAAGTTGGAATATAATCTATGACTTCGATATCCACGGCAGGGATTGTGCCTTGATTGAATACTTCAATATCGTAAGTGACCATATCACCGGGATATGCGGGTGTATTCTGAGAGGGGGAAAGTACCTTCGTTAATGCTAAATCAAAGATACAATCATCTACATCGAGGGTCATGACATCTGATACTACATCGCATTGTCCGTCATTTATTATGACATAAAAGTCACCTGCACCAAATGGTAGTGTAAATTGATTGTCTGCGCTTGATTGTAATAATACATTTACGCCATTTACAATATAATAAAATTGGTAATTGGCTAAGCCCGGAGGCGAAGCCTCTATCATAGCGGGTGCGTAAGGCAGGAAACAATTGTCACTGCCTAAGTATTCTAATGTTGGTTGGTTGGTACCAATAATATTAACGGGAAATACGGCGCTGGTTTCGCATTGTCCGGTGGCTTCGCGTATGGTTACGGTATAGACGACATCTTGTGTTGGGTTGCAAATTGTTGGGTTGGGTGATGTTGGGTCGTCAAGGAAGTCAGTTGGTGACCATTCAAATTCAAAGCTGGTTTCCCACTCGGCTGGAATGTTAAGGTCTAATTGTTGACAACCTGTCATGCAGACGTCTAGCTGTCCGTAAGGTCCGATGGCGAAATCTTCGAGTCTGTAAATATCGAGGCTGAAATTACCACCGCATGTCGCTTGTTGAGAGGCAACATTGAGGGTGACAGGAGCATTGATGCCAAAGCCGTTATTAATATCAACGGAAAGTGTACCGCCGGAGTTGGTTATCGTTCCTGCGGCAGGAGGAGATAAACTAAAAGTATATCCTGTACAAACATCGAGTGTGAGTTCATCGCCGGGGCAAAGTACGGTTTCTCCTCCGTCAAATTGTGCGATGAAGTCGGGTGTTGGTGCTTCATTGAACAGGAATACATCTGCATCACATTCGCAATTGACATCAAAAGTTGCTTTTATCAGAATTGGACAAGAAATATTTTCGGCTAAAGTGACTGTTCCTAAAACATCTATTTCTTCGCCACTTGATATATTGACCAACTGACTAACGGCGGGTGCTGCGAGTACATCGTAGCTATCAAGTTGGTTGTTTTGGTCAACGTCTTGATAAAATTCTATGAGTACATTTCCAATATAATCGGACGTAGATACGCTTTCGAGTGTCATGGTATAATCGTAGGTCGTAACGGTGGGGTCATCATCGCATTGAACGACGACGTCCATTTCAGCTATCTCTACGGGTGGGGCGATTTGCATAATCACTTCCTGATTAATGGTATTGTTTACAAATACCGAACAGGTCGAATTATCGCTTACACATATTTGATTTTCAACGACAGAACGTATGAGTGCTGTTAATGATAATTCTTGACATTCAATGCTTGGGTCGGGGGTAAGTTCTACATTGAATGCGAATGACTGCTGCGGTGCGATACCGTCGGGTATATCAAAGCATATTTCGTATATTCCACCACCGAGGTTGGTTTCGGAAAGTACAGGAACATGAGCACTCGGTGAAGTGAAGTTGAAACTTCCCGGCGTGTAAGAAATATCCGAAGGGAAGGTGAAACATGCCACAGAGGAACTGGTTTCTCCACCTGTTTGCGATAAGTTGATTGCTGCAATATTGACTTGTATCGGACCGCCGCAAGTGTATTTGAGTGGGTCGGCAACGATTAAGAATTGGGCTTGTTCAGCCGGAATAGCATTGTCGATAAGTATGCCTTCATTGATGGAATACCCCGAAGATATACGGCTTTCGCAGGGGTCGGCTGCCGTAGCTTCAAAATACATGGGCGTATTGGAAACGTATTCATCACAAATCGTTTCAACGACAAAGCGTATGGAAACTCTGTTGGAATCTTCGGGTGCTGTAATGCCGGGCATACCATTGGCATTGATATATGGCATTCCGTCATCTGTCATGGTGATGACGTCGCCGAATACATTGGAGGCACTTGCGGTAGGGTCAGCTATCGAAGTCCAAGGTCCGAGAAAAGTAGGACCGCCGGGGTAAGCGTACTCGAATGTACCCGGAATTACATTTAATCCGGCAGGTAAGATGAAATTAAAATCTAAATTAATAAGGGTAGCGAGTTTGGTATTTTTAACTAAGACCTCAAGTGTATCAAGCGAACACAAGGCGATGGGGTCGAGGCTGAGTGTAGTCCATTCTGCCTGAATTTCGGCTTCACCTGCGATGTACTCAAAGCAACTTTGAGTACTGGTGCATGCGCCACCACCTTCGGCAAATAATTGTGAAGCCAAATTGGGGTCAAGACAGCTTGATGTCGTACCAATACAAACTTCGGTATCGGTGTCGGGTCCGGGACAGAAGATGAGTTCAGTTTCGATATTGAATTCAAAACACTCTCCGGGTGCCATGTCTGTGGGGTGTTCGATGAGATAAGTTTTACTGCTCGGTGTGCTACCTGTCTGGGTGTACGTGACAGGCGAGCCATCAGGGTAAGCAACTACCAATAGGTCGATAGTCGTTGGTACATTGATGGTGGTCAATACATTGGTGTGAGGAACTGTACCATCATTATTGACACAAACTTGGTAGCGGTTGACCTCGGGTACATCCACTTCATCTGCTACGAGCGAGAAGTCCATGCCCGAACTCAGTGTAGGGAGTTGATTGCTATTGTCCGCAAAATCGAGGGTAAAAGTCGTATCGTAGAACTCGTGGTAATCTCTTTCGTCGAAAATAAGTTCGCTGTAAGCAGCACCGACAAATGGTGTATCTCCTGTACAATCTTCTACGGGATAAGCAAGGTCATCATTAAAGAAACTATAATTGCCATTGCCATCGGCAGTGGTATAATTACAGTAATTGCCACCGGGGTTATATTCGCACAGGTAGCTGTAATCGTAGTATAATTCAAAATCCTGCGGTTTTTCAACAACACCGGGGCAGATACGCGCCAAATCGTAACGTATTACGATAGAGTCGGGTAGTTCTCCCGTAAGTCCGACGCCCAGATTGGGTATTTCGGACACATCGAAAGTTGCGTAACCTGTTGCGCCTGTGGGTGTGCAGTAATTTTGTCCATTGTCAAAAGCACAAAACATGTCAGGCTCAAAGGTGGGTTCGTTGAGTGGGACAATTGTGCCATCGGGATATTGTACCGTTGGGTTTCCGGCATATACAAATGGGCTAGCTATAGGTACGGTGAGACGATCGAACTCAAAGAAGGGGCGATATTCATTGAGATACCAGTCATTCGGTAGATTTTCTACTTTGAACACGTGCTCTACGGTAGCCGTACAGTCGTCTATTTCTAATAATGTAGTAGAGTTGATTTTTTCCGGAGCGTAAGTTTCTACGGGTGTGTTTCCACCGCAGGTACCGCTAACAAAGGAAGTGCTGCCCCCTACACTTTGCCACATATTTGCATATCCTCTAAAATTAAGTGTAGATTTGGGTTTTGCGGCAATACCTGTATTGAGTGTGCGATAGGGGTTTTTTTGAAGAGGTACGGTGATGATAACGTGTAATTTATCCCCTGTTTCTATCCCTCCCATTTGGGTGTCAAAGAGGTGATTTAGACAATCACCGCTAAGGTTTGCATTGCCACCGCCATCTGCTGCCATCTCATCCCTGTCGCGAATATCTAGATAGATTAGTTCATTGTCAAAAACATCTCTACCTGAATTGTAAGTTGAAAGCCCAGTATTTGCATTGATAGCCCATTTTTCAAAACCAATTGATTCGAGGTAGCCGTCATTTATATTTCTGACTTGGGCGGCATCACCAGAAATACAGTCAATAGACGTAAAATCAACGGGTACACGAGTACCAGGATTGCCCACTTTTTCAAAACTAAATTCGTTCATACGAGCATGGGTAAGGTCTGGCAATAGTTCTAATCCGGGATTGAAAGCTAATCCCTCCAGTGCACGAGCATAGAAATACAGCCTCAACCAACTGGCTGAATTGACTGTGAGTGCATCTAAGATTTCGTACTCAACGTGTACATAGGCTGAATCACAGGGCAAGTACCTATTTAAATCATTGCTGACTTCGGAAGAGCTAAGATCGAATTGATTGGAACGCGACCTATCATCGTACCCAAATTCTACGCGATGTATCTCTACAATATCATCGCTCATCGGGCAGATGCAGTTGCAGGTTCGTCGGGTAGCGAGAAAGGTTTCGTCACAGGCACGTACAATCGTACATGCATCGGGCGAGCAATCCATACACTCTTCCACGACGCGCATATTGGCAACTAAAATTTGCTCAGGATAGCATTCGCAATTATCTAATTCTAATGTAAAAGTATAACATATATCTACATCTTGATTGTTGCTACCTGCCTCAATTCTAAACACTATCTGTCCGCTATCTATCGGTGCATAAGGATAATAGGTACTAATTAAATTTGAAGAGACAGGCGTGGGGCCTGAAATACCATCATCAAACATAACAGTCGCATCATCAATTGCTATATCAGTAGTAACCACGAGAGGTCCTCCTACTGCAACTTCAAAATAAGTATTACCATTTGCACATTCACCAATACCGTCAGAACCAAATTCATAGCAGAATGTAGCGGTAATATCGGTCAGGTCAGTATTATTTCCTGTACCAAAGTCAAAGCCAAACACTGGGCTGTTTTCCGTCCCAATATTTCCCTCATCTACATAAACCGTATCTGAACCATAAGAAAATACCGGTGCAGGAGTGATGACAGGCAATCTTTGGAAATCTTGCCCACAATGGCGTTTTCCTTTCACGGTAGCCTGTTCGAAAGTACAATCTAAGGCAGCACAACCCACAATTTGTTGTGGGTCTTGACATTTCACGGCAGCCTCGATAGTCAAGCTAAATGTATTGCCACCCGGCAGGTCGTCAAAAAAGCCATCGCCATCTATATCTTCCAAACCTACACCCGGTCCGTCAAGGTCGGTTGTAAATAGCGTAGTATTGATTAAGAAGTCAAAATTTTCGTAATAAAAATAACTAGGGTCAATAGATACGCCGTTGATTCTGACATCAGCTGCATCAAAAGCATCTGCCTCACAAATCTGAAAACCCAATTCAAGACTTTCAAAAAGTCCTGTAAGTGGGTCGCTGACATCACTCGTGACGGTCACATCAAAAATAGCATTATCGCCGCAGATAGCCGGATTTTGTACCTGCGTTACATTCACCACCGGGTCGGCACCAAAATTGGGCGCATACTTTATCGTACCCTCCGAAGTTGAAGGAGGTGTACAATCATCTCCGCCACCACAGCCAAATGACGCAGCATAGGTGAGGTTGTTGATTGCTTGGTCGGTATCACAATCCAAAGCATCCATATAACAAACTTGCATCACAACAGACTCATCCTCTGTCAATGAACCACCGGGCAGAAAGCCTGAAGTCACATCTGCTGTTACAATCATCGTAGCGGCATCGTATGTCCAGGGGACGTTAGTCCCATTTACCCTCAATCTGTCCAACACATAATTAGTCGTCAAATCTATGCCCCATATCTCAAACTTGAAATCGGTCAGCGAAGCACCAATACCATTTTGAGAAACGGTGACATTAGTGCATCTTCTGCTATTATTGGTAATTGTAATATTAGGAGAACTATTACCGACAATATTCAAAGCAGGTCGCTTCAAATATGGACTATAATCTATATCTCCCTTGGAAGTCGTTGTACAAGCCAATAGTCCAAGTACGGGGTCGTTATATATATAATTAAAATTCATGTCGAATTTAAACGAAGCCGTACTCGACAATTCATACACATCACATACCGCCACTACACCTACCGTAAATATCTGTACACTATCTGCGCTAAAGTTGGTCATTACGAAAGATGGGGCATTGGGGTCAGATGTACTCCCTTGATTGATGGGATACGCCGGGTCGTAATAATCATAAAAGCCGGCATAAGCAAAACCTTGGGGAATCTCTAATTCGATTTGTGAATTAAGTAAGGTCTGTCCGGAGGTATTGAGCATGTAATATGTCAAGGTATCCGGTTCGCCGCATACACTCGCCTCATTGAGTGTCGGATATCCAGGAATGCCATTGAGGTCATCTATGAACATGGTCGGGCATTGAGCGGATAGCTGCGAATGTATAGCCAAGATGAGTAAAATAGGTAAAATCTTTAAAGCCTGTCGGAAAAATAAGTTCGTGTAATCTTCGCGTGTTTGATGTGTAAAATCTTGCATAAATGAGATATATTATGAACAAATAGTGAGTCCTCTTATCCTTTAATTTAATATTAAATGGATGGATGGGCGGAGAATAATCTATGTATAAAAAAGTGTTCTATACCAACTGCAAGATGTATATTGTTTCGCATTTATGATGAAACTAAACGTAGGCAATATGTGACGTCAATTAAATTTAGAATTTGAATATTTTACGACTCTGCATAAAGTAATATAATAATTTCTATTAATTTTAATTAGCTTAAAATCAATTATTTAAAATTTTAATTAAAAAATAATATATTTTCACTCTTTCTATTCATTTAACCTGTTTATATTATTTTGTGACTTTTAATTTATGAAATATAGTGAGTATAAATACACATTATTATTTTCAATATTGTATATATTCAAAATAGGCAATCTTTAAAAGAACTAACTCGCTGTAATGAAGTGAAATACAAGTTTTATTTATTACTTATTCAAATAAAAATATCAGCAAATAATTTAAAATTAAATAGCTTTTTCTTCTGTTTAAATGCCTTTACGACTGCAACCCTATTATCATAATAAAATTTTATTACATGTGTAAACAATAGAAAATAATTAATTTAATTAAAATAAAAATAAAATATATTAGACTTTATTTAGGAATATTTTGTATGCATGAAATTTTGTATTTTTTCGATAATCGAGCCTCATTTTGAGCTGCATACCCTACGGTACGGAGCAAAAAATAGGAGAAGAGTATCGGAAAAAGACAATGTTAGCTGCATACAAAATTTTTCTAAATAAAGTCTATTTATAAGAATAGAGATAATAGTAGAGTTATTTTTGTGGTTAAAATCCAAATAAAAAGCCCCAAATTCCAATTTTCAATGTATCGAAAATCGGAATTTGAGACTTGGAACTTAGTTTAGGGAAGAGGAAGAAAATAAATAACTTGCCCCATTATGCTTGTTCTTTTCCCTTCTAAAAAACACGAAAAATAGTTCCGTAGCTATGGCTATGCAACGATTTTTTGAATTCTTTAGAAGAAAAAATTACGGCGCATTATGGAACAATTTATTTAATTTCTTTCACTAATGTTAATTCACTCGCTTACCCGTTTCAAAATGAACAACTTGCGCTTCGGGAAAACGTGTAAGAATATTTCTATCCATGAAGGTAGCCGCTTGTATTTGATTACGAAAATCACCTATCAGATAAAGGTATTCGCCTACCATAGTTTGCTGCACTGTCACAAAGGCAAACTCACGGAAAATCTCATGTGTTTTCGGTAACGGACTCGGCGCACCCATCAACTGTATTTTGTAACCGGTATAATCTGCTGGCAATTTGATAGCACCTCTGCCTTCCGAGGCAACTATACGCGGCTTGCTTGGTGGTACTACTGGTTTGGTAACGGGTTTGGCGTCGGCATCAGTGATGGGAGCAGGAGGGTTTGGGGTCGTCGTTTCTGCCTTCTGACGTGGTGCAGGAAGCGTCACTTTATCTTTCCCTTCCGTCGTTTTTTCTGCGACTTCTTCTATCGTTTTTTCCACTTCCATACTACGTGTTGATGGATAAGTAACAACGGTTTCTGCTTGCTCTACTGCCTTTTCTACTACTACTGGAGTTTCTGTACGGGTACTACGCGGTGTAGGCAATGTTGTATTTGGAGCCGCTTGCCCTTTACCGAGTGAAGGCTTTTCGACAGACCTCATAGGAGCTTCCGGCTTTTCAAATTCGCCTTTTTTGACGACTTCTTCCGTGCTTGTTCGCCCTGTTGGTTTTGGCAATTTAACATCTATCGGCACCTGAATTATTTCGCCCTCGCCGCGCATAATACGCTCACGCTCGGCTGCACTCAAGCTTGTCTGTGGAGTCGTTGGTGCGGTTGCTTGTGGGGTCGTAGTTTGTGGTGGTGTTGGGGTGGGTGTTTTCGGTATTGGAGCATCAATAGGCACTTGAATCACTTCGCCTTCTCCGCGCATTATTTTTTCCCATTCTGCCGCATCCGTTGCCGCTTTATCTGTTTGTGCTTTGCCTTTGGCTACATCGTCAGCTACTTCTTTTGGCGGAAAACCACCTTTAGGAACTTGAATCACAGAACCTTCTAACTCTGCCAAAATCTCGTCCATACTTTGTTCCATCATCGAACTCGCCAATGAACCTTGGTTTTCTTCATCTATCTTAAACACTTCCAGCACCTTAAATTCGGTACGGCGATTTTGTGCGTGTTGGTCCTCCGTACATTTCTGTGCGGATGTTTTAGCTTTGTTGCAATCACAGTCTTTGAGCTTAAGATTCGATTCGCCATAGCCTTTATAACTAAGGCGACGCGGTGCGATTTTAGCTTTATTGACGAGGTATTCTACCGCCGATTTCGCTCTTTTTTCTGACAAAAGCTGATTGGATGCCTGCAAATCACGACAGTCAGTATGTGCACCCAATTCGACAATCAATTGCGGATTATCCTTTAGCAAGCTCGCCAAATTATCCAACTCAGTGGCTGCCGTAGGCGTGATATTCCATTTGCCGAAATCATACAAAATATTATTTACTTCGATGGCTTCGCCAATCACGATACGGCGCATATCAATATTCGCAACGAGCGTACCTGCCGAGTTTTCTGCGGTCAAATTGTCGGAAATACCCGGCTGCACATTGCTCAATCCTTCAAAGCATAATAGGCAACCATTGACATCTACATTCGCCTGAAGGCGTTTGGTATAAAAACCTTCTTTTCGAATCAAAACGATGTATTGATTTCCTTTTTCAAAGGTATGTGAAAAAGTATGTTTTTCGTGCTGGCGCAAAACGAGTTCGGGCTTCTTTGTGGTATTATTATAAATTTCAATAGTCGCACCACGTATCGCGTCCGTAGCATCTACGACTTCGCCGCCTTTGCCTTCCGCCAATGTGGCTTCGAAGATATACCCCGGTGATCTTTCCATTGGAATTTTGACATAAACCTTATCGGTCGCAGTTTTACCTTTGGTCGTCACTGCGATTTCTTTCCCCTTAAAACCGCCCTTGCTTGTTACAAAACGGTAGTCCATTCCAGCAGGCAATTGCATTGCAAATTTGCCTTCCATATCCGAAGCAGCATCGCCTTGTGGCTTATCGCCCGCATAAGCTGTTACGATGACTTCGTTGAGATAACCCTGATTATTGGCAGCAAATGCGTAACCTTCTATCGTCACCATTTGCGCCTGTGCGCCGACTATCGCCAACACAAAAACAAATAACAAAATAATTTTTTTCATACTTGAGAGAGGTGAGACCAGAGAGGTGAGACCAGAGAGGTGAGAAAAGAAACGTAAGAAAAGAGACCAGAGAGGTGAGAAAAAAATATTTCTCTTATCTCTTGTCTCACCTCTCTTGTCTCGCGTCTCATATCTCACATCTCTCGTCTATTTAGTAATTTTTTTAACTGATAATAAATTGATGGCATTATCGGTAATGCCATTGACATTGGCACGAAAAAACCGTGCCGTTTCATCATAGTATAAGAAAACAATCGGTGCTTCTTCGACCACAATTCTGTCCATTTGTTGGTACAAATTATGGCGTTTGGCATCGTCGTTTTCGTTTAGCGCAGCTTCATACAGCTTATCAAAAGCAACGTTTTTGAAGCGTGTATAGTTGGGTGGTGCGGGGTTTTTGCCATAAAAAAGCGTCATAAAATTCTCTGCATCGGGGTAATCAGCGATCCATGAAGCACGAAAAAAATCGGCTTCACCTTTCGACATCAATTCGCGCAATGTAGCGGATTGCATGAGTTCTATCTTCGTTTTGATGCCCAAATCTTCCCACTGCCGCGCGATAAATTGGCAAATATCCAAATAATCGCTGTTGGTACGCAGTTCTATTTCAGGCATATTTTTCCCGTTGGGAAACCCGGCTTCTGCAAGCAGTTTGGCGGCTTTCGATGGGTTGTAATCGTATCCCTTCACCTTAGACGCATCGAAGGAAGGCAAACCCGCCGGAGCAAAACCCGAAGTTGCGGGGCGTGCCACGCCGTTGCGGAGCGTTTGTAGCATTTTTGCACGGTCAAATCCGTAATTGAGGGCTTGTCGTACCTTTTTATGTTGTAAAGGGCTATCGGCTCTTTTGCCCGTAAAATCCATGTTGATACCAAAGTACTCCGAATTGAGAAAAGGCGATTTTTGGTATTGGAGTTTCCCGGCGTGTTCGGGTTTGAGTTCGCCCTTTTCGGTCAGCAATTCATCGGCATAGGAAGATTCTAAACCGGAAATAAAATCCAAATTACCGTTCATCAATTCGAGGTAAGCCGTATTGCGGTCGGTCATAAAATTGATGCGCACGGCATCTACTTTCGGCATACCCGCTTCAAAATAATTATTGTTTTTTGCTAATAATAACGCCTGATTTTCGAGCCATTTCGTGAATTTAAACGCGCCTGTACCAACCGGGTTGGCGCGGAAGTCTTTCCCGTATTTTGCTATCGCTTCTTTTGGAATGATGCTGCAATACTGCATCGAAAATATGCCCAACATCGGACGAAATGGGCGTTTCAATTTCACTTGAAAAGTATTGTCATTTATCGCTTTGAAGGGTTCGCTATCTGCTACGCGGTCTTTAAAAATCCACGCACCGGGCGAGTTGACGGTTTTATCCAAAATACGATTAAAACTATACACGACATCCGCAGCGACCACATTCCTACCTTTTCCATCGGTAAAACATTGATTGTCATGGAAATATACATCGTCTCGCAAACTGAATGTATAGATTAAACCATCGTCGGAAATGTCCCAACTTTTGGCAATCGAAGGTTGTACATTGAGGTTTTTATCGAGCTGTACCAAGCCGTTGTACATGTGGTCAACCGCCCAAATATTCGTCTGACTACGTGCAAATGCCGGGTCAAGCGAAGTGACGGCATTGGGCTGATTGTAGATGAAAATTTGTTTGTCGCCGGAGTTGGTCGTGTTGGTGGAATTGCCACCGCAGGCTGTTAGGAAAATTCCAAACAACAAGTAACAAATTCCCATTTGAATATGAGCTAAGGTTGGAATTTGGTATTTGGATTTTAGAACTTGCAAGTTGCCTGTAATTTGAATTATATGTTTTAATTTCATTTTTTGTGCATATTGAAACAGCGCAAAGATACAAAAAACGTAACACGATTTTATAAAATCATTTGTGTCAAAAGTATTTTTTATAAAACAAACTGAACCTGTTCTTACATTATAAGTGATAAACTGCGAAATTGTTCTTTTCGTAATTTTAATTGGTTAATTCTTATTATAAAATAATGATAATTAATGATTTATATAATAGACTTTATTTAGAAAAATTTTGTATGCAGCTAACTTTGTCTTTTTCCGATACTCTTCACCTATTTTTCGCCCCGTACCGTAGGGTATGCGGCTCAAAATGAGGCTCGATTATCGAAAAAATACAAAAGTTCCATGCATACAAAATATTCCTAAATAAAGTCTAATTCAATCGAATAAAATCCCATAATTTTCAACAAAAAAAATAACAGAAACCCACTCTAAATTATCGTAATTTGCATTTTGATTACAAAACTGGCTCGACGATGGGTCACGATTTTTAACACAAAAATAATTTTATTATGAAAACTAAAACTATTTATGGTATTTTTTCTTTTTTGCTGGTCATTACATTATCGCTTCTCTTGGTAGGCTACTCCAATGGACCTGCGGCTACCGTTGGGATGGGCTATACAGGTGCGCCGGGTGAGAGTGGGATGCTGTGTGCGAACTGCCACAGTGGAAATAATTATGGAGAAATAGAGATTATTATGGATGGCACTTATGGCTATGAATTTCACCCGTATGAACCAAATATTTTCAACTTCACGATTGCTAATTTTGGTCTTTTACCGCCACCGACAGGTTTTGGCTTTCAGTTATATATCGTTGATGAATCGGGTTTGCAAATCCCTGTAACGGTTTCTCCCAATGCAAAATTGGTTACTACCAATTCCGGTACATATGTTGAACATGACGGTATCAGTAGTAGCAATGAGTTTAGTATTGAATTTGTCTTAGATGGTTTAAATTCTGATGTACCTATCTTTATCTACATATATGTTACCGCGACTGTAGTCAATGGTGATGGCACTAATGGTGGTGATAGTGGTAGTGAAAGTTACTTTTTTACGATTAAAAATGGTTTTGTCGATTTTATCCCCGTAACATTAACGGACTTTACCGCAACACCACTCCCCACAAACATCCGCCTCGACTGGACGACCGAAACGGAACAAGACAACGACTATTTTGCCGTAGAACATTCTACCGATGGCGTCGATTTTTCCAACCTAAAAACCATCACAGGCGCAGGCACTACGGACGAACGCCACACCTACACCTATACGCACGCGAACCCTGTTGACGGCAGCAACTACTATCGTTTGCGACAAGTGGATTTTGATGGCAAAGAAACATTCAGCGAGATAGTCAGCGCGAAATTCATCGGCAAATTTGATGAGATAACGGTTTTTCCACAACCAGCTTCCTCAGAAGCGACTATTTATCTTCATTCATCCGCCAATGAATCCGGCACGATGAAGGTATATGATATTAATGGTAAACGCATTCATTCAAATAATATTCAACTTGTTGAAGGTGGAAATTATTTGAATTTGAATTGCGAAAATTGGATAGCAGGGCATTATGTGGTTCATATTCGTAGTGCAAAACTGGGCGAGGAAATGATTCATTTTTTGAAAAAATGAGGGATTTTTGATTTTTGATTGGGTGATTTTTGATGAGTGTGTAAAATATTAGGGGAACATAAATAGACTTTATTTAGGAATATTTTGTATGCATGGAATTTTGTATTTTTTCGATAATCGAGCCTCATTTTGAGCTGCATACCCTACGGTACGGAGCGAAAAATAGGAGAAGAGTATCGGAAAAAGACAATGTTAGCTGCATACAAAATATTTCTAAATAAAGTCTAATGTATTCTATTAAGCGCGTAGCGTTGACACCCTTTGTAAAACCCGACCTAAGCACTCTTGAAAAGGCGCATAGCGTCGGCACTATTAAACCCTCGACTAAGAGTGCCGACGCTATGCGCCTTTTCAGAGGAGAGAAGAATAACCTTTTTACAAATGGGGTCTGTGCGCTGCACCTTTTCATATATAACTGCCCCCTAATATTTTACACACTCATTTTTGATTGGTAACTATCTTTTGATTTGTAAAAAATCCTATAAGCGTTTCTTTACTTTGCAGTGAATGTTGTTTATATTGCATTTTAAAACAGTAAACACTAAAAGCTATGCCACTACGAATACCTTTAATCCTGACCACACTCATTATTTTATTAAGCCTTTCCATTACTCATGCACAGCCTTGTGGTACGGATGAATTGCATCAACAAACGCTGCAAATTCACCCCGAATTGCACCAATATAAGGAGCAGGTCAAACAGGAATACATCGAGTACATCCAAGCACCAAAAGCGAAGGCGTCCGCCATATACACCATACCTGTCGTGGTGCATGTTGTCCACAACAACGGTAATGCGAACATCCCCGATGCCCAAGTCATACAAGGCATTGAAGACCTCAACGATGCCTTTGAAAATGTCGGTTATTACGATCAGGGTACGGGCGTAGATGTAGAAATCGAGTTTTGCCTTGCCATACGCGACCCCAATAACAACCCGACTACGGGCATCAACCGCATACAAAGCGATTTGACTTCCTTCGATTATTACACCGAAGATATTGACCTCAAAAATCTAAGTCGTTGGGATCCCACTCAATACCTCAATATGTGGACAGTCCTGAGAATTTGCGGGGGGAGTAGCTGTGAAGTAGCGGGTTATGCTTACTTCCCTTTTTCACATGGCGGACCGGAGGATGGCATTGTATGTGAAGCACAATATTTCGGAAGTTTTCCCTTTCGTAGTTCGGTAATAGCACATGAGGTCGGGCATTATTTGGGCTTGTATCATACTTTTGACGGTGGATGTACTAACAACAATTGTCTCTCTGATGGTGACCAAGTTTGCGATACGCCACCCGATGGTTCTACTGCCAATGTTCCCTGTGATTTTGAGGTAAATACCTGCACTACCGACACGAATTCGGGTTTTGCTACCGACCAAAATGATATGATTTGGAATTACATGGATTATACCGACCAGTTTTGTAGTTTGGGGTTCACCGAAGGACAAAAAGACCGAATGCAATTCTTTTTGACAGGCATTCGTGCGAGCCTCTTGGCGTCTGATGGTTGCCTGACACTTTGCCCCAATCCTTATATCGTCGAATTTACGGGCGCAGTCGAAAACATCACAATTGGTACAACCCTCAATTTCAATAATATCAGCACAGGCGGTACAGATTATGAATGGCTAATCGACGGCGTACCCTTTGCCAATACGAGCAATGCGTCCTACACGTTCAACACACTTGGCACACACACGATACAGCTTGTCGGTACGAATGGCGACCCACTCTGTACCGATGATTTTGAGGTGGAAATAGAAGTGACATGCCCCTTGACTGCCGATTTTACCGCGAGTAATCCCTACCCTATTCCGGGCGAAGAATTGACATTTAGTGAAAATACGACCGGTACAGGCACTTATAATTGGACGGTAGACGACGTTCTTTTTTCCAATGACGAAAATCCGAATTATACCTTTGCACAAAATGGACCTTACAACCTTTGCCTGGAAATCACCAATGGCTTGTGCAGCGAGACGCATTGCCAGTATATTTGGGTATTCATAGAAGGCGAAGACTGCGGCAATACCTTTCTCAAAACGATTGGTTCTAATATCGACGATGAGGCAAAATCCATTGTATCTGTACCGGGCGGCGGCTTTGTATTGGGCGGCGGAAAGGGCGACAGTACGCTCCTCTCGCGGATAGATGCAGACGGTAACGAAATCTGGTCGCGCACTTTCAAAGTAGCGAGCGGAGATGAGACTATGAATGAATTGATACTCGATTCGGATGGCTTTTTGATTGGTGCAGGTTGGAGTATATACCAAAATACAAATAGAAATAATTATGTTTTCAAATATGATTACATAAATAATAATATGCTATGGTTCAAGCAATTATCCAGCCCAAATCAGTCAGCTTTTCAGAGTGTATTAGAAAAAACGTCCGGTGGTAATTATCTTGTTATCGGACAAACTTCTCCGAATGGCAATCAAGGCTGCGATGCACTTCTATTGGAATTGGACCGAAATTCTGGCAACACTATCATACAGCAAAATTATAACCTCGGCAGTTGCGAAACATTTAATGAAGCTGCCATTTACGACAATCACATTTACCTCACAGGAAGATTTAGCAATGCAGGAGGCAGTACAAATAAAATGCGCGTTTCGCTCACTAAGATAGATTTTTCGGGCAATGAAATATGGTCGCGGCTCTATTTAACCAACCTCACTGAAAATGCGCGTTTGTACGGGCGCGATATTACTATTGAAAATGACAAAATATTTGTCCTTTCGCATGGTGATTTAAATGGTACAGACACCGAAGATATTACCTTCCATTTGCACAAAACCGACCTCGATGGCAATCTCGAATGGGCGAAAACCTACGACATTTCTGGGGCTAGTGCAAAACGTGCCAATGCCCTCGCTTCTGTGGACGATGGTTTCTTGATTTTGGGCAGTTACACACAGGGTTCTGTATCGGCTTTCATGCTAAAAACCAATAAAGAAGGTGCCGCGCAATGGTCGCGTTCTTATGATTTTAGTGATGAAGATAGAGGCTACGATTTATTTACAAAAAGTGGTGGTATTTATATGATTGGCGAAGCCGAAAGGCAAAGCGGTTCGCAAGATGTACTGATTGGCAAATTGAACCTCGAAGGCGAAACACGCGACCCTTGCGACCTCATCAGCGACCTCATTATCACCGAAAACGACCTCAATAATGCCTTTGATGGCGCGGTGAATTTATCGCTTTCTCCTTTACCTTTGTTCTTGCAATCTCCCGGTAAAAATACGAGAAGCACCTTCCTTACGACAGAAGATATTTGCGTCGATCCTTGCGAAGAAATCTGCGACAACGGCATCGACGACGATTACAATGGCTTCATCGACTGCGAAGATGTGGCTTGCGCTTGCGACACTTTTTGTCTACCGCCAATCCTGCCACTCGACCTCGGTACAGATGTGACGATGTGCGAAAACGGCATCCATACGTTCGATGCAGGCGCAGGGCATGACCAATATATTTGGCAAAACGGTTCTACCGAATCTACCTTTACCGCCTACGATCCGGGCGAGTACTGGGTCACGGTCATCGACTCTTGCGATATGATACAATCCGATACCGTTTTGTTGGAAATCGCGCCTCTTTCGGAGATAAATTTTGAAAATATAACGATTTGTCCCGGCGATAGTGTTGCGCTTACTGTCAATGACTTTTTTGATACCTTTACATGGACACCCGAAGGCGGATTGAGTTGTAATGATTGCGCTTCTGTCACCGTTCAGCCCCAACAAACGACCGAATATCGCATCATTGGTACGTCTGATTTAGGGTGTATTACTATAGATACTTTTGAGGTAAAAATTGGTTTTTGCGGTGCGGAAATTTGTGGTAATGACATTGACGACGATGGCGACGGCTTGATAGATTGCTACGACCCCGACTGCTGCGACCAAGCCATTTGTGCAGATTTTTACTACGATGAATGTCCCGTAGATTGTGAATTTATCCCCGACAATACGCCCTTTCAAATGGAAGAAGAATGGCGGTACGATGCCGGAAATTGGCACTCCTACAACACCGCGATTACCGGCGATATAGATGGCGACGGCATCCCCGAAGTCATCGGAAAAACCGGACCATACACCTTTAGCGGTGACGAACATAATGACCTCCTTGTCATCAATGGACAGACCGGAAATCTCGAATCGACCATCAGCACGCCTTCCATGAAATGGTCGGTAGATGCCGTCGCGATTGCAGATATAAATCGTAACGGCTTCGCCGAAATTATCATCATTGCTGCGAATGATAATGAAAATGGCGCAAATCAAGGGCATTTACATTGCTACGAATTTGACGGCACACAATATCAGTTATTGTGGATTTCTGACCAAAGTATCGACACCAATTTTAACAATATGCTTTGGAGTCCTTCGATTGCTGATTTTGATGGTGATGGTGATGCGGAAGTCTATGTTGCTCATCAAATTTTCGACGGCATAACGGGCGAATTGCTCGTCACAGGCGGCAATAATAATCGCGGTATCTTAGCCGATGATGCCAAAGTCCAAACTGTTGCGGTGGACGTCTTGCCGGATTCGTTTTGTGCCGATTGCGCAGGCTTGGAATTGGTTGCCGGAAATCAGGTGTATTCTGTCACACTCGACCCTGCCAATCCTACGAATAACAGCATGAACGTAGAGGTACAAGCCTCTGGCGCGCGCGATGGTTATGTAGGTATCGCCGATTTGGATAGAGATGGAGATTTGGACGCCGTTATCGTGTACGCACAAGGCACAAATGCCAATGTTTACATCTGGGATATTCAAACGCCCAACCAACTCGGCACAACTCATACGTTTAACTCCACCAACTTCGGTATCGTACTCGCTTCGCAACCAAATATCGCCGATATTGACGATAATGGAACACTCGACATCGGTATTTGCGGCGTACAAACTTATCGTTTTCTGACCCTTATTGGCAATTCGCTTGACCTCATGTGGTCCTTTAGCACCTCCGATAATTCAGGCAATACGGGTAGTACGATATTCGACTTTGAAGGCGATGGCGACAAGGAAATTGTATATAGAGACGAAGATGATTTGAGAATATTTGATGCCGCCGGAAACACCTTACTATCTGTGCCTTGTTCGTCCGGCACTTCGCACGAATATCCTGTTATCGTGGATGTAGATGCTGATGGCGAAACGGAATTACTGTGTAGTTGCAATAATCAAGTTCGCGCTTACGGTTCGGCTGCTGCCCCCTGGGTATCAGCACGTTCTGTTTGGAATCAACATTCCTATTTCAATGTCAATATCAATGACGACCTCACCGTTTCGCCCTTCCAACAACAACACCATATCGTAGGTGATAGCATGGTCTTGAATAATTTCCTGACGCAATATTCTAATGTAGAATTTCCTGCTCCCGACGCCGATATTACTGTAGAAAGTACCGAATGTGCCGCCGGTGAATTTAATGTCAGTCTCACGATTTGCAATATGGGCGATAATACACTTTCTTTCGAAACACCGATTACATTTTACGATAATAATCCAACACAAACAGCTGCCAATCCACTTATTACACTCACATTGGGACAAAGCATTGAGATAGACGATTGTTTGACACAAAATTATACCATTCCGGCATTATACAATCAGGAAATATACGTCATTGTGAATGATGACGCTTCGCTGAATCCTGTTTTTAGTTTGGAAAATGATTTTCCTGTAACGGCTATCGCCGAATGTGATTTTACGAATAATATTGATAATTTTATCATTCCATTGAATGCGCCTACTTTGAATTTGGGGGTAGATACGACCGTCTGTAATGGCGAAATGATAACGCTAGATGCAGGTAGCGATTTTACTACTTACGAATGGCAGGATGGCTCTATGGATACTACATTTACAACCATGAATGCGGGTGTATATTCGGTTACAGTAACTGACGAATGTGGTAATACGCAATCGGATGAAGTCATAATTATCCTTGAGGAATGTTGCGAATTAGCGATTAGTACAATTGTATTTAACATTGATTGTGCGAATGAATTTGGCAGCATCATAACGATGACTACCGACGGTCTAATGCCCTACACTTACCTCTGGAGCAATGGCGCAGAAACGCCCGATATTTCCAATTTGCCGATAGGCACATACACCGTCACCGTCACGGACAATGAAGCCTGTACCGCCACTGCCACGACCGAAATTATTTCCCTAATTTCCCAATTAAATATCAGCGCAAACGAAGACACGCTATGCCTCGGCGAAAGCGCGACCCTCACCGCAACAGGCGCAGATTACTACGAATGGACGCCCACAACGGGACTCAACAATCCCAACATCCCCGACCCAACCGCCAATCCAAACACCACGACCACCTACACGGTCACAGGCTACACACGCACTCAAAACCTCATTTTTAATGGCGATTTTGAGCAAGGCAATATAGGTTTTACGAGCGAATATAATGTCGATAACATCCCCAATGACGCCAATTTGCTTGAAGGGGATTATTCCGTTGGCAGTTCTCCGACCTTCATACACAGCTACTTGAGCAATTGCGGTGACCACACCACAGACACAACTAATATGATGGTTGTCAATGCCGCAACTACACCCAAAGAAAAAATTTGGTGCCAAACGGTCAACGTTGCGCCCAATACATATTACGATTTCTCTACATGGGTTGCGAGTGTTTTTCCTGCAAGTCCCGCGATTCTTCAATTTTCCATCAACGACGAACTACTCGGTTCGACATTCACGCCGACAGGTACGACCTGTATCTGGCAAGAATTTAATGAAATCTGGAATTCCGGTACAAATACCTCCGCAGAGATTTGTATTGTCAATCAAAATACCGTTAGCTTTGGCAATGATTTGGCTTTGGACGATATTGCATTTTCGACATTATGTACAGCTACTGAAGACATCACTATTTATAGGTCTAATGTGACGGCGATGGTGACGAATGTCAGCGAATTGGCTTGTACAGATTTGCCCTGCACAGGTACGGCTACGGCAGTCGGTAGCGGCGGTTTTATTCAAAATGATTATACTTACGAATGGAGCGATGGACAGACCACAGCTACCGCCACCGACCTATGCGTTGGTACACATACTGTCACCCTCACAGATGATGCGGGTTGTGCCGTAGTTGTTGAGACAGAAGTGACGCAAGACCCGACATTTACGATTCAAAGCAATATTCTTAATCAAGCGGCTTGTTCGGATGTATGCAATGGCAGCGCATCTGTAATGCCTGTAGGCGGCACAATGCCTTTTACTTACCTTTGGAGTACAGGCGCGACCACCGCAACCGCCGACCTACTTTGTGAAGGTATAAATTCCGTAACTATCACGGATGCCGATGGCTGTATTAATTTTGCCGAAATCAATATCGTATCTGACGAACTATTTGATATTCAAGTCGATATAAACGTTACGCCTACTTGTTCGGGCGTATGCAACGCTAGCGCATCTGCAACGCCCACAGGCGGCACGATGCCCCTTACCTACCTCTGGAGCAATGGCGAAAGTACCCCAACTGCCAACATGCTTTGTGAAGGTATAAATTCTGTAACTATTACGGATATTGATGGTTGCGAAAACACTGCCGAAATCAATCTTATCGCTGACGAAACATTCGACATTCAAACCAATATAATTTCACAAGTCACCTGTTCGGGAATCTGCAATGGAAGTGCGTCTGCAACACCTGCGGGTGGCGATATGCCCTTCACTTACACTTGGGACAATGGTGCGAATACTGAAACCATAACCAACCTTTGTGCAGGAAATTATGCCGTAACTATCACCGATACAAATGGCTGTCAAAATACTGCCCAAATCACCATTAATGACAATGCCACTTTGATGTTTGAAAACATTGGCTCTACGCCTGTTTCCTGCTTTGGTGGCAATGACGGGACAGCATCCGCAAGCGCGACGGGTGGCATTCCACCTTATACCTACACATGGTCAAATGGCGAAATGACCGAGACGATTAGCGACCTCGCGGCAGGAGTTTATACGGTGGTGATTACAGATGCGAGTGGCTGTCCCCTGCCGCCTGTCAACATTACTATAACAGAGCCGCTTAACACCCTCAGTATCGAAATCGAAGCCACTGACCCGACTTGCAATGGCTTAAGTGACGGCTTTGCCACTGCCCTGCCCGAAGGCGGTACGCCAATCTATAGCTACCAATGGAGCAATGGCAGCACTGCCCAAACCGCCCTCAATCTCCTCGCCGACGACTACACCGTAACCGTCAGCGATGCCAATGGCTGCACCATGACTGCCGCCATTTCACTCATCGACCCACTGCCGATTCTTGCCGATATTAGTACGGAAGATGTGGTGTGTTTTGGCGATGAAACGGGGACAATTATGATAGAAAATCCTTCCGGCGGACTGTCGCCTTATGTATATTCTTTGGATGGAGAAAATTATATGGTGTCCAATTTCTTTACAGGACTCGCGGCGGGTGCGTACAGCGTACACGTACAAGATGCCCAAGGTTGTGTCGGTGTTTTTGATGCGCTCATCGTGCAGCCGCCCGAATTGTTGGTTGATTTAGGGGCTGATATTACGGTCGAATTGAGCGATAGCACGCAGCTTTTTGCTCAATCCAATTCGACGGATTCGCTCTCGTATGCGTGGAGTCCGCCCAATGGTTTGAGCTGTATTGATTGCCCCGACCCCATTGTAAACATCTTGGATTCAGAGACTTACAATGTTATAATTACTGACGAAGACGGCTGCACTGCTGCCGATGAGGTTACAATTACGATTGATAAAACCAGAAATATATTTATCCCCAACGTATTTTCACCAAATAATGATGGGACGAATGATATTTTTATGATTTATGGCGGAAAAGGCGTGGTTGGTGTATTGGAATTGAAAATATACGACCGTTGGGGCGAGTTGGTTTTTGAAAATTACGACTTCTCTACCGATGACCCAGCGACGGGTTGGGACGGCTCATTTAGAGGACAGACTATCAATCCTGCCGTGTTTGTTTATCATACGGAAATTGAGTTTTTTGATGGGGTGATTATTCCTTATGTCGGAGATGTGACTTTGGTGCGGTAAAAGTCGTTTCGCCGAAAACCGTAGAACGATGCTTCCAACTCGTTCCGCATTAGGACGCATACTATCGCAAACACGGGCTGGAAGCACCGTGCTACGGGGCGTGCGAACGCACTATGGTTTCCGACCTATCGCCATGACAGATGTCCCCGAAAATGGTTTTTTGAGCAACTTCAATTCCGCTTTCATAATTCGTTTGAATAAGGAATTGATACCCTCGCTGGGTGGCTTAAAACCATTTTTCGCGACATCAGTACGCGGACGCAGGGTGAGTAATATTTTTCGCGCCACAAGTGCAGGCAACATCGAAAAACCCCAATATCCAACTTGAATATCTGTCAAGCCCGCTTCGCGGAATAGGTCGTGCAGCATCTTTTTAGTGTAGCGTCGCTGATGTCCCAAAACGGTATCATAGCGACTATAAAATCGTTGATATGCCGGAACATTGACCGCAACCAAGCCGCCAGATTTAACATGAAAAAGCGAAGCACACAGGAAGTCTAAATCATCGGTAATATGCTCCACCACATCAAATAATATCAAACCATCGTAGCGGTTTTCAAAGGTTTTTTCTTGTTGAAAAATATTATAACAAAATAATTCGCCTTTATTATTTTCTATTTTATTTAATGCGTATTCATTTAAATCACAACCATCTACAAGGCTATTAAACTCCGCTTCTATTTGATTTATCATCAAACCATGCCCACAGCCAATTTCAAAAAAATGCTTATTCGTCAGTTCCGATTCTCCTACAAATGATTTGAAAAATTCATATCGCCACTGCACCCAAAAATGCTCCGGGTTGGCTATTTCAAACCACTCGTCTTCCATCGAAACCGCCTCCGGTTGGGTGAGATATTTGATATTTGACATCTGTTTTGTGATTGGTTTATAAAGTTTATTGAGTTTGCAAAGTTTATGGAGTTGATAAGGTTTATTGAGTGCATAGAGTTAGTAAGCCTTATAAACTCAATGAACTTTATAAACTCTGTAAACTTTACAAACTCAATAAACCTTATAAACTCAATAAACTACTTATCTTTGCACGAAGATAATCATTCTTAAACAGAAATTTCAAACGATAATGCACGATAAATTATTAGACATCCTCAATACCACGATGACGGGTGTGGGAATGGATGCCCTCGAAAGCCTCGACGCCAATGCCGACCTCCGCGACGACCTTCAAATCGACTCCATCACACTCGCCGAATTGACGGTGAATATCGACGAAGCATTCAACAGCGACATCAATGCAGAAGGACAAGTCGGCACAGTGGGCGATATTTTAAAACAATTGGAGAAGTAAAAATAGTCCATAGTTGATAGTCCATAGTCCATAGCCGAACGCCAGACAATTTCGCGCTAAAACGGCGGACTGCGGACTGATAGACTGCCGACCACAACAATTATGAAGACGAATTTTGTTATCAATATGCCGCAAATGGCAGTCGAAGCCCTTTCGGAAAACTGGCTTTTCAAGGAATTAGGAAATCTGCATTGGGAGATGATTTGCGATGGACTGCATACCAAGTCATTTGACCTCAAAAATGATACGGGCGACCGCCTGTATGCGACCTTCGTGCGGATACGTATACGCTGCGAAGGTTCGCTCAAATCGTTTCGGGAAAATGACGATGTGGCACTTTCTGGTAAGATGAGTCGCTTTGGTAACAGCATGTATTTCAGCGAGATAGCCTTTGAATCTGCGAATAGCAAAATCGAAGCCGAACTGATGACGACCTTTTCCATACGCGATGCGACGGACAATACACGCCTTGCGAAAAGCGAACCCGATGTAACTCTCAATGAGGTCGAAAAACTCAAAAAATTCCCTGCCTTTGGCAATGAATACCGCTTGGTAAAAAAGCAGGTTTTGAAGGAGTTGAAATGTGGAGGTTTCACTTTCGATATTGATAAACATACTATATTTGAAACAGAATATGAACTGAATCCTTTTTATGATTTGAATGGCGTTAATTTGCTTTATTTTGCGGCGTATCCTATCATTAATGATGTCTGCGAAGCACGGTATTTTAACGATGAATATAGTAAGGAACGTTGGGAACAAAATTATTATACCGCCTACAAAGATGTCTTGTATTATGCAAATTGTAATCTCGATGACAGCATTATTTATCAAATGAATTATCATGAAATCAGTGAACACAATGACAATGATATGCTCATCAGCAGCGTACTCCGCCGCAAGAGCGACGGGGCGATTATTGCACGGATTTTTAGTGTGAAAAGAAGGGTCAGTTGATAGCGCATAGCCCCAATAAGGTTTTAGTTAGTAAGTAATTGACAATCAGCAAGTTATAATTATTTGACATTTTTTGCAAAAAGACTTCTGCCAGACGCTCAAACCTATAAGGTTTTTAGAAACCTTATAGGTTTTGCATTGACTTTCAATTTATAAAACAAAGTAAATAATTTTAATATGAAAGGTGGTTTTCTTTTTTGCAAAAATTGCCACAGAACCATAATTATTCACTAATTTATTCATCTACTAATTTAGTCATTATACTTCCTATGCAAAATACCATCCTTTTCGCACTTGCCATCGCCTTAATCTTTCTTTTTGCATGCAATGATGCTTCGCAAAACACCGCCGCTACTGCCGACCTTATTCTGCTGAATGGCAATATCATTACACTGAATGAAAAGCAGCCCAAAGCGGAGGCGATTGCCATCGGTAATGGACGTATTCAATACATCGGTACGGCTGCCGAAGCAGAAAAATTTGCCGGAGGCGACACCAAAAAAATTGACCTAAAAGGCAGTACCGCAATACCGGGATTCATTGAAGGACACGGGCATTTTTCGGGCTTGGGATATAGTTTGATTCGGTTGAATCTGATGAAAACAAAAAACTGGGATGAAATCGTGGCAATGGTTGCTGAAAAGGTAAAGGACGCCCAACCCGGCGAATGGATTGACGGACGCGGCTGGCATCAGGAAAAGTGGGACAAACCACTCAAACGCGACGTGGAAGGTTACCCGTTTCATGATGATTTGAGCGCGATTTCGCCAGATAATCCAGTCTTGCTGCGTCATGCAAGCGGTCACTCTGCCTATGCCAATGCTAAAGCGATGGAACTCGCGGGCATCACCACCGAGACACCCGCACCCACAGGCGGACACATCGTGCGCGATGCCTCGGGCGCAGCAATCGGCGCATTCGAGGAACGAGCAATGGACGCACTCTACGCTGCTTACGAGGAGTATAGAAGTGGATTGAGCGAAGAGGAAAAACTCGCCGAATGGTATGAAGCAGTCGAAGTCGCGCAGCGCGAATGTTTGGCGAAAGGCATCACGTCTTTTCAGGATGCAGGCGCGAGTTTTGAGGAGATAGAACGCTATACGCAACTCGCCAAAGATGGCAAATTTGACCTGCGCTTGTGGGCGATGTTGCGCCTACCGTATGAGGAGATGAAAGGCAATCTCAGTGGCTTCCCGATTTTGGATGCCGGTGATGGTTTTTTTACCTGTCGCGCTATCAAATCGCAGGTCGATGGCGCACTCGGCGCACGCGGCGCATGGCTACTGGAACCGTATCACGATAAGCCCGGTTTTTTGGGGCAAAATACGACCACAATCAAAGAAGTCACCAACGTTGCCGACCTCGCCATTCAACACAATATGCAGCTCTGTGTACACGCGATAGGCGACCGAGCCAACCGCGAAGTACTGGATATTTTCAGACAAGCTTTTGAGAAAAACCCCACTAAAAAAGACTTACGCTGGCGTATCGAACACGCACAACACGTTGATGTAGAAGACATTCCGAGATTCAAGGAGTTGGGCGTGATTGCTTCAATGCAAGGTATTCATTGCACATCAGATGCCCCTTTTGTAGAGAAGCGACTCGGCGAACACCGCGCCAAACATGAAGCCTATCCCTGGCGCAGTTTTATTGATGCAGGCGCACTCGTCACTAATGGCACGGACGCCCCCGTAGAGGATGTTGACCCGATAGAAAGTTATTACGCTTCCGTGACCCGCAAGCGTGCAGATACCGGTATGGAGTTTTTCCCCGAACAAAGTATGACACGCCTCGAAGCCCTTTATTCGTATACGCTAAATTGCGCTTTTGCTGCTTTTCAAGAACGCGATAAAGGTTCGCTGGAAGTCGGTAAAATGGGAGATGTTACGGTGCTTTCTAAGGATATTTTGACGGTACCGGATGGGGAAATTATGGATATGGAAATACTTTATACTATTGTGAATGGGGAGGTGAAGTATTTAGGGATTTGATTTTTACCCAACGTCATCGTAGAGCAAATTCATGAATTTGCTCTACGATGAGGGCAATATTGGGAAGTTTTTGATGGTGCATGCCTTTCGTATTTTAAAACAAAAAAACCATACAATATACTCAATACCGTTTTTTTTTGATAATTAGACTTTATTTTTTAATAAATTCAATATGCCAACTAAGAGTTGAATTTTTACTAAATTTTTGATTATCAGTAATTTTTAAATTTATTTAAATAAAATGTTTTTTTACAAATTAATTAAAAAAATACTTTTTGATTAACAATCAATAATATACATATATTTTTAAAATGTTAAAAATTGATTGCAATATTTTACATATAATTGATAATCAATTAGTTTTAACTCTTAGTTGGCATTCAAAAGAAAGCTCTATAAGCGCAAGTGAGGGCGATTTTGGAACAGGAGAATAGCGACGAAAACTGACCTACTCAAAATACTTAAAATCCTCTACCAACATTCTATAAATCTCATTACGTGCTCCGCTTGTAAGGCGCGTAATTTCCTCAAAATGTACAAGTAATTCGCCGTCACCATTGATTTGAGCGTATTTTTTGATTTGAATAAGTCCCGAATACGGTGTAAGAAAATCAGCGTAATCGAAATATTTAAAATACGGTTCGTCGTGCAGCCCGATATTACGCAAAACATTTCCCTTACAATACTTCACATTCCAAGTCTTATACAATGCTGTA
>Ga0209093_1000216_pt1 | contig 29335 bp, 24 predicted proteins | sample SidtaG_4_FD_187450 | JGI IMG/M metagenome (GOLD analysis project Ga0209093, IMG submission 187450) | Marine algal microbial communities from Sidmouth, United Kingdom - Sidmouth_Male1 metaG (SPAdes) (version 2) | ecosystem: Host-associated > Algae > Red algae > Unclassified | place: Sidmouth...
TGTCTAACAACTTTTCTATAGGGAACATTAAATCAATTCCACCACAGTAAGCTTTACAGGTGTTTCCTGCTCCACCCGCCATTTTCCACAAAGGTTCTCCGGCTTTTTTACAACGGATATCCCATAAAGCGATATCTACTGCAGAAACTGCAAAAGAAGCAATTCCACCACGTCCAACATAATGAACATGCCATTCTAAGAAATCGTAAATTCCTTCAATATCAGTTCCGTCTTTACCTATTAAAACATCCGTAAAATCATGTTCTATCATTGCTTTGATAGAAAAACCTCCTTTACCACCTGTATAGGTATACCCTGTTCCTTCACTACCATCTTCCAAAGTAACGGTAACCGTTATTAGTTCAAAATGATAATGATCTCCGTGTTTAGCATCTGACATTACCTCTGGCAATGGCACTGTAAACAACTGTGTTTTTATGTTTGAAATTTTTGTATTCATATCTATTTCTTATCAATAAAAAATAAAAGTCGTTAGAAACAATTCTATGAATAGAATGCTAACGACTTTTATCCTTAATAATTATGCTTTATGTCTAATATAAAAAGTTTTCTTTTCTAAATATTGTTCAAAACCATATTTACCGTCTTCTCCTCCAGAACCAGATTTTTTATACCCGTTATGGAAACCTTGGTGCTGTTCACCGTGACCTCTATTTACATAAACTTCACCATACTCTAATTCGTCGTTACACTTCATAATCGTATTCATATCATTTGTAAATACCATTACAGCCAAACCATATTCACTATCGTTTGCGTATCCAATAACCTCATCAAAAGAACTAAACTTTAACACAGGTAAAATGGGTCCAAAAGCTTCTTCATGCACAATGGTCATGTTTTGAGTGACATTTGTTAAAACGGTTGGCTCAAACCAGTATCCCTTTTCAAACTCAGCCCCTTCTGGTTTTTTACCTCCAGTTGCTAAAGTTGCTCCTTCTTTTAAACTTACAGCTACTAAATGCTCCATATGTTTTAACTCTGCAGCATTTACTTTAGGTCCCATATCAGTTTCCTCTAACATTGGATCACCAACTTTAAGTGCTTTTGTTGCAGCAATAAACTTCTCCATAAACACATCGTGAATACTTTCGTGTAAATACATACGTTCGTTACAAGTACAAACTTGTCCACAATTGTCAAAACGAGAATGTAAGGCAGCCTCTACAGCAGCATCAATATCAGCATCTTCAAATACAATAAAAGGAGCTTTACCACCTAATTCTAATTGTACGTGTGTCATATTTTCTGCAGCAGCACGAGCAATAGATTGCCCTACTGGTGTAGACCCAGTCATGGTTACCATTTTGGTAATAGGACTTTCTACCAAAGCATTCCCCATGGCTCTACCAGGCCCAGTTAATATATTAATAACACCTGCAGGAATACCTACTTTATTTGCTAAATTACCCAACTCTAAGGTAGATAAAGGTGTTTCTGATGTAGGTTTGATTACAAGTGTATTTCCTGCTACTAAAGCCGGTCCTAATTTACGTCCAGCTAATGCCAGTGGAAAGTTCCACGCAGTAATTGCAACTACAACACCTCTTGGTACTTTCTGAATCCAGATTTGCTCATTTGGATTGTCTGAAGGAATAATATCTCCTTCAATTCTACGAGCACCTTCACAAGCATATCGAATAAAAGAAGCAGTAACAGCAACCTCAAAACGAGCTACTTTTAACAACTTACCTTGTTCTTTGGTTAATAATTCAGCTAAATATTCTGTATTAGCTTCAATTTCATCAGCTAATTTGTATAATAAATCAGCACGCTCACGTGGTGGTAATTTTTTCCATTCTTTCTGTGCTTTTTCAGCAGCATTTAAAGCGTCAATAGCTTCTTCAGGAGTACCATTTTGCACTCTAGCTACTACCTCTTCAGTAGATGGGCTAATAATATCAATGGTTTCTCCTGATGTTGAAGTTCTCCATTCTCCGTTAATGAACAACTGATAGTCTTTTATTTGGGACATACTATATGATTTAATGTTTAATTTTCTTTGCTATTTAAAAGTGAACTTTTAAATGTTTTTTATTTAATTAGTTTAAAAACAAAAGCATTACAACCAAACCTAAAAAAGGTGATTGTAATGCCATATCGCTTGTTTTTTATTTTAAGAATATATTTATCATTGCAATAAATTATCTTCCCATCCATCCACCGTCAACCAACATGATAGATCCGTTCATGTAGGCTGCAGCATCTGATGCTAAGAACACAGTTGGTCCGGCAAAATCCGTAGCCTCTCCCCATCTACCTGCTGGAATTCTAGATAAAATAGACTCTGACCTTACAGGGTCATTTCTTAAAGCTTCTGTATTATCTGTAGCAATATATCCTGGTGCAATTGCATTTACATTTACTCCTTTACTTGCCCATTCGTTTGCAAAAGCCATTGTTAACTGACCAATTGCTCCTTTACTTGCTGCATATCCTGGCACAGTAATTCCCCCTTGGAAAGTTAATAAAGAAGCTGTAAAAATAACTTTACCATATCCTCTATTTACCATTTCTTTTCCAAATTCTCTCGTTAAAATAAACTGAGCGTTTTGGTTTACTTCAATTACTTTATCCCACATTTCATCTGGATGTTCAGCAGCAGGTGTACGTAAAATAGTTCCTGCATTGTTTACCAAAATATCAATTTGAGGGTGATCTTTTTTTACAGCAGCAATAAAAGCATATAAAGATTTTCTGTCTGAAAAATCGCATTGGTAAGCACTAAAAGATTTACCTGTAGCTTCTACGGCTTTTGAAACTTTACTATCACTTAACTCTAATGATGCAGAAACTCCAATAATATTTGCTCCAGCCTCAGCCAAACCAACAGCCATTGCCATACCAATTCCTCTCTTACAACCTGTAACTAAAGCTGTTTTACCTTCTAAACTAAATGTATTTAATATGCTCATTCTATTTATTTTCTATTTTTACTTGAAATTATTAAACTAAAATCTATTTTTTTTTACAATTGACAATCCATCAATACTTTTAAACCATCAGGATTTTTATCTATGTTTTCAAAAACAGTTTGAATGTTTGATAACGGCTGAACATCTGTAATCATTAACTCAAATGGTAATTCATTAGCTGTAATTAATTGGATAGATTTTTCGTAATCTTCTTTCTCGTATACACGAGCTCCAATTAATTTTAATTCTTTCCAGAAGAATTTAAACAAATCAATTTCTTTCTTCACTCCATGGATGGCTACCATAACAATTCTACCTCTAATACCAGCAACTTCACACATAATATCTAAAGCAGGTTGTACTCCAGCAACTTCAAAAACAACATCAGCTCTTCTGTCATCTGTTTTGCTTTTTACATATTCTACTAAGTCCACCTCTAATGGGCTTACTGCATCAAAACCTAATTCTTTAGCTTTTGCAATACGTGTAGGGTTTACTTCTGAAATAATTACTTGTGCACCTACTTCTTTTGCAACCATAGCCACTAGCAAACCTATAGGCCCACCTCCTAATACAACAGCCGTTTCTCCTTTTACCAATCCGCTTAAACGTACATCATGTGTAGCCACAGACAAAGGCTCTATTAAAGCTGCTAGTTTTAAATCGGTAGTTTCTTGTAATTTGTGTAAGGTAAAAGCAGGAACGTTCCAATACTGCTGCATAGAACCCGCACTGTCAATCCCGATAAAATTTAACTCTTCACAAATATGATTGAATCCTTTGTCAGATGCCTTTACTTTAGTATCATCTAGAGGGCGAACTACTACTTTATCTCCTTCTGTATAACCCACAACTCCTTCTCCAACAGCATCAATTGTTCCTGACATTTCATGCCCAATTGTTTGCGGCATAGCAACACGCTTATCCATCATTCCATGATAGATATGAACATCTGTTCCGCATACACCTGAGTAAGCTACTTTTATTCTTACTTCTCCTTTATTAGGTTGTTCAATTTCTTTTTCTACTACATCAAAGGTTTTATTACCTTTATAAACTGTTGCTTTCATGTTGTTATAATGTTAAAATTCCAAATAAGAAACCAGTTTCTTATTTGGAACAAATATACAATAAAATGTGAAATTCACACTTTTAGCTTTTTAATTATTCCACATATGAACCCCGTTTCGTATTTGAACATAAAAATAGCAAAATAAAATTTTAAAAACACAAAAACCATCAATACATATTGATGGTTTTTGTGTTTTTATCAACTTATTAACTGTTTACTCGCTAAATCCTAACTTTAAAGAAATATCCTTTGCATAATTTGCAACAAAACGTCCCTTGCTATCAAAATCTCTAGAAGACAATCTACCATGAGGTGCCGTAATCCAAATAGCTGCAACAGGTTCGCCAAATTCATTAAATATAGGCGCACCTACACAATTAATTCCTTGAATATCTTCGCCATTATCTACAGCGTATCCCGTTTTTTTAACATGTTTTAACTCTTCTTTAAAAACTTCTTTAGAGGTTATTGTATTTTCCGTAAACGGATTTAACTGCATTTTGTCAAGTATCGCATTCATTTCTTGCTCTGGAAGATGCGCTAAAATAGATTTACCACCAACTGAGCTATGCAAACTAAATTGAGTTCCTTGTTCTACAAACAGTTTTACAGGATATGAAGAAGTAACTTGTTCTAAAATAATTCCTTTTTCTTCCAAAAGAACTCCAAGCATAACAGACTCTTTAAGCTCATCACGCAGTGCTCTCATAATATCTATAGAAAGTGCTACAATACTTTGTTCATTTACCGAGGAAAGACCGAGTCTTAACAACTTTCTTGATAAAGTTATTTTTTTTGTTGTTTCGTTTTTTTGCAAATAATTTTTAAAGACCAGCGTATTAACAATTCTAAAAGCACTTGTTTTATTGATACATAACATCTCCATAATCTCCGCTAAGGTAAATCCATTTTTTTGTGTAGCTAACAACTCCATAATTAATAGACCACGTTCTAAATTTGGCACTTTATAATTAGGCTTTAATTCTGACTTTGTCTTTTGTTCTAAACTCATATAAATTAAATCTGTGGTATAAAAATACTATTATTGCCTCGGCTAACCATTTATATAGTGTGTGAACATCATGCTTTGTATGTAACATCTAATTTCTAAATTGAAGAATAATGCACTACTAATTACTATATAAATAACCCTAGTAGACATATGACATTCAAATTATTTACACTTTAAAAACGAGATACTAACAATGCAGATGAGTCATCCATTACTCATTAATTCATATATTTTGAACCTTTGATAATGAGCAAAATCTAAATCCGTTTTAAAACAAACACTAAACTCTAGGAGATTGTGACCTTGAAAAAACGTCTCTAAAACTCTGTAGTTATTAACATCTAGTACAGTTGATTATTAACTGACCTTAAATAAATTATTTATTATCCTGCAAAGCAAATACTTTTTGAAGCAATCCACTAGAACGTTCTTTTACATCCGTTCTGATTTTTTGTTCTTCTATGGCAATCATTTTATAAACACCATTCAAAGCTTGTCCTGTTACATAATCAGTTAAATCTGGATTTACCTTTGTTATCAACGGAATTTGATTGTATTTTGTTATCAGCTGAGTCCAAATTTTTGCAGCCCCTACTTTATCAAACGATTTTTTGATCACAGGATTAAAAGAAGCATATAACTTTGTATTGGTTGCATTTGTTAAATATGTAGTAGCCGCATTATTATCTCCCATTAAAATGTTTCTAGCATCATTAAAGCTCATTCCTTTAATAGCATTTACAAAGATAGGTGTTGCTGTTTTTACAGCATCTTCTGCGGTTGCATTTAAAGCAACCAAACCTTTGTCTGCCAAATTACCTAATCCATATTTTCTTAAGGTTTTATCTACTTTCTGCAACTCTGCTGGTAAAGCAATCTTTACTAGTGGATTGTTGTAAAACCCTTTGTCTTTTGTTAATTTGCTTACTTGATCTTTTACCCCCTGATTTAAAGCTTCTTTAAGTCCTTTAGAAATATCTAAATTACTAACAGCTCCGTTGGTCATAATACTTTCTAAAGGAATATTTTTAACTACATGTTGAAGCTCTGCACAACTAGCAAGGCTTAACGCAACTGCAAAAATTACGATTTGTTTCATTATTTAATTTATTTTAATTTTTAAAAGAATCTGTTTTTTTATCATAACCATAAGGGCAATGTTTACAACCGCTTTTACAACAATACCCCCTCTTTAAATGGTATTGTTCAGTAAACACTCGATAACCGTCTTTATTAGTATAGAAGTCTCCTTCTTCTGGAAGAATATTTAACATATTTATAAATTTGACTCAAAAATAAGTAAAGATAAACAGATACTAGATTTAAAGAACAATAAATAATCTAAGTAATTTTTAAGCTAAATAAGGTACCTTTAACCGTATAAAAGTTGTGAGTATGAATGATATTTTAGGAACCGCACTAAAAGCCTATTATTTTGATAAAAATACAGAAGACAAATTGACTACATCCTCTTCAATTTCCGAAGAAGATGAAATGCCTTTGAGTTATTTGTTACGATCTTATGATGAAATGCCTAAACTAGAAAAAAAAGCTTTAGAACTAGCCAATGGAAAAATTCTAGACATTGGATGTGGAGCCGGAAGCCATTCTTTATATTTACAAAATCGTAGTTTGGATGTTACCGCAATTGATGTTTCTAAGGGTGCGCTTAGTGTTGCTAAAGCAAGAGGTGTCTTAAAAACTGAAAACAAAAACATTTACAGTTTAGAAACTCATCATAAATTTGATACTATTTTAGTTTTAATGAATGGAACAGGTATTTGTGGAAAACTAAATAAACTTGCAAGTTTTTTAAGATATCTATCATCTTTTTTAACACCTACAGGTCAAATATTAATAGATTCTTCTGATATTATTTATATGTTTGAAGATCCAAATGGAGATCATTGGATTGATGCTACTCAAGACTATTATGGTGAGGTGCAATTTTGGATGAATTACAAAGACCAACAATCAGAAACTTTTGACTGGTTATATGTTGATTACAATACTTTACAACGTTGTGCTATGTACAATGGCATGAATTGTGAGTTAATTACCGAAGGAGAACATTATGATTACTTAGCAAAAATTACAAAAGCATAGATAATGAAAAAACTGATTGTATTATTACTATGGAGTGCTATAGGATTTGCACAAAACAATTACACTTCTAAAATTACAAAGCATAGAGCAGAAATAAATCAACACTTTAAGGATGCTAAAAAAAGTCCGCTGCCTAAAAAGAAGCTTAAAAATTTTAAAACATTGCCTTATTTTAAAATCAAGCCTAACTACAAAGTAAAAGCAAAACTAAATTATACTTTTAATAGCCCTATTACATATATTAAAAACACCGCAGGGAAAAATGAAGCATATGAGCAATACGCATTGGCTAGTTTTACTATTAACGGAGAAAAAATGGATCTACCTATTTACCAGAGCTTAACGCTAAAAGGAAAAAGAGGGTATGAAAATTATTTATTTATTCCTTTTACAGACAATAGCAATGGAAAAACAACCTATAGCGGAGGAAGATACTTAGACACCTTAATCCCTGAAAAACCTACAGGATATATTATATTGGATTTTAACAAAGCATACAATCCTTATTGTGCGTACAACCCTAAATACACCTGTCCAATACCTCCTAAAAAAAATCATTTAAACATCTCCATTTCAGCAGGAGTCAAATATTAAAAAAGGCTGATGTTGGTTAACATCAGCCTTTTTTAGTACTTTAAATTTACAATTGGAAAACCTTTTCCATTTCAATCCATTTTTCACCATTTTTAGCCCAAGGCAATCCTTGCTGATACTTCCACATCAACTCTTCCCACTCTTGAACTTTAGGATTGTTTGCATCCATTTCTGCTTTTTTATTAGGATCAAATGTTTCATCACATTCCATAATCATAAACATTCTGTTTCCAGATAAATAGATTTGCATATCTACAATTCCAGCATCTTTAATACTTGCTGTAATTTCTGGCCATGCGTTTCCTGCTGCATGGTATTCTTTATATTCTGCTATTAACTTGTCATCGTCTTTTAAATCACAAGTCAAACAATATCTTTTTACATTCATATACTTTTAAATTTGAGATCTTTTAAAGGTTACAAAACCATATCTAGTTACAACGGCTAAACAGATTAATGGTAGTATAAACGAGAAATTGATTTCAGGTATAAATCCTAAAATTTTCATATCTGAAAAACCAGGACCTCCTAAGTCTAAAATACTACCTTGAATAATTGGCATTAATGCACCACCAACAATTGCCATAACCAATCCTGCTGATCCTATTTTAGCCTCATCACCCATATCTTTTAATGCAATTCCGTAAATTGTAGGAAACATTATAGACATAAATAAAGATACTAATACTAAAGAATACAATCCGACTGTTCCAGGTAACAATACTGCTCCTGCAGTAAAGACAACACCTCCAATACCAAACATCATTAATACTTTTGAAGGATTCATTGTTTTCATCAAGGCTGTACCAATCCATCTACCAGACAAGAAAATAATCATGGCAGCAACATTATACCAAGTTGCTGTTAGAGCTTCGCTTTCTGGCAAACTATTATTAATGTTATCTACATATTGAAAAACGTAAGTCCAACACATAATTTGAGCACCTACGTAAAATGCCTGAGCAAGAACCCCTTCTTTATAATTACTATTAGCCAATAATTTATTAAAAGATTCTCCTAAACTCATTTTTTCTTCTTCTGCAGTTGATGGTATTTTTGTGAAAATAATGATTACCATAATTGCTAAAACAACAAGTCCTAAAATAATATAAGGTACACTAATAACTCCTAAGTCATTTTCTTTAACAGCTGCTTTTGCAGTTTCTGATAGTGTGTCGTAAATTAACTCTCCATTCTCATTTTTATCATCAGACCTTAATGCAGAAATAACAAATTGTTGAGCAACTATCATCCCCATTAAAGAACCAATAGGATTAAAGGCTTGTGCCAAGTTTAAACGCTGTGTTGCTGTTTCTTTATCACCCAAAGCTAATATTAAAGGATTACTGGTGGTTTCTAAAAACGCCAAGCCACAAGTAATTACCCACAGAGATACTAAAAAGTAATTAAACTCTTGAAAAGCTGCTGCTGGATAGAATAAAAAGGCTCCAATTGCGTACAAGCTTAATCCTAAAATAATACCAGACTTATAACTAAACTTTCTAATAAACAATGCAGCAGGCAATGCCATAAAAAAGTATCCAAAATAAAAAGCAAACTGTACTAAGGAAGCTTGCATGTTAGATAATTCTGGCATTACTTTTTTAAATGCAGACACCATTGGATTGGTTAAGTCATTTGCAATTCCCCACAAGGCAAATAAAGAGGTAATAATGATAAAGGGAAACAACAACTCCTTACTTATTACTGGTATCTTTGTGTTTTTCATTCTGTCTTTTTAATTTTAATTAATTATAACTAATTAACACAAATATATATTTATTCCGAAATTAAATACGTGTTAAACTGTATATTTAATATTTATTCAGTTAATAAAGATCTATCTAAGTTTACATATCCTCCGTCCACAGCTATAAATTGCCCTGTTGTGTGAGATGATTTTTCTGAAATAGTGAACAAACATTGGTCTGCAATTTCAGCAGGCATCGTCATTCTGTTTTCTAATGGAATTTTCTTTACTATAGCTTGTAATTTTTCTTCACCATTTTCTAAAGTCTTAATCCACGCATCGTATGCAGGTGTCCAACTTTCTGCAATGATAATTGCATTAGAACGAATTCCATCTTTAATTAAATCTACAGCCCATTCTCGTGTTAACCCTAAAACACCTCCTTTTGCAGCTGCGTATCCAGAAGTTCCTCCTTGTCCTGTTAAAGCAACTTTAGAGCCTATATTTAAAATATTACCTTTTGCTTTTTTAAGCATAGGTAAGCAGTATTTTGTCATTGAGAAAAAGCTGACCATATTTAGTTGTAAAGAATAGATAAAATCTTCTACAGAACTATCTAAACCAGCACCATCATTTACCCCTACATTATTAATTAATGCATCAATCTTTCCGTATTTATCTTCTATTACTTTTGCTGCTGCTTCTACTTGTTTATAATCCGATAAATCTGTTTTTACAAAAATAGCATCTATTCCCTTAGTTTGTAATTCTTGAGCATAGTCAAAACCTCTGTCATTTCTATCAACTAGTACTGGAATAGCTCCTTCTGCAGCTAAATGTTGTACAATGGTTTCTCCTATACTCCCTTTAACTCCAGCAGCTCCTGTTACGACTACTACTTTGTCTTTTAACTTTAAATCCATTTCTATGTATTTATTATAAATTGTAAAATTTAATTGCGGTTTCTCCCATAATTGCGCTTTGCTCTTTAGGACTTAATTTTGCAATAAAATTTGTAACTGATTCTTTTACTTCTGTATAGTTTCCCGCTACCAAACAAACTGGCCAATCAGATCCATACATTAATCTATCTACTCCAAACACATCTAGAACCAGTTGCATATAAGGTTCTAAGTGCTCTGGTTTCCATGCTTTACAGTCTGCTTCTGTAACAATTCCAGATATTTTGCAATAAACATTCTTTTGCTTTGCTAATGCTGTCATTAGGACTGCCCATCCATTGTAAAAGCCATCTTTAATATATGGTTTTGCCATGTGGTCTATTACAAAATTTAAGTTTGGAAATTTTGTAACAAACTCTAACACAGCTCCAAGTTGATGCGGCAATACTAATATATCGTAGACAAAGCCATATTGTTCTAACTTAGAAATTCCCTTTAAAAACTTGGGTCTCAGCAAAAAATTAGCATCTTCTTCACATTGTACTACGTGACGAAAACCTTTTATTTTATCAAATTTACTATAATGTTCTAATATTTGATCGATATTATCTGCCCTAAAATCAACCCAACCTACAACTCCTTTAATAAAATCGTTTTTAGAGGCAAGATCTAGCAAATAATTAGTTTCTTCTAAAGTTTGATCTGCTTGTACTGCAACACAACCGTCAATATCATTTTCTTGATACACTTCCTTTAAATCTGAGGGTGTAAAATCTTTACGAATTACAGCCATTTCGTCGTCAATCCATTCATGCTTAACAGGCTCGTAATTCCAAAAATGCTGATGTGAATCTATAATCATTTTTTAAATTCTTTTGATATTTAAAACATAGCCATTAATAGTTTAATTATAATAGCTATGTTTTATTTATTGTTTTACAAAAATATCTAGGCTAGCCTTTACTCCATTTTTTACAATTGCCTGTAAGTATGTAGCTACAACTAATTCTAAACCATTGATTGCAGATAAATCTGTTCCCCAGAAATCTTGATTTGATAAAGTTGCTTTGACCACAGTAGGAACGTCTTCTGTTGCCCATTGAGTCTTAAAGAAATCTATAGCAGATTGGTCGTCTTTCACATCAATTACTTCACCATTTCTATCTCCTTTATAAAAAGCAATTAAAGAAGCTAAAGAAAACAATAACCCTTTAGGCAATTCGTTTTTTCTCTTAACATATTCTAGTACAGATGGTAACACTCTTGTTTTAAACTTAGCGGTAGAGTTTAAAGAGATGCTCATCAAAGCATGCTCTAAATATGGGTTTTTAAAACGATCTAAAACATCGTTTGCAAACTGATTTAATTCAGCTTCTGGCAAATCTAAAGTTGGGCAAATTTCGTTAAAGATTGTATTTCTTAAATAGGTTCCCACTACCTCATCCTCTAAAGACTCTCGTACTTTATCAATCCCGTATAAATAACCTACGGGTACTAAACAAGTATGTGCTCCATTTAAAATTCTTACTTTTCGGGTTCTATAAGGCTCTTGATTGTCTGTAAAAACAATATTTAATCCGCATGCTTCTGCTGGAATTTCTTCTTTTACAGATGCAGGCCCTTCAATTACCCATAAGTGGAATTGCTCTCCTTCTACTACTAAGTTGTCTTTGTATCCTAACTCTTTAGTAATAGCCTCCATTTTATCTCTTGGATATCCAGGTACAATTCTATCTACCAAGGTATTACAGAAAATGTTATCTTTGTGAATCCAGTTTACAAAACCTTCTCCTAAATTCCAATCAGCTGCATATTGCAAAATAATTTTCTTTAGGTTCTCACCGTTTTTATCAATCAACTCACAAGGAATTAAAATTAGTCCTTTGTCAGAAGCTCCATTAAAAGCTTGAAATCTTTTGTATAACAATGCTGTTAATTTCCCAGGAAAACTAGATTGAGGTGCATCTTCTAATTTATCATTAGCATTGTAAGATATACCTGCTTCTGTGGTGTTAGAAATCATAAAACGTAAATCTGGATTCTCAGCTACCGCCATATAATCTGCATGATTTTCGTAAGGATTGATTCCTCTTTGAATACAATCAATAATTTCGTGCTCACTAATTGCTTTTCCGTTTTTAATACCGTTTAAATACAATGTATACAATCCATCTTGATCGTTTAACATTTTAATCAAACCTTGATCAATAGGTTGAACTGCAACAACTCCAGCGTCAAAATTAGCTTTTTTGTTCATTTCATGAATCATCCAGTTGGCAAATGCTCTTAAGAAGTTTCCTTCTCCAAACTGAATAATTCTTTCTGTATATGTTTTAACACTTGCTGTGCTTCTATTCAATGAATTCATTATTTGAGTATTAAGTATTGAGTAATGAGTATTAAGACTCTTGTCACTCTCTAAAATTAATTCGTTTTTATTTTTTTAGTCTTCTGTAATAAATACTGAGTATAAAAACACTCAGCTTGGTACTATTTATTATAGTGATACTCCTCTTTTCCAAGGAATAAAATCGTTTTGACCATGTAAAACAGCTTTAGATGGAGTTTCTCCACTTGCTACTCTAATAATATGATCTAGAATTTTTTCTCCCATGGTTTGGATTGTATCTTCACCTGTAATTACTGTTCCTGTGTTGATATCTATGATATCATTCATCCTTTCATACAAATTTGTATTACTAGAAATTTTTAACACTGGTGCAACCGGATTTCCTGTTGGAGTTCCTAACCCTGTTGTAAATACAACAATATTACAACCAGAACCAACCAAACCTGTTGTAGACTCTACATCATTTCCAGGAGTACACAATAAGTTCAGTCCTGGTTTTGTTACTTGTTCTGTATAATCTAACACCTCAACTACTGGAGAGGTCCCTCCTTTTTTAGCTGCTCCTGCAGATTTCATTGCATCGGTAATTAAACCATCTTTAATATTTCCTGGTGATGGATTGTTTTCAAATCCAGAACCTACTGCTACGGCTGCTGCAGAATAAGCTCTCATTAAATCATAAAACTTTTTAGAGTCGTGCTCTGTAACACACCTGTTGATAATTTCTTGCTCAACACCATTTAACTCTGGAAATTCAGATAGCACAGGACATCCTCCTAAAGCTACTAATAAATCTGATGCATATCCTAAAGCTGGATTTGCAGAGATTCCTGAAAAACCATCAGAACCACCACACTCTAAACCAAGAACTAGCTTGTTTAACGGTGCAGGTTTACGTGTGATTTTATTTGCTTCTGTTAAACCAATAAAAGTATGTTTTACAGCTTCCTCAATTAAGGCACGCTCGCTAGTGCTTTGTTGTTGTTCTAAATAATGTACAGGTTTATCGTTGTTAGGAGCAATTGCTTTAATTGCATCTTGTAACATTTCTATTTGTGCATTTTGGCATCCTAAGCTAAAAACGGTTGCTCCCGCCACATTAGGATTGCTAATGTATCCTGCAAGTAATCTACATAAAGTTTCAGAATCTTGACGGATACCTCCACAGCCTCCATCATGCTTTAGAAACTTAATACCATCTACATTAGGGAAGATTCTGTTTTGAGACATTTCTTCTTTGGTAGTAATGATAGGAGTCTTAAAAATTTCATCAGAAGAAGCTCCTGCTTTGTATTGTGCAATCAATGCATCTGTATCTACTGCAAAATCTTTTTTAGTTTCGTAACCTAATTTCTCAGAAAGGGCACCTTCTAAAACATCAATATTTCTATTTTCACAGAAAGTTAAAGGAATTACTAACCAGTAATTTCCAGTACCAACTTTTCCATCTTTACGATGATATCCATTAAAGGTTCTTCCTTTAAAATTAGAGGCGTCTGGAGCAGTCCATTCAAACTTTTCTTTATTTTCTTGGTATTCTGCAGATGCGTGTTTTACGTTATCAATGGTAATTGCACAACCTGCTAAAATTGGCTCTACGGCCTTTCCTACCAATACCCCGTACATATAAATTAGATCACCCACAGCAAAATCATTCAAAGAAAATTTATGCTTTTGCTTAATATCTTCTTTTAACATTAAACTAGTACCTGCAACCTCTATAAAAGTGTCTTTTGCTAATGCTTGAATAGCAACTATAATATTATCTTTTGGGTCTATTTGAGCGTATTGAACTGACATATCTTAACCTCTTACTTTTTTGATTGTTTTTAAAGCTTTTGCAACTGTTTTCTCTAAACCTGCATAATCTTTGTCTGCTAATATTTTTTTACTAATTAATTGAGACCCCATTCCTACACAAACAACTCCAGCATCAAACCAACCTTTTAAGTTATCTTCTTCTGTAGTCACACCTCCTGTAGGCATAATTGATGTCCAAGGTTGAGGCCCGACAATTCCTTTTATAAAGTTAGGTCCATACAAGTTACCAGGAAATAACTTTACAATTTCACAACCCATCTCCTCTGCTCTAATGATTTCTGTTAAAGTTCCACACCCTGGATTCCATGCTACCTTACGTCTGTTGCATACAATAGCAATATCTTCTCTAAATACGGGTGTTACAATAAAATTTGCACCAAGAGACATGTATAATGAAGCGGCACCTGCATCGGTAATAGACCCTACTCCCATAATCATTCCCGGTAATTCTGCGATAGCATATTTTGTTAATGCTGCAAAAACTTCGTGAGCAAAGTCTCCTCTTGCGGTAAACTCTAACAAACGAGCTCCTCCATCATAACATGCTTTTAATACTTTTTTACCTAGTTCAATATCTGGATGATAAAATAAAGGGACCATTCCTGTTTCTTTCATCACTTGTGCAACTTCTATTCTTGAATATTGTGCCATTATATTTTTAACTTAAATTTTTTAATTATTTAACTCGCTACTTGTTTTTACTAATCTTTCTTTTGAGAACTCAATCCGTTAAGAATCAAATTAACAATAGCCTACCTATCTACTAATGCAGATCCATCACCTTCCATAAAGTCAATAACTTCTTGTTTAGATGCCCTGTTTACATCTCCAAAAATAGTATGCTTAATAACACATGCAGAGGTTGCAAAAGCCACCGCTTTTTGTAAATCGTCTTTATATTCAATTAAACCATATAGCAACCCTCCCATAAAAGCATCTCCTGTACCTACTCTATCAATTACAGGTGATATTTCGTCGATACGTGCTCTGTGCAATTGATTGTTTTTGTACAACAATCCTCCAATACGTTGATGAGAAGCATTTACAGAATTTCTAAATGTCATACCTATAGTATGCACATTTGGTAACAATTCCATAATTTTATCAAACTGAAGTTTTACCTCTTCATCTTTGCTATAGTCTGGATTTATTTTAGCTTTTCCAAGCATAAACATCGCAGTATCAACATCTGCTAGTATTACATTACTATATTTTAACAATGCAGGCATAACCTCTCTAGGCTGTTTGCCATACTTCCACAACTTACTTCTGTAATTTAAATCTGTAGAAATTGTCAAACCTCTTTCTGATGCCGCTTTGATAGCCTCTAAACAAGTATCTGCAGCTGTTTGAGATAAGGCTGGTGTGATTCCACTCCAATGAAAACCTGTAGCTCCATCAAAAATAGTATCCCAGTCAAATTCTCCGGGCTTTACTTCAGAAATAGACGAACCTTCTCTATCATACACCACAGCACTGTTACGCCCTGACGCTCCGTGTTCGATAAAATACAATCCTAATCTCTTACCTTGCCTCAGAATATATTTAGCTCCCACATTATTACCTCTTACGGTCTGAATTACACAATCGCCAATAGCGTTTTGAGGAACAGCTGTTATAAATTGTGCTCTTATACCATAGTTTGCTAAAGAGGCAGCTACATTAAACTCACCACCTCCATAAATAACCTCTAGGTTGTTTGCTTGGCTAAATCTTAAATGATTTGGCGGAGATAATCTCCCCAAAATCTCACCAAAAGTGATTATTTTATGATCTTTTGAAAACATTCTAGTTTGTTTATTTTAAATAAAATCTACAGTTGCTTTAATAACTCCAGTAGCTGGTTTTGTCCAACTATCAAAATTGGCTATCATTTCTGCAAAGTGAACATTGTGCGTGATAAAAGAACTTGTAGGAAATTGATCTAAAACACTAATTACGTGTTCAAAATCTTCTGTAGTTGCATTTCTACTACACATAATAGTAGTTTCTTTTGCATGGATTTTTGGATGTGTAAATGTTAAATCTCCTTTAGATAATCCAACCAACACATAGCGTCCTCCGTGAGCCATATAATCGGGTCCAACTTCTAAAGCTCCTTTAAATCCAGTTGCATCAAATACAGCAGTTGCCATATCTCCTTTAGTTATTTCTGCTATTTTATCAACAGGATTGTTATTTACATTAATTACATAATCTGCTCCTATTTCTTCTTTTGTGTATTTTAAACGATCGTCGTTTACATCCAGCACAATTACTTTTGCTCCTGCTATTTGAGCCAACTTTACCATTCCTATACCAATAGGTCCACAACCTACGACTACAACAGTTTCGCCTTTTTGAACATTTGCTCTACGAATTGCATGTGCTCCAATTGCTAAGGGCTCTACAATTGCCATTTGATCATCTGACAAATGGTTTGCAGGCAATAATAAATCTTGACGAACTGTAATAAATTCCTGCATACCTCCATCTGAATGCACACCTAAAACACTAATATTTGTACAACAGTTTGTTTTTCCATTTTTACAAGCAATACATTTACCACAGCTTACGTAAGGCATTACAACAACATTATCTCCAGCTTTCAAACCTCTTTCATTCTCACCTATCTCAACAACTTCAGAAGCTAATTCATGCCCTAAAATCCTTGGATACGTAAAAAACGCTTGATTTCCAGAGTATGCATGTAAGTCCGTACCACAGATACCCACTTTTTTAACCCTTAATAAAGCTTCATTTTCTTTACGAACTGGGGCATCTTTTTCTTTTAATAAAAATTTTCCTGGCTCTTCACAAACGATATATTTCATTCTAAATATTTAAGTATAATTAATGTTCTAACGTTTGAACGCTTTGGTTCAAAAAAGGATTAACAATATAAAAACGAATTGCCAATTTGATAATTTTTAACAAAAAAAAACTATGTGTTTTGAATTAAACAATCATAATTTCTACATTTGTTCAAACGATTGAGCAAATATAACAATATTTTAAAATATGAAAAATAAAACAACTATAAAAGATATTGCTAATGCTTTGAAAATTACTCCCTCAGCTGTTTCTAGAGCGCTTCACAATCACCCTAGAATAAGTGACAAAACTAAAAAAGCAGTAAAACTAAAAGCTTTAGAGCTAAAATACCAGCCCAATCAACTTGCGTCTGCATTAAGGAGTGGCAAAAGTAATTTAGTTGGAATTGTGGTTCCTAGAACCAATAGCTATTTTTTTTCTTCAGTTGTAGAAAGCATTGAAAAGACTTTGGAAACGAAAGGTTACAACGTAATCATTACACAATCTAATGAATCCTATCAAAAAGAATGCAAAAATATAAATACGTTGTTACAAATTCAAGTAGATGGAATTATTGCTTCTTTAGCAAATGAAACCATCGATTTTAGTCATTACGAAAAAGTTACTGAAAAAGGCATTCCTTTAATTTTATATGACAGAGGTGATGATAGTATTGGTGTAGATTATATTGGAATTGATGATTACGAGAGTAGTAGAATAGTAATTGAACACTTAATAAAGCAAGGATGCAAAAGAATTGCTCACATTGCAGGCTACAGTCATACCCGCATTTATAAAAACCGAATTAGAGGATATATTGACACCCTTTTACAACACAATATCCCTATTGTAGAAAGTCTTTTGATAGAAAGCAATCTAACAATTAAAGATGGGCGTGAGAAAACAAAACAATTATTGACATTACCCAAACTGCCTGATGCAATTTATGTTGCAGGAGATTATGCTGCCTTGGGAACACTACAAATACTGCAAGAAAACAACATAAGGGTTCCTCAAGATATTGCTTTGGTTGGTTTTAGTAACGAGCCTTTTACATCTTTAATTACCCCTTCTATCACAAGCATTTCTCAAAACAATAAAGAAATAGGAAGACTGGTCGCTGAACAATTTTTACAAAGAGTGAACGAAAAAAAGGGAAAGCGAGAAGTCTCCAAGACGATTCTAAAACCTAAATTAATTATTAGAGATTCTTCAAAAAAGAAATAAAAAAAAGAGCTTGTTCAAAACAAGCTCTTTTTTTTATTTCTTTAATCTGATTACAAGTTTCTTAGTTTAATGTAAACTCAACAGTATAAGCATAATCACCTGGTTTATCTTTTGGTAAATTTACAACCAACCCTGTAGCAGCTTGTTTCCATTTTAAAACCTCTCCCGTTGCTAACATTTTAACAGATTCAACTGAAACGTCTTTTGAATACTCACTCTCTAACCCTAAAGAATGAATATCTACACTTCCGTTTTTAGGCCACTCCATTAAAATTGCATACAATTTATTACCTTTCTTTGTAAAACGGATATCTTGACCTGTGAATTCTTTATTCTTCCCTTCTGAATGGTGACCTTTCTTAACCTCTGTTGGCCCTTCACCAAAAGTTTTCCAGTATGTAGTGTCATAGATTGCATCTCCATTAGCATCTAACCAAGTTCCCATTTGTGTTAAAATTTTTGCTTGGTCATCAGGAATTGTTCCGTCTGCCTTAGGACCAACGTTTAATAATAAATTTCCGTTTTTAGAAACAATATCAATCAAGTTATCAATCAACTCGTTAGTTGTTTTAGACTTCCAATTTTCTACGTGACTCCAAGAATTTTTACCAATAGAAGTGTCTGTTTGCCAAGGTAATTTACGAATATCAGATAGTTTACCTCTTTCTAAATCATAAACAACTGTTCCTTTTGGAAATGCTTCTTCATAAAAATTTTTATCCTGTAAAACTACTTCTTTACCCCATTCAATTCCTTTATTGTAATAATATGCCGCCAATTTTGGTCTATACTCTCTAAAATCTGGAGTATCTAGCATAAAATCAAACCACAAGATATCTGGCTGATAATTATCAATCAAATCTACTGTTCTTTCCCACCAACGCTTTTTGAAAGCTTCTGAAACAGGCTCACGTAAATCCTTACCTTTTGATGAATATAAATCTGCGTACTGAGGATCTGTTGTATCAAAATGATCTTTTTTATTAAAAAACGACCAGTTAAATGCAAAGTGAGAAGACGCCCCCATAATTAAACCTTGCTTACGTCCCTCTTTCATTAACTCTCCTAAAACATCTCTTTTGGGTCCCATATCTACAGAATTCCAACGAGTTGTATTGGATTTATACATAGCAAAACCGTCATGATGATCTGCTACAGGCACAACATATCTTGCTCCTGCTTTTTTAAATAAAGAAATCCACTCCTGAGGATTAAACTTCTCAGCTTTAAACATAGGAATAAAATCTTTATAACCAAACTCTTTATGATTCCCGTATGTTTTCACATGATGAGTATAAGCACTGTGAGGACCATTTCTTTCATGTTTAAGTTGTGCAGAAAAAACTGCACTATCCATATACATATTTCTTGGATACCACTCAGATGCGTATGCTGGTACGGAATATGCTCCCCAATGAATAAAAATTCCGAATTTTTGTTTATTAAACCAGGCTGGATCTTTGTAATTCTTTTTTATCGACTCCCAATTTGGTTGAAAAACCTTTTTTTTACTACCACTATCAGCATCTAACTTATCGCCTATTTCTTTTTTCTGTACCGCTCCTTTACAAGCCACTAGTACAAATGACGCCATTACTAGCCCTAAAATTATTTTTTTAAACATTGTATTCATTTAAATTAAAATTGTTTTTTTTAACTACAAGTTGCACAAAAATAAACATTTATAAATTTTAAAAAAGTTTTTATTCAAGAAATATCTGTTTTATTTATCGTTATTAAATTTTATACCCAAAAAATTACGACATTAACAAACATCAATAAAATGCTTTGTTTTATTAACAAAAATGTTTTTTTTATTCGTCCATAAAACGGCTCTAAAACTGAACACTGTGAGAGTGGTACTAAAAAAAGCATTATTTTCGCTATTAAAATTTAAAAAAACTATTTAACATGAAAAAAAATTACATTTTAGTTCTTATTGCAATGATCAGTTTATCTGGCATGCAAGCACAAAAGACTATTGAACGCAATCGAGAGTTTAAAAAATCAAATATTACAAAAGAAGAATATTTAAAAAGTATTAACGCACTAAATCTTTATCCTGATGAAGAAACTAAATTTCTTCCTAAAGTTGCAAAAACAAGAGCTATAAAAGCTTTTCCTGATTTTGAATTTGCAAACGGGATTAATATCGCATGGTTTGAATTTGCTGCAGATCTAGGACTAAATAGATGGGCAAAAGGACCTACATGGGAAGCAGGAGAAGAACCTATAGCTGTTCAGTTTGATAAGTTCAGAGAAGTGTTCAAAAAAGTTGCTGGTGCAGGTGGTAAAGTAATTAGATGGTGGTTACATACCAATGGTACTGCTACACCTATTTACGGAACAGATAACAAAACGAAGCCCACTCCTGAATTTATTCATAATGACATTATAAAAATTTTAGACATAGCTAAAGAAGAAAAAGTAAAGGTACAAATATGTCTGTGGTCATTTGATATGGCTAAGAAAAGTGAAGCTGGAGAACAACTAGTGGGTAAAGATAAAACCAAGTTGGTAAACTTAGAGGCAAACGAAAAACTATTAAAAGAACCTGAATATATGAAAGCGTATTTTGACAATGCGCTAATTCCAATGGTAACAGCGGTAGGAAATCACGATGGATTGTATGCTTGGGAAATTTTTAATGAACCAGAAGGGATGGCAGATTTTACTGACTGGGGTCCTGATTTTGATTTTAAACTAACAATGTCAGAAATACAAAAATTTGTTAACAAGGCTGCAGCTGCTATTAGATCTGCCAACTCTGATGTAAAAATAACAAGTAGTGCATGGGCATTTAAAACTTCGGTAAACGATCGTCCAAAAGGATTTAAAAACATGTACACGGATGAAGAATTATTTAATGCAGGAGGAGAAACAACAGGAATTTTAGATTTTTATAACATTCATTACTATGCTTGGGCAGGAACTGATGGATCTCCATTTGTTAACAACTTTGATAAATACAGCTTAGACAAGCCTACAATTATTGCAGAATACTATCCAAACAATAACAACAACTCTATAGAAAGAACTTTACTAGCCAATACCTTGCGTGATAATGGATGGCATGGTTCTTTATCTTGGTCTCTTTCTGATGCCGAAGACGCTTCGAAACAAGATGGATTAGCGAAAAAAGCAGATACACCAGAAGCTAAGGCTAGTAAAAAAACTGAATCTGATTACACTTACACTTTTGAAGATATGCTACAAATTATTAAGGCATCTTCGGATGTTTTATCATCAAATAACTTTACAAAATTTGATAATAACTACAAATCCGAAATTGAGATTCGAAGAGTTGATAATACAATTACAATGAATTATATACCCAACACAGTTTCAGAAATAGTCATTTATTCTATTACTGGTGTCTTGCAGAAAACTTGCAAAATTAACAATGATCATCTTACGATTGATATCAGTAATTTTTCTTCTGGGATATATTTAATTTCCTACCTGGAGAATAATAAATTATTTGCAAGAAAAATAATAAAATAGATTTCACACATTTCTATTAAAAAAAACAAGGGTCAATTTTTAGTTAAAAATTGACCCTTGTTTTTTTAAACTCACTAAAAAGTGAATGTATAGTAATTTTTTAAAAATAATTAATGGAAGGAAATTATAGCCTACTCTCCTTATTGAGTTCCTATACCACGAATTCTATATTTACTAAGTAAAGCTCTTAATAATCTATTCTAGATACTCTTTTTTTGATTAGAGAAATGTAGACCTATGCATGATCAATCAACGTTTCATATATTTAAATCTAAACTTTAGCATATTTATATTCATAAAACTATAAATTTGCATTTTTAAATACTATGACAATTATGAAGTTTCTTAATTTATTTTTTATTGCACTAATTTTATCAAGCTTTTCAGTATCCTCACAAATGATCCTTTATAAACAAAAACATCTAGACGGAGAAACAAGAGTAAATGATTTGTTGCAAAGAATGACACTTGATGAAAAAATAGATTTAGTAAGTAGTCGTACCATTACAGGAAAAAACTCCAGTGCATTTTATGCTACAAAAAGTATAAAAAGATTAGATATTCCTTCTTTCAAAATTTGCCAAGGTCCTTATGGTGTTAATACAGAAAAATCTCTAAAAAATATTGGAACCTACTATCCTGTTCCTATCAATATGGCAAGTACCTGGAATCCTAAACTAATAGAAATAGCCACAAATTCTTTGAGTAAAGAACTGACTGCTTCTGGTGCTCAATCTAATGCGGGACCATCTGTGAATATCATTAGAGATTTGAGAGGAGGTAGAAGTTACGAATGTTTCACGGAAGACCCTTACTTAAATGGGAAAATAGCATCTTCTTATGTAAAAGGAATTCAGTCTCAAAGAAATATTGCTATTCTTAAAAACTTTGTATGCAACAACCAAGAACGAGAAAAAAACAACATGAACGTTGTGATTGATGAACGAGCATTGAGAGAAATTTATTTACCAGGGTTTAAAACAGCAATAATAAAAGGAGGAGCTCTAGGAGTAATGACTAGTTCCAATGCTATTAACGGTAAGAAATCTTCTGAAAACAAGCATTTAATTCAAGAAATTTTAAAAGATGAATGGGGATTTCGAGGGGTTGTTATGACCAATCCATCACAATCAGGAGTATCAACTTACTCTATGGTAGAGGCCGGTATAGATTTAGAAACTCCTGTACCTAATTATTTTTCTAAAAAAGCCTTAAAACGTGCTATTAGAAAGAATAATATTTCAGAGGCATCTCTAAATGAAATGGTTAGAAGGATACTAACAATTACTTTTGTTACTGGTCTATTTGATAATTATAGATTTGAAAACAGTAATATCTTATCAAACAAGAAAAGTATTAGCATTGCTAGGAAAGTTGCTGAAGAATCTTTTGTCTTACTACAAAACAAAGAAAAGTTATTACCTATAAATAAAGAAAAGGTAAAATCTATAGCCGTAATTGGGCCAAACGGTAATTATGGAAAACATTATAGAGAAGGTAGTAAAACACCTCAAATACTGCAAGGTGGAGGTAGTTCAAGTCTTACCCCAAAAGAAAACACATTAATCACTCCCTTGGTAGGTCTACAAAATCTAGGATCCAATACAAGCATTTTGTATGAGCCAGGTTGCTATGGAGATCATGGATGTACAGAAATTAAATCTGAATTCTTCAGGACAAAGGACAATCTATCAGGATTGGATGGTTTTTATTATAACAATGATGATTTAGAAGGAGAACCTATAAAAAAAATAGACAAGAACATTTCCTTTTCATGGGATGAAAAACCAAATTTTATTAAACCACAAAATAATGAAGATCTTTTTTCTGTAAAATGGACAGCAAAAATTAAAGTGCCTGTATCTAGAGAATATATTTTTGAAATTCAATCTCAGGGGACTGTAAAAGTATATATAAATAAAAAACTTGTTGTTTATAAAAGGAGGTCCGGTTTGAATTATGACAAATTTGCAATGGGTTCTATTTACTTGGACAAAGGGACTTATGATATTAGGGTAGATTTTAAAAAAACAAATCCGATAAGTGAGTGTAAATTACTATGGGATTATGGAAACGACGTATACTTGAAAAAGGCTATTGCATTGGCTGAAAAATCTGAGATAGTTATCATGCCTCTTGGAACTTCAGGATTGTTAGAGTCAGAATCTATTGATAGAGATCAAAAATTAAATAGAACCGAGAGTCTTTCTTTATCGTTAGCACAAGAAAGATTAATAGACGAAATTAACAAAGTAAATAAAAACATTATTGTTGTAACATACACTTCAGGGGTTGTTTGTGAAAAATGGAAAAACAAAGTGAAGTCTATTATATATGCTGGGTTTCCAGGTCAAGAAGGAGGAAATGCATTAGCTAAAATAATTTACGGAAACATAAACCCTTCAGGTAAACTTCCTATTTCTATCCCTAAATCAGTAAGTCAATACCCTAAAGACTTTTATTCTTATAATACTAAAATAGAATATAACGAGGGTATTTATGTAGGATATAGATTTTTTGAAAAAAACAACATAGAACCTTCTTTCCCATTTGGGCATGGACTTAGCTACACAGATTTTTCCTATAATTCACTTTCTGCTAATAGACCCGCAGCTGCTCTTAACAAAGTTATTGTTAAAGTAGAAGTAAAAAACACAGGGAGTAGAGAAGGTAAAGAGGTTATTCAACTTTACGTAAGTGATGTTTCTAGTACTATAGATAGGCCTAAAAAAGAGCTAAAAGCATTTAAAAAAATAAAATTAATGCCCGGAGAAAGTAAAACTGTTACATTTAAATTAGACGATTCTGCTTTTGCATATTTTAATGTTCAAAAAAACAGATGGGTTATAGAACCTGGAATGTTCCAAATATTAGCGGGTAGCAGCTCAAAGGATATTAGAAAAACAACAGAAATAAAATTATAGACTGGTTGAAAATACATGCCTAATCTTTTTTTAGACTGTGGAATTAACGTTACGATAAACTAATTATTTATTTTTGTTTTTAATTTGTATTCAGTAACTAAAATTGGAATTTATTTAAACTTACTTTTATTTACTCATTTTAATTAAGCACTGAAAATCAAAACTATGTATCAATCTAAGACTGCTTATTAATATATACACTAAGAGTAAAAACAATTTTAATTAACTACGTTTATCAAGAATCATAATATTTTAAATAAAATATTATGATTCTTTTTTGTAACAAAAAAAGCACTTCTCTCGTATAATTAAATAAAGAACAAAGTTTAACAAGACAAAGTAGATGAGACAACTCAAAATTACCAAGCAGGTTACCAATCGTGAAACTGCTTCTTTAGATAAATATTTACAAGAAATTGGAAAGGTAGATTTAATTACTGCCGATATGGAAGTAGAATTAGCACAACGTATAAAAGCTGGGGATCAAGCAGCTTTAGAGCGTTTAACAAAAGCTAACTTACGTTTTGTGGTATCTGTTGCTAAACAATATCAAAACCAAGGATTAACTTTACCCGATTTGATAAATGAAGGGAACTTAGGTTTAATTAAGGCTGCTAAACGTTTTGATGAAACTCGTGGTTTTAAGTTTATTTCTTATGCAGTTTGGTGGATTCGTCAATCTATCTTACAAGCTTTAGCAGAACAATCTCGTATTGTACGTTTACCTTTAAACAAAATTGGATCTATTAACAAAATCAATAAAATGTACGCTTTCTTAGAACAAGAAAACGAACGTCCACCGTCTGCAGAAGAAATTGCTAAGAAATTAGACATGACTGTGAATGATGTAAAAGAGTCTATGAAAAACTCTGGACGTCACGTCTCTATGGATGCTCCATTAATTGAAGGTGAAGATTCTAACTTATACGATGTTTTAAACTCTGGAGAATCTCCAAATCCCGATAGGACTTTATTACACGAATCTTTAAAAGTAGAAATAGAACGTGCTTTGGAAACCTTAACCCCCAGAGAGGCAGATGTAGTGCGTTTGTATTTTGGATTGGGAGAACATCAACCTATGACATTAGAAGAAATTGGAGAAACTTTTGATTTAACACGTGAACGTGTTCGTCAGATTAAAGAAAAAGCAATTCGTAGATTGAAGCATACTTCTAGAAGTAAAATCTTAATGACCTATTTAGGATAGTCTCAAACCCACTTATATAAATTAACATGAGTAAATTAGTAGCTCCATCGGTACTAGCAGCCGATTTTGCAAACATCCAACGTGATGTAGAAATGATTAATAATAGTGAGGCTGATTGGTTTCATATAGATATAATGGATGGAACATTTGTTCCAAATATTTCTTTTGGAATACCTGTGATGCAAGCTATTAAAAAATACGCAACCAAGCCTTTGGATGTACATTTAATGATTGTGAATCCAGACCAATACATTAAAATTTTTAAAGAAATTGGTGCAGATATATTAACAGTGCATTACGAAGCTTGTACACATTTACACCGTACCATTCAGGGTATTAAAGCTGAAGGTATGCAAGCGGGAGTGGCGTTAAATCCACATACACCTATTTCTGTTTTAGAGGATATTATCCAAGACTTAGATTTGGTGTGTATTATGAGTGTAAATCCTGGTTTTGGAGGACAATCTTTTATTGAGAACACTTATAGTAAAGTACAACAACTAAAAAATTTAATTACGTTTAAAGGTTGTGATACTAAAATTGAAATTGATGGAGGTGTTACTGATAAAAACGCAAATAATCTAGTTGAAGTTGGTGCAGATGTATTGGTTGCGGGTAGTTATGTATTTGGCTCTAAAGATCCTATTGAAACTGTTAAAGAATTAAAAGCAATGATTAACTAAACTATTACTTCTATTCATAATCCTAAAAAAGCGACTCTACAGAGTCGCTTTTTTAGGATTATGAAATATTTAAACTTATTTTATATCCTTCGTTACTTCTTATATTAAAAACCTTTCCATCTTCAAAAATAAGATACTGTCCTTTTATTCCTTTCAAAACACCTTCATACGAGTTTTCTTTTTCTAAATTTAAACTAGATACTTTTGTAGGATAGACATCTACGGGAAAGTTTAACTTTAAGACCGTGTTATCTTCAACATAATACTCCTTTGTTTCATTTGGTAAATACTGCTTTAGTGCTTCCTTTACTTTGATTAAATCCTCATCAACTACATCATTTTTTAGCATTTTTTGCCAACTTGTCTTATCACTAACATAATTTTTTAATATTACTTCTGTAACACCCGCTAAGTAACGATTTGGAACCTCTACAAACGGAATTGCCTTATTTGCTCCCTGATCTATCCAACGTGTAGGTACTTGTGTTTTTCTTGTTACCCCTACTTTTACATTACTTGATAAGGCCAAATATACAATGTGAGGCTGTAACTGTGCTTTTTGCTCATATTCTAGATCTCTGTCTTCAACACCTAAATGCGCTTTACTTAATTCTGGTTTCATTACCCAATCTCCCACAGAAGCTTGTTTGTAAAAACAGTCATAACAATATCCTTGCCTATGTATTTTTTTTTCTTTTCTACAACACAAACATTGATAACCTTCAAAGTTTATAGAAATCGTTCTGTTTAATAATTGATTGACATTTAACACATGTGATTCTGTATTTAAATAATACTGAACTTCATGAGTATTTTCGGTAACCATTTTTGTCAATACACCCTGATATTTCATAGAAAAAAACTAAATTAGATTTGCCAAAGATATTGATTTTAACCTGTAATAAGCACTTTAATTTATGACATTACCTATTGTAAATTCAATTATTTCTTGGTTTCTAAAAAAGAGAAAACATCAAATAGCTCTTTTTTTAAAATATCCCGTTGAAGTGCAGACTGAACAATTACTAAAACTTACCAAAACCGCCTCTAAAACCTCATATGGTAGGAAATACCAATTTCAGAAAATAAGCACGTATAAGGAATTTCAGTCAAGAGTGCCATTAATGAATTATGAAGAATTAAGTTCGTTTATAGAACAACAAAGAATTACAGGAGAACATGTGCTTTGGCACGAGAAAATTAAATGGTATGCTAAATCTAGCGGCACTACCAATGCTAAGAGCAAATATATACCTGTAAGTGAAGATACAATTAAACAATGTCATTTTAAGGGAGGTAAAGACATGCTTGCGCTGTTTTACAACAATAATGAGGATGCTAAATTATTTACAGGGAAAAATTTACGTTTGGGCGGTAGTAGCGCGGTTTACGAAGATAACGATGCTTATTTTGGTGATTTATCCGCCATTATTATAGAGAATATGCCTGTGTGGGCAGATATGAGTAGTGCTCCTAAACAAGAAGTTGCGCTAATGTCTGAATGGGAATCTAAAATGGATGCCATTATTAAAGAAACTGTTGATGAAAATATAACAAGTCTTGCAGGTGTTCCTTCTTGGATGTTAGTTTTATTGGAAAGAGTTTTAAAACAAACAGGAAAAAATAATATTTTAGAAGTATGGCCTAACTTAGAGGTCTATTTTCACGGAGGTGTTAACTTTAATCCGTATAAAGAACAGTATAAAAAAATAATTCCTTCAGCTACGTTTAAATATTATGAAATATACAACGCGTCAGAAGGTTTTTTTGCTATTCAGGATCAAAATAATAGTGATGAACTTTTGCTGATGTTAGATTATGGTATTTTCTACGAATTTATCCCTATGAGAGAATACAATAGTACGGCCTCTAATACGATCTCTTTATCCGACGTAGTATTAGATACTAATTACGCATTGGTAATTACCACAAATGGTGGTTTATGGAGATATATTATTGGAGATACTATAAAATTTACTTCATTACAGCCACATCGTATTAAAATTACTGGAAGAACCAAACATTTCATTAATGCCTTTGGTGAAGAATTAATTATAGAAAATGCAGAAGAAGCTTTAAAAAAAGCTTGCAAGATTTGTAATTCATCAGTAAAAGAATATACAGTTGCTCCAATTTTTATGGGAGAAAATAAAAAAGGAGGACATGAATGGCTTATTGAATTTGATCAAAAACCTAATGATATAATACAATTCACAAAACTTTTAGATAAGGAACTACAAAATATTAACTCTGATTATGAGGCAAAAAGATATAAAAATATCACTCTAATTGCCCCAACAATTAGTTTGGCTCAAAAAAATCAATTTCACGATTGGCTAAAAAGTAAAAACAAATTAGGAGGACAGCACAAGGTTCCAAGACTTTATAATGATAGAACCTTTTTAGACGAAATAAAAGTATTTAGAAACTTAGATTCAACTAATAAACGCAACAGTTTATAGGATTTAGTATAAAGCACAACGATCCTTTAAATTTTGGCTTACCAAAATTTAA
>Ga0209093_1000219_pt1 | contig 29204 bp, 37 predicted proteins | sample SidtaG_4_FD_187450 | JGI IMG/M metagenome (GOLD analysis project Ga0209093, IMG submission 187450) | Marine algal microbial communities from Sidmouth, United Kingdom - Sidmouth_Male1 metaG (SPAdes) (version 2) | ecosystem: Host-associated > Algae > Red algae > Unclassified | place: Sidmouth...
GGGGGGGGGGGGGGGGGGGGGGGGGGCGCCGACAGCCGCTCGCTGCTGACGCAGCCGTCGGCGAGCGACCTGCGATACCGCGGTAGCGACACCCTCCCCCCTCCGGACCTCCCTCTCTGCTGACACAGCAGTCGGTGTGCCTCCGTCTCGACTGGCGGCGGCGACACGCTCCCCCCACCGTACCTCTCTCGGTGTCGACGCGGCGGTCGGAGTGGCGCCGTCGTGGCCAGTGGCGGCGAGCCTCTCTCCCCGCCGGACCTCCCTCGCCGCCGACGCGGCCGCTGCCTTTCCACCGGCTCGGGCGGTGGCCACATGATGCCCCGCCCGCCCTACCTCCTTCGCTGCCGACGCGGCGGTCGGCGTGGCTCCGTCATGGCCTGTGGCTGCACCACCCACCACTTGTTGGAACTCCGTCGCTGCTGGCGCGGCAGGCGGTGTGCGTCAGTCGCGGCCGGAGGCGGCGACGTTGTCCCGCGCCGTACGTCCCTCGCTGCCGGCGCGGCAGTCGGCGTGGCTCCGCCACGGTCGGCGGCGGCCGCACCATCACCCCGCCGGAACCATCCTCATGACTGCGACTGCCACCTGGCGGCGACGGACGAAGATATTGTGGAGGTCTGATGTATGCCTGACGAGGGGGGAGACGAGGGGGGGGGCAGGTCGTGGAGACGAGGGGGGGGCAGGTCGTGGGGACGGCCACAGCGGGCCACCCGTGAGAGTTGGGGTGACAGACTGCATCTTCCTCAGCTGCGACACGGCGGCAGCGACGGTAGCATTGTGCTGCATGTGACGGCGCTTAGACAAAAAAGATCCACCGTTCATCACACATCCCACGGGAAAAAAACGTTAAGCAAGAACCGCATGTCGACGCGCTCCTGGAGCGAGCTGTCCATCGTGGGAGCGTCCGCATCTACGCCATGTCGAGCGGCAAGGCCCGCGAAATCTGGGACCACAAATGCCATCCGTCGCACTCTCCCGACGGGAACGAGGCGCAATGTCAAGTCTGTCACGTTCTCCGCGATGCGCCACTTAAGGCGGACGCACCCGCGCGCTACAAACGGACAGAGCGGCTGGGCTGGAACCGCGTCCATTGGTACAAGGATGACGGCGTCTCCCTTCGGCCCCCTCACGATCGCGCGGACCTCACCTACGCACAGCCTTGTGTCGTCACCGCTCGGGGTATACAAAACAGCATCAAACCAAGGCGCACCGAGGTAGTCCTCTGCCGCGCGCAAGTGCTGCACAACACGCGTGTCGCAGTCGAACCGGGCGTGCACCGGCGTGCGCGTCGCGACTCGCACTTGGCGGTGACCGGCCAAGCTGAGGAGCGCCCCGACATTGGCCAAGTCTGGGCGCGTCGCCAAATCCGCCACAGACACCTTGCCGACATTGCACATCCGACGCATCTGCTTCCGCGTGACCTGCGTCGCGGTCGGGGCTGCAGCGGCAGCCGCCGCGCCACCAGCCTGCAATTCCCGGCCGCCAGCACGCGCAGCAGCACTGGTGGCGCTCAGGGCGCCAACACCTTGTCCGCGTCTCTCACCACCCACCGCAGCCGCACGACGGGCCAGCTCGGCTTTCCAAGAGACGTTGGCAGCTTGGTCGGCCTCGGCGTGGCAAGCGAGGATGCGTCGCGCTCCGTGCGCGTGGCGCACCAGCTGGCGGGTGAAAATTCGCGCGTCCTTGGTCGTCCGGCCGTAGTGCGGCTTGTCGGCCTTGTGCTCGCTCTTGTTTGTCGCGGTGTTGCAGTTCTGGGCGTTGCCATGCCACTTGATGGCATCAGCGACGTGACACAGCAGCTTATGGATCTTGACGGACGCAATGTGGCCAAGGATAGGGGTCACAAATTTGTTGACAAACCGGGTGGCATGCTCGCCAATTGCCAGGCCCTCCGTCATCGTCATCGGAGGCGGCACGGCTGACGTCGTCCTCCCGGCGATGCGGGCGTAGAGCACAGCATATTCAGCAAACATCGACGTTACCGCAACGTGAACAGGTGTCTCTTCCCACTCGTCGTAGTAAGCCGTCCAGTCAAACACAAAGTTCTTTCCCACCTTGGCTGCATCATCGTCGCCGTCCGCTTCGTAGCCGGCGGCTTCCACTGCCTCTGCGGACGTCGCGCGCTCCTCGTCTTGCTCCGCTGCAAAGGCCCCATTGCCGCTCTCGTCGCCATGCGGGCCAGAGAGGCCAGCTACAAGGAATGCAAGAATTGCGACGCCGTCCCGCTGCTGCTTCCCAGTAAACACCGCCTGCTTCTCGTTGGCGCGTACAATGTAGCTGTAGCAACACAAGTAAAGACAGAGTCGAACGACATCCTGGATACGACGCCACGGGGGGTCAGACACGGTCCATGAGCAGATAGTAGACACCATGAGCCCCCATGAGCGAGCGTTTGGTCGCACACATGTACGAGAACACGGCAGGTGGAACACTCACGTTCCAAGCACATCAAAACAAACACAGTGACTTACCCGGGCGGTGTCCTCCACGCTTTGCTCCTTCTGCTGAGGCGGAGTAGATGCTTGAAAGCGATGCGTCGCGTGGCCGCTCCTGACCCCGCCGGCGGCTTCTTCCCGTTGCACAAGTAGGGAAAGATGCGCACGAGCCGGTGCACCAAAATACGCGTCACGCCCAAATCCAGGACCTGAGGCACAATGATCGAACAAAGGAGCACAAAACAACGGGACACATGAGCGATGCAGAGTTAGGAGCAGATAGCTGAGAATAAGGGGACGTAGCCGGTGGACACGAGAATCTACCATGTACAATGGGCCGAGCAGGAGAAAAAGAACGTACATGTAGCACATCGAAACCAATCATGTTGTATAGCAGCAGCGGCGCAGTACCCAGGCCGGCCATGCCTGCCAGCCCAGGCACGCCGCCGGACGCTGAGTCCAGTGCGCCCAGCGAAACCCGCCGCTGGCGCTCCCGCTGACGCCGCGTGTGCTCATAGGCCTCGAGCTGATTTGTGAGCGTGTTGATCACGTTCCGGTCGACGGCGTTGACCGCCTGCGGCGCGCCGATGACCGCAATCTTGGCCATACACAAAGAGCACGGGTGTGCACATTGGCCTCCCTTCAATCCGAGAAGTGCCCGCTCCTCTGGTTGATCGCAGATGTAGAGCAAGACTCTAGGGAAGGCGAGAGCCTGCTGGCCTTTGACCTTCACTCGAAAGCCAATGTGGCTCCGTCCAATGACGTGTGTGAAGGCCGTATAGATGACCGGCTGCAAGACCCCACATCGCCGAATGCGGGCCCTCTCCTCTGCTCCCGGCTCCTGCAGCTTTCGCACGATGGGGACATAGGCCACAGTCACCCAATCAATAGTGCCCGACACTTCATTCACCAAACGAACACGAACAGGGTACAGCTTATGTGCTGAGAAAAGATGTCCAAACAGCAAAGAAGGGAGCAAATAGAACACAGGGGTAGAGTCAGTGACCATTGCAGTTAGACCAGACCGCGATTGGCACGTGGAGCATTGCGTGGCGAATGTCATGTGTCAATAGAGTGAAGGACACGTACCTCCCGACCAAGACAGTTGGCTGCTGTCCGAAAACACGTGCAGGCCCAGCACGCAGGCGAGCTCCTTCTGGCTATTCATGACGAGGTCCTCGCGCAACTTGAACGCATCGCCGTCCATGGGGGTCTCACGCTTGTCGCTAGGCGGCGCGGGGCCCGCCACACCGCTCCACAGCTGGATGTGGTCTCCCTTTTTCTTGATGAGCCCGCGGATGACCCTCAACACGTCACGAAAGTACGCCGCATAGGCGACTCCACCCTCGACGAGGCGGACCTTTTTCCATCCCGCGTCAAGCGCGGCATTGTCCAGGTCATCCCGAAGGGCATTCTTAAACGCCTTGACGGACGGGAATTGGTAGCGCAGCGTCTTGTGGTGCCCGGTGTCCTCAGCCATACCGGCCTTGGTGCCGTCCCATACGTCCAGAAGGTCGTAGAGGAACTCCTGGTCCGCCTCGGAGAGACCCGCCGCCCCTACTTGAAGAACAAAGCGCTGCAGCGCTCGCAGCCGCACGGTGTTAAAAAGACCTGTCTTGACGCGCTTTCTACGGCTCACAAGCGGCTCGGCGCGGCGCGCGTCCCCGAGAGCCTCGTACAATGCCCTCACGTGCACCCCTACCGACGAGTAGAGGTACTCGGGTACGGCATTGGCGGCGGCGGCACCTCCGTCAGCTGGGGGCGCCAACACGCGCGTCAGCTCCAGCAACGTGCGCAGCTGCGACTCCACAACGCTCTGCGCGGTCGAGCACGAATCCGTCGACGATGGATGGCTCGGCGGCGGCGGCGGTGGGGGCGCCGCGTCCGACTCTTGATCCGCCGCGTTGCCGTCCGTCTCGCCGGCCACAAGCCTGTGCGCGCCCCCGCATGCACAGCGCCGCACGAACGCACCAGCGCAACAGGGAGCACCTCTTCCATTTCCGTCGTCAGGTTCCTGGTCCGTCGCTGCCTCGCGGGGCCGGCGCCGAGATAGTTGGGTGTGATGCCCGATCAAGCCGTCGTGGATGGCATATTGGTGGCGCCTGATGCCCGCCAGTAATTCCGCCTCAAAGCCGCTGGCACGCACGAGAAAAGGCCGCGACAGGGGAACGTCCCACATGACGCTCGCCTGGAGACCTGGAGGTGGTTTCGAAAATTCATAAAGGGACAACACAACGAGACGCGCATAGAACTGTCACGCGAGCGACAATGGACGGCGGGTGTCAGATAATCTGCAGAACGATAAATGACGTAGCAGCCACTGCACACAGGCGACAATTCACACAACCCGACCCAGCACAAAGTCTTTCGCACGTACAGCGAGGGGGTGTGTTGCTACGGTACACGGTCGGTGCTCACACGGTCTCCGAGCGGCAGCGCAGCGGCCGTCAGAGCTCGGAGGGGGTTGGTTTGTACGGCATACCGCCAAGAACGCTGGCTGTACCGGGTGACCTGTGTCATTATATGCAAGCCAGAGTCAACCCGTAACCGGCACGAGCAATGGGAGGAGAATAGTGGAAAACCGGTCGGAAGCCAGAGCACCAGAGAGCACAAACACCACACCCCACACACGACGTAGCCGCGTCGGACGGCTTTCGGAAACCGGGCGCCTCGTCCCGAAGTGAAAGCCGGATACACACCAGTCCCTCAAGAGGCAATGTCACGCAAGAACTCAGTGACCACTGTCATCCATCATGGAAAGATGCTGACGTACCTGGACAAGCCAGCGCGACTGCCTAGACGAGCTCGACCGTTCAGACGAGCGCGACAGCCAAGACGATTGCGAACGCCCACACGAGCGCGACCGCCCACGAAAGAGCCGCCCAGACGACCTCTACGTCCCAGACGAGCGCTGGCAGACAGACGAGCGCTGGCACACAAATGAGCGCTGGCACACAGACGAGCGCGTCCGCACGAAGTTGTGTGCACCGTATCCACATTCAGGCAAGCAGGCCACGCCGCTCGGTGAGGCGCCATCATCCTGATGGCGCGTCCCCGCAGCCATGAGCGTTGCGTGCGAGTCCCGGCCCGAATAGACCCAGTTGGGCCGCGGCTCGCAGCCAGCCGCCGGGTCGACAGATGCCCTGTCGAGCAAACATTGCTCGCATGATGTGGGGCGCAGGGGCGCGCGTGGGGCGGAGGGGGGGCCAGGAGTGGCCGGACGACGCGACCGACCGCCGTGACGCGACAAGTCAGGGCACCGCGCGACCAGAGGAGGCCAACGACGGCCGGCCCCATCCACAAAAAAGCGGATGGGAACGACCGGCGTCTAGCAAGTCGGATCCGGCTCTTGCAGACACAGCACTGAGAACTGGAGCGGGGCGTCACACAAAAATATAATCTCCCAGCCGTGACATTTGGAGTCCATAAACTGGAGTTTCAGATGCTGTTCGTGTGTGAATGCATACACTCGTTGCACGACGGAGAGAAACAGTGTTTTCTGGACATCTTGCTAAATATGTCTACCCATTTTCTGAGCGAGTATGCTGGGCAGTTTGCCAACTGGAGGGGCCTTTCCAAAGACGTCGGCATTGCTTCGACCGGAAGACGTCCGGCAGCGACGTTGCTGTAGGAGCTGTAGCGGCCTTTTTGGCACGTATGCTCGGAGCAAGACTCGTCATTTCTTCAGGCTATGCTGAGCAGTTCGCCTGTAGCATATCTCCTTAATACTCGGATATTGGGCCCGGTAGCCCCCCTGACTGGTCAGTATTCACGTGGAGGATTGAACTGACTTGTTGCTCGCCCTTTGGGAGGTTACTTCCGTCTTGTATATCTGTCCTTTCTTTTATCGTCGCTATTTTGGTGGTTATTCGATCTTTTTGATCGCTCGGTCGATCGACTTCGCCCCTTTACCGTCTGATAATAAAAGCACCATGGGACCGCGGTTCGCCGTCGTCGGCACCCCCGGCTCCCCATCGGATGTTGCTCGAACGAAGGTTCTTCTTCCTCGCCTCTAAGGCGATAGCGTTCGCTTTATCGCGCGTCTACGGTCGGTCGCCATTTACTGGTTATTTAACCAACGTCATTAATCCCACATCGCCAACTGGAGGGGCCTTTCGAAAAACGTCGGCATCGCATCGACCGGAAGACATCCTGCAGGGACGTTGCTGTAGGTGGCGTAATGGCCTTTTTGGCACGTATGCACGGAACATGAGTCGCCATTTCGTCAAGCCCTGTTCTATGTCTGCACCACCGTGAGCCCCCCTGCTCTCGATACCTACCGCATTACGACGTGCCTCGTCCCTCCCCCCGGAATCTTGGCAGTTGGCGGCGACGGCACAGCAAGTCACACAGCGGCGTTGTAGCCCCGCTGGATCACACCACTGGCGACGCCGCCGCCCGCCACCACCGCCCTCCACCACCGCCCGCCACCGTTGTCAAAACCACCAGTCACAAGTGACCGCGCGTCCACCCCCCTCGCTTCGCCCCCGCTGCAAAAACAACCGCCGCCGTTCACACAGCCTCGGCCGTCACCGCCCAGCATCCTTGTCTCCGACGCACGCGTTCCCCCCCAAAATCCCGTCCCAATTCGTGTGTCGCCGCCGGCTATGGTGGCGAAGCGGCCAAGAGGGAGGGTGGGGTGGGTCAGGAAGAAGCTGTCGGCGCCGTCCATTCCCACACTTGGCACGAGGAGGCGGCCAATCACACCGATGCGTAGCACGTCACTCGATCGTCACCGGTCAGCAGGCAATCGCCATCACCGACCCACACATCACTCCCATTCCGAGCACCCCACCAACGCATCAACGTACGAACGCCCCCCGCCACCACCTACCCACACATCACCTCCATTCCGAGCACCCCACCAGCGCACCAACGTACCAATGCCCCCCGCCACCACCCACCCACACATCACCTGCATTCCGAGCACCCCACCAACGCACCAACGCACCAATGCCCCCCGCCACCACCCACCCACACATCACCTCCATTCCGAGCACCCCACCAACGCACCAACGCACGAACGCCCCCCGCCACCACCAACCCACACATCACCTCCATTCCGAGCACCTCACCAATACACGAGCCCCCCCCTCCTCCCCTGCCATCCCTCAGCAATAGCAGCTCCACCCCAGACAGCACTTCATCTAGGCCTTTCTGTCACCCCTCGTCCCACGGCTCGCACCCTATCACGCACCGCCCTTGCCGGTCGCGTCCAACGTACATAGCAAAGTATGCATTGTAGTTGACATGCACAACACCCCTCGACATGGGCATGAAGCTCGTGGCTCCAACCAGGTCCTGGTCCTCCGTGGGTGCACGAGCAGGCGAGCCAATCTCCATCTTTCGGAAAGCGCGGCGGGGGATGCGGGGGGGGCGGTGTGGGCATGAGCCCGCCGACGGGTGACACAGGACGGGGGGGTGACGGCGTCGAGGGATGTCGTCACACGGAGGAAGAAGAGTGGGGACAGGGGCGAGTACGGCGAGTTGGAGCCCGAAGAAGAGGAGCCGCCCGTTCACGCAACGCGCCCCGAGCGGTGTTGTGCTGCGCCCACGCCGCAATGTCTGACTGATAGACCTCTTTCTCGTCGTGCATTTGATTCGGACAGGATCAGCCGTTTGAATGATTGAAAACGCTTGGAATCCGCCACACCTGATTCTGCTGGTCGAGTGATGATGCCGGCCTCGACTTCACACAATATTTCCATGGACGCATGCAAAACGCTGTTCGTCACCGGCATGGACCCGTTGGCTACGACGCCTTGGTGCCGCTCGGCGACAGCCCGGCCATGGCGACGCGCACGTGCCCGGTCGTCGTGTCCTACGTACTCGCCGCCCGCCTGGGCGTCGACGACCTCCCCCGTCGACACGGACGAGGCCGCGCTCGATGGCAGTGCCCCCCCCCTCCCTCCTCTCCCCCTACCGATGGGGTGTCTCTCCCCGCCCGCCGCGTCACGGTCGTCCTCAAACGCACCTGCTGGGGTCTTTCCCCGCCCCCCTCGGCGGCCGCCGCGTTGGTCCGCACCGCTCCCCGCCACCGGCGGGTGTTGTCGGCCAAGCGGCAGGCGGCGCCGCTTCCCACCGCTGCGTCGTCCTCAATCCCCTGAGAATCATGCGAGAGTAAAAAAATGCTGCAAAAAGATCTTGACTTCACACGCTCACGTCAGTATTGACATAAGAGGTCCCACTCTTGTCACTGCGCGCCGCCCCGTCGGCATACCAGTGAACTCAGTGGTTCACTCCGATTGAGGAGGCGCCGTGATGCACCAGATTTTGACGGAAAATGAGGACATCGCCACAATTGAGGACGACCGTATGCGGCTCGATACGCTAGCCGAGAGTTCCCCCATTCTCGGCTGGTAGATAGCGATGGGAGTAGGGGAAGACGACCACCTGGGTGCCATCCTGAAGTGCAACAAGGTACGACAGGTTGGGTTTGAGCTCGTTAAAGTGCCTCGGTTGGCACATATCCACATGTGGTCGCTGGGCAGGGCATTCTCCAAAGCTGCGGAGCAGAGTTGGCCCGACCAATGCGTTGTAGCCCCCGCGCTGGTACGTCATGCCAGCTACCATTGACAGCGCCGTCGCCAAGGAGCATAGCTCCACCCATTTCTGCATGGAAGATCCGGAAAAGTGAAGTGGCCACTGAGGCGCGCGTCAACCCAGCTTGGCCATGACGCGCCCGCCGGGTTGTGCACTCAGAGACGTAGCGTCTCCCAGTCCCAGCGCCTCAAACTTTTCCACCGTGCGGTCGTTGAACATTACACGCCAATGCCCCAACGAAATGTTTTCCGCAGAAATCGCAACGGCGTTGGCGAGAGGGGGAGCCACCACACCACGTTCGACGAAAAAGCCCGCGCCGTCTCGGCATAAGTTCTAGACCATGCGCCTGGACATGGGCTGGAAGTCCACTGTCCAAGGTCTGTAGACTGGTGGAGAGTCACGCGGCGCCGTCTCTGGTAGGACGTGTTCAGGCGAGAGGGGAGGTGCTCCAGCAATCGATCCATCCGAGGAGCGGGAGCCGTTCCCCTTACTGCCGCGCCGGCGCCAAGGGCGCGGGGCCCGCAGGCTCGCAGGGCGAAGCAGTGAAGAGTGAGGCGGAAGCGGGGGGCCAGGTGCAGAGGGAGACGGGGCAGACGTTTCGTTGGCAGGTGCGTGAGCAGCACCCGTCGAAGGCGCAGCTGTGCGAGACAGCGAGCGCGTTGTGGGGGGCGCCATCACGTGGCCGTGACGCCGATGGGCGTGTGCACCACGCTTTGGATGTCATCCTCTGCATCACTGCGAACTATAGAGCTAGAGATCGCTCGTGGGTTTTACGCTACCGGCAGCAAGTGTGATACAAGGTATCGAGGACTCCCGTGTGGAGAGTACGCATCGGGTGTGTTGGTCGTCTGGCGCGACACATGAGCGCACAAGGCTTCTCCAACAACAAGATTAGCACGTGCCGAGCGTGCCGCCAAATGGCCTGTGGGAGCGCCCTCCCAGTGGCCTCACTGTTCCGGTGACCACGCCCTCCCGGTGTTCACGCCCTGTTGGTGGCGCCACCCTCCAGGTGGCCACGCCCTCCCAGTTATCGCCCCCTGTTGGTGGCCACGAAATCTCCGTGTCACGCCCTCCCGGTGAGCACACCCTTCCGGTGGGCGCGCCCTTCCGGTGGGCGCGCCCTTCCGGAGGGCGCGCCCTTCCGTTTTGCACGCCCTCCCCGTGGGCTCGCCCGCTCCGGTGGGACTGTGTACTCGCCTTCTATTGATTTCATTTGTCGAGTATGCCCTGTTCTGAGCGGTCCCTGGATGATCAGAAGCAGTGTCGGGGGTCGTGCGAGGCCATGTCTGCGACCCAATTCAGTACTGAGTCCCGTCAACAATTGAACTATCTGATATGTGTCTCCTCAAGCCTCTGTCTATGGTCCACGCTGACGTTGCGCCCGCGCCACCACCTGCAGCTCTTTCCTTGACCCGTCGCTCGTCGAAGATACCCCGCACACCCAGGCCGCTCCACTCGTCCACGTCTCCATCAGCACGACCTCGTCGTGCCGCAACGCGCTCCGCGCCTGGGCCGGCCCCGTCGCCTGGCCCGGTTCCTCAGTTGCCAGGAGGCTGGCGCCGCGCGCGGCACGCGGCGTATTGCAAGCGCCTGGCGTGCCCGCGTTTTGCGCGACCGTCGGCCCCGTCGTTGTGACCATCATGCCTGTCGCTATGCGCGGGCGTCCGGCGCAGTGGGCGCCGCTCTGTGTGGGGCTGGCGTGCCTGTCGCTTCGCGCGGGTGCCCTCCAGCGCACTGCGCAGGCGCCGTCCCTGACGCTGTGCTCGGCCCGCCTGTCGCTTTGTGCTTGCGACCGGCGCGGCGGGCGGTGTGCTGTGGTGGAACGGCGTGCCCACGCTCTGCGCGGGCGCTCGACCTTCTGCTATCTCTCTGTGGACTGCCTGCCTGTCGCTTTTCTTGGGCGCCGGGCGCATCGGGTGGCGCGCTGTGTGGGGCTGGCATGCCCGCGCATTGCGCGGGCGCCGGCTCCGTCGCTGTGCTCGGCCTGCCTGTCGCTTCGCGCGGGCGCCGGGCGCGGCGGGCGGTGCGCTGTGGGGAAACGGCGTGCCCACGATCTGCGCGGGCGCCGGACCCCCTGCTGTGTCGATGTGTCTGGCCTGCCTGTCGATTTTCGCGGGCGCCGGGCGCGTCGGGTGGCGCGCTGTGTGGGGCTTGCATGCCCGCGCATTACGCGGGCGCCGGCCCCGTCGCTGTGCTCGGCCTGCCTGTCGCTTCGCGCGGGCGCCAGGCGCGGCGAGCTGCGCACTGTGGTCGGGGGGAGCGCCCGCGTTTTGGCGCTTTGCGTGGCCGCCCGCCTTGTCGTTGTGGTTGGCCGTCCTTTCGCGGTCGCCGCAACATGGGCCATCAGCCGTTGGATAGAAAAAACGCACAGGGCATGGTCGCTTCTGGCTGTGCGTCGATCAGCCTGATGAGGACGTGAATGTGAATTCTGGCCACTGTTGGTGCGGATGCCACGGAATTTACGACGCGCGCACGTCGTTGTCACAGTTGACCGGCACATACTGTCATCCACTGAGGCGCTCTCTTTAAGCTCGTACGATGAACTTAATGTGCAACGTGCTATTCCCACCAAGTACGCTGCATGCTCAAAGCAAAGGCAGAGAAAAGCCGAGAACCCCACTATGCACAATGGACCAATACAAGAAGCCGCTCCCCCCGAGCTATCTTCCTCAGTCGTCCAGCTCCAGGTCCTCGTCACCCCCCTCTCCCACGTCATCGTCCACGTGTTCCTCGTCCCCACCATCAAGCTCCAAGTCGAGAAGACCAGCAGGCGCGCCGTTGATGCCAACACCCATGTGTAGTGCATGCTGCTCCTCCCTGGTGAGGGCTTGTATCTTTCGGGTCACGGTGTTGCGGGCTGTCGGCTTGGGGACGAGTAGCCACCAATTCCCAGGGCCAGTGGCATCGGTAGACTTCCAGTCGCTCCCATCAGGTGCCGTCCAAGAAATGCGCCGACCAGAGAGTATGGACCGCACGCACATGGCTATGGCAAAGACCACCTTGGGCTCCACCGTCACCTTGCCCTTGATGATCTGCTTGGCCAGCCGGCGGCTGAAGCGGTAGATGCACGTCCTCTACTTGACGAGCTTCTCGCCGTCCACGTGCGGGTAGTGGCCGCCGTCTCCTGTCGTGAAGGACGAGTCGGTCCCAGTATCCCGCATGATCGTCTCTGAAAGGGGCTTAAGAATCAGGCTTTTTTTGTTGCATTAGGATATATTCCACATGCCCTTTCATGCACTCTGAATTGAGTATTTCACAAAGTCATCTATCCGAACTCGGATTTGGCTGGGCCGGACAGAGTAAGGATCAATATTATAATCGGATACTCATTTAGTGCGATTTCGGATATAGTTCGGATAGACAGATTGAATATATATTCTCTTGGATGATGGATCTGGACGCATGGTAAAATTATGGAAAGGAGACATCTCACCAGGTACAGTCTAACGAGTTCTGGAAATAGACTCTTCTATTCATAAGCATTGTTTGCGATGAACCGCCGTCAAGTACCATCTGGTTGTTGAAATTGATTTCGATGATGCAGCCGGCCTCGTCAGTAGGGGAAGTTGGAACTCTCGTGTGCTCACGAGGGGGCGCCCGTTCGGGTTCGGGCGCGGGCCGTTGACAACAAGGCAAACCGGGTCCGACGCGGGACAGAACCGTTCGGACATTTTCCGGCAAGATCGCCGCTTGGCACTGCCAGATGTTGGCAGCTCAACCAGGTGGGGAGGCATCCCCACGCGCCAGCAATGCGGCGCAAAATCTGTGAGTCGGATCAAGCAAGGTCGTAAATCGATACAGAATATATTATATCCTGCCTTTGGAGAGTCATTAGGGCTCAGTATATCCGGCGGTAGATGAACAGAGTACGATATGGATACGCGGCTGCAGCATCGATTATGGATTACTACGAGTATAGTATGCGGATATGAATGGCTCTACTTTATCCACCTCAGGCCCTGGTCTCTGCGCCACCGAGAGCGCCAGTGTAGTTCACCAGGCTGGACACGGCGGTAAAAGAGCCGCCGGAAGGCCCATGTGCGGCGGATGGCGGGAGGGGGGGGGTGACGATGGCGTCGACAACCCCGTCGACGGTGGCGACTAGGGTCGTCTCAACCTCAATGAAAGGAGAACCCTCCGCGCCTTCCACGTCGAGCACGGGCTCCGCGGGGTGGACCAGGCGGATCGTAACCTTGGGGCTCTCATGCATAAAGAAGAAGCCGATGAAGCGGTAGAAGAGCGGTGGGGCGGCGGAGCGACCGTCGTTGAAGAGGGTGCGCAGTTGAATGAGGAAAGCGTCGTCGACAGCGTCCATTCGGGAGCTGAGCACCCGGCCTTTGCCACGCAAGATGTCCGGTACATTGCCCCGTGCGTGCATCGCCAGGTACAAGCCTTGAAGGACACTCAAGCACATGCCCTCAAAGTGCTTGAGTGCAAAGGGATCCGACGACTCGAGCTTGGCCTGAGGCGGGAAGAACGGCGTCAGCACGTCCCCGGACGCATCGAGGAGGTTGAAGAGCACCAGCATACGAATGCACATCTTCTCCGCGTAGACTTTGCGGATTAGCTTGTTTGGGAGCACCTTGGTCGTGGCCAGCTTCACCTCTTCGTCACTTCGCGGCGACCGCGCGACGGCCGGGACGCCGACCGCAGGGACGGCTGCGGCAAAGGCGGGCACAGCCGAATTGACCACCTCGGTCGCCACCGCACCGATATTGGCGGCCGCGGCCGCTGCCGACTCCTGCCGCACAATCGCCCGCAAGGGATCCATGAAGAAGTTGATGCAGTAGCGCATGACGGCCACAGACGGCGCGGCCGGGGGGGGCACCGCGGCATCGGCGGTGTGAGGCCCTCGGCCGGGCGACCCGCCGGCACTCACAGGCGATCCCTGAAGAGGACCGGGAGCAATGGATGCCTCCTCCTCGTCGAACCGTGGGAGACTAACACCAGCTCCCGCCACGACGTCAGCCGAGCCAAGGGCGTGAGCCGCAACAGCCCCACCAGCCGCACGAGCCGCAGCACAATCCCGTCCCACGTCGTTGCTAGCCGCACTCGAAGCGGCGGCTACCCGACGCGCCTCCTGCTCAGCGGCGCGACGTGCATCTCGTCCGCGTGACGCCGCAGCACCGCTGGTGGCCGCCCGAGGGCCACGGGGGCGCGGGGCGGACGGGCCGCCATTCCTGGCAGCGCGGTCGGCCTCGGCCTCGGCGCGGCGCTTGCGCACAGATGGCATTGTGTACGCGGAGAGGTTACAAAAAGAGGGGGGAAAAATACGGGGACAGAGACAGAGGAGTGGGAAATGGGAAGAGAGAAAGGGACAACGTGACCACGCGAAACCGGAATAGTGGCACCGTCGGTCACGTCGTCGTGGCCGGGGCGGATGGAGTGCGCGGACACCTCGGAGCAACAGGACACATCGAGTTGCCATATGTGCGCAGGCTTGCCCTGGTCGACAGCATCGTCTGTACATCACCCACCGCGCAGCATCCCCTATCTCCGTTCCAAACGGCACTCCCACAGCACCCCGTAACCGCACTGAGACTGACAGCCCCTAGCCCCGTCCCAAATGACACACCCACAGCACCCCGTAACTGCACTGAGACGAGTGCACCGCACCCCCCAACCCTCGGCGTCTCAGCAGGGTATCGCCCAACAACTCCACCCCCTGCGACCGTGCCAACCGCACCGGCCCGCCTCACCGACCCTGGTGTCCGAGCGCCTCCCAGATAGCACTTCCTAGCCTCTTCATCCAGGGCATCGGCGCAGAGCGCGCCTCCCCGGCCCCCAATCCCCATCGTCTGCGCCAAACACACGCGCACACGATACAACGCAGCCAAACGGCGCCAACTGCTCCTCTGCCCGCCCCGCGCCCCTGGCGCCAGAGCACCGCGCTGAGGGCACCGCCCCACCTCCCCACTCTCGGCGTACGTGCCGAATGCACCTCCTCACCCCCCAACCCCCGGGGTACGCACAGAGTTCATCCCCCCCACCTCCCCATCACTGGCGTCCGAGCGCCACGCCGAGTGTAGCTCCCCACTATCCCGTCCCGGGGTCCCGCGTCGATTACACCGCCTCACCGTCGTCACCCCATGGCGTCCCCGTCTTCCGCCTTGAACGAACCAATGCGTCGGGCGCATTCCCCCTCTCCCAGGGGAAGGCCCAACAACCGATTGATTCCGGACGGTAACAAGCGGAAGGGGTCTGTAGATCGGGATGGAGTGGGGGCGCATGAGCGGCAACCAGGGCTGAATGGGACGTACCATCCCTGGAGGCCATAAGCACTCACCTTCGGTACCAGAGCGCGCGCGTGCCAGACTTATCGGAACTCGATTCTGCACAATTGCTCATCAATTCGTGTCACCGCCCTTCCCATCCCAACGTGACCCACAGTGGCGCACCTGCCGACACGTGCATGACATAGCTCCAACGAGTCCCTGCTCCTGTCGCAGTGCCAGGCTGCCCCCGTGGCCACGGACTCGCTCCCCGACCACCCCCATCCGGAGGCCCCTTCCTGTGGTATCCATGTGGACGCAATCGGTTGTTGGGCCCTCGGTTGGGAGCGGAGGCATGGGCCCCGACGCAGTGGTGAGTTCGATGCGGCGGGGGGAATTCATAGAGAGGGGCCTATGAGGTGGTGCACCCAACACAGACGATGGGTAGGCGGGGGTGGGGATGTACCCTCCGTGGGGCGCTCGGACACCGAGGGGGTGGAAGTGAATCGGTGCGCCCGGCGTGTCCGCTGGGGGCTGCGGCGTGGCGCGGTGCACTTGGCGCGTACGCTGGTGATTGGGAGATGGGGCGGAGCCCTCGGCGCGGTTCTTGGATGTCGGTTGTGGGGCGGCGGGACGGTGCGTTCGGCGAGGTTGTCGGACGCGTGGGGCGGTGTACCCGGCCCAGATGGACTGTGCGGCGACATGGGTGTGCGGACGGCATGGGGATGCGCTTCCTAGCACCTGGTTCTGAGTTGTGCACGCGTGCACGGCGTCGTCAGGCTTGCTTAGGAGTCTCGTGCGGCACCGAATTGAGGTGGTGTCACAGGGGCGGCGGGGAGCTGAGCGCGTGCTGCAGGGACGGGAGTGAAGGAGTCGGCTGTCCGCGGTGCGCGCGAGTGAGTGATCGGTCGGAAGCTCATTATCACGTGCCGTTTCTCCAACGTTGTGTGTCGGTCGGACACCATCGCCACCATCGTCTTCTCGGCGCCTCCCCCAACGCCGCCACTCCCCAACCCGACCACAGCTCCATGGTTCGCATGCCGACTCTTGTGGGTTTCGGCCAGCCGTGGGTCGAGCCCAGTGCCGGCTACATCATCGACGATTCCACGGAGCTGCACACGCACGCACCTTCCTCCGTCGCCCGCCCTGCGTGCGTCGACACGGTCCTCATGAAGCGATACCGGTCCATCCTCATCGTCATGGCGCCGGGCAAGTACCTGCTTCACGTCGTCGCTGTGCACAAGGCCGTGGGATCGGCTGTGCGTGTCGATGTGGCGGTCACCCCCAATGTGGATGCGCAGCAGAGCAGCTTCCTGGTCTTCTCGTCATTGAACCCGGTGTGGCGCGGTCGGAGGACTTCATGCATTCTGAAGCCGACGTGGTCGTGCGACATCCCGGGGGGCTTGTCGTGTACAACATGCTCACCGCGTACAACCAGCCACCCCCGGTCGGGCTGTTCAACCGCCTCAGCCGGGGCGCCCGTCGAATGGTGGCGGGCCCGGCCAACGGTCCAACCGGTTCCCGGGCCTCGGACCTCAACGAGGCCATGAGCTTCGGTGAAGGGTACAGCTTGGTTACTGGGTCGTCCGTTCCCTTCATCTGCGACGGGAGCTTGGTGTTTTGGCCGCGGGGGGACTGGGATGAACCCTTCCGCCAGCTTGTGGCGTCTGTGTGCTCGTCGGCGGCTTCTATTGGCGAGCCGCCCATTGACACGGCGTGGCGAGCGTGGGTGTGGGGGCGGGCGCGAGCGCTGGGCAGGACCAGTAGGTCGCCGTGCCTATGGATGACGGCTTCGGGCTCGGGCGTGGGCGTGGACACATTTTCGGGGCGCTGGCCAGGGGAGGCAGAGTGGATTGATCGCGGGCGGGGTTGCATGTGCGGGCATGTCGCGCAATAGGGATACTGTGTACATAAGAGTGGCAACCCGCGTGGACCACATGGAAATACGTGTGACTCGGAAGGCGACGTCGCTGTCTGGGTCACCTTTTTGCCTAAAGTGTGTACAAATTGTACTGGGCACTTTTACACATAGCGCGCTGACAGAGCGAACTGGTGATGCAGCCACTTCCGCGGGCAAACTCGTACCGTCACCGCGGGTTTTTTTCCCTCTGACTCTGTGCTCGCCGCTCACGAGCACCGAGCTCGGTCTGCAGCGTCGTATTCCTCTGCTGTGGCCCGCCCGCCCCCCGGTATTATCCTTCTGCGGCGTCACTTCTTCACCCCACCCCCTCCTCCTCGGCCGCTCCTTCTGGTCTGTTGGGCTTCCCTTCCCACTGGAGCCAAGCCCCAACGCTTGCTGCACCGCCCCCTCCTCTTAGGCCCGTATTTTGCGGCCCCGGCCTCACGCCCCACGCTGTGGCGCCCCCTCCTCCGCCGAATCCCCGCTCCTTCCTCCGCAATGTTCCGCCGCCCTTCTCGGGCGACGGCTACGGAAGAGGAAGAGTGTGAGGAGGTCGAGTGGCCCGTTTTCGATGAGCACAGGAATGATAGTACCAGGCGCGCAATTGGTACGTCGTTAAAAGGCGTCGGCCTACACTATCCTGGAGGTGACGAAGCTGATGCGGACGATCTACAACGAGCAGCGGACGGCTCGCAATGTGGCCGAGGTGGTGCCAAGGAAGATGGAGTTGACGGTTCTCGTGAAGATGCAGCTCGTGGAGACGCCGCGGCAGCAGACGAGTCGTCCTATCTTCAAGACGTAGCCGATGCTGTTGCTGCCATGGCCGGCACAGACAGTAGCTCGAGGAGCTCGTCATCTACCGACGACACTGTGTCCACGACCTTGGTGTTTCCACCTCATTTTCCCGTTCAGAGTAGCAGCGACAGTTTGGAGCTTCTGGGACTCACTATTGGTGCCTCCACGGATGGTTCGTCTGCCCCAGTGCTCAATCTCCACGAGATCGACGCCGCCCGTCGCCGCTTCTCCAAACTGGAGCACCTCTTTGCGTACTTGCTCCTCCGTGGACAGACTACTGTGACAGAAGCGGCATACAACATTGTGAGGGCGTTCCACAACGGTCGCTTGGAGATCATTGTCGGTCGCGCGTGGCGCTCCATGCGCCTGCCATCCACGTTCAGCGTGCGGAACACGATTGCGCCTCGCGTCCGTAGGGCATTTGGTCTGCCTGTTCGGATGGTGGGCGTCCAGGTCAGTTCTACCGCGGATCCTGTCCCAGTCGAGGTGATTCTCCCGAGCGACCATGTGAAGCGGGAATTTATGTGACGAGGCACTTACAACCTGTTAAACCTGGCGGGCGCGCGTAGTACTGACGAGCGGCGGTGGCATCCCGAGTTTATTGACTCACACTTCTGTCGCCAACGGGCGCAGGTGCTGGGAGCAGGCCCGCAGATGCAAGCCTTTGTCGTAGACGGCGTCCCGTTGCGCAGCGGCGACGTGGTAGATGTCTCGCTTGCTGGTGGCCCGGTCATGGAGGGCCTCACCATCGGAGCCGGGGCTTTTGCAGGCCGTGGCGCCGGTTTGCGTCCAGATGCTTCAGTGCACGCAGGGGACTTCACCTTCCGGTGCTCCAAGGATGGAGCAGTGGTTGGCGTGCTCAACGCGCGGCACTGGCTGCCGATCAAGCACGGGCCTATCTCCTGGCATGTGGAGGGAGAGCCGACGTCGACGGTGGAGCGTGTGGTGCTCAGCCATAGTCCTTCAAGACCTGAGGAGGCCGCTGCAGTCGCTGGAGACCGGCTCCCTGGGAAGGAGTACATCGGGGAGGATGGCATGCCCACCCGTGAGTTGTCACTCGCATTTTTCTTGGATGACTTTGTTTGTCGCATGGGACGCTCGGCTTCGGTAGGTGGGGTGTACATGCTCTATCTCTCTTGGCTTTTTAGACACCGGACCAGTCGTCACGCCGTAAGACCCATTGGATTGGCGGCTCCAGATGTGGACTCGGACCTGTTCCTGGAGGCCATCTCCGACGACTTGGTGGAGGGGGCGACAGTATGCTGGGTGATTGAGGATCCCGAAGGGCGGGAAGTACGTGTGTTTGCTGACGTTGCCCTCTTCATCGGAGAGTACAAGCAGGTGTCTAAGACGGCCCATCTAATGGGCCATAGAGCCAACGCCTCATGCCCGCTGTGCTCCTTCACGAAGCCTCGCGGTGAGGGCAGCTTCTATGCAGGGAAGCAGAGCTCCCGCAAGGCTGCTCTCATGCGGACAACGGAGAGGACGCTCACAGTCGTTGGCGCCGTACATGACGTGCTCAACGGTGCTGCGATTGAGGACGAGCACACCATGAGCATTGAATCGAGTAGTGACGACTCTGAAGTTCGAGGCCGGGGGTAGACGACTGGGCGGGGGGGGAGAGCCTTTGCGAGAGAGTTTAAAATGTCGTCCGACACGAACAACAGGAACGCATCGCCAATAGTAGACGCACCTCCACACGCACTGCTCCTCCCACCCGCGGCCGACGGCTCACCCACTACGAGCCGGATAACCGTCTTGGCGCTCCAGCAAGTGCCACTTATTGGTAGCACCATGAGTCATGCACCCGCCCACCGTCTCACTGCAAGTGTCTCCGTCGCAGGCGTGAAGGCACATCGCGCGACGCACGCCAACTTGCATCCGAACGAAAGAAAATGTTGCAGCAAGAGCGCAGGTCCCACCTTCATCCGTGGGAGAAAAGGGGCACACGATGGCACCGGCCTGCCCGCATGGCAGTCTCAAGAACCCACACACACGAAAGAAGGACACCGTGGCACAGTTGTCATAGACAAGCAGGCCCACGGCAACATCGACGGTCCGACCTCCGGTGAAGCGGGTCGTGAGCACTGCCACGGCGTCCCCAATCACAAGGCGCTCCGACTGACCACGGGAGCACCTCACGCGCCAGAGTACTGGAGCGACCATTGCGAGATCTGCAGCAAGCTGCTCAGCACCGGCTGGGACTGTACCCGCCGGCGTCGCCTCACGACCAATCACCCAGTCGTCGCTGTCCTGACTCCATAGAGGCGCTGCAGCTTGCAGCTGTTGGCGCACCCCCGGCGCAGCGCACCAGTCCCGCAACCGCGACCGCGACCGCAAACCAAACACGGTGGGGTCTAAGCTCAGTCGGGAGACGGTCTCCTGCTCCACATACCGAGATATGGCGCGGCTGGCATCGTCACGACCATTTCCCCGTACAATGGAGCGCTTCAGCGGCTGGTGGAAGCTTTCTAGGGGTAGCTCAAGGATGTCGCAAATACTGTCAATCGCATCCACCGTCTTGTGCAGCAGTTCACGGAACCGGTGGGTGTTCGGCACGTCCAGGATGCTGGAGAAGCCGTCGCAGTCAGGCCGCCGACACACCGCGTTGAAAAAGTCAAGGAACCGCTCCGCAGAAGACTGCACGCGGGTTGTGCTGTACCGTGCGCGGCAATTGCGACCACCGTCCAGCTCCACGCGCGGGTAGAAAAAGGCTGCTGCAGCGAACGCCGACAGGGCGTCAATCGTGTCGAGCATGGCGCCAACGGGTGACACTTCCAGCGCACAGCCCTTGATGACTGGCGGCAGGACGCGCCTCGTATAAATGGGACCTCCAACCAACTCAGCGGCCCACTCTTGGATCTGCAGCCCGTTGACTTTCTGCCGCTTGACGTTGTACACCCGAGTTCTTCTGTAGCCACTCTGGATGAGGGCGTCCCGTAGGGAGGCCGCCACAGGCGTCTTCAGGTCCAGTGGAAGCGCCTTAAACATAACCTTAAAGCAGCAACGCGCAAGCCCGTGAAAAATGAGATGGTCCGGGGCCGGAAAAATACTGCCATGGCCATCAAACATGCCGTACGGCAGGCGCTGGGCCCACTTGTGGAGAAAACTGCTCTGCGAGTCCAGCCGCAGACCCAGTAGCTTCAAACCGAGCTTGGCGTCAGCAACAGCCGGGCTCGGCCGCTGCCCTCGACTTGTCATTGTCAGGTACAGAAGACCTCGCGGTCCACAGCAGTCCTACGAGCCACGAGCACCTGGGTGCCAGGAGCCACGGCGGCGAAAGGTCGGGGGCGGGGGGCGGTGACAAAGAGGGTAGGTGGCCGGTAAAATAGCGCGTGTTGCGGATCCCCCGCGGCCAGGTCGTCCACTGTCGTCCGCGTCAGCTCGCCTCACCCCACTCTACCGTACCGAGGCCCGCCCAAGTCCCCGCGCCAGCGGCCGCCCGACCGCCGCCGCCCCTCGTCGGAAGCTCCACCGCCTCTCCCCTGTGAGGCCTGCCTCCCTGCAACTCACCGCTCCCGTCAGGGAGAGGGGCGCCCTCTCGGCGTACCAAAGCCTGTCAGAGCCCCCGCGCAAGCTTCCGTCAGGCCGCCACCTCCCGAAGGATGGTGACGGGGGCGCGCGTGTGTGCTACTGCCGTCGTGGTTCCCGCTGGGACAGGCAGGCCGAATGCTGACAGAAATTCTGGATGACCTCTATTGTTCTGATGTAAGCAGGGGTGGCACGTAGCGACCAATGACAGTTCCGGACACGTGCCTCTCACACGTCCTCGGACTTTATCACGACACGAGCTTGATGGACTGCTGAGGAGAGGACAGGGAGTGTTGGCCCCTGGAGGGACGCGGGAGGCACCTGACCTCTCCGTCCACGGCACCGGCGCCAGGGCGGCCGCTCACTCCCCCACGGCCTCGACAATCGTAGCGACGACTGGCGACTCACCGCTGTTTTCGTGCGGCGCCGCCCCCACCTCAACCCCACCACCACGGCAGTCCCCCCCTTGCGCATCCTCCGATTTTGTTCATTCCTCGACCCCCCGTTGTGCACTTTCCCCTTGAAGGCTCACCCTCCTGTGTTTGTTCCTTTGTGGCACTACTGGGCTGCTCAACTGTTCTATGTGGCCATTGACTGCATCCCCAAGGCCATCTGAGTCGGTCACGTTGGTCACACGCCCCCGCCCGTCACTCCCCTTCTGCCACCATGCTGCTCTCGTAGCCATGTCGGGATACCCGGGTACGTGCCTTCCTTTTCAAATTGTTTTATCTATTGCTATTTTTTTCCTATGCCCCAGACGTGCGGAACGAGAGAGACAGCGAGGCAGCGTGGCAGTGTGAGGTTGGGTGGCTTGGTTGTCTACCGACTTCGGGCAGGGCGTGGAGGAGCGAGATTCATTCGAGCATGACTGACATCGCCTTATTTTTCTTATTGCTCGGTTTTGCTCTCCTCGCGTGCCCTGAGTTCTTCTGTTTTAGCTACACGGCCTGGTACCACATCTGACCGGTTGGATCGTCCTGAAGCCCCGTCTCAGAGTACTCAACCCCAGCTCGAACCCCCCACTACCAACAGCCATGCAGCACACGCGGGACCTTCGGCGGAAGAAAGCAAGACCCCCCTGCCGTCTATCTCCGACGGCGCACTCTTGCGCAGAGTTGTGGTGCTGGAGGAGCGGGACGCGCTGGTGGCCGAACTGGCAGCAAAGCTCGATGCTCTAGAGCGGGACCTCATGCTCTCGAAGGCGTCCGTGTCGGGTCTGAGCGCTCTTCAAGACGTCATGTCCATCGAGAAGTGGGCGCTCGGTGAGGCCTTGCAAGGCTGCCTGAGGGCCATGCTGATGGCACGCATTAACGCGTGCCCGGCCCGTCGGACGGCCAGAACCAAGCGCACCCAGACGGTTCTCACCATTGACCACGTCGCCGTGCGCGGTGCTGTCGACCAACTGGCAGCCATGTGCTCTCTGGAGGTGGAAATTACGAGAAGTGCGGGAGGTCGTGGCGAGGGGCGTATAGTGCGCTTTTCAGGGTGTCGTGCGGCTCTTTCAATGTTGTCTTGCTCCGCTTCCGAGACAACGGCGTCTCTGTGTCACTCATTTGGGAGAAGAGACGGGACAACTACGACCAGGCTGCTACTTGAGCGGTGTACACAAGAAGACGGAAAGGTGCTGTACATCCTCCAGCGCAACGAGATGAAAGGGACGGTAGAGGTGGCCTGGCGCAGCGAGCTGTCGGACACTGTGCTTCGGCCAAGCGCTGTCGGGCCGCTAAGACGTGCAACGATGTGCACCAAGGACATTCCGAGTATGGGCGCGACCTGCCCGGTGATATTGAGATGGTCACCTGTGGCTCGCCGCGGTTCTCCCTCTTGTTCGCCCGACAGTGGCGTACCTGGACGAGTATCTTTGGTGTTTCCCGTTTGTATTGTGGAAGACGCCGGGTCGGACCCACTAGCATTGCTTTGAGCAGGAGATAACGACGGGTTGGTCAGAGACTCAACAGATGCGTTGGTGGCCACATTATAACCGCTTGCCGCAGCTGTCATAGTCAGCAAGGTACGTACGACTTCAGCAGTCGACCGGCGGGGCGGCTCCCGGTCATGTGCAATCTGGTCGCGTCAGATCGCGAGTGCGAGCCAGCAACGGTGCCTGATAAATCGTGTTTGAGAGAATGTTATTGAGGGTGATCAGTGGCAAGGGGGACATGCTGACCCGGCTCAGCAATCCCTCCACCTTTGGCAGCCTGCAATAGCTCCAAACTAGACAAATATGCCTCGGGCTCATGTCATGCTTTTCTATCAAGTTTACTTTTTGGGTCACCGGTCCTAAAAATTCTCGGTGCTGTGGAGGCGAGGATTCGTCTCCAGATTGCCATACATTGAATCGAAATTGAATCGACCGTGTGGCGCAAGTCTCGCAAGTATTTCAAGTATCCATTCTGAAGTATATTTAAGCCCACTTTGCTGTGCTATCAGGGGTCCCATGGACCCCGCTGGAGCGCCAGTACTCAAGAAAAAACAATGATGACGCCTGAATTTTCGTGCACTACTTCTATGCTCCATCAAGTCGTGCCCTGCTGGTCCTCGGACGATCGAAGAATGAATGTTAAGTGGCGCCTTTTTTCATTGAGTGGCGCGCTGTGCGACGCGACAGCATGCACCAAGTCGTTTGAGGCGTCGCGAGTGACTTTGGCCAAGGGGACTAGGCCACGCTCGCCACACGCTCGTGATTTCCCGGTGACCCTTGCTGCCCCTGCCTCCTCGAGGATCGTGTATCGCCCCCCCCCCCCCCACAAGACCTGTGACACTGAGAGGCCGTATTCTGTGGCCTTTACCTCTTCTTCAGGGGGCTTACTGCTGTCCTGTATGCTGTATGATGGCTGTCATTTTCTGTTTTCCGGTCATGCTTTGCTGGGGGCATTGCCGTGCTCCACGACCACAGACGTCAGGGAGACTCCCCGCTCGCACACACCCCCTATTGACTTGCATGGCTTCGGCCGCTTCTTGTTTACCTTTCTGGGACTGCCCCACGCTCGATCCGCACACACCCTCTAACAACGTCCTTTGCTTCCGCCGTTTCCGGTTCACCTCGCTAGGAGTGCGCGATCCAATCCGCTCCTAAGTGCCTGTTCTTCCCCCCTCGGCGTGCTGCCCCTCAAACTCCGTTTGCATTGGCTTTTTTCCCGCGTTGCTCAAGTGTGCCCGCCTTTTTCTATGGCGCCACCGAGCGGTCCTGGACGACCCCCCCCGACGACCCCCCTCCTACTCATCGGCAGTGCCGTTTGCATCCCTTGTTTCCCGCCTTGCCTTGACCCTGGCACGAATTTCTCCTGTACTCAGACGTGCGCCTGGCCTATACCCCTCCCTCGCACGCGGCTGTGGGGTTTGTACTGCCTTTTTCCCTCCAGTTGTGCTCTGCCGTACGCAGAGCCCCACGCCGAGGCACTCCTGGCGGCGCCGCCCCTGACGGCGGGTGCTGGGCGGGTGTCGGGAGTCGAGCGGTCGCCAGCAGACGGGCTGGCTCGCTACTCGACACCCCGTAATGGTACATGAGCGAGGGCCTCGGGGAGAGAGCAGTGCGTCGACTGGTGTCACCCAAACCCCGTAGCCACCGCTGACTCGAGCACACCCCGCACACGCCTGTCTGCCTCGTTTGTACCGGCCCCTCTCTCTCATTCCCCCCGTCACACCCCTCCCTCTTGTGCACGCCACGCTGTGTCGACTCTGTCGGCCATGGGTGGCAGCAAGCATAACAAGGGCGCCGCCAGGATGTCGGCGCTGCGGTCTATGGCTGACTATCGCGCGGAGGTGGAAGAGAACCAGCGCCGTGAACAAGAGGCCCAAGCCGCCGCCGCTGCGCGCAGCTTGAGCGTGCCGCCGCAGCTCAACCAGTACATGCCGGGGTCTCAGCTCGCCGGCGAGCTTGGCGCCGCGTCCGCCGGCGCCGCGTCCGCCGGCGCCGTGTCCGCCGGCGCCGCGTCCGCTGGCGCCGCGTCGGCCGCCCGCCATCTGTCTCCGTGGCCGTCGTCGTCCGAGCCGATCGAGGCTTCCGGTATTGCGGCGGCAGCGGCGGGTGTGCCCGTCGCCGACTACAACGACAGCCCCCGCCATCTTCAGGTTCGCGGTCCCCCCCCGCCAATGCCGGCGGGGGAGGTGCGCCACGGGTCCCAGACGGTTTTCAACCCGGTGCCGGGGCTCCGTCAAGTAGGCGACGGCGGGGGCCCCCATGTGCCGCCGTCGACGGCGCCCGTCGCTTCTCCCACTTCTCGCGAGGAGGCCGAAATCGCGGCACCCTGGACGGTGCGACCTGCTGGCCCGTACCCTGAGTCTGAAATTGTGGTCGCACCGCCGCCGGCGCACTCATCCTCACAGCAAGAGGCGATGGCTGCGGCGGCGGCGGCGGCGGCAGCGGTGGTGGAGAGCGTGGAACCACATTCGCTGGCACCGCCGGTGTCCCTCGCTGCCCCCTTCCCGTCGCCGCCTCCCGTTCGTCGTCGGGCTCCTGGCGGCAAGGCTGCGGTTGGAAAGAAGCGATGCACCACGAAAGGCCCTTCGGAAATATCCGCAGCGCCGCCCGGCAAGAAGAGCAAGACTGCCGCCAACGATGCTGTCGGCGGGCTGTCTCCCGCTGCCGGCACGTCACCGCCTCCAACGCCAGAGGCGCTCGCCACCTGGAAGTTGGTTAGCGGCGAGGTGGCTAAGGCGGTGCGGAACGGAAACAAGGAGCTGTGGGCCGCTCTGAAGCGGTCTACGGCGCAGGTCGAGCACTTGCGCGCCAATTCCAACCGCCTGGAGGCCCGTGTCGACGCGCAGGGACAATGCAACGAGCGCAAAGCCATGGCGGTGGCGTCTTTGCGTGTGGCGGCGCGCAGTGGCGGCGGCTCCAGCGGCTCGCGCAAGGAGAGCGGCTCTCCGACGAGAAAGGGCGCGGACGTGTACGAGAGCGTCACCGCAGCCAAGGACGGCGACGACATCACCCCTATTGTCAAATCGGAGGAGGCGAGGGTCAAGGCCATGGCGTTGGCCCCTGAGAACGACGAGAAGGCCGCCAGCTTGCGGCGCCCCCTACGCGCGGCGGTGAAGAACCGCGTTGCCACGACCACTATTTCGCGTGACGTGCTCATGGACGCGGACACCTCGACGGCCATCATCCAGGAGGAAGTCGTCAAAGCGTTCTCGCTCACGCCCGCCGTCGCCAATAGCTACCTCATGAACCGCGTATACTTCCCCTCGACGGTGAAGGGCTCCGTACCCATCAAGAAGCGGCCCGTGTCGGTGATCATGACCACCATCCCGCACACCGTCGCGCAGCTCCGCGAGTTCGTTCTGAAGCCTTTTTTTAAGGTCCTCGGGTTTTCGTACAACCCAATGCCCGTCAACAAGGCGAAGAAGTGTTCCAAAAAGTACTTGTTCCTGACGTCATACAAGGGCGAGAAAGCCGTCGTTGCGGCGGCCAAGAACTTGATGACTAAGATTGGCGGCGGCGCCCGCATTGTCAAGGACAAGACGGCCGGCAGCCGCTATCACGTGGAGATGGTCGTCGGCCACCACGCTTTGATCGCCAGCTTTGTGCGCAAAGAGTTCGAGATCGCGCTCGGGAACCGCGCTCGGAGCCGCGGCGGCAACGGCAGTAGCTCCTACTTCCATTGGGTTGATGAGCTCTCGGCGTCCATCGCGCACCTCGCCAAGAGCCACAAAGACAACAACATCCACTCAGGGTACTGCACCATGGACGACATCGACCCCAACATGGTGGTGCGCACGCGCACCGGCTGGGTGTTTTCCGAGCCTGCTGCCGCGTCTGCAGTGGGAAAGGCACCCGCTGCTCCCTCACCATCCCTGCCGGCGACGTCTACCCGCACGCCCACCTCGGGCGAGCGCGCGGAATTGTCGTCTACAGGTCCTGCGGCCGAGTGCGCTGCCACAGGCGCCGGGTCGGCTCGTGGCGGTGCGTCGAGCCGCGGCGTCGGCATCACCCGACGCCACTCAGAGGAACCCGCCGGCGTCGTGATCGTCGTCGACGACACGGCCGACAACGCTGACGGTGCGGCGCTTATCGGAATGAGGGAGAAGGGGGCGGCGAGCGACGGCGGGGGGGGCGACGTGGGCACAAGCACCTGGCGTAGTAGCTACCGGGCGGGGAACGCCGTGGGGGCGACCAACGACGGCGTAAGCGACAGTGGGGAGAGCGACAGCGGGGAGAGCGGTGACGCTGGTGGGCGCACCTCCTCCAGCGACAGCGACGACTCGGATACCGGCGGGGACAGCTCTGATGAGAGCGGGGAGAGCGAGGGTCTTGGTGGGGAGGGCGGGGAGGAGGGGGAGGGTGTTGACGACGACGAGTAGGGCGTGTGCGGATGGCTGAGGGCCGCACATGTCCCGTGAGGACACCCGCGACGGCCGCTGTTGCTTTGTTGTTCGTCTCTTTTGGGGTGGTCGCAGACGCCCTTCATGTTAGTCATTGGACACGCTTGATACACCGTCAGTCAGAGCTTAAACCCTCCATGGTACGCGACGTCGTGCGGTGTCAAACGTAGCAGCAGGGACCGAGAAAAAGCACCCGTGATTGTTCCGCCGCGTCGTGTTCTGTCTCGTTCTGGGCTGTCAGCCCGCTCATATCTCTCATGCACACATCTCATTGGCCGTCTCGAGCTCTCTGCTCTCCAATGCGAGACGCGTTCTTTGCACTCGCGCACAGCGTCACCTAGAAACGGCCGAGCCTGCCGAGGATCACAAGCTGTCCCTCCGGCGGGCCTCGAGAGTCAGCGCACTCAAGGGCGGAACTGGGGACTACGCCATCGGCTGGAAACGCCCATCCAAAATCGAGAAAAAGCCCAGCGCTATCCCATCCAAAATGCATTTGGATGGGCTTGGATGGGCTCCGATCGCCCATCCATCCCCATCCAAAAGCCCATCCATTCCCATCCAAATCGCGTTTGGATGGGCAGTCGGGGGGCCGTGACGATGGTTGGGGCGGAGGAGGTGGTGGACGGAGGATGCTTTGCGAGCGGGAAAACGTTGCGAAACAGAGAGCATCAGAGAATCCCAGAGTTATTGATATTCAGTACCTTTATTAATTAGTTTTCGGAGCGCTGTTGAACTTGGTGGTCGATAGATCACGGTCAATTGTATTGCCGTGGTGAACAGCAAGGAGCATCGTACATTGCTGTGTCCTGCCCTCGTGCGGCTCGCGACGAGGCTTGTGGGTGCCGCCCCTGAGGGCTCCACCTGACATCCGCGGGCGCCTGCGCGGCCGCGCGCATGACGGGACGCGGGCCACGTCCCGTCTGTGCGTCGGCCACTGGCCCCGCGTTTCTGTTTCTTCCTCGTCGACGCCTGCGGACAGTGAGCCCTCCGCAACTGTCCCGGGGCGCCGGCTCAAGGCCGGCGGTTGCCCATACGTGCGGCGCGCGGACCTGCCATTCTCTTCCGCGCGGGCCCTTGTTGTCCGTGACGAGGTGCGACGGCGCGCGTGTGTCACAGCCGTCTTGCCGGCGGGGGGGCGGCGCACGGCCGTTGGTCACACGCCCCCGCGGGTGCCGCTTGGGATTGGCTGGTAGTTTTTGCTGTACCCCGTCGTCAGCGTCCCCCGTTCCTTGTCGGGTGGTCGTGCATCTGGGCCGGATACGGACGCGCCGGTATTCTCCGCTTCCCCGTTCACCTCTCTGGCTGGGGCACTGGTCATCACGGGTGCCTCGTTCCACCATCCACCACAGGGGTCTTGACCGTCTCCCCCCCACCCCCCCAACAGCCTCTTACCATTCCGCGCCTCATTCCCTCTCGTCTCTTCCCCACCCCGCCGTCCCCTCCCCGCTCGCCCTCCCCCCCCCTTTCCTT
>Ga0209093_1000220_pt1 | contig 29181 bp, 14 predicted proteins | sample SidtaG_4_FD_187450 | JGI IMG/M metagenome (GOLD analysis project Ga0209093, IMG submission 187450) | Marine algal microbial communities from Sidmouth, United Kingdom - Sidmouth_Male1 metaG (SPAdes) (version 2) | ecosystem: Host-associated > Algae > Red algae > Unclassified | place: Sidmouth...
TGCAGAAAGTTGACTATTACTATGCCACGATCTCGCATAAGTGACATTCTGCTGACACCCTCGCTTCCAGCCAATGGATAGCCGAGAATCCCAATGTCCGCTCTATCAGTGTATTAACTGGGGGTGCCGTGCAGAGGAGGACGGGGCGGGGGGGCTCTCGAGCGTGGGCTGGGTCCAATTCGGCAATGCGAGTCATGCGAACATCGTCGGGAAAACGTATCGCAGTCCGCTCAATTTTGCCGGTCTGAGTCCGAACAGAACGCAATCAGGACGGAATCCTATTGGCCAGCAGCACGTATCCGGCTGAACGATGGCTGAGAGTCCAGCGTGATTGCGTTCTGTTCCGACCCAGACCGGCAAAAATGAGCAGACTGCATGCAATATTAATACTGGAGCCATGTCCTGAAAATTATCGAATTGCTCCCAGTGCTCACCAACGCCATCGCCCTGGGCGGCGCTGGCAGGACAAGCAGCCATGTGGGCATTGACTGGCGCGGCCTGGAGGAGGTTGAAACGGAGCTACGAAAGGCGTTTCCGCGCACTGGTCGCACCTCCAGTGACGCGGGTGTGCAGGCGCATGTGCACGCGGTCTGATCTTACGCTTTTTTTGTGTTGTTGGTTTTGTTGTTCTCTCGTCTGATCCGCGGGTCTCCTGTTTCTCTCCCCCTGGGTCTCCATTTTTTGTCTGATACGCACGTCTCCGTCGGCGCCTTTTCTCTCCTTGTGCCTCCTATCCAGCACTGTTGGTGGCGACAGACTGGGGATAATCGTCGGGACAGGGGTTGTCCCTTGTCGTCCGACCGCAAGCGGGTGGGGAGCGGTCGACGCCACCTTGGTCTCGAGCGACGGTCGGCGAGTCGCTCCAGCGAGGACGTCCATGTCCGCGTGAGTGGGCGGCTGCCAAGTTTTCAGTGGCGGCTTGAGGGGTTGGCACATGAAGCTGGCCCCCTCCGTTCGTCCTAACCGTCACCACTGTTTGCCAGTTGCAGCTGCTCCCCATTGTCTATGTCAAACGCCCGTTGCCTTGATATCTAAGCGCGCCGGTAGGTCGATGGCGCACATCGACTTGCCAACCTGCAGCAGACTTAGTGTCCATAGGTGTTTTTAATAAAGGGTTGCTCACTTCCTACCCCACCGCTCGACGGCCTCACACGCACCTCGCCCGCCCCGCCGACTGGCCACTCCGCCTCTCAATTGGCGACCGCCGCCCCCTCCCCCCCACCGTGCACGACGCGGTGGTGGTACGCCAGCGTCGCCTTACGCCCAAAGCGGCGCCCACAATCGGTGCACGCCCATGCGCGCTCACCATCGTGCACGACGCGCGTGTGGCGGCGGAGGTCCGACGCTTGGCCAAACCGCGCCGTGCACCGGTCGCAGCAGTGGCGGCGCTCCCCCCCGTGGACGGTCGCCGCGTGCTTATCCCGCTTGTTCCGCTCGGCAAACGCCGCGCCGCACGTCGTGCACACGTGCGGGCGGGAGCGCTGATGGACAGCCGATGTGTGTTTGAAGAGATTGCAGCGAGCCGCAAACGCCGCGTTGCACACGCCACAGACGTGGGGGCGGAGGCGAAGATGCACAGCAGTCAGGTGCTTGGAGAGATTGGAGCGCTCCGTAAAAGCGCGGTCGCACTGGGGGCACGCATGGCGGCGGGGGCGGCCGCTGCTGCTGTGAGTGGCAGTGCCCAAAGCATTGCCACCGCCGCCGCCGCGGCCGCCGCCGCTGCCGCCGCCGCTGCCACCGCCGCTCGCCAACGACCCGACAGCGGGGGGAGGTGGTGGGGGGGCGAGTGGCGGGGGGGGAAGGGGCGCCCCCGACGCGGCCTTTTGCGCAGTCGCCGCGTGGTAGGCGGCTACGGCCGGCGGCGGTGGCGGCGGCGGCGGCAGCGGCGGTGGCGCGAGGGGCATGCCGACCCACGGCATGGGCAAGTGCGTCGACGGTGGCGCGTACAAGCCACCGCCGGTGCCCAGTGCGCCGCCACTCGACGGTGGTTGGTGGGGCGGATAGAGGAGCGGCCCTCCCCCGTCTGGGGGCTTCACGAGCGCCAGCGGGCGGGCGGCGGACGGTGGCGGGGCGGCCACCCGCCCCGCCCGCTCCGCCCCGTCCCCATACGCAAAGGAGGACCACCGGGAGGCGCCCGGTGGCGGTGCCATCTCGCGGGCGGGGGCGTACGTGCGGCTCGGGCCGTACGGCCCGCTGGCCTGCCCGTCGTGATGCGTCGGCCACTCACGGGCGGGCGGGTGCACGTACCGGTGGCGCGTGTCGTCGGCGGCCCAGCCGCCGCCGCCGCCGCCGCCGCCGACGGGGGGTGGCGCCATGGAGACGGGCGGCAGGCCTGTCGACGAGGCAGCCACGACCGGCGGCGGGGCGTATGCGTCGGCCGACGGCGTCGACGCGTCGGGGCGGGGGGATGGGCCTGGCATGCCAGTGTAGGGTCCCCAGCCGCCGAGCTCCCCGCCGCCTACGCCGAGCGGGGCGGCGCTTGGTCCTTGTCCTTGCCCTTGTCCTTGAGCATAGACGCTCGGGCCAACACCACCGCCGAGACTGGCAGCCGTAACGTGACGCTTGGCGTTGACATGGCCGCGGCCGCCGCGGACGGCCATGGAGTCGAGCGCGACGGCGGCGGCAGCTGCGACGCCGACCATACCGCCGCCCTCCTCGACAGCGTCGCTCACGCACGAGGACGGTTGAAAGGTATCATAGTCGGGGACGGTTGTGCGACCGGCTTCGGGCACGGCGGGGGAGGTGGTGTCCCACCACGCGACGCCGTCCAGGGGGGGGGGCGGTGACTGCATGACGAGCAAGTCGCCGCGCAGGGTGTCCATGTGGTGTCCCGCCGACCTTGAGGGGGGGGGCAGGGGTGAACGAGCGCGCGGGCGGGCTGGCGGCGGCAGCGGTCCACGGGCCTGGGGGGACGGCGGGCGCAGCGATGATGACGGCGGGCGAGAAGAGCGAGTCGGCGGTCTGAGAAGTGTGCCGCACCACCACCGTGCTCGCCACCACTTGCGCTGCACGGCAGCGTGTGAATGCCCTCGGGTGCCGCTCCCTACACCAGGCGCGTGGCAGGGCGGGCGGCGGCAGCCAGCGCTTATGTACCCGCCGCGTGCGCAGCGGCAGGCGCAGCGGCCCGGCCGGGCGAGCCTGAAAATCACGACGGGAGGGCACGCGCAGGGCGCGCCAAGGGGGGGGGGGGGGGGAACTCTCAAAGGTGACAGGGCGCCAGGAGCAGGAGAGCCGACTAGCGGACGGGCGGGAGGCACAGCAGCCAACAAACCCAGTAGCAGACCGACCGCGCCGGGCGCACCGGTGCCGGACGCGCGCCAGCGGTGTGGGCGGCCACGCCGTCCCAGTCGCCGCCAGCCCCGGCACACGCCTTGACGCCACTTCGTCGGGCGTACGTTAGGGCTTACGAGACGACGGCGCTGCAAGCAAAGAGAGGGGGGTGGGGCTTCCACGGTGGCTGTGAAGGGGGTGGCGGCGTTTTGGGGGCGCCACCGCGGCCCAGGTGGGCAAACGGGGGCCACCCGCTCCACAGAAAACGGCCCCCTCCGCCTGCAGGCCCTTGCGTGCGCGCCGACGCCACCGTTGCGGCCACCGGGCCGGCGGTGTGCGGTTTCGAGTGCAGCGCCGGGGCAAATCTCGCCAGCCGGCGGCCGCCAACCCCTTTCAATGGTCACCTGGGGGCCATACAGGTTTGTGCCGCGGGCCCAGCGCAAACGCGCCCGTCGGAGGGGCCCCGCGGGCACATATCAGAACATCACAAGGTGGCTTCCTAGTGAGACGGGGGCGGCACTGGCGGTGAAAGCGCCATGGAGATTGCGTGTGGGGCGGGCGACTCGGGTCCTCGCTGGTGAATTTTGGGGAGCGACGACGGGGCGTACCGCCACCGCTCCGTCCGCACAGTCGTAGTCGCGAGGGTGCGGTTGGCGCGCAGTGCAAAAGGTCCTCTGACGGCCAACCTCTGACCGTCCCCACACCCCCAGTGCCGCGCCCGCCCCCAGAGCCGGGAGGCACCCAGTTCGATCCAATCTGTCTACTGTCAGCCGCACACGAGGCCCCACGGCACCAGCGGGACGAGAAGACGTGGACGGCAGACACGTCTGCCGCCCTTGAGCGCCCCCGTGGGGCCCGCGCACGTCGTTATTGTCGCGAAGCCACGACCGTCGCTGGACCAATGACGACGCTGACCGTCGCGGGGCACGAAATGGCGGGAGGCGGAACAGTGTGCGGCGGCGTATGTGGGGTGGATGGCCCCGCGGCCACCTGCACTGGGCCACCCACGGCCGTTGCAGCCTGAGCCCGGTCCGGCGGTCTGCGCGTTTCTACGCCCCTGCGACCCGTCAAGGGCCCCTGCCATAGCGATGAAGGGGGGAGTGCCGAGACGTTTCCCACGCCTGTCGCAAGGCCAGGGACGGCGGCCGGGCTGCCACGTTGACCATAGCTGGGACTTTCCACGCAGCTGACAGCCACGTGGATCCGTACAAGCGACACTGAGAGCGGCTGGAGGGGCGACCAGGGTTGGTGCGACGGCGCAAGCTTGAGATCCCCCCTCGGGGCGGCCACCCCCGCACACTACATTTGGGATCAGGGCCGGTGGGGGGCCCCCGCGGCACTGGTGGTTTCGACCAGCGCTGTGGCTAAGGAAGGTGCTTTAGTCACACCGTGCGAGGTTCGGTGGCAGTCGCACGAGCCTTGTGGCGGGCCCTCCTCGAGCTGCGTGTGGGCACGGTGAGGGCCAACCAGCTAGGACGGCCCACGCGGAAACCCTCTTGGCATAAAACTTCACGATGGGGGCGCGACGCGCCAGGGCACGCTCGGCCGGATCGAGGGTAGCCCCTCGTGCCAGACTATCAGGGCTCCGCCAGCCACCCGATGCCTCCTGCTCGTTCCTTTCGACGCGAAAGTGCTGAGCTGTGGACGAATAAAGGCCCCGTTCCTTCTCCCTGCCAGGGAGGAGGGGAGGGCTCGGTCGACCAATGAATAGACGCACCCGCTGCAATCGGCGGTTGTCCGCGACGGAGCAAACGGGGGAGAACAAGGGCCCCCAGCTGTGGAGCATCGACCAAAACGGACCGCAAGCGAAGGCGCGGTCCGTCTCGTCGAGATTGTCGTGTTCGCCTCACATCTTGTCTTCCTGCCCCCGATGGGCCAGGTTGTGAGGAGGACTCGGGCGGGTTCGACAACCGCAGGCTCGTGCCGCCAGCCGCATTCCCTTACCAAGCTTTGTATCACACGTGGGGTGCTCGACTGGTAGGCGGAGATTGGACCAGACAGACGGCAGCGCCACGGGTCGTGGCGGTTCGGGTCCCCCCTTGTCTGGCGCAGGTATCGAAAGCAGACAGTCAACTGGTTACCATGAGAATCTAGTCAGCGGTCCGCGCGTTAGAAAATCTGTGGGGCGAACGCACCGAGGGGGCTCCACCGGAAGACAAGCCCAGGTGGAGCCTCGACATGTGCTTGACATGGACTCGGCAAGCAGTAATTGGACGCGTGGTCCATATAAGGACTCAAGCTGGTTGCAGTGTCGTCATCTGTATTGACGTTGCGCCAGGAAGTGGAGAGTCGAGGCCTAACAAAGAGGCTCTTTTCTGCGTTTGGTTGGCCCAGACATCGATCGGCTTGACTGGGGCCTCTCCAGCTTTTGGTGCAACGACCATATGGGCTGGAGAACACCAGTGAAAAGACAGGTCTCAAGTGTGTAAGGAGCCCGCAAACTCGTGGAACATCATTCGTTCGACATGTTGGCGACTCGGGCATGTTTGTGAGCGCTGGAACGACACGTCACCGGCCAGAACCAGGGGAGAGTGGACGTCCTGATGATGGCCACGAGCTGCAGGGAATATTGGACTCGCGTCTGCTCTCATCATCGAAAGCCGGTGCACCACTTGCTGTGAGCTTTTTCCAGATCCGATCAATCTTTGCAGACGCGCCATAGGCGGCGACGCAAGCCAGAGCATGCTGTGACTGTGCTGTGACTGTGCTTTGAAACAAAATTGCATGCTCAGGGCTCCTGGATGGCTCTGTGGGAGAGAAGGGCAATCACAGCAAGTTTTAATTCTGTGTTGTGAGCCGGTGTGAACTGCTATGACTTGCCGTGAGAGTTTGTCTGGTCCGATCATTCCTTGGCGACGCGCCATAGTCTGTCTACCGAGCGCTCACTGGCGAACGTCGACGAAGCGATGTTCTCAAAGAGGACATGGCTGTGGCCAACGTTGTCAGCGTTTGGTTTGATTTACAAAAACCTGAATGCGAATCAACCTGAATCACTTGAACCACAGAGCATTCGCGTTGAACAAAACATACAAAATGAGGTAATTGTCCCATATGCAGGAAACATAGTAATTGAGTTATTGTGTCATTGCAGCCGCTGTCCAGATGCCTCCTGCGATGACGAAAACGAACCCCCCAGGCCGCCCTTGACTGTCAGCTGCTCTCTCGCCGGCCCGCGGCGGACGATGTTCAAACATCAGCATGCTGGTGCTCTACGTATCGATAGGCCTCAAGCACACGTACGGCCTCTCCCAGCTGCCAGTAAGTGTTGGAGCCGCCCTTGTTGCTGTCCGTTTTTCAGCTGCGGTGGGCACGGTGTCTTTCCAGTCCCCAAGGAAAAGAACTTTATTCATTGAGGCATCAGTACCTTCAACCTGAACTATAATAACAACCCTGGCTGTCTGCCACCATGACAATACTGTACAGGACACGCCATACCTGTTCTCCTTTGTCCTCCCGTTCCGGCCACACAAGAGCCCGTCGAAGGGCGCAATGACCAGGGTCGTGCTGGAGTTCGGAGCGCCTCGTCGGGCACACCCGACATTCTGGCAGCCGTCAGTGCAGCATGGTCGGGCAGGACTACAAGTACGGCTCTCTGTGAAACCGATTATTGCCTCGCTAGAAGTGAGCACCATATCCGTCTGGCGGGACCGCCGGCCACTCCCCACCAACACCACTCCCCGCACCGCCACCGCCGTTGCTCGCGCCGCCCGACGAGCCCATCACTGGCAGCGTCAATGACCCACCCGCCGTCGGCGGCGGCAGCGCCGCCGCCGCCGTCGCTGCTGCTGCTGGCGGGTCAGACGGCGGGGGCGCCGGGAGGGCCAGCAAAGGCGGTTGCCCCCCCCCGCCGGCCGGCGCCTTGTCCTTGGCCTTGCTCCGCCGCTTCCCCTCCCGCTCCGCCGCCTCCATGGCGCGGCGCTCCGCGTGGGAGCACAGCCGCGATGCCGGGATGCGGGCTTCGGCGGTCAGCGCTTCGTCCGCCTCGGGGGACTCGTCTTCGAGCGACGCAACGACCGGCACGGGGGCGGGGCGGTCGAGCAGCGGGTCTGGGCGGGGCACTTCGGCGGGCACCGCCCCAACGGCCTGCCACTGGCGCGACACACGGAGCACTGCATCCCCGCCCTCGTCCATCGCCACCGAGACAGTGAAGCGCATGGTGCCCCGCGGGCGCGGCCGCGCCCACGCAAGCTCAACCGACGCGAGCAGCCGGGGGAAGTTGCGGGAGCCGCGGCGGCCGAGGCTCAGCGGCACCGTCGAGGAGACGGCGCCCTCCCACAGACGGACGACCAGGCCCCGCTGTTCGTCCGACGCGTTGGTCAACACGTGCGTGCACGAAATGGGGTAAGCGGTGCCTGGGGAGAGGAAGGGCCGGAAGCGGCGCTCGGTCAGCTCAATGCCCAGCGGCAGCACCACGGTGCGGTTGGACGCGTCTTCATCGCCCGAGCTGCTGTCGCCGCCGGCACCGGCAGCGACGCCGGTAAAGGACCCATCCTCCGAGTCGCCCGACGCCAGTTGCACGTTGTGGCGGCGGAGATAGGCTTGGAACTGGGCGTCCAGGTCTGGGGACGGGTCACGGGCCGGCGCCCCCGCTGGACCGTCAGCATCGGCCCCGACACCCGCGCCCGTCGGCGCTGACGACGCCGCCACGCCGCCGGCCGTACCCGCCATGTCGAGACCAAACGCCCCCGCATCGGGAACAGCGCCAGGCCCACCCGTTGGCGGCGGGAGGGACACCAGGACATCCTTGCTGCCGCCGAAGACGCCGTCAAAGCCGGCCCCGCCGGGCCCGCCCCGCCCATTGTGCTCACCCCTGACCCCGGCCGCCGCTGGCACCGAAGACGATCGACTCTGCCCCAACTTTGGCGACGACCACGACGGCCAGGCGCTTCCAAACCACTTGCTGTTGCCGCCGTCGTGCTTGCCCTTCCGCTTGGACGCCCCCGCCGTCCCCTCGGTCAACCGTGGGCAGCCCTCCCCCTCGGCGCCCGGCCGGCGGCCACCCACCGGCGGCATCGCCACGTTGCCCGCCGACACCCCATTCTCGGCCAACCAGAAGTCTCCGTCCGCCGCCGCCACGGTCGTCGCCCGCTTCATGGCCGCCACGGGCGACGAGCGGTCGCCCGCGGCCGCCACGCCTGGTGCCACCACCACCAGCGCGGTGCTCTCCACCGTTCCGTCTGCGGGGGTGGACCCCGGCAGCGGCGCCGGCGGCATGGTGATCCGCCCCGTCGACACACCGAGCGCGTGGAGCGCGCGCGGCAGCGCCTCCGAGAGCCCCCGGTGGCCCGCCACCCCAAACGTCCCCATATCGACATTCTCCACCCCCGGCGTCGTCACTGGCCGCAGCCCCGCCACGTACACACCGTGGCCGACGCCGCGGTGGAAAAAGGCCAGCGCCCAATCCGTGGCGCAGTAGCCATTGACGAGGCGCCCCGCAACGACCGCCTGCGCGTCGCGCCACGAGGAAGGCGACGCCGACACGGGAGCGCCGAGCAGAAACGCATTGTCGACAATGCCGACCGCGCCGCGGGCGGCGAGCGACTTGAGGCACTTGAAGACGACGCGCGCACCGAGCGAGTAACCGATGAGCGTCACCGGCCGACAGCCGTAGGAGCGCGACGCGAGCACATCGGCCAGCTCCTCCCCCGCCCCGTTGGCGCGGCTAATACACACTGACCACGGGTTGTCGACAAAGTCGAGGCACGAAATGACCGTCAGCGGCAGCGCAAAGGCGGCGGCGAGCGCGCCCCCAACCGTCGACGCAGCCGCGACGACGTGCGGGTAGGCTTGCTGGATGGTCGTGACCGTCGCCTTGGACGCCCAAAAGCGCGCAAAGGCGTGCCCCATTTGAACCAGCCGCCCGCTCTCCCACCGCATAGCCGCGTGTTGCGAGTAGGGCAGCAGCGTTTGGAGGGCAACCTCAAACTGCGCCAACGACGAGCCATAGGTGCTCTCGTGGAGCCACGCGGGCACGCAAATGGTCACGTGCAGGGACGGGTCGAGGGTGTCGAGGCCCGCGCGGCCGCCTGGGAAGTCTGGGTAGGCCTCCTCGTCCCAAATGTCAGCTGCCGACGTGACCGACGCCTCGCTGCCGTCGGGGTGCGACCGGCCGTCGAGCGGCGCCGACGATGACGGCTCTAGGGAGGGGAAGCCAGAGCGGGACGCGCCGGGTACAGACGAGGATCGCGGCGTCGGCATCGACCCCACGGCCGCCGCGGTCCGCCCGCCAAAGCGGCTGCTCCCGGTCGACGAGCCGCTGCTGATAATCGTGTGATCGTCGACGCCACCAAAGAAGTCTTCAGTGTCCTCGAGGTTGGTGAGCAAGTCGTCACTCGCCGTGCCGGGGGTACCCGGCGACGGCACCACGGTGGCGGCACGCGGCAGACGGTCTGCGGCGGCGGCGGCCGTGGCGCCCCCATCCGGCCCGCCTTTGGAGGACACGGGCAATGGCAGGGGCGGTTTGGTCCCCGCCGCCGCCGCCGCCGCCGACGCTGACGACGTCGACGCCTTAAACGACACGCTCCGGCTCGGACGCTTGCTCTTACCCCGGAGCATGCGGCTCCAGCTGCGCCCCCCCCCCGAACTCTTTTTGGCGGCGGACGCGCGGATCTCCGCCGCCGCCTCGACGGCGGCGGCTTCCGCCACCGCCACCTCTGCATCCGTGACGCCGCTCCCCGCCCCCGACCGCCGCCCCTTGGCCGACTGCTCCCGGTCCGCCCGCCGCGCGCGCGCGCGGGCGATGCGCGGGTCGGCGGGGCGCTCAAACTCAAACTCCCCCACCCACGTGCGCAGCCGCCGCCGCGCCTTGTTGCCCGTGATGCCCATGCCCGCCACGCCAAAGAGGCTGCCGACGACCGCACCCGACGCGACCGTCCCGGTCGCCGCCAGCGTTGCTGCCGACGCAACGCCAATGGCGGCGAGAGACGCGAGGAGGGCGGGCGCAATGAGGCCGCCGGTGAGGCCAAAGAGGATGCCGCCCGCGAGGGTGATGCCCGACAGCTTGGCGGCCTTGACTTCCCGGAGGCGGCGGCGACGCTTGCGCGCACCCGACGAGCCGGTGGGGAGCGGGAGTACCGACGTGTCACCGCCATTGCCGACTTCGACGGCGGTTGCGGTCGAGCCATTGGAGACCGTGACCGACGTGGAGGAGGAACCAGCAGATGGAGAGGAGGCAGACGCCTTGTCGGGTGCGGGCAGCACGTCCTTGGCGGGCGGCGCGGTGCGTTGAAGTGACAGCGACAAGCCGCCCGCAGCGTCCCAGCCAGACGCCCCGGCCATAGCCTTTGGTGGCGACGGGGGTACCCCCCCCGTCCCCCCCAACTCCCCAGCCGCCTCGGCCGCAGCCGCCTCCACCGCCGCCACGTGTAGCGCCGACAGGTGGACAGCAATGGCCAACTCCACCGCCGCCACAAGCGCCCACTCCACCTCGAGCACCGCCGCCACACGCTGCAGCAGCACCCGCGCGCGCGCGTCGTAATCCCCCCCCACCACCGCCACCGTCAGCAGTGCTTGCAGGGCAGCCAGGCGGGCCGCCCCGCCGCCAACGAGCCGCGCGCACTGGCGGGCGGCAGCAGCCTCTGCGGCAGCCGCCCGCTCGGCGGCCGCTTTGCCAAGGCCGCCGCTGCCGTTGCCGCCGCCGCCGCCCCCACCGGCGCCACCCGCGTCCGGATCGAGCAACGCCAGCAGCGCCGCCTGCGCGCCCGTCGGCAAACCAACGGCGCCCACAACCTTGCGCGCGAGCGCCGTGCAAAACGGCCCGTCGGCTGCCGCGCCGCCGCCGTCCGCCAACCCACCGCCGCCACCGTCGCCACCGCCGTCGGCCGCCGCCAGCGACGACGCGGCCGCCACGGCGCTGGCGGCCGCCGCCGCGGCCGATGATTTGGACGCTGCCACGACAGAGGCGGCCGCACGGCGGCGCACCGCTTCGGCGCCGAGGAGAACGCACACGAGGGAGGCCACCGCAAAGCGCTGCTCCTCGTCCAGCACGTCAAAGCCGCGGAGCGGGCCGCCCGCATCGTCCACGTCGGCAATGGCGGCGTCGGTGGTGGCGGCGGCAGCGGGAGTGGCGGCACTGGGGCCAACGGCAACGACGGGTGGGGGGAAGGCCGTCGGCGCGGCTGCGTCGTCCCCGAGGCCGGGGCGAGGAGCAGCAAACAGGTGTTCCACGCTGTCGTCACCGCGTATTCTTGGCGCCGGTTCCGCCGTCGAGGGGGTGGCCTCCATCGAGTCGAGCCAAGACGCCCACCCCCCACCGTCTCCGCCGCCGCCACCGCCGCCGCCGCCGCCCTCTGCTCCAGACGTCGCCACCCCTGCGTCCGCCGTCAAGGCCATCGTCGCCACCGGCGCCGTCGACGTCATCCGCAACGTCGCAAGGGAATCAAAAAATTCGTCCGCATCCCCGTCGCTGCTGCCCCCGCCCCGAGGCGGGGCAGCGACGGGCGGCGCCAACCTGCGGCGGAACCGCGGCGCCCGCCGGCCGCCGCCGGCACCGCTGCCCGCTACCGTCACCGACGGGCGTGCCGCTTCGCGCCCGGGCGTCGGCCTCCCCCGACCCGCCCCCGCGCCGACAAGGGGCGGCGGCGCGCGGGTGTGGGGCGGGCGGGAGCGCGGCGCGGAGACGCGCGGCGGCGTCCGCCGGGGGAAGCACGGGGGACGGACGGCACGTGTGCGGCACACCAGCACTCGCGCCCGCGGGCCCCGCACGCGAGCGCCACGACGCGTGTCACGGTGGGGTGGGGTCACCCAGGCGGGGGGGGGGGCGGTTCTTGCGGCCCCCAAGAAAGGGTTCATCAAGGAGGGTGCAATGCGGTGGCAGCGGCGGGAGTTGCGACCACCCTCTGCCAGTGTGAGACTCCCACGACGCAAGTGCGCCAACGTGGCGATGCCACCGCAGGGCTAGACGGTGCAGTGGGCAGCACCGCCATTGGCAAACTAGCCGTGAATTCACTATGGACCGTTTTGAAGCCACCTGATTGGTCATGGAACTTTTTGAAGCCACCTGATTGGTCATGGAACGTCATTGAGATGTCCGCTCTGGAATTACTGTACTGTACTGTACGCCGTCCTCGTGGCGGGGGGCGTCCTGTTCCCAGATTCTCAGAGCTGCGACCGTCTTGGCCAGACAGACGACCAGCATCAGAAAGGTGCGAGGAATGTCCAACCAACGCTCCGGGTCGGCACGTCACGCCGCCCAAAGACCGTCAGCAGGTCAGCAGCGGGGAGAGCTTGAGTACACTCCATGAAGAGAAGGTCACTGCCCATCAAGCATGATGACCACCATGACACGAAAGGTACTGTACCAATTGGAGTCGACAAGGTCAACCGTTGGAACACTGAAGCCAACGCCAAGTCGGACTGTCGCAACACAGACCACAACGGTGAACCCCTGCACAGGCAATCACCTGCACCCACCCACCCACCCACGCTTGAACGCCACGCTCTGCCCGTCAAGCTAAGTCGGCCACAAAGGCTGACCCGCTCCCGCCAAACACGCTCTTGGTGTACTGCCAGCGCTCAAAGCGGGTCGCAACAGCGTTGCGCGCGCGCTGGAAGCCCATGGCCACAACACCGCAGCCAGCGTACCAGGCGCCCATCCCCAGACACAACACCGCCAGCTTGCCAAAGTCCATCCGCCCGCCGAGGAGGCTGCCGTCCGTCAGTGCCGCCGGTGCGCCAACGCCAACCGAGGAGAGCGCGAGGTAGCCCATCAGAATCGCCTCCCCGAGCGCCACCACCCCCAGCCGATACGCCACCGAGTCGAGGGCGAGCTCCACCGCCGCCGCCCCCCCGCCCACCGCGAGGGCGGCGGCGACGCGCCAGCCGCCCACCACCGACCCGTCGGGCGCGAGCGACTCGATGAGCCGCAGGTGCGGCACGAGCGCCGAAAGGGTGGACAGCACCACCGCCACAAACAGCGCGTTGGTGACGACCAGCTGCGCAAAGATGGCGCCGAGCGCCCACAGCGTGAGCGCCGAGCGGCTGCCGTCGAGCTCATCCTCGTGGGGTCCCGTCACCGCCCGCGCGATCGGGGGCACGAGGAGGAGGAAGGCGGCGGTCAGCTGCACCGTCAGCGCGTCCGTCACGACCGTCGACGCGAGGCCCGCCCGCTCCAGTGGCGACGCGCCCACAATCAAAAAGCAGAGGGCGGCGGCGGTGGCCAAAAAAAACGCCACGCGCCACACGAGGAAGGCCCCGTCGGGCAAAAGCCATGACGTGCCGACAGACACCCACCGGGTGGTGCGAAGGCGAGCCGCCATCCACCAGCCGTCGGTCAGCGGCGGGGCGCCCTTGAGCGGGGGGGGGCCGCCGAGCGGCGGCAGCCGCGGGCGCCGCGACTTTCTGGGCCCGGCGTCGGCCGGCTCGTCGTGGAGCTGAATCGAGGCGACGGCGCAGAGGTCGGCGCGAGGCTCTGCCCCAGAGCCGGCGGGGAGCACCACGTCGGGGGCGCCGTGCGCGCCGCGACCGGGGCCCGCGGCGGGCGCCACCCACGCGTCGGGATGGTAGGTGGCTTTGCCGGGGGCTGGCACGTCCGCGCCCCCGGCGGGCGGCGACACTGGGGCAATGACGGGGGCGGTCGCCGTCGCCGCCGCCGCGGCCGTCGCCGCCGCCGCGGCGGCGGCCGCCACCAACACGTCGGGGGGCGCCATGGCCGACGCCGGTGGCGGCTGCGGAAGTGTGGGCCCCGCCGGTGGCGGAGCGTCGACCCCGCCCAACGCGTCGGCAGGCGGCGGCAGCGGCACGTCGGCGGCAACGGCGGCGGGCGCAGTACCGACGGCGGCGGCGGCGGCGGCGGCGGGCACAGGACCGACGGCGGCGGCGGCAGCGTCCATGGTCGGGGGCGGCAGGGCCGGCTGCGGGTGGGGGCTTCCCTCGCCGTCGCCCGCGTCCGCGCAGTCGCCGTGGCGGCGGCCCCGCCTGCCCCGTGGCGGTGAAGCGCCGCTACCGTCCGACGCCTCGTCGCTGTCCGACGGCCCGTCCAGGGACACCCGCGTCTCCTGGTCGTCCGACATCATCGTGGCGACCGGGGATGATAGGGGGGGGGGGTGGCGCGCCCGACACCCACAACACGGGAAACGCGGCGCGAGGGCGGGGGGGAACCAGGGGAGCGACCACCCGACACCTGCAGCACTAGCAACGGGGTGAGGGGTGCGGCACCAGTGGCCAACAATGGCGCACAGAGACGCCGCTGGAATCACCGCCTCCACAAGAAGAGCAGGGGTACCCCGCGAGTGTGATCACCTGGGGGGGAGTGCGACGACGCACGTCGCAAGCACCGTTTCCGCCAAGCGCCCTGGGAGCGAAGCGCAAGGTGAGAAAACCAGACCAACGGGGTGAAGAGACGGGGGAAGGGGAACTCCGCCTCTACTCCACAGGCCCAAAGGCGCCACGCCCCGTCCCACGGGTGCCCCGTCCACCGCCGCACCCAGTGCCGGCACACGCTGCATAGCCACAGCGCGCGTCGCCGCGTCGGCGTCGGTAGCCGTCGCAGCGTCAGCAGCGGACACTGGCGGGGATCGACCCACGGTGGCCACGGTGGCTCCCCGCGGAGAAGTGTGGCAGACGGGTCGGGTACGTCCGGCCGTCTCTCGGCGGCCCGAGGCGAGGTGGGAGCGGCCGACGTCTGCGCATCTCGCGAAACAGTGGGCCGGTGGCGAAGGCAGAGCGGGTGGTCGTCATCAGCTTGCCGAAGGACCCATCAACCGAGAAAAGATTGACCGTGTTTCGATGCTCGTCGAATTTGAGCACAGTTTCCTCTACTTTCATAGTAATTTCATCAAGTGTGTAACTACGTGGTGCAAGAACATCAAGTGCACGACAGAACCATACCAGGTCTGCCCCGGCTCAACCTCCATCAACAAAAAGCTTGAGAGCATCGCAGCGGCGACCGCCACCGCTGATTGTCATGGTTGTGGTCGAGGATGGTCGACGCTGGGGCCTTTGCAGCCACAGGTAGTGTCACATGGGCCATCGAACGTCCATATCTGAAGCAAAGAACCTCAACGAGACAAAAATCATAAAAAAATCGAGCTCTGTGCCAGCCGAGATGTCAATCTCCATTGGTCTGACCCGGATGAATGTGGTGTGTGGCCTCGAACGCTCCACTGGCACCGATTTTGCGGTGGCGGTATCCATACAAGCATGAGGACCGCACACGAGATAAACAACGCGCCACGCAGCCAATCGATGCGCAGACGAGATTGGCAAGGGGCTCCCACCGGCGTTTCTTGTGCGGGCCCCGCCGCTGGTGGCGGCCGACACCACGTGGTCGGGTGGCGGCGGGTGGCGCTTGTGGGCGCGTGCTCGTTCTGCCCCGCGGCTGCTCATAAAAACTCTGGTCGGATTTTTTCCCGCAGCGAGCGCCTCCCGGCCAATCAGCGGCGGCTGCCAACCGCCATCATACGTTGGAGGTCCCAACCGGCACGCCGCGTGTCGGCTGCTGCTGTTGTCGAATCTTGGTGTCACCGCCCGCGCCGCCCGTTGGGGCTCTGCTGGCGCCGCCATTGCGGCTCTCGCCCCTGCCCGCGGTGCGCCTGCGTGGGCCTCAACCCGTGTGCACAGCGGCGCTACTCCCGGCTTGCCGACGCGCCCAGCGTCCCGGACTGTGCAAGTTGTGGCTGCCCCCCACGGCCTCCCGCGTCGGCACATGCGCCGTCCCGCCGCCCCTCCGCCGCAGCAACGCTTGACCGCGCGCGCCGCACTCGTGCCTTTGCGGGGAGGGTCCGCGCCGCGCCACGCACTTCCGGTGCCCCCTCGACCACTGGCGGGCTGAGCGACAACGCGACGACACGCTCCTCCCATTGTTGTATCCCATTGCCGCTGTCGACGACCCGTTCTGGGCTGCGTCTCTCCTCCCTTTATCAAGTCCCCGGGACTCCCGCACCCCGCCACCCGGTCTTGCCCCCCGACACCGTCTCCCCATTGTCGGCATGAATCCTTGGGGCCTACCGCTCGTCACACCGCCCGTACCCCCCGAAGGTTCCCCTTACCCTTTTGGCTTTCCGCTCTTCCACCCACCCCCGATGGTTGGCTATGGTGATTACGCTGCCGCCGCCGCGGCGGCGGCGGCAGCAATGCCGCCCGTGTCTCCGGCGGCCGCCGTCGCCCCGCCCGTGACCATCTACAACCCGTACGCGGCGCCAATGGCTCCTCCAGCGGGTTCGATGGCCGCCTTACCGTCGCCGCTCTACCCCTACACGGGCGACGTGGGCGGCGGCTTGCCGCTGGTCGGCCACCCACCACCCTACCTCGGGGCGCCCATGTACGCGTCGTGGCCGCCGCCGGGCGTCGGCGGGCCGTGGACCGTTGGCGGCAGCGCCGCCGGCGTCGGACCCGCCCCAGTGCCCGGTGCCCTATCGCCTGCCGCCGCCTCGCCCTACGCGCTCGCTTCCCCGCCTGCCTACCCACCACTGACCGTCGCTGGGGCCTCGTCTTCCTCCCCAAGCGGCTCGGTGCCGCCGCCGCTCCCGCCGTCGGCGGGTGGCCCCGGCTCCCGGCAACCGTCGACGGGCTCCTCCTCCGTGGCGGTAATCGTGTCGGCCGGCCCCGACCCGCCGGCGTCCACGACGGCCGCGGCGGCTGCCACCACCACGGCCGCCGCGGCCGCCGCCGCTGCCGCCAAGGCGGCCGCCGCCCGTGACGCGGCCGCGCGTGAGGCGTCTGCCAAGGAGCTGGCCGCGATGGAGGCGGCGCGCACCCGCGCCGCCGCCCACCGCGCGTCGGTCGACTCGAGTGTAGCGCGGGATACGCGGCGGGCGGCGCTGCGGCGGTTTCGCAAAAAGCGGCCACTGCCGGCGGCGGGGCGCGAGGCTGCCGCCGCGTTGGCAGCGACGCCAGCGTCGTCGGCGGTGCTCCGCGGCGCCGGTGGCGTGGACGTGGTCGCCTCCGCGGACGGCGGCGGCGGCGGCGGCGGCGTCGGCGGGGGTGACGTAACCCGCAGCGCCGCGCCCACTGGGGGGCCCGTGGAGCGGGCCGACCGGCGGGCTCTGCCCAGCGTTGCGACGCTGCTGCGGCCGTTGCCCCTGCCGCCGGTTGGGCGGATGCCCCCCCCGCTGACAGGTCAGACGCCGTCGCCCGTGGCGCGGGTGCCGAGTCCCATGGTCCAGACCGTGGCGTCGGCGTCGGCGGCCGCATCGGCCGGCCCCCGTGGGTGGCAGCAGCCACACCCCGAACAACCGATGATGTCCGCCTCCGCCTCCCTCGACGCTGCAGGGGCGGCTCGGGTGGCTGCGGCTGTGGCGCTGGCCGGGCGGATGGCCACGCCGTCGTCGGGTGGGCGCGGCGATGCCGGCAGCCGCAAGCGCCCGCGGCCAGCGGTCAAGCCCGCAGCTAAGATCGACGACCGGCGGGTGCGGCCAGCAATGGCCGCCCCGTGGGACCAGCCGCTCAACCTACGGACTGTGACAGACGGTGTGCACGTGCCGTCGTCGCGCACCGGCAGCGTAGACGTGGACGGGGGGCTCGAGGGGGGGCAAGAAGAGAACCAAGTCGTGCCGGCGTGGTGAGTGGTGTTGCGTGGGCGGGGCGGGGATGAGTGCATGCCTGCTTGTTGTCCGGGATGACGGTTGGCGAGGTTGAGGTGCTGTGTACAGGGTACGTGCTTTGTCGGCCGCGGGTCAAAGGGGCTGAGGGTCTTGCAAGCCTCTTCGTCTTGCACATGTGAAAGCGCTTTCTATCTGCTCTCGATGACTGTGCTGCTGCGGACGGGCATACTTTTCTGCTCTACAGGACGGGCTCGCTTGTATCCTGGCCGAATGCCCGATGGCTTCCACTGTGTCGTAGTCCCAGAGCCGTGATGCATCGGTGAGACTCACTGGTGCCCCGTGGACAAGAGCACTGCACCAGGAAATGCGTCCCAGCTGAGCAGGCGCCGTCGAACAGCAAGGCTGTCTTTCAACAGGCGAGACGGACGCACTTTCCGAGCAAAGGAAAGGTCGCCTTTTCAGTACACTGCTCAATGCTTCCTCCCCTGGGCGACGCGCTTTATTTGCTCGTTGCGCTCTGGAGGGAGAGGCAGTTGATCCTTCTCTCTCTTGTTGCTCCTTTTCTGGACACGTGTATTTTGACCGTCGCATTTTTACCGAAATGGTGAAAAGGTCGTACCAGGCCGTGCACCACACTGCGATCCCCGTGCTCGCTTGGCGCTTTTTGTCATCCTCCTCGCTTGCTCTCCCCCCCCAGCCGGTTCTGGCCGGCACATTGCCACCACCGTCCTTTTCTCGCTTCGCCCCACTCCCTCTTCCTCCCCCATGCCCCGTAATGGTACGCCTTTCCCCCCTGTGCATGGCATTTGCGGCTAGCGTCGGCGTTGGTCTCATACACGCCCCCCGCCCGCGGCGGTTGTCGTCTCGTCGGCACCTGTCCCCCCGCCCCCCTGGCGGCCGACGTTTCCCAACTGCCAAGGCAAGGGTCGAGGTGGTCACCCTCGGTCGGCGGTCGACCAAGGACGCCGTCTACGATGGCGCCGTGGACACGTACATCACCCGCGCGGGTCCGCGCTTGGACATTGCCTGCCGGTGGGTGGCGCCGGCCACCGCCGCCGCCGCCCTCCTCCCCGGCGGAAGCGACAGGCCCGGCGGTGGCAAGGCGACGGCGGGCCCCCGCGCGCACGTCATTTGCTTGGACGAGGGCGGGTTGGCGCCGGCGAGCAGCGACGCCTTTGCGACGCTCCTGTACGACCGGCTGGAGCGAGGCGGCAGCCGGTTGGTGTTTGTCATTGGCGAGGCAGACGGGCTGCCGCCCGCTTTTCGGGAGGCGGTGGCGCGGGCGGCGGGGCGTGGGCCGGTGGGGGGGGTGGAGGCGTTGAGCCTCTCCCCGCTGACGCTGCCTCATAAGCTCGTGCGGCTGGTGCTCGTCGAGCAGCTGTACCGGGCGAGTGAGATCCGCCGCGGCTCCAAGTACAACAAGTGAGGGGGACGCCAGCGGGTCGGCGCGGAAGTGGGCCAGCGGGGGGGCGCGGGGTGCGCCTTGTATTGACCGGGTCGTGTTACTCCGCGTCGTCCGCGTTCGGCACGAGGGGGTGAGGTAAGGGCAATCGGGGGGGTGGGGCGAGCCTACAGAGGTGGGGCAGTGGCCGCAACCGCTTGACCCTCGTTTGGGGCGGGGCAGCTGGGTGGCGAGGCTGGCGCCGGTGGCGACGAGGGGGCAACGCAACCCATGTGCGAGGGAGGCGCGTTCCGCGGGGGTGCCGGCCCTCTCCAGACGGGAATGCGCCACGCGTGAAGTCCACGATGGCCGAGAGGCGTCTTGCTGGTGGGATAGACAGCGGCGGTCGGGAATGATACCAGCCCCATTGCCGCGGACCTTCAAGGGGAGGAGCGGCGCTGCAGCTGCCGCCGTCGCCGCCGCCGTGGGGACAGCTCGTGGCCGCATCCACGAACCACGCTGTGACAGTGCACTTCCTCGACCAGCCGCCACCATTGGTGTGCGTGCGGCACGCGAGCTGCGAGAAGCGGCGACGAGACTGTACCAGTGTGCTGGAATATGGGATACGTTCCAGAACCCGCCTTGCTCGCTGATCGTGAGACTCTTAACAATTCAAACGCTGCCACTGCGGAATCATGAATGATCGACCGGCGATTGGCCCATTCACAGGGAATGGTGATGGCAAGCAATGGATTGGACGGCACAGGCAGACACTGTAAATCTTAAAACCACTCATTTGAATTTGGGAGCCACCCAGCGACGCTCAGATCAAGGTCAGCACGCGCGCACTCACAACAGAGCCGTGAGGGCCGGCTCACGAGTCTACTGTTTGCAGGGCTCAGGGCTGGATGGTCGCTTTGTGTACCTCCCTCCTGACCACAAGCCATGTTCCGAAGCTGAACGTTCGACGGGGACAGGGCCAGCGCATGCCTTGTCCACTGTGGCTGGATGCAGGGGTGAAGGTCTTGACACCAGACCTCGCGTGTGGTGTCAAAAGCCAGAAATCGTCAATACTTCCCCTACCAACACCGCGTTCTTGGAACACATCTGCCTGCGTCAGTGGTAGGGCGCCAGTGTCCAGCTCCCTGGGCCACCTCCTCTGACAGCAGAGAAACGGTGCACGCCTGAGCGTCGCGCGGTCCTATTCCCCCCGCTACGCCCAACACGCTCTTTGTCAGCCCAAACTAGTCCAGTGCACGTGGTTGGTGTCGGCGCGGCCGTCCCGTTGGCTGGCGGGCCGCTTCGCGGTGCAGCGGCCACTTGGAGGACACTCCCACGTTGGCCGGAACTGGCATGGGTCACCGAAAACCTCATCAAACAGGCCAAAAAGCAAGTCAGGCCTGCGCCAGCCGCGCACACACACACGAGCACTCGAGCTCTTGTGACACTGCTGTCTGAGGCCAGGCACGAGTGCAGTGGCAAGCATATGGACCCGATGCACAATCGCCTCAATCGCTATCCGAATGTTGTATTGTTTCTTTCTGAGTCAAAACTCAGCCAGTGTTTCTCAGCTGACCCGCAGGGGATACTTCGAGCTTTGTTCAGAGAAACCGTTCGGCTCACACGTGTGCCCATTTTAATCAGACGTAATGTATCACCGACTTTGAAGTACAGTCATTATTCGACTATATCCACAGCCATTTTCTAACAGTGTCAGAAGAGACTTGCGAAGGGGTGGTCGAGTTCTTGCGAAGGGTGCAATGGGTTGATTCGAATTCCCTGAGGAGCCGAAAGAAGTAACGATCTGACCACTTGCAGCACATCCCGACGCGATCAAATGCGAAACTTTACTGCCTCGGAACAATGACGGGTGTCACCCACCCCACCCGACCCCCCACCTGCCCCCTCACTCGTCCTTAACTTCCTCTGCGTCCCCTGTGCCCCTGACACAGCATGTGTACTTGAGAGACTAGCAATCGTCGATTGATCTCGAGGGCGCAAATATTGATATTGAAAAATATATTTGTTTGGGTTTCTGAGACTTCGTCAGATCATACCTTCTAGGTATAATCCACTTATGACGGAAATAACATGGCTATTAGAATACACATTATTCAATAGTTGTCCAGAAATTTATGTTTTCTTTGCGCTACTGTCGACAGTGTGTTGATTCCTTTTTATCCTTGCAATGCGTCGAGTCTCGGTCCTCCCACCCGCTCCGTCCTCTGTCGCGGAGTTGGCGGGGTCGTGGGACGGTGCGTGCCCTGTGGTCTCCAGCGGCCGGAGTCCGCGGCCGGCGTGTGAACGCGCGCCGTGGCCCCCAGCCCGTGGCTCTGGCGCGCCGAGCGCCACTCCCCGCGTCGAGTGCGCGACGCGGCGTCTCGTCGACTGCCCGCCAGCGTCGGCGTGGCGTGCTTTAGCGTGCGGCCAGTCGGTCGGACGGCCGGCAGTGACAGTGAGGACGCGCCACGACGGCGCCCCTCGGGCACGCGGTGCCGGCCTGCTCGTCTGTCTTCCCGGTTGCCCCCCCGCCCGCACGCACCGGCTGTGGGACAGGCCGGGAGGTGCGCGGCTCTCCCCGGTTCCCCGTGCGTCTCTGGAGTCGAGCTCGTGCGGCGGGTGCTGCGGCCCCGCCTATCGTCGGTTTCCCGTGCTTCCACCGCCGTTGGCCCGCGGCGGCCGTGGTGCTGGCCGCTGCGTCTTTCTCCGTTTGGTAGCCGCCCGTGGTGAGGGGGTGAGGCCGTGCAGGGGCGAGGGGTGGTGACGGAGCGTTTTCACGGAGAGATATCTGCTGCGGCGGAGCAGCTCGGGGTGTGACGGCTGGGCGGTGCCATGCCTCGGCCATCCAAGCCCACGTCTCTGGGTCCGTACATCCTGCTGGATACGATCGGACATGGCTCATTTGGCAAGTACGTTTTGTCCGTGGGAGCTGGGTACTGCGGCAGCACGAGACCGTGACGCGGCGTCGTCTCCACTTTGTGTTTATGTCTGAGGCACCAGCGCGGCGCATGCAGTGTGGGCGCTTCTCAACTTTGCCGGTGTGATGCGTGAGCGCTCGGAGAATGTGCGGGTATCCTGTAGTGCGAGTTGTGGTGCATGTGATGTACCCGGCGTGTGTGCTGGGGCGGAGCGGAGCATCCGCGAGTGGCCTGCGCGGTCCGCGCCGGAGGGTGAAGCTACCCGTCACCGGGGTCTCAGACTGGGCGCCGAGCATCGCAGGGTTTCGGCGGTGCGACGGGGTCCAGAGCGAGCTGGGATACCTCGTGGGGGGTGCAGCCCGCCTCTCACAGTATGCGAGGTGGCCCTCTGGCTGTTTGCCCGTCTGTGCGAATTGCGTCCGTGGGCGATGGCGTTGAGTGGCTCCTTTCTCGCCGTCGCCGCTATCACGCGTTCGGGGAGTACCCTTCCGTACGTCGAGGCGTGTGACGTGCCTTTTCTTCGGATGCTCTGGATGCAGGGAACTAACCTCATCCTTGCTTTTTTTGACTCGCCCCTGGCGCCCCCTTGGCCCCTACGTCTCCGGAATGGTCTCTCACGGCGCCCAGAGTCAAGCGGGCCATCCACCGGGATTCGCGGCGCATCTTTGCCATCAAAATCATGGAGAAGGAAAGTATCCTCCAGAGCAAAGTGAACGCCCAAGTCCGCAAGGAGGTACGTGTTGAGACGTCATCTTTTTCTATCACGTGCTCGAACGTACTCGATGTTTACTCATTCAACCGTCCAGCTGGATGTTGACTCATGGCTGACCCACTTTCGCCCTCGAACTATTGTCGTCGCTTCTACTGCCGCCCCGCCTGCCTGTATTCCTTCAGACGCTTATCATGACGACTCTCGACCACCCCAACGTGGTTAAGATGTACCAGGCAATGACGACCATGAGCAAGGTCGTCATTGTGATGGAGCTCGTCACCGGCGGGGAGCTGTATCACGAGATTTTACGACACAAGCGGCTATCGGAAGACTCGGCGCGGCACTACTTCCGGCAGCTGATTGACGGCCTGCATCACTGCCACAGCCATGGCGTGTTCCACCGTGACCTGAAGGTATGCTTACGTATTCGGGTTTGGTGTTGACATGTTGGGGCTTGCTTGTCCATTCATCATGTTGTACTCCTTTTCTGATGATTTAGGTGTACTGACGCACCCATGTCTATCTGCTCTTGGCGTGCACATGTGACTGTTGTTTTTCTCTGTACTGGTAGCCGGAGAACCTGCTCTTGGACGATACCGGGTGCCTGAAAATCTCGGATTTTGGGCTCAGCACGCTGCAGTTGAAGCATGAAGACCGGTGTCACACCCAGTGTGGTACTCCTAACTACGTGGCCCCTGAGGTCATCTCCCGCTCCATCCAAGGTTACGACGGCGCCAAGGTGGACGTGTGGTCCTCTGGGATTGTGCTGTACGTGTTGGTGGCCGGGGAGCTCCCCTTTGACGACAATGACCCATCGGAGCTCTTCCGCAAGATTGTGGCTGGCGTCTTTGAGCTACCGCATTGGTTCTCTGAGCCGTTGAGAGACTTGCTACGGCACTTACTGGAGCTGGAACCAGAGAATCGGTACGACCTTGAGCAGATCCGCAGCCACCCGTGGTACACGCAACAAACTCCTCCTGCGCCGCCACCACTCCGCACTCCAGCAGGGCTGCCAGTCACCCCGTCGACCCTGGCTGAGGCGGCACATGCGTCGGCATCGTGCACATCGGTGGCCGTGTCCGTGCCGAGGGAACGGGAGGAGGACGACGCGCTCTTCCCGGGCATGAACTTCATCAACCCCACCTTCAAGCCGACCGACACCCCCGGCAACGTGCATCCTGATGTGGCCCTGTCCATCGGTCAACCATCCGAGGCGCCGTCCGTCTTTGCTGCCCCTGCGGCGGCGTCCGTGGTTGGTCCGGGCTCGCGCCTGCCCGTGATGGGCGGCCTGCCCGACACGGTGCTTCGATCCGGGGCGGTCCCGCCGCTGCCGCCCCCGACTGCCAGGCGACCCCGCTCTCGGGGAAACAGTTATCTGTCACGCTTCCAGAGTGCGGAACACCTGAGCGATGCGGGGATGGACGTGGTTCCACCGGGTGCCATGGGCGACGTTGCGCCAAGCGATGGGGAGGCGAGCATAGTGGGGGAGGAGCTCGAGTCTGTCATTGCGACTACCAGCGCGCTGCCGCCACCACCTCGGCTGGGGACAGGCGCCGCCACGGTACGGCATGCGCCTATGGCCATGCGGGCGGCCGCCCCACCTGGTGCGTCTGCGGCCGCGTCTCTTGTGGCGACATCACCCACCCGCTCGGTGCGGCAAGACAACATTGACCGGGTCGCGGCCGAGCTGATGGCGGCCAATGACAGTGCGCCGCTCAACGAGTCGCAGAGCGCTCTCAACCAGGAGCGGATGCGCCGGTACTTGATCCAACAAACGGAGCAAGTGTTGCAGCAGAACCATGGCAACAAAGACGCAAACCCGTCTGCCGACATCGGTGTCGCACCGGCGCTGAGCGCAGAGGGCATCCGCCGATTGGCTGTAGCTCGAGAGGCGGCTGCTGTTGCAGTCGCCGCCAGTGTCGCGCCTGCGCCCAGCCTTCATGTACAGATGGCCGCTGAATCTGCGGCCACGGGGGCGGGTGTGGCGTCCGACGGTTCGCATGTTCCGGCGGCGCTCTCTGCGGTAGGGGCGGATGTCGGGGACGTGACCTTTGGCATGCCTCCGCTGCCACTGGGCGCCGTGGACTCCGCCGTGATGGCGGCGCTTGACGCCAAGCCGAGTGAGGATTTGGATGACGCCGGCAGTTCCCGTGCTAATCAGTTCGATGATGCGCCTGCCGACACTTCAGCGGATGCGGTTGACTCGGCGTTGGCTTTGGCGGGGACCGAGCATGTGCCATCTTCCTTGCTACCTCCTGGGCACGCTTCTCCCGCTCCGGTACGGATTGCTGCCTCCCCTCCTGTTGCCCTCAACTCGGTTGCTGTGCCCGGCTCTGTTGCTGCCACTGTCCCTATTGCTGCCCCGGTCCCTATTGCTGCACCTGGTCGCATTCGATCCCCTGTTCCTGTTGTCGCCCCCACCCCTGTTTTTGCTGCCACCCTTGTTCCTATCGCCACCCCTGTTCTGGCCGCGACCTCGGTTCTTGCTCCCGCCCCGGTGCTTGCGTCTGCCTCTGTGGCTACCCTGCGACCCGCAGCTGCTCTAGCCGTTGTCACAGAGGACTCCGACAGGAGCGCCGACGGTCCCAGTGTGGTGGCTTTGCCCTCTTATGCTGCACCATTTACCACCCCTGTACTGCCGGTGGCGGAGCCCCAAGCGTCTCCGCTGGTGGATTTAACGGCGGCGGTGTCGTGCAACCTTTGCGTCGGGTGTGCACAAGGTGGGGCTTGCGAGGCCCCGGTGGATGTCAACGCGGGAGGCTACAACCGCGTGCTGGACAGCCAGTGGCAGCAGCTGGTGGATACGTGCACATCGGACTCGGTCGACGGTGGGGCAACGGTGGTGGATGCGCCCTATGCTGTGGCGCATGCTCCAAAGCTCGCATCCCTGACGATGGAGCAGCTGCACTCGTCGCACACGCCCGACCGATCGCCATCAGTGCCTGTATCCCCGTTGCCTGTCGGGGCCCACCACGGCTCGCATGGTCATGGGTTTGGCCATGTTGCAGACGCGGGTGGCGACCGGCGTGGCACCTACTCTCGTCGGGAGCGGGGCTCTGCGAGCGGGAGCACGCGGAGCCGACGCAGCAGCGTTGCGAACGGGGAGTCGGACAAGCATCGGAGCACCTCGCGGCACGACAAATCCATGGGCTCAGCTGTGCGTTGTCGCAGCCGTACGTCCTTTGACTCCAAGCACGGGCTACAATCAAGAAGCTCGACCGGGGCTGACGCCCCCGCGGCGGAAGCAGATCACGTGAGGGTCCCCTTTGGCGGGGTCGACTCGCACCCAACCCCGGGTCTACCGGGTCGCAACTCGTCGGACATTGGCCCGCTCCGCTCTTCCTCTTCCCTCGAGGATCGGAAAGCCGCGTCTTCGGGGGCGTTGCCAAGGAGCTCGGGCAGCTCCGCATCTGGGCGCGTGCCGGGCGGTGCTGCTGGTAAACGCGAGGGCTACGGGTCAGGGCCGTCCGACAGCTTGGGGAGCGGCGAATCGGACGACGATGAGACTGGGGAGGCGCGCGGCGGTGCGCGGGTGGTCCGCCCCTCGTCGGCGGGGTCACGCTCCTCCAGTGGGGGGCGCAGGGTACAGAGCGGCGACAGCAGCGCTGGCCGCCGCGGTGTATCTTCACCCATGACGTCGGGCGGCAACTTTGAGTCGCAACTCACCATCACCCGCGACCATCAGCTCCTCAAGCACATTGGCAAGCCGTGGCGAGCCGTCGGCCGGGGCCGCGCGGAGAAACAGTTGGAGGAGGCCCGCACCTCGCCGGGGCCGTCCAAGGCTCTCTTTCCGCCCGCGCTGGTCGATGACGGTGAGCTGGTGGTCATTGCGGGGGACGAACCGTGCTTGACGCCCGCCAGCCCCGACGCGCTTGTCTCCATCGGCAGCGCCGTTGGGAGTGATGGCCATCCGCCCCGCCAGTTGCACGGCCATGCGACTGGGAGCGGTAGCGACGATGTGCGGGTTCCTCCGGCAGGGCGCGCGGGCTCCTCGCGTGGCCCACAGCCAGACGGTGCGCAGCCCGATGACCTGGGGCGGTCGTCCCGGAGCTTGCTGCACTCCGGATCGTCACGAGATGGGCGAAGCCGGAGCCCCCCTTCGCGTGGCGTCTCGCCGACTTTCCCAACACGGTACGACCGGCAGCGCAGCCCGGCGGACCGGCAGGTACCTCGTCGCGGGTCAACACGCTCGTCGCAACTGGACGAGCGCGGCTACAAGTCGTCCCGCTCGGGTCGCCGTGAGCCCCGGCCGTCGGGACACCACGCGCGGTCTTCGCGTGGGGATAGCGCGCCCCGCTCGTCGACCCGTACCGAGTCGCGCCGCTCTTCGCGGCGAGGCAGCCCGTCTCGGTCATCCCGCCGGGACAGCCCCAGCCGGAGTGCGCGGCGGCGGAGCCGCGGCGACTTGGACCGCCGCGAGTCGTCCCGCACGGGAGACTCGTATCGCTCCTCTCGGCGGAGGAGCCCCGACGCTTTGGCCCGCCGGGACCGGTCTGCGCCGCACTCGCGGTCAGGGAGCCCGCGGTGGAGCTCACGGCGCGGCAGCCCTCGGCGTTCATCCTACCGCGAGGGGCGCCGCTATAGCGCGAGCAAGTCGTCGCGGCATGGGAGCCCGGGAGCGCACCGGCGGGAGTACGCGCCGTCGAGCCACCGCGGCAGCCGGGCGTCCAACTCCTCTCGACGACGGCATGGTAGCCACTCGAGCTCCCGTCAGCGGGAACGCGACGACCCCGACTACTCGGAGTTGGAGGTGGGGCCGACGCCGGTGCGTCACGAATCCATGGGCGGCCGGGCAATCACCAGCGCGCCCGCTTTGGCATTAGTGTCCTCGCGGCGCGACGGTATGCCGTCGGAATCGTCTTCTGGGTCTCTACGGTCGCGGGCAGAGGGCCGCCACCGGGACCCGACCGACGCATGGGCGACGGGCGGCGGCACTGGGAGTACTTCCCTCGCTGATGCTGTCGACCATCCGGGCAGCGGGCTCGGCACGGTGGCCGGCTCGCTCGAGGGCTCGACCGTCACATCCGTGACGGGCACGTCGTCGAGTGGGGCGGTGGAGGTGCCCCGCCTGGGCGGCTTCAAGGGCGTCACGAGCCGACTTCTCGCCAAGGCGCCCCTGCAGCTGGGCACAGGCCGCAACCGCCGATTCACGGAGTTCAACTCCCTGCTCCCCCCGCGGGCCACGATGGAGAAGCTGGTGCGAGTGCTGCGGGGTACCGCGGGCGTGCAGAGCGTCGATCCAGTGGAGGTCACTCCCGACACCCTCCGCGTGCACGTGCGGAGCTTGGTGGCGGCGACGGGTCGGACGGGGGCGGACCTGCTCCGCGCCAACGTGTCGGTTTTTCGGCGCGAGCCGGCCGGCCTGACCGTCGTCTCCTTTCGCCGCTCCAAAGGCCGCCAAGACGGGGAGGACTTTAAGGCTTGGTACACGGTCGTCTTTAGTGCCTTCTGCAACTATGACGAGTCGGAGCGGGTGGCGGCCAAGGCCAAGGACGCCGCCATCTGAACTGTCGCGACGTGTCCCGGTGCGCTTCGTCGTGGCGGGCTGCCAAGAGCGGGGAGGCGTGGCGCTCTGGCGCGGGTTGACTGTGACTTTGGGGCGAGTGTCGATGTTCTTTTTTTTTGAGCCTCGTAGGCGGTGAACAGCTTTCTGTGTCTCTCTGGTGTACTCCCTTTGTGATACGTGCGACTCGGTTGGTCCGCTGCTCTTACAGTATCTCCACCAGCTGGCCGAGATCTGGAGATGGGGCTTCCACTCACCGCCCGTGCTGGTGCCACTTGCGGCCTCGGGGGGGCCCCACTGGGCGGCGTGAGTCCCCAACGTCCACGTGTCCTCCCCAGATACGTCCATTTCGCTCGAGATTGACCCCTTGGGCCTCGAAACTCTGCGCCCAACTCCGACGCTGCCGAGATGTGCCTGTTGGCGCCACGCCGCGGCGGGCGCGACCGCGGCCGCGCCCGGGGTCGCCGCGGCGCCCGGTTCCACTCCACGCCCCCCCCCGCCGCGGCCGCGCAGTGACATTGGTCTTGGCCCCCCGCGCTCCCGCGGGCGCTGCGTCGGCCGGGGCCGTGCGTCGATACCGCGGGCGACGGGCCACCGCGCGGCCGCGTCCCCCCGGCGCCTGGTGCCGTTGCTGCGGGCGGGGCGGTCGACGGCCGACACGCGCCTCCCGCCGCCCGCCGCCCGCCACCCACCACGCGCCCGCCACGCGCCCACCCGCCCCCCGCGCGGCCGCCACCCGCCGCCCGCCGCCCGGTCGGCGGCTTGGATGTAGCGCCCCGGCGGCGGCCAAGAGACCACCGCCACCGGCCGGCCGCGGCCGCCACCGCCGCCGCCGCCACGCGTGCGCCCGACCCCCGCGGCGGCCCCGCCGCACGCCGCGTCGGCGCCATGCGTCGTCGCCCCTGCGGGGCGCCGGC
>Ga0209093_1000222_pt1 | contig 28962 bp, 33 predicted proteins | sample SidtaG_4_FD_187450 | JGI IMG/M metagenome (GOLD analysis project Ga0209093, IMG submission 187450) | Marine algal microbial communities from Sidmouth, United Kingdom - Sidmouth_Male1 metaG (SPAdes) (version 2) | ecosystem: Host-associated > Algae > Red algae > Unclassified | place: Sidmouth...
TTCCCGGCTTCCCCCCACAAGCCCGCCGCGCCGCCGCTGGCACATCCCTCGCGTCACCCCACGCGAGGATCCCAGCCGTAGCCTCACCCCCCCGCCCGTGGCGCGCATAGTAGCTCCACATGAGGCGCGCGACGGCGACCGCCTGCGAGGCCGTCCAGTCGGAGACCGCAACCGCCGCGCCGGTGGCGAGGTGCGCCTCCAGCTCTGCCCGCCGCGTGCGGAGAAGCTCTGCACCGGCCGCGTCGTTACTTTAAGGGGGGAGGGGGGCGGGGGGGGACCGGGGGGGGACGCCCTGCCGCCACCGGCGAGCCCCTCATCCCGGGAACACGTCAAGATGCCGCCAGGTAGAGGCCGCCGGAGGATTCGGCGGTGATTGCTCCGCAGCCGCCAACTGTCGTGCCGCCACCGTCTGAAGAGGAGGGGGGGGGCACGGCCCGCTGACGGAAACGGCAAGGAACGATGCGATAGCGGGGATGCAAGTGTGCCTGCCGATATCGGAGGGGCCGTCGAGAGATGGGAAAAGGCGCCGAGCCTAGCGCCGAAGACAGAGCTCCTCTTCTGAAGCGCAGCTGTTCAGGGGGTATGGGAATGTCAGCGAAGAACGTCAAGACGGCTACTTCCCTTGACTTGTGAAAGAAAGGATACGATAGTTGAAACTTGAAATTGTCACACTCATCTCGTTGATACCTGCAGGCCGAACACCACCAGCCCGAACGCCAATCTTTAAACCTGACATCGTCGCGCATCGCATGCAAAGTCGCTCAGCAAAGGAAGGTGCCAGTCAAAAAGGAACAGCAACTGTTGAGCCTTGCTCAGCAATTCCGTGTCACTCAATGCTTTGGCGGGATGTCACATTGCAATTTGTTCTGTACTTTGACATTGTATTTGATGCTATGGCGTGTACTTGATTTTGGGGGCACCATTCAGGGGATGAGCACCGGGAGATTAGCGAGGTGCATGGTCGGGATTTTGAGGGGCTGTGAACATGTGTGCTCGTGGCCCGTGCGCTCTCCGCCCGCGGAGGTGCGTGGTGTGTGTATGCATGCTGGGAGTGGGGGTGTCTGCGGGTGCTGAGTGCGTGGGGTCGCCTGGGTCATGTCAGGCCGCCCCCTTACGGCTCGCGCCACCTCCATGATAGAACCTCTCAACGCACCCACCCACTGTACTGCCCGCTTCACAGGTTATGGGCCCAGTTGGCGCTGGTGGTCATCGTCTTCCCCTTCTACGATCTCTAGGGGGACAACGTTGTTCGGGTCGCGGTGTGTTCCGGCGTTGGACGGGCGGGAACTGCCTCTAACGTTGACAGAGTGGTACCGGTCGGTGCCACGGTCTTCAACATGTCGGACCACGGCCGCTTTGGCGTCTCGCGGTTTTCACAGCTGGACGACGACTACAGAATGTGGGCGGCGTATCAACGTCCGTAGCTCAAGAAGGAGAAGCTGTGGATGGCGGTCGTGACGGACCTTCCGGCGTCTGGGTCGGACGACAACAAGGCCGACCCGGTGGTCGAGGAGTGGGACGCCATGAATGAGGCGGCTCTCGCGACCATCCAGATGTCGGTCAAGCCCGTGCACCTGAACACGGTGACGTCGGTCGACACGGCTAAGGGGGCGTGGAACGCGCTCAAGGGCATGTTTGAGGCGCGGGACAACGCTCAGCTGCTTCGGCTCATGGAAGAGCTCAGCACCCTAAAGAAGGGCGAGGACGAGATCATCATCAAGTTCACGTCGCGCGCCAAGATGATCTGGGACGAGCTGGCCATGCTCGGCCACCCGGTGGACGACAACACGCTCGCGCTGCGTGTCTTGTCGGGGCTTCCTTCCGCGTACGGGATGCTCAGGACGGTCCTGGAGAACAACGACGTCACGCTGGTCATGTCGGCCGTGACGGCTAAGCTGCTTCAATTCGAGCAGCGGAACATGTCTGCGGGATCGTCGAAGCCCGTTGGTAGTGTCAAGCCGCAAGCCTTCGCGGCTGCGGCGCCAAAGAAGCCGTTTGACAAGAAGTCGGTCGTGTGCTACTACTACGACAAGAAGGGGCACATGAAGCGCGACTGCTACAAGCGGAAGGCTGACGAGGCCAAGGACAAACACAAGCCCGGTCGCGGCGGCCGTGATGGCAGTTATGGAGGCGGGCCCCAGGCGGGTGCCGCTCTGGCCTATCCTGCTTCGGCAGGTCAACCCGGCTCCAGTAATGAACACGGGAGCACCAGCGGGTCAACGACCTGGGTGCTCGATTCGGGGGCGACCAACAACATGGCCGCAGGCGACAAAGGCTTCACCGTCCAGGCGGCGGGGAGCGGGGCCAAGGTCACGTTGACCAATGGTGACAAAGTCCGCATCAAGGGGCACGGGCACGTCTCTATGGAAGTTGGCAAGGGCAACACTAAGGCGCGCATGGTCCTAGCAGAGGCCATGCTTGTGCCCGACCTGACCAGCAGCCAGCTGTCGGTTCGGGCGATCGACCGCAGCAGCGGTGCGGTGGTGTTTGTCGGGGACGCCTGCTGCATCCTCAGCGACGGGGATGCTGTTCGTGCGAGCGGAGTGCTCAACGAGGCGTCGGTAGTGGGAAGGGTCAACGACCGGGAGCAGTATGTGCTCAAGGTGACGCCCATTAAGGCTTCGGCGAACGCGGCGTCCACGCGCATCGCCGGAGAGGCGGAGCTTTGGCATCGCCCGTTCAACCACTTGGGGTCTGAGAACCACAAGCGGGCCGCCAGGATGGTCGACGGGATGCCGTCGTCGGTGGCTCATGCCGAGCGTGTGGTCGGCGCCGTGTTTGTGCCGTGCGTGGATGGAAAGATGGTGCAGGCACCGCATCCGCTGTGTTCCACCAAGACCACCAAGTGCGAGCTGGTCCACACCGACATGGGTGGGCCACTGACAGAGTCACTGGGTGGCTCCATCTACTTCACCACTGCGCTAGAGGACAGCACTGGCTTCATCACGGCGACGCCCATCAGGACAAAGGGGATGGCTTCGGAAGTGCTCAAGACGCGCATCAAGCAGCTTGAGACGATGACGGTGACGGACCGAGAACAGCGCCACAAACTGCGGCATGGACCGGGCAATGGACATGCTCGATGCCGAAGGAGATGGCGGGGAGAAGCATCTTCCTGAAGAGCGACAGCGACGGCGATCCTGATGACCTCTCGAACGACAACGACGATGAGGAAAGTCAGGATGATACTGGTTCCATACACCCGGTCGGTCACTCTGCCGCGGAAATGGACAATTCCGCTCCGGGACCTCGTCGCTCTATACATAGGCCAGCCCCCAAGGTAATCCGGTGGGAGAAGGACGCCAAGGCGTACTTGGCCGGCAGTGCCGAGTCGGCGGCCAAGGATGGCTGGGACTTGACCAAGCCGCCGGCAAACGAGAAGGAGGCGCGTGCCCGTCCTGACTGGCCGTTGTGGCAGAAGGCCATCAAGGACGAGGTAGTGGCGCACAAGCTTCTTGGAACCTAGTCCAAGACCAGGGTAAGCAACAAGAGGCAAAAGACGGTCAAGAACCGCTTCGTACTCGACATCAAGCACGATGCAGAGGGAAAGCTGACGCGCTACAAGGCGCGGCTTGTGGCCCAGGGCTTCAACCAGGTTCCGGGGCGGGACTTCGAGGAGACGTGGGCACCGGTTCCAAATGCGGCAACCGCGCGTGCAATCTTCGCCGTGGCGGCCGCCAATGACTGGGAGGTTCACCATGTAGACGTTAAGACAGCCTTCCTGAACGCAAAGATGGGCAGGGAGATGTACATCAAGCTCCCAGATGGTGTCGGGGACGGGGAATCGGGGGAGATTTTCCGGCTGAACCTGGCCCTGTACGGGACAAAGCAGGCGGGACGTCTTTGGGGCATGAAGCTGGACAAAGAGCCCAAGGAGATGGGCGCCTCTCGGTCACCCGTGGACCCGTGCGTCTGCGAGTGGAACCACCCTGTGCACGGACGCGTCTTCATCCTGGTCTACGTTGACGATCTTATCGTTGCGGGAAAGAGCCTGGCGGGTGTGAAGGCCGTCAAGTCGGCAGTGTCGGGAACGTTCGACGTGCGCGACATGGCGGAGGTGAAGGACTTCATCGTCATAAAGTTCATGTGCGACCGCAAGGCCAGAACGTTTACTCTAAGCACCCGGGTCACACTACGGCGCTGCTCGAGGCGTTCGGCATGGAGATGGCCACACCCAACAAGATCCCCATGGCGTTGGGGGTGAAGCTCGCAAAGACGGGGAAGGACCTGCTGCCGGAGGGCAACCGCTACGCGGCGGTAGTAGGTTCCCTGCTCTACTTGTCGACGATGACGCGGCCAGAGATCTCGCTTGCAGTCGGCGTGCTGTCCAGCTTCATGGCTTGCCCCGAGCAAGCTCACATGCGCGCGGCCAAGGGTTTGCTGCGCTACCTTTGCGGCCCAACACGTCTGGGGGTGGCGTACGGTAGCAGCGAGCCGATGCAGGAGTACGTCGACGCTTACTGGGCGGGCGATGTTGACGGCCGTCGGTCTACCACGGGCTTCATCTTCACCGTCAACGGTGGTCCCGTTGCGAGATCGAGCAAGCGGCAGTCGACTGTGGCAACTTCCACCGCCGAGGCCAAGTACGTGGCGGCCGCCATGGCTACGAAGGAGGCCCTGTGGCTCCGCACGTGGCTGGGGGTGGTTGGCGTCGATGGCCAGGCCGTGCCGATGGGGGAGGACAACCAGTCGTGCCTTGCACTGATCAAAAACCCCGAGGCGACGGGCCGCACCAAGCACGTGGACGTCGCCTACCACATGGTGCGTGACTACCAGATGCGCGGGGACGTAGCTTTCTACTTTCTCCCCAGCGCGGAAATGCCCGCCGACGGACTCACCAAGCCTCTACCGTCGCCCGCCTGCACGGGGTTCCGCGACTCGATCGGCGTCGGCCCCGACTTGGGTGGCGCCGACATGGCGCAGTGGTAGCGGCCCGAGCGCGGCAAGCCCGAGTTGCCGTAGTCGAGTTTGCGTCGCCGCGGATGCGACCTTCCGACGCGGTACTACCATGCGCTCGGTCGGGTCGGGGCGATTTTGCCCAAGTCGGATCAAGAAATCCGACCTTCCATCGCGGTACTACTATGGCCGCGGCCGGGTCGGATCGGGTCGGCGGCGTCACTAATCGGATTGGTCACCACAACATCTGATGTGACGCATGCTATTGGGGAGAGTGTTGAGCATTGCTCAGCAATTCCATGTCACTCAATGCTTTGGCGGGATGTCACACTGCAATTTGTTCTGTAATTTGACATTGTATTTGATGCTATGGCGTGTACTTGATTTTGGGGGCACCATTTAGGGGATGAGCTCCAGGAAATTAGCGAGGTGCATGGTCGGGATTTTGAGGGGCTGTGAGCGTGTGTGCTCGTGGCCCGTGCGCCCTCCGCCAGCGGAGGTGCGTGGTGTGTGTATGCATGCTGGGAGTGGGGGTGTCTGCGGGTGCTGAGTGCGTGGGGTCGCCTGGGTCATATCAGGCTGCCCCCTTACGGCTCGCGCCGCCTACATAATAGAACCTCTCAACGCACCCACCCACTGTACTGCCCGCTTCACAGCCACCTGCGCGACATGATGAAAAAGGATTGGATTCAGCGCCTCCGACCACGAAATCCGATGCCTGAGACGCGCGTCCAGATCATTGGGGCCCACGCCGCCGTACCCACTTCAATAACTGCACCGGGGTGGCAGCAGCCTCTGGTTATTGCAGCGCCCAGGAATGTCGCCGGCTCGCGCCCCGAAATGAAAGAACGAGCGAGGCGGTGGCAACATCCGTAAGGATAGATGCGACAGATCGGCGACAGAAATTTGTGACCATTCAGCATTACTAGGTCACGCGGTCCAGACCGCTACGTGCTAGGACTTTGTCCTTTCGTTCGACATCTCAGTCGTATCTTTTCGTGGCGGCAGGCTGATCAGCCGCAGAAATGTCGCTTGCAGCCCCTCATGGCCCTGTTCCCTAACAAAGTCACCGCTGTAGGCGTCCTTAACGCGGGTAGCGGCGAGGAACTGTGCGAACGAAGGCAGTAGCGAACATGGGTCAGAGGGGGTCCCTGATCTTCATCTGCTCTGAGCAATGCCCTTGTTGCTCTGGCACCAGAATGCCGACAGATAGCATACCCTGAAAGACAACTTGCTGTACAAACCGAATCGCACGGCCGCACCTGCACCAGCCAGAGCGTCACGGCGAGCCGCCAGTAGGGCATGTGCTGCTGTTTTCTGACTTATTGGTGACATGGACAAAAGCAAAGACGGCGGAAACAGCAAGGTCAGGAAATGAGCGCGACACGTAGGCCGGTCATCACAGGCCATTGGCTTTGCGGGAATTGCACAGCATTCCCATCCTGGAGGTCCTAGGTTCGAGAACACGCAATCACAAGCTGTGGAAGGGTTTATCCCATCTTCTCTCCACGGTTGTGGCGCTCAGGGTGTAGAATTCAGAGTACTCAATGTAATATACTTCGGTAGTCCTGTGCTGTGCAACGTAGCATCGGAAGTTCCGTTAATGCAGGAATATCATAAATGAGATATTCATGGGTAGTACCGCTGCCGCCCGTTTACAATGTCTTATCCTCGTGTGGTAACCCTGAGCCTCAGACAGTGGTCCATCGCTCGATTTAAATTTCGGTGTTAGAGTTATCTCGCATTGTAGAAAGAGTTAGCCAATGTGAGCGTAGCACCACGATCTTCTTTTTTTGTAATTGGCTCTCGCGCTACTTCTGGTTGCACTACCGAACGGCGCGACCTATCTTTGACCACGCCGGACAGCACCCGCAACCTCACCTGCCCATGAGCGGGCACAAGCGGGTCGCTGTTCGCGGGGCGAGATGCCACCCTTCTCGCGCTGCGCCTTCGCCGTCACCGCCCCCACAACCGCCATGAAAACCGCGGCGGTGGAGCGGACGCAGGCGGAGTGGTGGCGACGGGGCAGGCCGGCGGCCGTCCGGGTGCGTAGCGGCGCGGCGGGAAACCCTTTGGTACCGCGGGAGGGGTGGGCCTTTCTTCAGGGTCCGGACGGCGCCGTTGGCTGTAAGACCATTGCTGCCACACCTCGCATTCGCAATACACCGAGCCGGCGGCGCGTGCCCCCGCGCTAGCTGCGACCGCCGAGAGGCCGGTGTCGGTGCTCGCGGTGGCTGGGGGGGCTGAAAACGTTCGCGGACAGGACGGGCCGAGGGACCGCCGCCGCATCCACCGCACACTGTCTCAGGCCGCACGCTGCGCGGCTTCGGCTGGCACGGCCGTCCAACGAAAACGGTCTTGGCGCCTCGGCCGTAGGCGGCGAGGGAAGGCCTTTATTGCTACAGGCTGCCCTGGTGCCTCCACGAGACGGTGGCGCGCGCCATGGCTCCGGATGCGACCGCCGAGTGGCCTGCGTTGGTTATGGCCGACCGGCGCCACCCCGACCCCACTCTGACCCAGGCCTCACACTGCGCTTTCCCGGTTGGCATGGACGGCCAACGACGTCGGCATTGGCTTCGCGGCCGTTGGTGGTGAGGCAAAGCCCGTGTTATCATAGACCGCCCTGGCGCCGCCCCCCGGAGCTGGCGCGCGTCAGGGCGTCGGCTGCGACCGCCGAGTGTCCCGCGTTGGTTCTGGAGGTGACCGCAGGGAGATCATGAGCGTCGCGGCGGGAGAGAGCGGGGGGACCGCCGCTGTAGCTTCTATGGATTGCTTCGTTACCCACGCTGTGGGCTCCCAGCTGGCACTGCTGCCTTACAATGACGGCTGTGATGCGTCGACTGGCGCCGGCCGATCAGTGTTGTGGCGGGGCAGCGGCCAGCACAATGCTTTGCGGTGGCGTGGATGGGGTCGGTCTCCGGGAGGGGTAGGAGTTTTTGTCTCTGAGTGCAGAGGGTGCCCACCCAGGCGGTGGAGCACGCCACTTTTCTGTCTGTGGCCGCCTCTTGGCCGTCGGCGCTGGCGGAGACGGCGGCGGCGGGACGTCGACACTGCTTGGAAACTGAGCGGCCGGTCACGGTGACGCCAGAGCGGTTCTAGTGTTGACTTGAAGGGGATGGTGGGGCGACGGTGCAGGAGGCGGGGGATGGCTGCAGGTCCGAGAGTGCGGGAGGTGTGCGTCGGGGGACTACTTGCTACTGGAGCTGAATGATCACAGATGGGGACAGGAGAATACCACGCGTGGCCGGCCTCCCCTTTTCCGCCGTTCGCCGACCACACATATACTTTAGTCGTGTCCCGCGTGGGTCGCGTGCGCCTGGTACTGCACACCTTTCACAACAGTGTCGTGTCGCACGCGGCGACGACGGTGAAGAGGCGACGGCGGAACAGAAGACGTGGCAGGTGATGCGGAGTAGGTGACGCAGACGGTTTGGTCAGGTGTTGTGTGGCAGCGTAGGTGCGGTAATGCGGTCTCCGCAGGGTTTGTTGTCTTTCAGCGGGGCGAAAACAGACACCGCGGAGCTACGTTATTTTATTTTTTGACGAACTATCTTCAAGCCACGGCGCCTTCCGCAGGGACACAGTTGTGTGTCGACATGTGTTTTGGGGGTGGCGAGGTGGAAAATGGACGGTAAAGCGGGTGGTGCCTGCGTGGACGAGAAACTTCATGGTGGAGACGCTGACTGTAGTTGAGGTTGATTTAGTGCCTTCCAAGGCCAGCCACTGCCGTTTATCCTGACATATCGACCGCGCACCGCCAGCTGCGCAACCCCCCTCCCAGGAAATGATGTCGTGATGGGCACCCTCCCGGCCACGGCGGCCCACGACGCGGCACTCAAACTGTCTGCCGTCATTCCCATTTCGTCGGGTCCTCCTGTCCAGGCTGTCCAGGGGGAGCAGGGCAACAGAAAACATGACGAGGTGGCAATAAAAAACATACGCAGATAAACGAGGGAAGGTGGCTCCCGCGCACAGTGGTGCAGGCCGCCGAAGTCGTAGACCGAGCCCCGCGACGTCAGCTCTCATGCACCCACTCTGGATACTGACGCAGATGCGTGCCGTGCCTTCCTCCTCGCAGCATATGTGCGACATCACACCAATTACAAGAACCCACACACTCACACACCACTCGTTCACCAAGGTATTGCTATCCTCCAAAAAATGGCGGTTGCGGAGAGAAGGGACGCAGAGCCGACCACAGGGCGTAGAAATGAAGTCGGATTGGCTGTTCGACAAGCCACGATCGAACTATTGGCGGAGAGGTGCCGCCGGAAATCTTGCAGGCCAATCACCGTGTCTTCCAGGAGTCACGGAGAGCCATTGCAACCCACAATGAGATTTTCTGAGATTTTGTTGCGGCTTAGCTGGGCCTGAAGAGGGCATGGAGAGGGTTCTGGGCCAGACCTGTTTTTCTCATGTGATCATCAAATTTCTTCATATTTCTTGAGATCTTGATGTGCGTTTCCAGTGCGCAGAGCTGCATGGGGAGACTCTGTAAGGACCTCAGATGATTCCCAGCCTTTCCATTGGTCCACTTACGCTGTTGAATGATTGCAACCACTCTGCAACCGCCATGTTTTGGAGGTCAGCAATAACCACGACAAATAGAACGTACCTTGCTACCACTTGCGCGCCCTGCGCGGTCCCGCCCAGCGAGGCAGCGGGTTGGTTTCATCCAAGTTGACATCTGCCTCATGCACAGCGGCGATTACATACACGTGGCTGCGGTAGTGAGGTAGACGGGTGGAGTTGCGCACATCACACTGCACAGAATCGCCACAAAAAGCAATACAATCGTAAGGGTTCACGTCAACGAGAACCGCTGGTCCTCCCCCAGCGGTGGAACACCCACGCACCGCTCGGAGCGAGTCCAGCCACAGCCGTAGGCGTGTGCTCGGCCCTACGGCCATGACAGCGCCAAAAATGCAAGGAGGATCCGCTGTCGCAATCGGTAGTCGATTTTTGGTGTGTGTGAGCTGCCGTCATGCCCGCGGAGAAGACACCAATGCAACAGGCTTGTGGTCGCCATATGTAGGACCAAAAAAAGTCGAAACATTAAACTAGAGCCCTGGCAGCGCCGCAACCATTGCCACGAGGCCGGGAGCGCCACCAATCGCGGCTGCATCTTCGTCGCACAGGTGCACTCTGCCGCGGCCTCGGTCCGCTGACCGTCCTTGTGCGACAATAGGCCGCACGCTTGTCGAGTTGAGGATGGTCGTGAGGAGACCCGACCAAGCGAGAGCGCGCATCTCAGCTTGGACGTGGGCCTTCAGAGACGGCGGAAAACCCATCGAGAACATCCAGTGACTCTGTCCACCAATACTCAACGCACGACGCGCCAGCTCCAAAGGGCCTCCCACTGCCCGGGTAGACGCTCGCATCGCGGCTGCGCCACGATCGGCGCAAGACTGAGCGTCCGCGCTTCGGACCAAGCTGCTATGAAGCTCCTCGCGGTCCTCACCAAACACATTCACATACGAATCAACCAAAAGAAGTGAAGGGGGATCAGAAGGGCGGCGAGCGGCGGGTAGGAGACAATAACCGCGCTCGGAAACTGCGTCATCAGCTTGACCAGCGGTACGTCGTTGGACGTGGCTAGTGCCCCCCCAGCCGCGGGCCCGCTGTCAGCGTTGACTGGTGTGATGGGGCGGCACTCGGTCGACACCCGGGGGGCATTCAGGGGGGAGGTGCACCCCCGCCCGGCAGCCCGACTCCGCTACCTGTACACCCGACCAGCGGCGAAAGCGACCGCTCGCTTCTTGGTGGTGGTGGATATGCGCGGGGCTCCACGCGGCGCAGGCTGAAGCCCAGGCGCTTCCGCTCCTTCTACTTCCTACTGCTCGCGGCGCCCGAAACAGCCATCTCCAAAGAGAGACAGTGACGGGGGGATGTAAGAGAAGACGTGCGGGGATGGGGTTGGTTCGAAGTGCTGCACGCAGCGGCGAACTGGATCAGTTCCGATGCACGCTTTCGAGGAGAGGGTGCGGAATATTATCTGACCTGGAGTCGCTTCGAGTGATTCAAATCTTGCCCAAACATTTTCGAGCGGCACACTTCCTTATAGCTCGCAGAGGCACATGGTGACATTGTTTGGTTTGGCCTCCTTCCCAATATCGAAGACATCGGCCTCCCAGTGGCCAGGACAAGGGGTTGACATTGTCATGTTTCAAGATGATTCGTTCTCGCGGAAATGTATCGCGTGGTGGCGCTGTCTCTGTGTACCAAAGGTATCTGTGGCGTCGTCCATCACGTCATGCGAGTGCAAAAACAGAAAATATCTGTATGGAGCAGGCGGCGGCGAGAGGCTGGCGGTGCGGCCACCGCCCGTCTTCTGGCGAGTGGGCGGCGTCTTCGGCGCCGCCAGCATCCGATGGCGCGGCGCCGCAGTGGCTACGGCCGCCCGCGGGCGGCGGCGTGTATTGGGTGGTGCCTTCACCATCCACGGGCGGCAGCACGTAGGCCCTGGAACCCTCCGCCGCCTTCAAGCAGCGGCTTCGCGACCACCGCCCGCTGGCGGCCGTGCCGCGTCGTCAAGGCGGCGGCCTCCTGCGAGCGACGGCGGGCAACCGTAATTGTCATCGCAAGAAACAAGCGGGAACACGCCGGCGGCGGCGTGTCGACACGGCGGCGGCTGCTGTGGTGGCAGCCACCGGATGCAGTACAGAGCTTCTGTCGCCGCCCCTTGCGTCTCTCGGCGGCGCGGCGGTGGCCACATCGGCGGTGGTTGCGTGCAGTGTCGCGGCGTCTTCGCAGCCGAGGCGACCTACGTGCAGCGGCGCGGCAGCAGCCGTTTCAGCTGCGGTAGGCGGTCGCAGCGTGGTCGTCGTGGCTCCACCGGCACGCCGGATCTGCGGCTCGATTTTCCGCGCGTCGGCGGTGGCCGCTACCAGCGGCTGGTTGACAGTAGCTCCGCGTTGAACGAGATATGCAGCGCGGCCGCTGTCTTGTAGGCAGCGGTGAGTATCTCTGGCGCGGTGGTCGTGCCGCCGCTGCCACCAGAGAACGTCCGCGCGGCGGCGACCAGCTTGGCGGCGGCCGGTGGCGGCACCATGGTATGCGTGGCGCCGACGGCGCCTTTCAGAGGCGGTGACGTGCCGGCTCTGGCAGCAGCGCGAGGAGGCTGCAGCGATGAGCTGCTGCTGGTAGAGCCGCTCGAGCGCGGTAGCGACGTCGCGGAGTTAGTGGTGACAATTGATTGCATCTGAGACGAGTCACACAGCAGCCAGACGGGATGTCCGTCGCTGCTACTCCCGCAGTAGCAGCGACCGCCTGCGGAGGCGAACCGTCTATACTGCCGCAGCGCCCGCGTGCAACGGTACTTGACTGTGTTGGCGCCGTCCTGGGGGCGGCAGCTGCGAGCCGGTGCTGCCACCGCTCGCCACAATTCACGCAATAGCGGCGGCCTTCGCAGCGACGGCCGAAGGCGACGGCGATTGGTTTTGGCGGCGACGCGCCCCTGCCGCCGCCCATGCCTGTGTGCTGCGATGCCTTCCAGGCCTGCGCCGCGTCTCACGGAGGCGCCGGCGACTTTCCACGGCGGACGACGTTACCTGCACATATCCTCGAGGCGGAACGCCTGCTGGCCGTGCGTCCGACAGGCGACAATGTGTTGTTGCCTCCTCCGGCGTCTCTCGCACGCCATTTTCAGGAAGCAACGAAGGCGGCCACGCGCGCGGGCGGCAGCAGCGTGCTGCTACTGCCTGCCCTTCCGCGGGCGGCGGCGAAGCAGAGCTTCTGTCAGCCGCAGTGGTAGCAGGCGGCGCCTCGCTGCTGCTGTGGCCATTGCGAGCGTGCCGCGTCGAGGCGGGGACCCTGTCGTCGACGGTGGCTGGCGGCGGCTTCATACTGCTGCCGCCGCCAGCGCCGGCGCGCAACGGCGTGCTGGCGTGCTTTGGGGTGGTGCGGGTGAGCGGCGGAGATTGTGTAATGTTGCCTTCGCTGACGCCGCCCGCGCGCGCTTGGAAGGCGACTGCCTTTTTGGCCATACGCGCGGGCGGCAGCGACGTGCTGCTGCCGCCGGCCTCTCCCACGCGTGGCGGTGAGGCAGAGCTGATGTCAGCTGCAGTGGTGACCGGCGGCAACATGCTGCCGCCGCGGCCGCCGCGGGTACGCCGCGGCGAGGTGGGTACCTTTTCGGCGACAGTTGCTGGCGGCGGCGTCTTACTGATGCCGTTTCCAACGCCCGCGGGCAACGGCGTATTGGCGTACTTGAAGGTGGAGTGGGTGAGTGGCGACGACACGCCGCTGCCGCTGGCGTCGCTCGCTCACGGCCGCAAGGCAGCGACCATGCCAGCATAGGTGGAGGGCGGCGGCGACGAGGTGCTGCTACCGCCAGCACCAGCGCGCAGCGACGACGGGGAGACCCTCTCGGTGTTCGTGGCGCGCCGTGGCGACGTACGGCTGCCGCTGCCATCGCCCTCGCGCCGCGGCGTGTTCTCGTGCTTGGCATGTCTGCGCGCGAGAGCCGGCCGTGACAACAAAAAAGCCACGTACAAAAGCCCTGTAGCAACACCGTCCACACAAAAGAGAAGGACTCAAAGAGTCAACCTTCCGGGGGGACCTAGACGGCGCAAAGGAGCGCAAAGGCTAGGACTCGAGAGGGACGCCAAGATTTAGATGGCGAGAAAGACGGGGCGGCGCGGGCCGCGGCCGGCGCCGTAATAACAAGACGAAAACATACGAAAAAGAGAGACGAAAAAGATACCCCGGGTCCGAATACGGGGGGCTACTTAGGGAGGGACAGCCGTCCCATAGCCCGCAATCTGAAGTACGGAGAGACGGATGCAACTCCCGGCAGGGGCATAAGTACTGGACTTAGTCCCGGTCAATTGCCACACCCCCCCCGGGCCAAGACCTGGCGGTCACCCGCCAGCAAGGACGGATGTGGGGCCGCGTGTGCCGAGCATCCGTGGGGGGTCGCCAGCGCGGGGGCGCAGGGCGGGGTCACGCAACCGACGAGGGCCACGTGGGGGCGCGGGCGCGGGCAGCGCGCGGCATTGGTGTGGACACCCCGCCTTGCGGCGGCCGGCGGCGTCGTGGACGGTGGAGAGCGGAGGCGGCACGCGCGGACGCCAACGGCGTGGGCGTGCTGCCGGCTCGGGCGGATGGCGGGAGCTGGGAAAGCGGCGGCCATGGCCTTCATCGCGCCTCCCTTACGGGACGCGCTGAAGGTGGGGTTGCGGCGGTACGCTGTAGGCGACTTGTCGGACCACGATGAAGTGCCGGCGCAGGCTCAGGTGCCGGGGCCCGACGTGCGGAACTAGCCGGCGGTCGACCGCATACCGGCCGTCGTATGCATGGCGTACTGGCACGGCGGCATCTACGACGTGCACTCGCAGCGGTGCGACGGCAAGTTGGCCGTCCGCCTCAGCGGCAAGGTGGCGCGCTTCGGGACGGCTTTGCCGTCGTGGTTCGTCCGGACGGCGTACACCTTCGTGAGGGCGGACGAGAACGTGGGGGCCCTCCGCGAGTGGGTGCCATGGGTGGCGCACTGCTGGGGCCGTCTCATGTGCCTCATGCCGAACGCGGAGACGCCGGCGGTGGAGTACCTGACGCAGGCGCTGCTTCCGTATCTACGGACGGCGGCGGACCTCGATTATGTGCAGGCCGCCGATGCGCAGCACCGGGACGCGATGGATGCGGCGGCGTACTACTACGGCGAGGCGTCGGATAAGAACTCCCGACGTCAGGGCGCGGGGGCGGCGCCGCGGGCGGTCCCGCCGTATGAGCGGCCGGACATCAGCTCTTGGCCGAAGTCCGATCGGGCTGGGCGGGATCTGACGCTCCTGTTGACGCAGGGTGACCGCGTGGCCCTGACCCACCCGCGGAAGAAGGTGGACATCCGGGCGCGCAAGAGCGACGACGTCCCGTACCTGATGGCGCCCGGCCACCACGCCAAGGGGTTGAACGTGACCGGCTGGCGGCTCGTGAAGGCGGCGCTGGACGACTTGGAGCTGTCGCGGGGGCTGCACGTGGTGTATCCCACCGTGCTTTCGTATTATTACGACCGCATGATGTGGGATGACCGGAGTCGTCTCTGGGACATGTACCTGGTGGAGCGCGTGCAGCTCACCGCCTTCACGCTGCTGGCGGACCTCGCCAGCGGGCGAGTTCACCGCATCTCCCTATCCCTTCTCAATCGGCCGGAGCGCCTCCGATCGGATGACATGGCGGCGGGGAGGGCGGACGAGCATGCCCGGCTGCAGCGGTTGCTCCAAGGCATGGCGGTACTGCTTCCCAAATGGGGAGACGTGCTGGAGGCCGCGAGCTTGCCGCTCGGGCAGACGCCGTTGCCGGCGGAAATTGACGACGCGGCGAACTCGTAAGGGTTTCGACTAGCGTTGGACGCCGGGGGCGTCGACTTCCCAAGTCGGGCCTAGCGCGCGGCGTAGAGGGGCGCCACTGCGCCGCGGACTCCGCTGGAGGCACCTGGATACGAGGAAGCGGGGCACACCCGGGGCGGAGGCGGCGACGAGGTCCCCGAGGGCGGGGCGGCGGCACGCTCGGAATCTCCTTCGTGGCGGGCCGCGTCGCCGACGCGGTCGTCTCCGGGGGGGCGTGGCCGAGCCGATGCCCGGCGTTCGCCGTCCTGGACGCCGCCGGCGGAGGCGTCAACAGCGCGAACGCGGAAGCCCGTTCGGGGGTCGCCTCGTCGGACAGCGTCGCCGCGTCGGCCAGCGTCGCCGCGTCAATCGCGGTCACCACCGCGACGGCGGTCACCAACGCCCCCGCCACAACGTGCACGGACGCCGCCGCCGAGGCGCGGGACGCCACGCCCTCTTCGTGGCCGCACGCCGCGTCGGGCAACGCCGCCACCAGCTCCGTCGCAACCAGGGGCTCATGAATCCGGCATTTTTTGTTGCAATAGGATATATTCCACATGCCCCTTCATGCACATTGAATTGAGTATTTCACAAAGTCATGTCTCCGAATTCGGAACTTGCTGGGCCGGACAGAGTAAGGATCATTAGTTTATTCGGATACTCACTCAGTGCGATTTCGGATACAGTTCGGATAGACAGATTGAGTATATTCTCTTGGAAGATGGATCTGGACGCCTGGTAAAATTATCGAATGGAGACATCTGACCAAGTACAGCTTAACGTGTGCTGGAAATACGGTCGTTCCACAGAATACCCAGCACTCCAATATCTGCAACAGTGACACAACTAGTGACGCTTTCTGGTGACACGTGCTTCAAAACTCGCACTATGTTATCCTCAAACCCACTTTCTTTGGACATTTTTGCGGGCGCCATGTTTCCGAGGGCATGCACGCCTCGTGTGACCTCCGAATAGAAGGGCACTGCGCCGTGTTAATGGAGCCACGACGGGCTATCAGCTAATTTGGATAGGCAGTGGCTCGTTTCGTGCCAGAGACCAGCAGAGGTTGATTTCGTCGGCTCGGAGAAAGATTCGAGGTTGAGGGGCTGCGCTGGAAATTCCACCCCAGTGTGATTGGAGATCGCAGCAATATGTGTGCCAGTTCATGTCCCTGAACGCCCACCGGAAACGGATTGCAGACTTTGTTGGCTTGGGTTTGGAAAACGGTGGTGGATCGCGAGCGGGAATAGGTGTCGAGTCCCAGTGTGATACTTAACGGTCGACCACCGGACGCCGTCGACGATCCGCATCTGGGCGCCACCGCATCCCTGTCCTCCCCCCCCCCCCCCCCGCCCGCATCTGTCCGCCATCCACGGCCGTCGCTGTTGGTGTTGCCGATAACCTCTTGCCCCCCCCCCCGCCACGCAGTCGACCGCTGCTAGAGCGGTCCGCGCTGTGGTGTGGTGTTTTCGGTAGTGGTGCGTCTATTGTTTTCTAAAGCCTTCTGGGTGTCTTCTCGCCATGACGCGTGGCCCTTTTTCTCTGCCCTGTTTCTGCTTCACCCTCTGTGGGACACCCTGCGTTACGAAGAGCAATGAAGGGATGTGTTTGATGGCAGCCTTGCCGCAGACTAGAAGTCAAGTCCATGGACGAGAGCACGAAGCAGCGCAGAGAGAGAACACCTAGACGCTTTATCTTCGCTGCCACGAGAGCTAAACAAAAGAACAGATGCAAGACCGCACCCGTCGAGAGCGGGGTGACGGGGGGGCGGGGGAGTCATCAGCGGAAGCACTAGCAACGGCGGTGGCTGGAGGACAGGGGAGGGGGGGGTGGGGGGGGGAGGACAGGGATGCGGTGGCGCCCAGATGCGGATCGTCGACGGCGTCCGGTGGTCGACCGTTAAGTATCACACTGGGACTCGTCACCTATTCTCGCTCGCGATCCACCACCGTTTTCCAAACCCAAGCCAACAAAGTCTGCAATCCGTTTCCGGTGGGCGTTCAGGGTTATGAACTGGCACACATATTGCTGCGATCTCCAATCACACAGGGGTGGAATTTCCAGCGCAGCCCCTCAACCTCGAATCTGTCTCCGAGCCGACGAAATCAACCTCTGCTGGTCTCTGGCACAAAACGAGCCGCTGCCTAACCAAATTGGCTGGATGCCCGGCCCATCCAGCACCGTCTGGCGGCAAGTGCCTCTGACGCGTCGTGCGTTTCTAGTCCCATTTCGAAAACCCTGGGAACCAGTGTCGAGAAGGCACGAATGAAGTGCTCCACGTGCCTCACATCCCTCTCTGAGCGTGTAAGATGTCGTGTATCTTGGTGACCGTCCCTTATGAAGAGTGACTCGATCAAGCACTGCAATTGCCAGACGCATGATGGGTCTCAGAAAGAGTTCTCAGTCAACTCGACTGGCCAAGGACAAGCCGAGACCGGTTCAACAATCGATGCAGGAGTTCTCGGCAGTGAGCTATTGTCCCCACCACGTGTGAGAGAGCCATTAGTTCCCCCGCCACGGGCGCAATACTGGCGACAGGCCCTTCGATTTTGTGCCTTCTCTGGCCTCAGCCGGGCTTTTGTGTTCGCGAAATTGTGGGAAGGCGTTTGTCCGCTGTCGAGCCCAGTCGCACGACTGCGGCGCATTGCCCGGAATCGATCATCTCGAGCTTTTTTCGCCGATGGTTCTCGGATTTTTGAGTGAGTCCGTGCACGTTGATTCGCTGCCATTGGAATATTTTCGACTTGTCACATGGGCCGGTGACTGTTGATGCCGCCCGAGTGCAGGAAATTTGTGGAACGACTGTAGACTCTTCTATTAACAAGCATTGTTTCCGATGAACCGCCGTCAAGTACCATCTGATTGTTGGAATTGATTTCGATGATGCAGCCGTCCTCGTCAGTAGGGATCGTTGGAAGTCTCTTGTGCTCACCAGGGGGCGCCCGTTCGGGTTCGCGCGCGGGCCGTTGACAACAAGGCAAACCGGATCAGACGCGGGACAGAACCTTTCGGAATTTTTCGGCAAGATCGCAGCTTGGCACTGCCAGATGCTGGCAGCTCAACCAGGTAGGGAGGCATCCCCACGCGCCAGCAATGCGGCGCAGAATCTGTGAGCCGGATGAAGCAAGGTCGTAAATCGATGCAGATTATATTATATCCTGCCTTTGGAGAGTCATTAGGGCTCAGTATATCCGGCGGTAGATGAACAGAGTATGATATAGATACGCGGCTGCAGCATCGAATATGGATTATTACGAGTATAATGTGCGGATATGTCTGGCTTCACTTTATCCACCTCAGGCCCTGGTCGCAATGGAGCGGGGCAACGGCGATGGGGGAATCCCCGGAGGGCAGCCAGCGGTCTTGGTCGCCGCCGACGTCGTCGGCACGCCGGCGGAAGCAGCCGGCGTCCGCAGGGGCGTCAGGGCGCGCGGAAGGCGGAGCGGCGGCGCCCCAACCGCACGACGCGCGACGCGGTCGGTGACCGGCCGGCGCCGATGGCGCGGCCCCGTCGACGGCGGGGGCAACCCGGTCGCGGCGGAGCGGTGGGGGCACGCGGGGGAAGCGCCCGCGCCCGTCCGCGGGGCAGGAGGTGGAGCTTCCGTACGCGGAGTTCCACAAGTGATACCGCGTGGGCTCAATCGCGCCGGAAGGCGACGCGCTCCGGGCGCACTCTTCGGCCGCGGCTGTGAGTCGCCTGGCCTCGGCAGGCGGTGCGCCGGCCGGCGCCGTGGGGCTGGCCATCCGCCGGGTGCTGCGCAATGGCGTGGACCGCCTGCATGCGTCTCTACGGACGTCCAGCGACCGCACGGTGGGGGAGGCGATGGAAGGCGTCTTCAAGGTCGTCAAAGAGCTCCGCCGCGCGACGCACATGGAGGACGACATAGGTCGTATCCTAAACAGGGTGCGGGCGGCGGATCGCGTGGCGTCCGCCGACGAGCGGTTCTTCTATGTCGACAGCGTCGAGTCGCGGGACAGTCGGCCCACGGGTCCTCGGCGGCGGCACAGCTAAGCGGTGGCGCCGGCGCTGACTCGGGTGGTATGAGCCTTCTCAAAGAAGAAGATCACAACGCGCCACACAGGCGGCGGGGAGGACGCTGTACGGCCGGCCAACATGAACGTGGGATAGGGGGGGTTGCGTTGCTTCCGCGCATCGCAGTAGCGCGTGGTGAGCGCCCACCAGGACTGGTGTTGCCAGCACGGGGCGACCAGGGTGAGGTCACATGGGTCGGAGGTGATGCGGGCGACAACCTGCGGTAAAAAGGAGAAGGGGGGGTTGGCCCACCCGTTTTCGGCTGTTCAGTTGACAGAGAACGCCGCGGCGCAGCCGCACGCGGCATCCGCCGGGGAAAGAGGTAGGAACCGGGGAAGATGGGTTGCCACGGCGGTGGTGAACAGGTCGACCGTATGGCGGCCCCAGACGGCATCGAGTTTCTCGAGGACGGGGCGTCCCAGAGCCCAGTGGGCAGTCGGCGGGTCGTCGGGGACCTCCGCGAGGAGGGAGGTTGCCCAAAGGGTAGGGAAAGTCTCCTCGTTGCTTGCCGTCGAGGACGTCCAGCGGACACCGACGATCACGGCGCCCGTCTCGTCGGTGTGCTGCTGGACCGCGGCGCAGACCCAATTGGGTTGCCGCGGGCACGGGGTGAGGACGACGGGCGTCGTCGGGAAATCGTCTTCGGGTAGCGTAAACTTTCTCTGCTTTGCCAAGCGGATGACGAGATGTGTCGGCAAACCCGAAATGGGTTCCCACGAGGCATCGCCCCGGCCATATGTGGCCCACCGAACTTTCGCCACGATGCCGTTGTCGGCGTCGTGGCGAATAGCCAACAGCCGGTCGATTTTCCACGTCGGGGTCTCATCGGAGGAATTCACGTCGGGGAGCGGGGCAAGTGTAAGCCGATGCGGCTGGGAATCCGGTCCCGGCACCGGGCGCGGTGCCCGTGTGACGTCGTTACTATTGACCCGTCCTTCGCCGTCGCCTTGGTCGATGGCGAAGTAGGTGCCATCCGTATCTAGAATCTCGAACGGACCAAAGGCCTTTGGCAGCAGCTTGTGCCCGCCGCGCTGGGAGCGGACGTAGACCCAGGCGCCGAACGCCAGGTCCTTGTTCTTCGGCCGCACCCGGCTGTCCCAGTCTCGCTTGTAGCGAGCTTGGTACTCGTCGAGGGAAGCGCGCACCGTCAAGATGAGCTTTTTCAAGCCCTGTATGATGGCGCGCTTCACCATGAGCGGGGAGCCATCGGCGGATGCCAGCGGGGACGAGCCCGCTAGGCCCTCAACCGTGAGGTTGGGCATGCGGTAGGGGATCTGGAGGTCGAACGGCACCATACCGGTGGCTCTATGCGGGTACGTGTTGTAGGCCTGGCTCATGGCGGGGAGAAAGCGATCCCAATGTCTCGGGTGCTCCTCACAGAAGGCCCGGATCTGGTTCAGCAGCGTACGCTTATACTGTTTAACCGGACCGATGGTCTGCGGATGGTAGGGCGTTGTGTACTTGCACCTCGTGCCTAGCATCTTCATGACGGCGCGGAAGAACGAATTATCCATCTGCCGACCCTGGTCCGATAGGACGCAGTCGGGGGGCCCTTAGGCCGCGACCCATGCGGTCAGGAACGTCTACGCGACCGTGGCGGAGGTGATACGTCGGAGCGCAACCGTACGGGTTAGCTTCGAGAAGCTGTCGGGAATGAAGAACACATACCGGTTTCCGTCAACTGTGTTGAGCAGCGGGCCGAGGATGTCAATGCCAACCTCGTTCAGCGGTTCCTTTGGCGGAAACAAGGTCACGGCGGACGTATGACGTCGCTCCTGCATCCGGTTCTTCGCGCACGGCGGGCATTTCCGGACGAAGTCGTACAGGTCGACGATTATCGACTCCCAATAGAAGCACCGCTTCATGGCGGCGTACATATGCTGCACGCCAGGGTGACCTTTGGTCGTCGGGTAGTGCTCGAGACCCATCACGCGGGAGCGTAGGGCCTAGGGGATATACATCTGCATAACGTCCGTCGTCGCCTGACGACGCACGAGGCGGCCTTCCTCATCGAGGAAAAACCTGGTCGGTTCTCCCGAGACGATCACGGCGCGGAGCTGCTGGCGACGGCGATCCACGCCTTGTGCGCGGAGGAGCTCCTCCGCGGCGATCGGGGGAGGCGACACCGGCGCCGAGAAGTTGTTGGCGTCCATGCCCCTTGCGGCTTAGGCAAGCAGGACGCACGGAATGTCGTCATCCAGCTCCTTATGGTCCAGACCCGTCGTGGGGATTCGGGACAGGGCATCGGGGAGGTGGTGGTTCGCCCCCTTCTTGTATTTCACTTTGAAGTCGATCTCCGCTAAGCGGAGGCGCCACCGGAGCAGACGAACGGTGGCTGTCGTCAACCGGTAGATCCACCGGAGGCTTTCGTGGTCGGTACGCACCGTGAACCGCGAGCCCTCCACAAAGTGTAGGAGGTGGACCATGGCCCAGACGAGGCCCAGGCACTCCTTCTCGGTGGCCGAATATTTGAGTTGCTCGGGCTGCAAGGCGCAGCTGTAGAACCCCATGGATTTCAGCTGGCGGCCCGGCTGCTCTTGGAGCAGAGCGCAGCCCAATTGGGTGTCGCACGCATCGTCGTCAATGTTGAAGGGCGTGCCGCGGAGGGGGAGCGCCAGTACTGGCGGATGAACCAAAGCGTCGCGGTGGCGCGTGAACGCGGCGGCCTGCGTCTCGGTGAACGCCGGGAGCGTGTCGCCGTACTCCTTGGTCGTCAGCTGGCTCAGGGGTGCTGCGATCCGTGCGTAGTTCGAGAAGAAACTGCGGTACACGTTGCACATGCAGAGGAAGCTACGCAATTGCGTCTTTGTCTGTAGGTGACCCACCATCGCGAGCGCCTCCAAGTTCTTGTTATGCACACGCATCTCCCCGCGGGATATGATGTGCCCGAGGTACTCGACGGATTTCTGGAAGAACTGGCACTTCTTGGCCCTCAGCGAGACGCCGGCCCGACCCAATCGGGTAAGGGCTTCGTCGAGCGCCTTCAAGTGGTTCTCCGGGGTGTCGGAGAAGACGATGACATCGTCGAGGTAGACAAGGCACGTTTTCCAGGTCATCCTGGATAGGATGATGTCAAGGGAACGTTGGAAGGTCGCGGGGGCATTGGGGAGGCCGAAGGCCAGCTTCAGGTACTCGTACGTGCCTATGTGGCAGGTGAAGGCGGTCTTGTCGATGTCGTCCAGGGCCATGGGTAGCTGCCAATACCCGGCATTGCAATCGAGAGTTGAGAAGACGCGGGCGTCTCCCAGTGAGTCGATTCCATCCTCCATCCGCGGGATGGGGTAGGAGTGCTTCTTGGTCACCGCATTGAGACGACGGTAGCAGGGGTTGTCATGGATATATCTTTGAGGAATGTATCCATGCAATATATCCGTATCCACTTCGGATACGTGGAGAGGACGCATATCCTAAATGTATTATGACAAAGAGAGTAGAGGTTATACCTATCCTGTCCGACAAAAATTGCGAGATTATATCTGATTCGTATCCCGGATATGAGAGTCAGGATACAGGGATATATAACATTATGAAACTTCTCGCGCCTGCAGAATTCTAGAAACCAGCAGTCGACCTCTCTTTTCGCGTTCCGACAATCGGGGGACTCATGTGCAAACATTCTGCAGCGACAAGCGGCAATCCTGCCCGGCCCGGAAGGAATCGTTTAATCACATGACTCGGCCCGCTTGCGTCTTCATCAGAGTGTGACACGAGATTCAGAATGGTCCTTCTGACGTCCGTTTACAAAATCGGCGGGGAACCGCCTGGACCGCGCCCGTTGGGGCGCACAAATCAAATGAGAATTTCAAGTCGTACTTGACGTTCGTTTAGCACTCAAATAGTGTCTGGATGGCGTTCTTCTCTAGCTCCAATTGTGCTGTGCGTCGGACTTGTGGGAATATAATCGGAAACTATAATCGTATCCGAATACGGATATAATCTACTTATTAATCCGGTTCCGGAGGCAGATATCCGTATCCGGATCTGAGCTGAGGGATTTGTCCGAAATCAGATACGAAGCATCGGCGTGTATCCGTATCCTATTACGACCCAAAATGCATATCCTGACAACCCCTGGACGGTAGTCGACGCAACAGCGTGGCGATCCGTTCTTCTTGGGGACGACAACGACAGGGCTTTCCCATTCACTGGTGCTTGGTCGGACGTCCTTGGCTTCCAGCATCCGATTTACCTCGTCACGGATCATGTCACGGGCATGGTGACCCGCGCGGTACGGTTGCTGCCGTATCGGATTTGTACCGGTTTGAATCTCCACGCGGTGGACGGTGGCGTCGATGGAACCGAGCATCCCGTCCACCATATACGCATGGCGGCCGATGAGCGCCTGGACATCCGGGAGTAGCCGGTCAAGTACGCCGGAGAGATCGACTTGGTCTAGCACCGCCTTTGCAGCTGCGGCGGGCGACGCCGCGTCGTCAGTGATGAGCAGGCAATCGACATCGTCGACCGGGCTGACGGTGACGATAATAGTTCCCTTGCGGAGGCAGACCGGTTTGTCTCTGAGGTTCGAGACTTCAACGCTGGAGCGCTGCCCCGGGACGACGACGGCCAGGCCGCGTGCCGTTTGACAGCGGTGGTGCTTGTTGAGGCGGTTGTACGGCGCTACCAGGACCTGACCAGCGAGGTCGGCTGTGACCAGCGTGGCCGTACGGGACCGCGGGGGCAGCACCCGCCGCTGCACGAGACGCACCGTCGCATCCCTTCGGGATCGGCGGCGTTCTCTCTTGCCGCATGCTGTGCACGACAAGATGGGCACCGAAGCATCGGTGGACCATCTGACGCGTTGACGGCGTGGGTAAAGCGCCTCGACGTGGCGGTTGATAAAACTGGTGCCCAGTAGCACGCGAACGGCGAGGCGCTGGACGACGACAAAGTCGACGTCCGTGGCGAAGCAACAGGAGCGCAGGCGCAAGGTGATCATCCCCCGAGCGGAGATAGGGTTTTTATTTGCGTCCTCAATGTGGGGCAAATGCGGGCGTGGATGCAACCGCCTCTCCCAACCTTTGGGCAGAGCATCCACCCGAATGATCGAGGGCCCGGCGCCCGTATCTAGTGTCGGTGTCATCAGCCTCATCCGCGCCTCGTCAAACCGAGGGCCGCGGGGATGTTGTACCGCCGGTATACCCGGGCCAAGTCACGGTGTACCCTTATTCTCGGACCCTGCGGGCTGGGGGCGGCACGGGGCGGCCGAGCCGATAGCGGCACGCCCCGAGTACTTTTCCCGACCCTGGCGTGGCAGGCGGGTCCACCGTCGGACGCGGATCCGCTTGCGGATCCCCGGGCGCGGCGTCGACGGACTCGCCTCCGCTGAGGGAGCCGGTGTCGTCCGGCACCAGCGGGTCACCCCAGGGGTCCCCAGAAATGGCAGCCATTGCGTATTGCATACGACTTGGGCGTAACGCAGGGCTACCTGCGCCAGGGGGTCTCGGTACGGCCACAGGTGGCGCACGTGGTCCCATAGCCCGGTCGGGCGAGTGACATGCACGGGCGTAGTGACCGAGACTGCGGCAGCGGTGGCACTGTACCTGGCTGAGGGGGACCATGGCCGGCCGCCCCACCTTGCCACCCGGCTGGGGAGCCCATGGGGTTTCCGTCCCAGGTGATGGTGTCCGGGCCGCTGGCGGCGTAGGGGTGAACGCTTGGAACGGCTGCTGCGGTGGAGGCCGACCCATGGGATGCCGGCTCTGTGGAGGCGTGGCCTCCGGCATCGTCGCTGGCGGCGCCGCCCAGAGAACCGGTTCAGATTTTGCTCCGCTCCAGGAGCCGAGCTGCGGGACGCTCTTGGTCGTGGTGTACCTGTCTGCTTTTCCGATGGTGACCTGGACCGATCGGAGTCCATCGCCGAGCCTCTGCGAGAGCACCACGAGTTCTTCGAAGGTGGTGCACGTGCGATCGGCCAGCTTGGCTTGGGCTTGTCCCGAGGGGTGGAGTCCCGTCAGGAACAGGTACCGGAGCAGCCCGGGATCGTACATCCCCATGAGCTGTCGGCCTAGTCGCATCAACCGCTGATAGAAAGCGCGTTCGCCTTCGTCTTGGCGCTGCTCCGCGGTACGGAGGGCCATTTCGGCGGTGTGCCGGGCGTCCTCGGGTGCATAGCGAGTCAACAGATAGTTGACCGTGTGCGGGAAGCTGGTACCGACGGCGCTGCCGTGTGGTCCATTTTTTTCCTGGACGAAGTCGTCCTTGGCCTCACCGACAATGCGGTAAGCTAGCAGGTACGGGGACTCGCCCAGTGTGACATCCATTTCGTCCGCAGCACTGCGGAAGCAAGTGAGGAGAGCCAGGACTGCCAACGGGTCCGAGCCATCGAAGAGCGAGACTCCGTGGAACGGACCGTCCAGCAGGCGATGGTGCCTACGAAGCTGGATTGCTTTCTACCGGCCGTACGTCGGATCCGCATTGCGGACGAGGTAGCGGCGATCTTCGAGTAGTGCCGAGAATGGGCCATGCTTGGACGCCAAGGGGAGCGGCCAGGGGATGACCTCCATTGGCGTCAGTGCTGTCGGAGCGGTACCCCGCGTGCGGGCGCGATGGCGCGCGTGGGAGCGGCTGCGCGGGGGTCAGGTGCTGTAGCTGCTGCTGCTGCTGCTGCTGGGGTCCCTTGGAGGCTCGTCGTCATTGGCGGACCGCGAGGAGCGGGCGTCGGGATCCGAACGCGCCCCCGCACTCCGAGATGCCAACGGCGACGTTGAGGCGGCGGACCTTCGTGACCGGTGCCGGTCACGCGAGGCCGGGGTGTTTGCCGGTGTTGGGTCAGTGGGCCGGGGCCCACTGGCAGTCGACACCGGAAATGTCCCAGCTGGGTCGTGCAACCTTGTCACGTCGGCGCGTAGCTCTCGGATGGACGCATCCAACGTACGCGCAAGCGTCGTGAGCTCGGCGACAGCCGATTGCTCCGCGCGACGAATAGCATTTCTGGGGGAAGCGCCTAAATCTCCCGTGGCAGTAGCCGCTGCAGCGGGATCGGGCAAGTTCGAAGCAGCGTGGGGAGGAGGGGGAGTCGTATCAGCCGGGACTGACCCGTCGGCAGTACGCCGAGCGTCAGTGCCCGTATCATGAGGCGGGGCAAAGCGCGGCGGATCGGCACCCCCGCTCGCCATCGGGGATGGATTGGCTTCTTGTCTCGAGATAGCACGAACCCGGACACGACGGCGCCACGGCCCGTCGGGCACCGTCGAGCGACTCCCCTGGCCTGCAACAACAGCCGCCGGGTGACCGGGACCACAGAGTGGTCGCGTCATGTGCACCGTCAGTGGCGTCCGCACCGTTATCGCCGGGGCTCGCGAGAGGAGAGGCGCCCCTCAACAGGGACGACGCCCAATCCCCTGCTGATCCACCAATGTGGTAACAAAGAAGGCGCGTACAATTAACCTGTAGCAACACCGACAATACAAAAGAGAAGGACCCAAAGGGTCAACCTTCCCAGAAGACCTAGACTGCGCAAAGGCGCGCAAAGGCTAGGAATCGAGAGGGACGCCAAGATTTAGATGGCGAGCAAGACGGGGCGGCGCGGGCCGTGGCCGGCGCCGAAAAAACGAGACAAAAACATACAGAAAAGAGAGACGAAATAGTAACCTCGCGTCCGAATAGGGGGGCTACTTAGGGAGGGACAGCCGTCCCATAGCCCGCAATCCGAAGTACGTAGAGACGGATGCAACTCCCGGCATGGGCATAAGTACTGGACTTAGCCCCGCTCAATTGCATCACCGGCGACGAACTGCTGCTGCTGCCTCCGCCCACGCTCAACGACGAGGAGGGGACCCTTTTCGCGTTGGTGTTGGGCGGTGGCTGCGTGCTTCTTCCGCAGCCGCCACTAGCGCGCAGAGGCGTGTTCGTGGGCCAGGTGGTTGCGCTCGAGAGTGGTGAGGACGTGCTGCTGCCGCCGACGTCACCCGCAAGCGATGGCGATACAGTGACATTGTAGATGTCGAGGGCCGGTGGCAGTGACGACCTGCTGGTGCGACCGGCGCCTGCTCGCAGTGGCGAGTCTGGGCCCGTGTCGGCGTCCGTGGCGCGTTGCGGCGACATGCTGCAGCTGCTGCCGCTGGCTACTCGCAGAAGCCTATTGGCGGGCTCGGCCGCTGCGCGCGAGAGCGCCGGTGACGTGCTGCTGCTGCCGCTGCCGACCACGCGCGGCAGCGAGGCGGGGACCTTGTCGGCTTCCGTGGCCAGCGGCGGCGACGTCCGGCTACAATTGCCGCGCCCTATGTCCACAGCATGTCTTGACGCTTCTACGTATGAGAAAATCGAAGAGAAGGAAGTAGAGCTCAAACAACAAAACCGTAACGTCGGCATCCGTCCATACAGAAGAGGCAACACGCAGAGAGCTGTCGGTGTCCTAGAAGCGGGAGAACAGTGGCAGGCGCAGCCGTGAGTCCCAGAACCCCGAGCAGGAGTTGCGAGAAGGGGTGCGCAGTAGCCCCCTCCTCAATGAGCTCAAGTTTGAAAAGCGAGACGGAAACGTCGCGCCAGCCCACATTGTCCTCCGAACCATGATGCGCTCCCAACATACCAAGAAGCGGCGATATCTGGCCGCCACGCCATCACACACACTCCCCGTTGCTTGTTTTCTCAAGCGTTGGCCCCATCCACCATACCAGCGTGAGAACGAAGGAGAGTGTCTACCAAGGTCATCAGCTCTGCCATCACCTCCAATCCGAGCCCTCCTGCATAAAAGTTGCCGTGGCCCTCGTCAATCAGGATCACCATGCGCTCTTCAACCCACTCCATAAACTTCTCCACCAATCCCTCCATACGGTCCATCAGGTCCTGACGGTCAACTCGAAAGCAGTCCTTCACTTGCGCGCGGACGGTCCCCCGGCACCTACAGTTGAGCACATGAAACAAGAATCGAGTAGAGTTGGCCTTCCACACCCCCATGCGCATCACCATCTCCACGTCCCCAGTGTACGCCAACCAAAACTGCGTGGCACCCGTTCGGAAGCCGTAGAGCCCCCCAACCCCCCGAGCGCTGAGCGCGGCATCAAAGGCGAGCACGAAAGCGTCAAGATGGTTTTGCCACCACGCCTTTGTGATAGGAACGTGGCTCATCGCCCCCCATCCGTCCGCCGCTGCAGCGACCGGCGTCACAGAGAAGGGTGCGGGCGCGCTCATAGAGAGCCCCTGTGACGCCTCCCGCAGACGTCTGTACAAGAAGGTGAAGAAAGTGTGGGGGAAACCCCCTGACAGGGGTGACACGACCCCCCGGCATGAGCCGGGGACGGGTCGTGAACGGTCACGCAACACCCCCCTAGGGGGGTAGCGTTGGACAACCCCCTTGGGGGGGTGTCCAGGGAGCCCCAGGGCCACACATGAAACGACCCCTCTAGAGAGGCGTGAGGCGTGGAACACCCGATCGGGCCCCCTCGGGGGGGTCTGGCACACGCAAGGGAGGCACACGTCATCCCGAATCCGGGCCCTCTGGGGGGACCGGGAAGCTTGAGGAAGCTCCCGCAATCCGAGCGTAAGCCGGACCGAGATATGATCTCGACCAGGGATAAAATCCCACCGGAATTCTATCCGGGAAAATTGAAAAATCTTGGGATAAGTCCCGAGGTATTCGTTTTGGGTAAATCCTGAAATCTAGGAAGTCTTAGTGACTTTCCTGCTTCCGCCCGAGACGGGCGGGGGTCCCCTTCCAGTGGAAGGGCTGTCAGGGATGCTGGGCAGGGGCCGCTAGAGGCCCGGGCCTGA
>Ga0209093_1000223_pt1 | contig 28911 bp, 30 predicted proteins | sample SidtaG_4_FD_187450 | JGI IMG/M metagenome (GOLD analysis project Ga0209093, IMG submission 187450) | Marine algal microbial communities from Sidmouth, United Kingdom - Sidmouth_Male1 metaG (SPAdes) (version 2) | ecosystem: Host-associated > Algae > Red algae > Unclassified | place: Sidmouth...
CGATATTGATGGCGTGGAACTTTGCCAACAGATTAGGGCAGAAGGTTACACCATGCCAATTATGCTCTTAACGGCTCGCGATCGCCAAAATGATAAGATTTCAGGGCTAGATGCAGGGGCAGATGATTATGTAGTTAAACCCTTCGATTTTGACGAACTGACTGCCAGAATTAGGGCATTACTACGCCGTGAGATTAGTGCAGCTTCACCAACTTTAGAATGGGGAAATCTCAGGCTCGATCCCAAAGCCCATGAAGTTTATCACCAACAACAACTTTTGTCTCTAACTCCCAAAGAGTATGGCATGATCGAGCTATTTATGCGTCATCCACAGCAGGTATTTAGTCCAGGGGCAATTATTAACAATCTCTGGGCAGGAGAAGATCCTCCAGGGGAAGAAGCGGTTAGAACTCACATCAAAGGATTACGCCAAAAGCTTAAGGCTGTAGGTATGCCAAAAGATACGGTTAAAACAGTTTATGGTGTTGGCTATCGTCTGAAGACTGATGATGATGTTAGGGTAAGCGACAAATCCCTATCTGCGTCCAAACAAGAATCAAAAGAACTAAACAAAACGGCTGATATTAATAAAATTTGGTTACAGTTTAAAGATTTGGCTTTTGAGAGACTGGCTAACCTCGAAGATTTAGTAGTAGTCTCAGCAGGTAACGTAACAGAAGAATTACAGGCACGGGGGAAAAGTTCGGCTCATAAACTGGCAGGTTCTTTAGGATGTTTTGGTTTTCCACAAGGATCGAAGATTGCTAAGGAAATTGAGCTATTGCTCGGTCATAACTTATTAGAAGCAGAAGACTTAAAGCGAGTAAGTAGCCTAACCAAATCTCTTCGGGAAGATTTGCAGCACCAGCCATTTGAAGAAACGGTCAAAGATGCGCTGCATAAAAATATCTCTCTATTAATTATCGATCGCACTCACGATGAAAATCTAGATCGGGAATTACTTGCAGAAGCCGAACGCCAAGGAATTGAAACTGTCGTAGCATCAGATCTGACTCAAGCCAAGTCAATCCTCGAACAAGGTTCAATCGATGCCGTATTACACAAAATAGTCTTTCCCGACGGTGAAGATTTAGAATTCCTCGAACAGCTTCATCAACATCACTCTACGCTGCCTTTGGTAGCGATTGGAGAATCGCCTCAGCTATTCGATCGATTAAACTTTGCGCGTAAGGGTGGCAACTTATTTCTACAGCATCCAGTAGAGTCAACCGTAGCAATTTCAGCAGTTACGGAATTAATCGAAAATCTTGGTAGTGCTGCCAAAGTCTTAATTATTGATGACGATCCTCAAGTATTACTCTCCCTAGAAATATCATTAGAACCTTGGGGTTTTGAGATAAGTACCTTAGACAAATCGACGCAGTTTTGGGAAGTGCTAGAAAGCGTAGAGCCAGATATCTTGGTGCTAGATATTGATATGCCCGATCTTAATGGTATTGAACTGTGCCAAATCCTGAGAAGCGATCGCTTTTGGCAGCATCTGCCAGTATTATTCTTGAGCGTACATCAAGACGAACAAACCCAAAATCGGGCTTTTAATATCGGTGCGGATGATTATATTTGTAAGCCCGTTACGGGATCGATCTTGGCTAACCGTATTTTGAATCGTTTACGCCGTAGTCGCAAGTGAAAGAAGAAAGCGCAGTCGTCAATGATATCGCAACCCTTAAAGTCAGAATTGTCAGCAACTAACAACCAACCACTGTATCCTTCATCACAAATTCCTCAAGTTTATAGCCTATTTTAAAACTATAGCTAGCTAGCTCATAGAGTCAATTACATTGAGGAGACAGAATAATATGCAAGTTAAAGTTCCCCTACAAATTACTTTCCGCAACCTTCCTCACTCAGACGCGATCGCCACTAAAATCGAACAACAGTTGGAAAAGTTGTGTCATTACTGCGATCGCATTCTGCGCTGCCAGGTAATAGTAGAAGTTCCTCATCGGCATCATCACGATAAAAATCCCTACCACATTAGAATCAATCTCAGCTTGCCTGGAGAAGAATTAGCGATTGATAAAGATAAATTGGGAAATTATCACGATAATGCCTATATTGCTATTCGCGATGCTTTTAACGCTGCACAGCGGAAACTAAAACGCTTTGCTGAACCACAAAAAGCCTAAAAACTTGAGATCCCAGCTATGTCATACTCCTGCCAAAGAATTATATAATCGAGGCTTTGGCAGGAATAATATTTGAGAACAAAATTTTCAACCAAAATATTAGCCGATTATCAAACTTCGAGGTGTCTGATATGAAATTTGAACATATACATATTAAGAATAGCTCCGATCTACAAGCTTTTCATCCAGTAAACTTGAGTAGAGATTTAATTATTGAATTAGAACCCAATCATATCAACATACAGAGAAATCAACTTTCTACTTCTCCTACACAGAACATTTTTATCTGGACTACTGTGATGGGAATGATTGGCTGGATCTTACTTGAAATTATTCAAGAATTAGGAACAATAAAAATAGGCAACGGAGTAGTATTTTCTTTTGCTCCCAAAAAATGCCGTAGCTGTCGATTTTATGCCAGAAATTTATATTTAAAATGTGCAGTACATCCTTCTATTGTTCTTACAAAACAGGCAAACAAGTGCCTAGATTATTGTCATAAGTAAAAGCAAAAACAAATTGTTCTAAGACTGCCATTTTTTCAATTACAGTTAAATTCCCATAGCAGACTTAGTTGCAAAAATAATAATACCCAGACTAGCGATAGATAGAAAAAAAGCAAAATAAACAAAACTCTTAGGATTGGGCTGCATTATCCTTTGTTCGTGGGAACTATTTGCAAACGACGATTCTTTTATAGATAAAAATACTATTGGCAGAGAAACAATTAGTCCAATCACTTCAATAGCAAATAATGTCCGAGGCATGGGAACTGGTGAGACGGGGAATATCTTAGCCAAATCTAAGGCATACACTACAAAATAAGATAAACCGCATATTGCAGCAACGATGTATACCCAACTTATATTTTGTAGAAGATAGTAAACAATTAAAATACTAATCATCACTAACAACGTCAGGAAAGTATTGAAACAACCCAGGATAAATGGATTGATATGAGAAAAATCTCTAGTTTCGATAGAACCACCAGGAACTAATATTCCCAGAAGACCACAGGATAAAATCAACAGTGTAGATATTAAATATCTATAATTTGTATTCATCATCATTACGTTTACGCCATATTTTGGGGACAATAACCCAGCCTTTCGACAATGCGATCGCGAAAAATTTCAATTTCTTCCGTTTCTGGTTTGCCATGAGCAACTATCACAACCTGATAGCGATTCATTACCTCTGTAGGAGATTTACCTAGTTCCAAGCTAGTCAAGGCTTCCAGCACTTTTGAAGTAGGTCGAGTAACCGAACCCATCTCGTTAAGAACAGCCTGTAGGTTTTTTTCTGTTCGATCGGGAATTGAATTGAGGTTTAATTTTAATAACCAGCGATCGATTAAGTTGATAACCGCGACAGAATCTAAGTGGGACTGATGTTTTCTACGTAAATACTCGATGATTGCTAAAGTGCAGCTTGTATTAGGAAAAGAGTAGATATATTCTCGATTATTCATTGTTTTTGACTGAGATACTTCATAATTTAATTAGACACTTCTAACCAATCCAAAACTTGTTCCAACTGGCTAATATTTAAGAATCCATATTGCCAAAGAACTATTGGTAAAATATGAGGCTCGATGGTTGGAGTTTTGGTGGCTAAAGTAATTGCATTTTGAGAAATATTTAAATTCGATCGCAGGTAGTTAATCAATCGCTCCAACATTTTATAAGCCTTCAGTGAATACTTGAAAGTTGCATTTGCAGATTAAGTTAGAGAAATAATTTGAGAAACTTGTGAGGATTACCGAAAGTTTTATAGCTAATTAAGTTATGTGGTTAAATGCGATCGCAAACAAAATTGGAATACTATACTGGAACAGACTATGTTTTTCTCTTCATGTCTGGACAAGATTTTAGTTTGGTAGTGAAAAAGTGGCAGTGAGTATCAATAAATACATCGACTTTAATCCCCTGACTACTGCACCCGACACTTTACTTAAGGATGCGGTTGCTTTGTTGGCAAACAACAGAGGGAATTGTCTGTTAATAATTACTGATGTAATGCTGGCGGGAATCTTGACTCAAAGTGATGTGGTTGGGTTAGTCGCTTCAGGAAATAATTTAGAGATTATAACCGTTGAAGATGTGATGATTCAGCCAGTATTAACTATGCCAGAATCGCAATGTCACAATCTAGCTGTAGTGCGATCTTTCTTTCAGCAGCACTCAGTTAATTATCTACCTCTACTCGAAGATAATGGAGAATTAGTCGGAGTAATTGATTCTCGTAGTTTAATTAATCTACCTCAAACCACGTCAGGCGATCGCGATCTAACAAATACAGCTATCTGTAGAAGCGAAAAACAGGAGTTGGAAAGGTTTTTTGAAATTAATAGTATGCAGTGTATTGCAGGACTAGATGGCTATTTCAAACGTACTAACCCCGCCTTCACTGAAGTTTTGGGCTATAGTGCCGACGAGCTTTTAGCAGTGCCATTTATTGACTTTGTGCATCCAGAAGACCGTTCGACGACAATTGCGGAGGTTGAAAAACTAGCAGCGGGCAAAACCATTATTTCGTTTGAAAATCGCTATCAAACTAAAGACAGCGATTATCGTTGGCTGTTATGGACGGCAAAACCCTATCTAGAGGAAAGATTAATCTATGCAGCAGCAAGAGATATTAGCGATCGCAAAAAATCAGAACTAGCTCTAATTGAAAGCGAAGCTAGATGGCAGTTAGCTTTAAAAGGAGCAAATGACGGGATTTGGGATTGGAATGTCAAAACTAACGAAGTATTCTTTTCTCACCGTTGGAAAGAGATGTTAGGATTTGCTGATGATGAAATTGAGAATACTTTAGAAGAATGGTCAAAGCGAGTTCATCCAGACGATCTGGGCTGGGTAACAGAAACGATCCAAGACCACTTTGCGGGTAAGACTCCCTTTTATATTTCCGAACATCGCGTACTCTGTAAAGACGGTAGCTATAAGTGGATTTTAGATCGAGGACAGGCACTTTGGGATAAGTCGGGGGAAGTAATTCGCATGACTGGTTCTCACAGCGATATTACCGACCGCAAACAAGCAGAGGCAAAACTAGCCCAAAGCGAAAATCTACTGCGTACCATCATTGATTCCGAACCAGAATGTGTCAAAATACTCGATCGCGATGGCACTCTCCTGGAAATGAACCCTGCGGGACTGGCAATTATCGAAGCTGATTCTTCTAATGCGATCGGCAAGTCAGTTTATTCTTTAATTAATGCCGAACATCGTCAAGCATTTATCAACCTGACCGAAAGCGTGTTTGCAGGCAAATCGGGCAAGTTAGAGTTTGAGTTAACTGGGCTTAAAGGAACAACTCGCTGGCTGGAAACTAATGCTGTCCCCTTAAAACAGGAAGATAAAATTACGGCATTGCTGGCGGTAACAAGGGATATAACTCTGAGAAAACAGACGGAATTGCAGCTCAAGCAAGAACGAGACTTTTCTGAGGCTGTAATCAATACCGTAGGGGCATTGGTAGCGGTGTTAGATCGCCAGGGAACTGTAGTCAGTTTTAATCGTACCTGCGAACAAGTTACAGGATATAGCTTTGCTGAAGCCCAGGGTAAGCAAGTTTGGGATTTTTTAGTTCCTTTTGAAGAAAAAACAGCAACTAAAGCAGTATTTGAACGATTACTTACTGGTCAATTCCATAACCAATACGAAAACTATTGGATAAGCAAAGACGGTAGCAAAAATTTAATTTCTTGGTCGAATACTGCCCTATTTGACGATCGAGGAGAGATTGAATTTATTATCGCTACGGGAATCGACGTAACCGAACAGCGTCGGGTGTGGAATAAGCTGGAATTTCAGTATCGGCAAAATAAATTGCTGACCGAAATTACCGATAAGATTCGGATGTCGATCGCCCTGGATGAAATCTTACAGACTACCGTAACCGAAGTACAGCAGCTTTTAAAGAGCGATCGCGTTTTGATTGTCGAAATACAGCCAAACAATACGGCATTACCAATTAGCGAGGCGATTCTGACTGACTTAACTCCCATGTTGGGCTACGAACTAGCAGATCCCCTACTGATGGGAGAATATCTGGCTAGATATCATCAGGGAAAAGTACTAGCGATCAATAATTTAGCTATAGCCGAAATTAGTCCAAATATTAAGCAGCTTTTAGGTCAGTTTCAGGTGCAGGCAAAGCTAGTCGTGCCAATTTTGTCCCAGGGAAAACTCAAAGGTTTACTAATCGCTCACCAGTGCCATAATCCGAGGAAGTGGCAAGAACCCGAAATTCAGTTACTCAATCAAATTGCCGATCGCCTGGGAGTAGCCTTATCCCAAGCTCAACTGCTTAAATATACCGAAAGACTAGTATTAGAACGTACTAAAGAGTTAACTACTACTAACGAGCTATTAGAGTCAGAAATTACCGAACGCAAGCAAACAGAACGAGAACTGAGAGTAAATCAGGAGAAGCTGGCGGGTATTTTGGATAATGCGGATGAAGCAATTATTTCTATAGACGAACAGCAAAACATTCAACTATTTAACCAGGGTGCTGAAAAAATCTTTGGCTATCAGGCTACTGAAATCATCGGACAGCCTCTAGATGTTCTCTTACCCACAGTATTCCGCCAGGCGCATCGTCAGCACATCAACAATTTTGGCAAAGCAGCAGAACAGTCACGCAGGATGGCAGAACGTAACAGTAATGTTTTTGGTCGTCGAAAAGACGGTCATGAGTTTTCTGCTGAAGCATCTGTGGCAAAACTACAAACCAAATCGGGAATGCTATATACGGTCATGCTTAAAGACATTAGCGAGCGACAACAAACCCTAGAAAAATTACAGGCTTCTAAAGCACTGCTAGCAAAAGCAGAAAAGATCGCCAGGCTTGGCAGTTGGGAATACGACTACGAAACTAAAACCAGAAGTTGGTCGGAGCAATTGTTCAATATTCTAGGCTTTGACAAAAACAAACCCATACCATCCTGCCAAGAAATTTTAGATCGGGTTTATCCAGAAGATTTGCTGCTGGTCAAAAAAACTCTTCGTGCAGGACACAGCCAAGGAGAAGCTTGGGAATTAAACTATCGCCTGCTAATGCCAGACGGTACAATCAAATATATTGAAAGTAGAGGCGAACCTACGGTAGACGATCGAGGTAATGTTCTTAAAGTGCTAGAAACGATTGTAGATGTAAGCGATCGCGTCCATACAGAGCAATCCCTACAGCGAAGTGAAGAACAGTTAAAGCTCATTACCGATGCTTTACCCGTATTAATTGCCTATATAGATGAGCAACAGTGTTATCGCTATAACAATCGCACCTACGAAACTTGGTATGGAAAACCCCGTTCTAGCCTACAAGGACTAGCGATAAAAGAACTAGTCGGGCAAGATAACTATCAAAAAATGCTGCCCTACGTTGAAATGGCGTTGGCGGGCAAAGAAGTCTCTTTTGAAACTAAGCCGACTGCCGATAACGGAAGTTCGTATTGGATGAGCGCAACCTATATTCCCGATTTGGATGTTAGTGGCAAGGTAAAAGGATTTTTCTCAATGATCGAAGATATTACCGAACGCAAAGCTGTAGAGCAAATGAAGAGTGAATTTGTTTCTATTGCCAGTCATGAAATGCGAACTCCTCTAACCTCGATACATGGAGTCATAAAGTTACTCTGTGCTGGTCGTTTGGGCGAACTATCAGAATCGGGTTCAAAGATGGCAGAAATGGCGTTACGAAATAGCGATCGCCTGACACATCTAGTTGGCGACATTCTCGACTTAGAACGCATGGAGTCGGGTCGAGACGAAATTACCAAAACCACCTGCAATGATGCCCAACTGATTCAGCAGGCAATGGATACCGTTTCTTCTATGGCAGCCGAACAGGAGATTACACTAGAAACCAATGTCGAATCAATCGAGTTTTTAGGCGATCGCGATCGTCTTACTCAAACCCTCACCAATCTTTTAAGTAACGCAATCAAGTTTTCACCCGAACACAGCAAAGTTGCGATCGCTTCCCATTTACAGGGCGATAAAATCCAATTCTCAGTTACAGATAAAGGTAGAGGTATCCCTACAGATAAACTCGAAACTATCTTTGAACGCTTTCAACAGGTAGATGCTTCAGATTCACGCAAAAAGGGTGGTACGGGTTTAGGCTTGGCGATCTGCCGTCATATTGTCGAACAACACGATGGCGAAATATGGGTAGATAGTGTTTACGGTGAAGGTAGTACATTTTACTTTTCAGTTCCTCTTTCCTGATTTTTTAAGTGCTATTTGATGTTATGATTTGAAGTTGATTATTCCTCACAAAATAATCACATTTAATAAGTATAATATTCTGCCTCTATTCCAAGCATAGATAGTGTTTGAGAGATTATTATAATGTTAAAATATAGTTAATAATTACAGTTAAAGCTTTAGGAATTATTTTTATTAGTGTAATAAAAAGCGGTAAGAATTTAATGTACTATAAGCTTTGGAAATAACTACTTTTAGTAAAAAAGTGTCAAAAAAAATCGTTCCAGTCCTGCCAACTATGACTAAGAAAATTCTATTTATCGATGACGAAGAAGACATAAAAACCCTGGCACAGTTTTGTCTAGAAACTGAGGCTGGGTGGTCGATGATGAGTGCTTCGAGTGGAAAAGAAGGAATTGCGATCGCCGAACAAGAAAAGCCCGATGCTATTCTCCTCGATGCGATGATGCCCGAACTCGACGGCATTCAAACTATTGCCAAATTACAAGAAAATCCCAAAACCAAGGATATTCCGACTATATTTATCACTGCCAAAGCTCAAGCAAGCGATCGTCGTCGCTTTTATAATGCAGGGGCAAAAGGAGTAATCAACAAGCCTTTTGATTCCCTTACCCTAGCCAGTCAAATCTCAGGATTTCTGGGCTGGTAATATCATGAAGTCAGAAGTCAGAAGTCAGAAGTCAGGATTCAGAAGTCAGAAGTAAAAGATAATGGTTGATAGAGATACAACTATTCAAGAAAGAACTAAAAATTTTGCAGTCAGAGCTATTTTCGCTTATACAGAAATTATCAAAAAGAGTAACTACGATGATGCTGCAAGAGTCTTGGCAAAACAGTTTTTACGCTCAAGCACTTCTATCGGAGCAAACTGCAAAGAAGCTATTTCTGCCCAATCAAAAAGAGATTTTATACACAAATATGAGATAGCTTTGAAAGAGGCGAGGGAAACCGAATATTGGATTGAGATAATGATCGAAACTAATCTTGTCCCAAAACAAAAATTTGCTTTATTGCTTCAAGAAATAGATTCCATAATCAGAATATTGGTATCTACTATAAAATCACTCAAATCTAACTCCTGACTCCTGACTCCTGACTACTGAATTCATTTAAAGCCTCAAAGCCAGCCACAATATCTAACAATTCTTCAGTAATAGTCGTTTGACGCTGCTGGTTAAACTGCATATTTAACTCATTAAGACGCTCTGAGATATTCTTTTCTGCCGTTTGCATGGCAGCTAACCGACTGGTATTTTCGCTCTTTAATGATTCGGCACAGGCACGATAGAGGGATACAAAGAAATATTGTCGAAACAAAGCTGCTGCTAGCTTATCTTCTTCCATTGTGAATGTGGGTATACACTTAGAAGACCATTGACGCTGCTTTAAATCCTGTAACCACCTAGAGTTTAAAGGAAAAATTTGTAATCTTGTGGGTCGATATGTAGTGCCAGTCGTGATGAGATTATAAATAATAATGATCCGTTCGACTCTATTTTGCTCGCGCCAAGCTTCTAAGTTCAGCACTATTTCTTGAACTATTGCGGTAATTCCCGTAACAGAACTTGGCAGATTGAAATTCGCTTCACAGTTATATCCCATTGCTTCTAGGCGATCGCTTATTTTCGACCCAATACATAAGATTGATGAAGCATTAGGCACTATATCTGGATAATCGAGATATTTTTGAGTGCGATCGGCAATTCTCTCGTTAAACTGACCGCACATACCCCAATCAGAACCAAATATAACTAGTCCCACTTTCTGAGTCTGACGGGTTGATTCTTCAAATAATCTTTCTGGATGCTTCTGAAGCAAAATTTGCCATCCCATTGACAAAGTGCGATCGTATTCACTTAAAGACTCTACGGCATTTTCATATTGATGAATACTTACCGCTGCTAAAGCTTTCATTGTTTTAACCACAGATTTTAAATCGTTTGCTGTAGCTATTTTTTGCTTGAGTTCTTCGATGGTTGTCATATATCTTAACCATGAATATTAATAATTCTGAGGTTTTATGCAGATTCCTCACAGGTTCTTCAAATTTAAAAACTATATTGAGATTAGATTGAAGCGAGGAAATATTATGCCACCAGTTATCAGCTCGAAATTAACGCAACAAACCTCAGACACACTCTGCTATTACTTCAATTCTACTAATAAAATGCAGCTTATCCGATTATGGGATGGCAAAAAATATAGTTTAGAAAAAATCATCTTTCCTCACCAAAGATTTTTGTTTAAAGCTAATCCCGAAGGAATACTAGAAGTTCATACGAAGCACACAGGCAAACAAATACTCGAATCAATCTTTGTTTGCAACAGTTTAAAAGTTAAACAATCTCAAGCTCAGTTGGCGATAGTCTGATTTCTCCCAATATTAATCGCGTTTAACAACACTATAAAAAACTTGGTTTAAATAATTATGAATGCTCTAAACACCTGTCCTTGCTGTTCTAGCTCATTAATACATCACTTTGGCAATCATCGAGAGTATTGGTTCTGTCGTCATTACTGGTCAGAGATGCCAAATTTAGAATCTTCCCCAGAAGAGAAACATCCACGATCAACGAAAATTGTCAACTTGTCAACTGCTTTTTCTAAGTCTAAGCGATCGGTGTTAGCAAGTTAGGAATATCGCAACTAATATCACAGCAATTTAGAATACTACCGAGGAAATTAAATAATGTCTAATACAACTTACAAACCTCAAATTGATGCCTACAGCAGAAAGCGAAACATTTTAAGTATAAAATCAAGCGAAAGATTTAGCTCAACTGTATACGAAGAAAGACATCGCATAAAACATTTTGACAACCTCTCTGAATTTGAACAGAAGAAAATTCTTAAAGACCTCAAGGTTGAATATTCTCTCATTCTCTATGATTATTTTTCCGACAAAGATAGCATTAACCATAAAATTGAAGACTTTAGCAGAGAAGCATTCAAAATAGATCTGCCGATGAGTAAAGTTGTTGAAATTCATCTAGACCTTATAGATGATTTAGAAAAGCAATTGATGCTTGAAGGTCTAAACACTGAATACCTAAGCGATTTTCGCTTAACTTTAATTGATGTAATTGCTCATCTAGGTGAAATGTATCGAAATAAAAAATGCTTCAAAATTAGTAGTTAGTAGCTAGTAGTTGTGACAGATCTTGCTCAATTGATTGTTCAGATGCAGCAGCCTGATTTTTATCCCCATGCTGTAGCTGACAATATTCAAATAGTTCAAACTCATGCTTCTTTGGTTTTCTTAACAGGAGACTATGCTTATAAAATCAAAAAAAGCGTTGACTATGGTTTTCTCGATTACTCTACGTTAGATAAGAGAAAGTATTTTATTGAAGAAGAATTAAGACTGAACCAAAAAATTGCTCCCGAACTATATTTAAAGGTGGAGACTATTAGTGAGATCGAAAGTAAGCTAATTTTGGGCGGTTCGAGAAACGTTGTAGAATACGCTCTTAAAATGCGTCAGTTTCCCCAGTCAAATTTGTTTAGCGATCTATTGCAAGCTAGGAAATTAGATGAGGATCGTCTCATAAAACTAGGTAAGATCGTTGCTCAATTTCATTTATCTGCCAAGAGTAGCGATCGCATTAGCAGTTTTGGTACGGTAGAAAAGATAAATGCTGCTTTGATTGAAAACTATCAACAATCACGAAAGTATATTGGCATAGTTCAAACGCAAGAGCAATTTGAGGCTACCAAAGCATATACTGATGCTTTCTTTAGTGAGAGGAAACATTTGTTTCAAACCAGAGTTAAGCAGGGCAAAATAAAAGAGTGTCACGGAGATTTGCATCTCAAGAATATCTGCCTGTGGCAAGACAAGATTCAGTTATTTGATCGCATTGAGTTTAACGAATCTTTTCGCTTTGTAGATACGATATACGATGTAGCCTTTATCGTCATGGATTTAGAAGCTAGAGGCAAATCAGAATTTGCCAATGCTTTTCTCAATAGCTACCTAGAGTATTCTGGTGATTGGGAAGGGTTACTGGTGTTGCCTTTATATTTAAGCAGACAGGCTTATGTGAGAGCGAAAGTAAACTCTTTTCTTCTAGAAGATCCGCAGATCGTCGAGACAGAGAAAGAAGACGCGAAAAAAACTGCTGGCGATTATTACCGACAGGCTTATCAATACACCCAAAGAAAATCGGGAGGCTTAATTATGATGTCTGGCTTATCGGGTTCGGGTAAAAGTACCGTGGCAAAAAGCATCGCTAGAAACAGAGGTGGGGTTCAAATACGTTCCGATGCCGTTCGCAAACATCTAGCAGGAATAGCTTTAGAAGATTCAGGAACAGATAGCATTTATACTTCAGAGATGACCCAGAAAACCTACGATCGCCTATTGGAATTAGGTACGATGCTCGCGAAAGAAGGTTATACGGTAATACTCGATGCTAAATACGATCGCCTAGCTTTACGTCAGCCAGTAATTACTCAAGCTCAATCTGAAAATACTCCCCTCAAGATAGTCCATTGTACTGCACCTATCGAGGTGTTGCGCGATCGCTTAGACCAACGTCAAGGAGATATCTCTGATGCTACCGCCGACTTAATTACCTCTCAGCAAAAGAAAGCGGAGGTATTCACCACCGCCGAGCAAGCTTATGTAGTTAAGGTAGATACTTCTAAATCAAATTGGCAAAACAGATTAAAAGACATCATTTAGTCTGTAGACAAGGTATAAGGTATAGCCTTGTCTCTTTATTTATCCTGACCAACTAACCCAATGATGAGTCGTGTTTTCCTGTTTCCTCTCACATTTGCCCCAGTTTATATGTTCTAAAATTACGTTTTTAGTTTCTGCTACGGAAATATCTGTACCCGCCATTTTTGCTTCAGTTAAGTCTGCACCGCTTAAATCTGCGCCCCCAAGATCGACATCAGTTAGATTAGCACTACATAAATTAGCGCCCTGTAGATTGGCACACCGTAAATCCGCACCGCTTAGATCTGCGCCTCTTAGATCTGCGTTTTCTAGATCTGCCCCAATTAAATTTACTTCAGATAAATTTGCCCCTACTAAATTTGTATTGATTAAAGTAGCATTAGTTAAATTAGCCTGTTGCAAACAAGCGCCACTAAGATCGACATCATTTAAATCTGCATCACTAAGATCTGCTTGAGCTAAATTAATCCTGGTCAAATCCGCAGCTTCAAGATGAGCGGAATGTAAATTTGCACCCTTAAAATCTAGAATGCCATAACGATATTGACGGAGTAGTTGTGTAGCTTTCATAGTTTGTTCCTCTGAACTAATGATTTAACAGTCAACTCAGCCAACACCACCAACATGAGCTAACTATTATATATGAATGAAGATAAGAGCCTTGAAATTTATCTATTGCCTTTTCTAAATTGCAATAGTCTTCTAATTCGCTGTCTTCATAACAATCAATAGTACAAATAAACTTTGAGGAAGTTGTGAGGCAAACACAATTAACTAAATTACTTTCTATCCAAGCTAATTAAGCAATAAATTAGCTTAGTAAAAGTCAGCTATTGTGATTACTTTGAATAGCTGACTTTCTAGAGGTATTCAAAGACTATAGATTAATCTATAAATTGAAATTGAGGAACTTGTGAAGAAAACGCTTTAACTAATTTATGGTTGCTCTCATTTTTTGAGCAATATTTACTATAGTATCGCGATCGCTTTCACTCAATTTTTTTCCAGCTTCAATTCTTTGGTATAGTTCGGGTAATTGTTCTCTCACAGCCTGACGTACAGATTTTTCTACTCCACCAATCTTATTCAAAGCAACATCATCAAAAACGCCTCGAATAACAGCTAGTAAAACTACGATTTGTTCGGCGACAGGAACTGGTTGATACTGGTTTTGTTTAAGAATTTCTCTGACTCTCTGACCGCGATCGATGCTTTTTTGCGTGGCATCGTCCAACCTCGAACCAAAGCGGGAAAATGCCTCTAGTTCCTCAAACTGGGAATAGGACAAACGCAAATCTCCCGCTATGGATCGATAAGCAGGTAATTGGGTTTTGCCTCCCACACGAGAAACAGACTTGCCGACATCAACTGCGGGTAATATACCTTTGTGAAATAAGTCGGGAGTTAAATAAATTTGACCATCAGTGATGGAAACTAAATTGGTCGGGATATATGCTGAGATATTCTGCGCCTCGGTTTCTACTATCGGTAATGCAGTTAACGAACCACCACCAAATTCTGGACGTAAATGGGTTGCCCTTTCTAGTAGACGAGAATGAATATAAAAGATATCGCCAGGAAACGCCTCTCTACCAGGAGGACGACGCAATAATAAAGATAACTCCCTATATGCCCTCGCGTGCTGAATCAGATCATCGTAAACAATTAATACATCTTTGCCCTGAGACATAAAATACTCGCCCATCGTTGTTGCTGCATAAGGAGTAATGTATTGTAAGCCTGGAGTGCTTTCGCCTCTTGCTACTACGACTATGGAATACTTCATTGCGTCCCTTTGCCGTAACTCAGCAATCAATTTGGCTACCGCCGAACTTCTCTGTCCGATCGCACAATAAATACAGATAACACCCTTACCCTTTTGATTGATAATCGTATCTAAGGCGATCGCCGTTTTGCCCGTAGCGCGATCGCCCAAAATCAATTCTCTCTGCCCTTTACCAATGGGAATTAGAGCATCAATAACTTTTATCCCAGTCTGCAAAGGTATTGTAACGGGGGCGCGTTGCATAATCCCTGGTGCTTCCCGCTCCACTGGTAGACGTTTAGTCGTCGATACCGCTCCTTTGTTATCCAAAGGACGACCAGTAGCATCAATTACCCGCCCTAATAACTCCTCGCCTACAGGGGCATCTAAGACCCTTCCTGTCCGCAGCACCTCGCAACCTGCTTTTAAATCCTCACTCTCGTCTAAGAGAATAATTCCCACCTCATCGCGATCCAAGTTATAAGCCATGCCGTAACAATTGCCTGGAAATTTCACCAATTCCTCCGCCTGGACACTTGGCAAGCCAACAGCACGAGCAATTCCTCCGCTTAAATAAGTTACAGTACCGACTTCTTCAATTCGCAATTCAGGCTGATAACTATCTAAAACCTGTTGAGAAATAGTAATGCTGTTGTTTAAGATGCTTTGCCAGGATGTTTTATCTACGACCATTTGTAAAAGTGGGAATTAAAACTAAGGTGCTGTGTTTAAAAATTAAACTCGACTCCTACTTCTGTACCGAAATAGTCGATCGCATCATCACCAGTTTGGCTAGCATACCTAAGCTGTCCTAAGATACTAAATTTAGAACTAATAGGAACGGACGCGCCTCCTTTTACCTGCCAAGCAAAGCGAGTATCGTCTTCAATAGTGGTAGTACTGTCAAAGTCTCCAACTTCATCTTCAACACGAGATATCAAAGTCGAGAAACCAATACCAGGACTGAGGAAAAGATCTAAGCTGTTGTCTTTATCGTTCAACGGTAAAATAAATCTGGGATTGAGGAATACTGAGGTGACGGTATAGTTTTCTTCATCTACATCCAGGTTTGAATCAATATCTCCTGCAAAAGCCACAAATTCAAGGTCGGTAGCTAAATTTCGATTAAATTTAACGCCACCAAATAAACTACCGCCAAATCCATCATTAATATCAGTATCGTTGCCTAAGAAGATATCGCTGTCTTCATCAATATCGGAAAAAAATACGCCTAATGTAGCTCCCGCATAACCACTTATGCCATTAGATTTCTGTTCTTTCCTAGTTCTTCTTTCTCTAGGAACAGAATCTTTATTTCTGACATCTGCTTCGTAGTCTAATTGAGAAGACAATCTAGCAGTTTGCTCTCCTGGCAATTTACTTTCTTGGGCGAAAACCCCTATCGGAGAACTTAAAATAACAGTTGTGAGAATAGTGGTTACTAAAGTTTTCATGATACTTGCTCCTGGTAAGACGAGAATTTTAACTTACCAATGATTAGTCTGAGAACCCTTATCGAATTCATACTAATAGAATAGACAAACAGTTTGAGTAACTCGTGAGGAATTATTAGGTGTTGGTAATCTGAAATATGGCGTTGAGTAATACTATGGCAATAAAGCGATCTCTATAAATTGCTAGAGAGTAAAACACTAAAAAATCGATCCGTACTTTACACTTTAAGCTAAGACTTCAGATGTATCTTTATCTAACTCCGTTACGTAATGCTCTAAGTTCCAATATATTTTATAACCGCGATCGCGTAGTTCTATTTTATTAGTAACAAACTTTCTTATTTGAAATTTTATTGTTGCTCTATCTGCAATTTTTTCTCTGATAGCAGTTATTAGGTATTTGCTTTTCTGTTTTGATATAGGAAAGGAACTAACGATAGTAATTGTGCGTTCTCCATCCAGTTTTGATGCGCTATTAATTAATTCTACATGAAGCGGTGTAGGGCGATTAATACGTTGAACAAAAGTATTGATAATTTCTTCTTCAAAATTATTTTTGAGCGATTTGGATAAAATCTTAGTCCTGACAGAGTAATCGTATTCTACATTTTGGCACTTACACCGCTCTAATTTTATAGTTTGTGTTTTTTGGAACATTCCTATAAATTCATTTTCATCGCGTATCCATACTTTGGTTGGTATATCTTGTTGAGAGTCTACTAGTAAATTGCGTGTACTAGCTATCCTTATTTTGTAATTTTCATAGATTGATAAAAAGCTAGTAATTAATTTTTGCTGAGATTGTGCTTTTTTAATATTTAGTTCGTACGAAAACAATTTAAGTAAAACTGTCAATGAAATAATTTGAACAGCTTTACTAGTAGTTTTTAAAGGATTTATAATCATCAGCCTGGTTTAACTTTTTGAAAAATACTAAATGCCTTTTTGTTTTGAGAATCTCATTGTTGAAGCTTCTAACTCTCTTAAATAATTCTCGACATTCCAAGAAATCTTATAACCGCGATCGCGTAATTCTATCCCGCAAATCAAATTTTCTTTAATCTCAAAGTGTATCTCTGCACTACTAGCAATTTGCTCATGAATAGCAGCTACTAAACTTTCTTTTTGATTGCTAGAAATCGTAAAAAAGCTATATATAGTAATTACATGATGGGGATTGGGAACAGGCGCAGCACGAATAGCATTTAGTTGAGAATCGTCGAGATTATACAAACGATTAATTAGCGTTTCTACTATTTGCCCTTCTAAATCGGCATTGGCTAAATCGGATAAAGCTTTTCTGGTTGCCGAACTGATTTGCTGACTCAAGCGATCGCGAATTTCATGAGTAAGTTGATGACGATCTCGCTCAAAATCTTTGTACCATTGCGATCGCATTAAACTAACTTCGGCGATCGCAGCCTGGGTCAATTCTTCTTTCTCTTCGATGATCGATTGTTTTGCTGACTCTAGCCATTCCTGCTTTTCAGACTCCAATTCCCGTTGTTTTTGTAGATACAACTCTTTTTCAGCCTCAGCATCCTGCTCTTTACTAGCTGCTCCTGCCAACTGACGCTCGATTCTTTGCGATCGCGCAGACATCGCTTGAGTAATAGGTTTATATAAAAAACGCTTTAATAAAGCTACTAAAATCAAAAAATTAATAACTTGAGCGACAACAATAAAAGGATCTATAAGCATGATTTACTTGTTACTTAAATTTATCCCGCAGCTTTCTCAATAAAATAAGCCCAAAAAGGATTGGCAAAAATTAAAATTAAAGTAATTACAAAACAGTAGATAGCTGTCGATTCGACTAAAGCCATACCGACAAATAAAGTGCGTGTAATATCTTGAGCCTTGTCGGGCTGTTGGGCGATCGCACTCAATGCCTGTGCTAAAGCTTTGCCTTCTCCGAGTGCGGGGGCAATTGAACCGACAGCAATTGTTAATCCTGCGGTTAAGATTGATGCCATTGCAATTAGTCCAAGGTTGTCCATAATAGGTGGGGGCGAACAGCCGTTCGCTCGTACGGTGATTAGTGATTAGAAGTAGCTGCTGCGATAAATACCATTGCTAAGATGGCGAAAATATATGCCTGGATTAGTCCAGTTAATAGTCCCAATGCCTGCATGATTATCGGGAAAAACAGTGGGGCAATAGAAAGTAAAATTACCACAATCATCGTGCCACTCATTACGTTGCCAAACAGACGTACCGACAGAGAAATCGTGTTAGAAAATCTGCCGATAATATTGAAGGGCAGCATAAACGGAGTCGGCTGTAGATAGTACTTTTGGAAATAGCCCCAAAAGCCCTGCTTCTTAATGCCATATAGTGGAATCGCAAAAAAAACGCATATCGCCAGTGCAGCAGTGGTCGAAAGCGAACCCGTTGGCGGTTGATAGCCAGGAACGATTGTTAGAAGATTGCAGAAAGCAATAAAGATAAATAGAGTGCCGATAAATGGAACGTAGGGTTCTGGTTTTTGCTGGCTTACCTCTTCAATTTGAACGCCAATTCCCTGTACTAATACTTCTAGCAAATTCTGCCCTGGGGAAATTTTAGTAGATGCCGATAGTTTACGAGTAATCAGCCAAGAACCAACCACAAGTAAAATCATTACTAACCAAGTGAATACTATGGTCGCATTGAGAGTAATTATTCCTCGTTGCCAATAAATGATTTGGTCGGGAGTCAAATTCATAGATCGCTAAACTTTGATTCCCGAACGCGGTTGAATGAACAAAATCATTACTGTTCTGACGACTAAAAATCCCAAACAACAGAGTAATAGAGGAATGACACTGTATACGCCGTTGCCACTAAGAATAAGCGACAAAACATATAGGGCAATTACTAGTCGAGATATAAAGCTAAAAAATATTAGGCGATAAGGATGTTGAGTAGCTGGCAGTTGCTGTACCGTCAGCCATAAACCTCCAAAATAAAATAGTCCTAAACCTGCTCCCACTATAAAAGCCACAATTGGTATCACTGCTTTTGTCCTCCATGAAATCTGAAATTATATTAGAAATCAAATTTGAGGAACTTGTGATAGCTGCACATAAATCGTTTACCTATGGCAAAGAAAATATGACGGAAGAAGCTTTGGAGAATATCCTTTATTTCATTCTGCGATCGAGGTCTGTTTTCTTCCAATAATGCGATCGCCTATGTATCTAAAATTAGTTTTGTGCGTTAAATTGTATATAAAATCGCACAATAAAAAAATATCCTCATGGCGACTAATTTAGAACTCGATAATGAGTTAATCCAAGAAGCACTAAAATTAGGTGGACATCGCACTAAACGAGCTGTAGTAGAGGAAGCTTTGCAGGAATACGTGCAACGGCGTAAGCAACTTAAAATTACTGAGTTGTTTGGAACAATTGAATACGACGAAGACTATGACTACAAACAACAACGTTACCGACAATGAAAGTAATTGTTGATACTTGTATTTGGTCACTAGCATTCAGGCGACAGCAGCAACATAATTCAATAGCCGAGCGACTTCGCGATTTAATCAGTGACGGTAGGGTAATTCTTCTTGGTGCAGTGAGACAGGAAATTTTGTCTGGTATTAAACATCAAAAACAGTTTGACAAACTAAAAGATAATCTTAGAGCTTTTCCCAATTTGTCTTTAGATATCGAAGATTATGAATTAGCAGCAGACTATTTTAATATTTGTCGTCGGCATGGCATTCAGGGAACTAATACTGATTTTTTGATTTGTGCAGCAGCGAACCGCAGAAACTACGAGATTCTTACTACTGATAAAGACTTTATTGGTTTCAGCCAATATTTACCAATAGTTTTGACTCCAACATGAATCTTTTTGTTTGGCGATCGCTTTTCTTCCCGATTTTTGCTCTAGTGCGATTTGTAGGCTGCGCGGATTGCGATCGCGACTAGATTAGAAATGCAGATATATACCAGCGACAAAGACTTTAGTTATTGTTCTCAGCATCTCCCTATTTCTTTATATCAAGAAATTTAAAAGCTAAATCGTCTTTCTCTCTTCTTTTTCCTATGGTGCGATCGTTTAAATATACCAAGTCGAACAACTTAAAACTACTTAATTATGTTTTCTAAAATTTCTACAGCTACTTTTATATTTCTATAATAATTAGATACTGACGAATAATTTAATCTTACATTTTTTCCGTGAGCTATTTGATGACGGTTAGCAACTACACTATTAATAGAGTTTTTTATTTCATCACTTTTTTACTCTTTGATGCGATCTGATTAGTAAAATCATCTTTCCAAGCTGGATCGAATTTAGATAATATATTTTCAATTTTACCCACGCTGCAATTTGTTATATTCTTAATTTCCTTGGCAACGAAGTTTTGAATCTTATGGGAAGAATTTTTGTCAACATATTCTTCTAGTAAAATTCTTAGTGATTCTTCAATATAGCCTGAAGCCAAAACACATAAATATTTTGACCATTCGCTTTGGTCGGCTAGATTCGTAATTGAACTAATTTTTTGGAAAAGAAAATCTATTCTTTGACAATGAGGTAAGATTCGCGGATTCATCTACTCATGTTTTGATAAACATTCTCTAAATATTCAAATCTAGATATTAGCTTATTTTTACTCGTTCCTCTCTGTTTATTAAGAAGCCAGAAATCATTATCTTCATTAATGAATTGATTAATTTTTTTGAGTTCTAAACAGTTAATACTACCATTTTCAAGTTTTTTGGCAGCAAAAATCATTAAAGTTTCATAAAGAGATATGCTTATTTTCCCTTTTCTATAGAAAGCTTCAGAACCAATACAATCATAAATAAAATGGATAGTATCCAAAAAGACTCTTTCAATTATATTTCCAGAAACAAAATCTAAATCTTTGTTTTTTAGCATAAAATAATTAAGGAAACTAGTTATGCTACCCTGATAGTTCTCTAAATCAAAATAGAGAGCAATAAATCTCAATATCCATTCTTGCTCATTAGCTCTTTTATCAGCTTTTTTATAAAGATTTTTCCAAACTTTATTTCCCGAAAGATTTTCAATTAAATTGCTAAAGAGTCCGTGATATATACCATTTCTTATTTCCTGAGAATTTAACGGAGTACCAGTAGTATTTAGTCTTTTAAATAAATAGAATATGCCATTAGAATCGTAATTTTCAGAGATAATTATACAGTGTATTATTGAGTTGCCTAACGAACGACGATAAGAGGCAGGCAAAGTACTATAAGTTTGACCGCTAAAAGGTTTTACAACTCCTTTTAAGTCGAATTTCTTGCCATCTGGAAATTGTTCTTGATAAAAATATTGTAAAGTTCTTAAACGTTGCTGACCATCTATAACGATGTACTTATCGGAAAATTTGTCTTTTGCCAAGAACAAGGCAGGCGTTGGTAGTCCAATTAATAATGATTCGATAAATTTAGATGCTTCGTCCTGTCTCCATACATATCTCCTTTGAAATCCTGGAATGATAAAGTCGTCTTCTTTGATTCTTGTTACTAAGAGATCGACAGGAAAATCTGCTCCATAGTATTCCACATCTAATTTTGGATTGGTAGCTTCTTTAATATCCTGTTGCATAAGTCATCTGTTTATTGTCGTTATTTCGACTAGTCATATTCTTAGATCGTAGTTTAATTATCCACATTCTTATAACCACGATCCAAAAATCATTTTTTACGTCTAGCAAAGAAAAGACGCTGGCATAGCTTTTCCATTTCCACCCAGACAAACACTAGTAGGCTAAAACCCAGACAAATTAGCAAATCTGTCGCGCTGAGAATACTGGTATCAAAAAAGTTGCGTAGCGGTTCGACGTAAATAAGTAAAATTTGTAAGATGGTAGTTAAGGCGATCGCGCCTAGCAAATAAGGATTAGAAAAGAAATTCATTTCGATAGTCAGCCTAGTGTTGGATCTGACTGCTAAAGCATGACCCATCTGCGCTAAACAGAGAGTTGTAAACACCATTGTCTTCCAATGATCTGAATTTGCGCTATCTAGATCGTGGTTGTACGACCACACCATTAAACAGATAGTTAACATGGCAAATATAATCCCGATTCGCACCATATATAGCCCCAAGCCACGCGCAAAGATGCTTTCTTTGGGGTCATAGGGTTGACGCTTCATGACGTTGGGTTCGGCAGGTTCTAGGGCTAAAGCTAATGCGGGTAAGCCATCTGTAACTAGGTTCATCCAGAGAATTTGCAACGGGGAAAGGGGAACGCTAGGTAAACCTAGTAGTGGTGCAGCAGCAATAGTCAACACCTCGCCAATGTTGCTACCAAGGATGTATTTGATAAAGCGACGAATATTATCGTAGACAACTCTCCCTTCTTCAATAGCAGCAACGATAGTGGCAAAGTTGTCGTCTAGTAGCACCATGTCGCTAGCTTCTTTACTCACGTCAGTTCCCGTAATGCCCATCGCAATACCGATGTTAGCCTGTTTTAAAGCAGGGGCATCATTAACTCCATCTCCCGTCATTGCTACAAATTTATGCTGCTTTTGTAGTGCTTGAACGATCCGCAGCTTGTGTTCGGGGGCGACGCGGGCATAGACGCTAACCTGTTTGACAGACTGCTCTAGTTCTACTGCCGACATCTTGGCTATTTCCTGCCCTGTAATTGCCTGCTCATCTACATTAGCAATATTTAATTTAGTGGCGATCGCCATTGCCGTTAGGGGATGATCTCCCGTAATCATAATCGGTCTGATACCCGACTTGAGACAGTTAGCAACGGCTTCTTTGACCTCTTCTCTAGGAGCATCGAGCATTCCCACTAAACCCAGCCAAATAAGTCCCTGTTCGCTCGATTCTGCTGTATCTTCGCCAGGAATTTCATTAAGAGGTTTGTAAGCAAAACCTAATACTCTTAAACCCATGCTGGCTAAATGAGTGTTAGATTCGAGAATTTGCTGCTTTGCCTCATTAGTTATGAGTTGAGGACTATCTTTAATCAAAAGGCGATCGCATCGCTCTAAGATAAATTCTGTCGAGCCTTTGACATACATTATATAAGGTTTATCTACCTCTGGATTGGGGGCGATAATGGACATTCGCTTACGTTCGGAGGTAAATGCCACTTCACCTAGTCGAGGCAAATCCTTTTCTAAATCTTCTTTAAAAAGTCCTTCTTTCCCTGCCAAAGCCAACAATGCTCCTTCTGTTGGATCGCCTAAAATAGACCATATAGTTGTTTTTTGTTCGGGTTGCCTAGAACATTGCAGCAAAGCATCGTTACATAATACACAAGCCTTCAATAACTTCTCAACTTCTAGTTCATTTTCTAAGTTTCCGCAGTCTGGGGCGATAAATTCTCCCTCTGGTTGATAACCTTTGCCCGTTACCTCAAAGTCAAACGAGTTCGTCTGTACACGCTGGACGATCATTTTGTTTTGGGTCAGCGTACCTGTTTTATCGGAACAAATGGTAGTTACCGAACCCAAAGTTTCCACCGCAGGAAGTTTGCGTATTAACGCCTGACGACGAATCATTTTTTGTGTACCTATCGCCAGAGTAACCGTTACTACCGCAGGTAAACCTTCAGGCACTACCGCCACCGCCATACTGAGCGAAGTTTCTAAGATCTCCTCAAAGATCCCCCAGCCTGACTTTAGTAAACCACCCACGGTAATTAAGACAACTAGGGTTAGCGAACCAGTAACCAACACTCGACCTAATTGGGTCATTCGTTGTTGTAGCGGAGTGGGTTCTGTTTCCACCGTTTGCAGCATAGTAGCAATGCGACCAATCTCCGTATCCATTCCCGTTTTGGTAACGATCGCTTTTCCTCTACCTTGAGCTACCTGGGTAGCTTTATAAACTAGGTTCAGGCGATCGCCCAATGGTGCATCTTCAGGTAAAATAGCCCCAGCATCTTTATTAACCGCAGTAGCTTCACCAGTCAGGGTAGATTCGCTAACCTGTAGATTTTGTTCTTCTAGCAAATATCCATCCGCAGCAATTTGGATACCAGCTTCTAATAGCATAATATCCCCTGGGACTAATTCAACTGCATCTATCTGTTGGATAACACCATCGCGAATTACCTTGACATAAGTAGAAGACAGACGTTTGAGGGCTGCTAAAGCTTTCTCTGCCCGACTTTCCTGAAAATAACCGAGAATGCCATTTAAAATGACGATGGTGAATATAGCTATAGAATCCTTGGGAAAATTACCGTGACGCAGATCTAGGATAGCTGAGATAATGGCGATCGCAACGAGCATCACCAGCATCACATTAGTAAACTGATCCCAAAGAATACTTAGCTTACTTCTACCCCCAGTCTGTTTGAGTTCATTCTTACCAAAATACTTTTGTTTCTGAATAACTTCATCGTCAGTTAAACCTTTTTCTGCATCACTCTTGAGGATTTCAACGACTTGTTGAGGGTTTTCGGTATGCCAATTTTTATTGTTCGTTGGCGTATTAAAGGAATTGTCTGAGGCTGAGGGATTCATAAATTGACGAAGTTCGGTTCGCTTAGAGGATTGAGATTATAGACATGACTCATTTATCAGTCAAGACTGATGTAGGAACATTCTAGCTATGGGTTTTCTGAAGTAAAGGACGCAACACTAACGGTGAAATAGTACAGGTTATTGCCGACATAATTACCATACTGGTAAAAATTTGTGGCGATACTGCCCAGTCCCCCAACTGCAGCCCTCTTTCCATAATTATCATCGCAATCTCAGCCCTGGGAATCATGCTGATACTTAGCAATAAGGCACTAGCGGAATCTGTAGTTAGAACAGCAGGTAATCCTGTACCGATAACTTTACCGAGAACCGCCACTAGCAGTAAAACCAGCACCAAACTCAAGCTAGTATCGACAGAATTAACCTGTAGCTGTAGACCAATATTGATAAAGAAGAAGGGAACAAAAAAGTCATATAGCGTACCAAAAGAAGCATCAAAATTAACTACATCGGGATCGTGGCAAAATGCCAATCCTGCAAAAAAAGCCCCTACTGCCACCGAAAAGCCCATTAGCCCAGCCAAAGCAGCAATAATAAAAGCCGTTCCCGCCACCATCAACATCGGATCTGGTGCTGGTTCGAGCCACTCAAACCAGCGAGTCATCGGTTGTTCGAGATAGCGAAATAAGATTAGGCAAAACGCAGCAAAGATACTTACCTTGATTAAAAAAGGAATAATAGTTCTCAAAAATACGGTCAGGATGTTCGCTTCTACGTCGCCATTGAGAACGGGAATCATGGCAAAAAACAGAGACATTAAGGCGATCGCAGCAATATCATCCATTTCGGCAATATCCACCAACAATTCACCATTATCGGTATCCAAAACCTTCGCTTCCTGCCACACGCTGACGGAAATGCCAACGCTGGTAGCCATCATCGCAATACTAATAAATAGGCTGGGAATAAGCTCTAGGCTCAGTAGTTTTGAGGCTGCCAAAAATCCGAGAACGCCACTACAAAAAAGGTTTCCCAGCAAAATAAAGCTGGCGCGGGGTAGCTGCTTAATTAATCCTGCCAGATTACTTTCCAAACCAACTCGGAATAAGAGAGAAATAATCCCTAATTCAGCTAAAAAAGCATAAACCTCTCTGACGGAAGGTACGAGAAAATAAATTTGCCCGTTAATCGAGTTTACTATTACGCCCAACAGTAAATAGCCTACTAAAGCAGGAATCCCGACTCTTTCCAAACCCGCCTTAATCAAAATACTAACAATAATAGTTATGCCTACAAGCAAAACTACAAATAACAGCAAGGTTTCTGATTCAATCACCCTGACTCTCCTTAGTAATCCAGTACCAGGCATTAAAACAGCCTAAAACTACCCCGATAAACAGCAGCATTAGCGTCCAAGAATATTTACTCTGAATATGGGTATCGATCCATACTCCCAGGCTGATACACAATAAAGTCGGAATCGTAACTGACCAACCTACCATGCCAAAAGTGCCGAAGCCCAGCCAGATATTATTTTTTGACTTTTTGGCTTTCAATTTGCGATCGCTTTTTCTGGCAATCTGACGTTGAAAATCACGCCATCTTGGTTTAGCCATGTCCCAACTCCCGAAAACGGCGCATCATACTTACCTCAAACTGTGCCAAAGCCGAACGAGTCAGCTTTTCTTTCTCATCTAAGATTTGATACTGTTCGCTTACGGTTTGTTTGAGACTGACTAAATGTTTGCTCTCCACCGCATTACGAGTTGAAACTAGAACTTCCTGGTTACATTTGACTAAAATCCCTTCATCTACAGTAATAAATACTTCTTCATCCGTTTCCGTGGTAAAGCTAATAATACCTGGGACTAATGCCGCCACAAAATCAATATGATTGGGCAATAGACAAAAATGCCCGTTTTCCGCTTCGGCTATGACTTTGACAGTAGGGCGATTTATCAGCACACGGGTGGGGGTTAAAACTTTTAATTTCATCTCAATCTAAGAGATTTTGCTAACTAAAAGCTATTCTTACAGGAGTTTGTGAGCATCATGTGATGCCTATAGAAGTTCGATCAATTTCTTTGCTGTTAATCTTGCTTAGAAACTGAAAATGATGTTTGGTGGTCATCTATCCAAAAAAGTGATACTTGAGGTTATTAGTTTGAGATATCTGAGTTAAATTAGCTTTATAGTGATTCAGAAGCAGGTTAATGAAGCAGGAACATCAAAAGCAGATTTTTATCTTACTTGCTATTCTGGTAAGCTTTCTATCAGCCACCTCTACTTCTGCTCAACAATCTCCATCATCTTCTAATAATTCGGTTACTTCTCCTGCTAAAAACACTTCACCAACTAATGTAACAACGCCAAAGAAGACTATAAAACCAAAATCTACAAATACGACTCCTAAAAACAAACCATCGCAGGCTCCAACACAACCGAATAACTCCACTCAACAACATTCTCAGCCTCAGACAAATTCCAGTTTTTGGGAGCGTACAGAGGGAAATTGGATTCAATCGATTGTTCTTGCTGCTTTTATTTCAGGTGGATTTGGAATTTTTCAATTTTGGCGTAACAGCAAACTTCAGAAGGAGATCGAAAAACAAAGACAAGGTTTTCAAAGACAACTAGAGACACAAAAACATAATTGGGATTTAGAGAAAATTCAGTTGCAACACAAACTAAGTTTGAAGACTGAAGAAGAAAAAGCGGAGTTAGAACAGAAAAAAACTGAAGAAAAATTAGCTCAAGAAGCTGAAATTAAATTAAAATCCGAAGAAGAACGAGAAAAGGCAATTTTAGACGTTGCCAAAGAATACAGGCAAATGATTGTTACGGAAATGTGTAACTTGAGTATTTGCAATCTGCCCAATGTACCAAGCTCACTTAGTTTAGAAGATGTTTATGTTGAGTTAAGCATTAGAGAAGAAGAATTACTACGCTATGCGAACAACAATGCAATTACTTCTTTTGATGAAAACAACCCTAATCAGCTACTGAAACAATCGCAATTAAATTCAACGGCGAAATCAACTAGTGCGATTTCGCCAATAGAAGCAGTAGCAAAATTCAACTTCATCGTAGTTTTAGGCGATCCTGGTGCTGGAAAAACTACTATGCTACGTTCCCTAGCCTTAAAAATGGCGAAAGCAGAAGAACTTCGATTACCATATCTTCCTATATATATTGAATTAGGTGAATTTGTACAAAATGAAGGCAAAAACTTGCTTGAATTTATAGATAGAAAATTACACCATAACTACGGCTTTCCTCAATCCAGTGAATATATTACAGAACAGCTAAATGAAGGCAACATAGGATTATTGCTTGATGGCTTGGATGAGGCATTGGGCGGAGAAACCGAAGAAGAAGCTAAGATTGCTTATGATTTAGCAGTAAAAGAAATTAATCGTCTAAAAGTAAAATTTTCTAAAGCTCCCATTGTAGTTACTTGTCGTAAAGCGGGCTGGCGTAAAGGATTGAATGGGTTTAAAACCCTCGAAGTTTTAGATTTTAGCTGGGAGCAAATTAAAAATTTTATTCGCAAATGGTTTAGACATAACCCTGATAAAGAGCAGGGACTAAAAAGGGCATTGTCAGGCAATCTTAGAATGCAAACTTTAGCTGCTAATCCTCTTGTTCTTTCTTTAATTACCATTGTTTATCAACAAGATCTTGAGTTACCAGAACGCCGCGCAAAATTATACCAGCGTTGTTTGGAAGTTTTATTAAGAGAATGGGATTCATCTCGAAATATCAAACGATTTAGTAACTTTAATACAGATCGAAAGCAAGATTTATTAAAAGAAGTAGCCTGGCATTTTCACAAAGAAGGAAAGCGTTATTTTCCTAAAGAAGAATTACTACCAATGATTAGTAACTTTCTTGAGGCAATAGATATTGAAACTAAAAATAATAAAACTATTTTAAATGAAATTGCTGCTCAATATGGCTTGTTAAAAGAACAAACTATTGATTGGTATGGTTTTTTACATTTAACTTTCCAAGAATATTTGATGGCTGTGAGTTCAAAAGATCGCTTTAAGGAAAGTTTACCGATACTAATTTGTGACTTGAAGCATAAGCTGTCGTAAGTGGAAGCATAAGCTGTCGTTTTGAAATGCTATAACCACCATAATTCATTACAGATTTTTAAACTACTTTAAATTTTGAGAACCATAAAG
>Ga0209093_1000224_pt1 | contig 28837 bp, 39 predicted proteins | sample SidtaG_4_FD_187450 | JGI IMG/M metagenome (GOLD analysis project Ga0209093, IMG submission 187450) | Marine algal microbial communities from Sidmouth, United Kingdom - Sidmouth_Male1 metaG (SPAdes) (version 2) | ecosystem: Host-associated > Algae > Red algae > Unclassified | place: Sidmouth...
GGCGGCTTCGTTTGTCGCCGTTACCGCCGCGGCTGCCGCTGCCCCCGGTGCGCCCCCGCGGCGGAGACCCAGGCTGGGTGGCGCATGTGGCGCTGAGTACGGTGAGGGGTCGGGCCGACGGGGCCCGGGGTGCGGCGGGACGCGACGGGAGTGGGGCATGCAGGGATGTCTGGGGTGTGGTTGGAAGCCGATAGTGGTACGCTTGGGGTGCCGCTTGGCGCGGTCGGCGAGGACCGGGGAGGCGCGCCCTGGGTGTGCGGCGAAGCGGGGCGCCCGGGGTGCACGGCTGTGTGGCGCACGGCTCGGAGCACAGTTGATCTAGATCCGCAGTGTCAGCCTGGATTTCTTCCAATGCCTAAATTTGATTGGACGGCTGAGAGAGAGAAAGGGATTTTCTTGTCTCTGTCACAGCAGAGAGACACACGAGCGCCATTGCCGCTACGCTGTCCCATGCCGAAAACTGCTCAAAGAAAGAGAGAGAAGAATGTATTCTGATTGTTGTACATATAAAATTTTCTGATTAACGCACTCGGGCTGCCAACGCCAGGTTGCCAAAGGTGTAGCGGGCGTGTCGGCTGCAAAACTCTGGTGGCGGCACCAGCAGGTAGAAGCCACAGTACAGCAGGTTGGGCGCGCCGCGCGGTGGTGCGGAGGGTCGCCGTCGGGGAGGAGAGCCATCGGGCAGGCGGGCCAGCGGGAATGGGCGCCAGCGGGGAGGGATGCCCGCCGGGAGGTGCACCGGCGGGGAGGGGCACCAGTGGCGACGGGCACCCGCCGGACCGGTCGCCAGCAGAAAGGCGTGCAGCGAAGAGAGGATGCCCACCAGCAAGAACCCCCGCTCGCTGCGAAGCGCACCAGCGGGACGTGCCAACGAGGGAGGGGAGCTGGCGGGAATAACCAGCGGGGAGGGGCGCTTGTGGGCGGGAAGTGCCAGCGGGGAAGGGCGCTGGTCAGCGGGAAGAGGCAGCGGGAAGGGGCGCCGACGGGGAGGCGCGCCGGAAGGGAGGGGCGCGGGCAGGGATGCGCGCCGGCGGGGATGCGCGCCGGCCGGGATTTGGGCGAGCAAGAACGACATGCAGTCGGAAGGGAGGCCAGCGGGGAGGGACGTAGGGAGGGACAACACAGGCGAGGGACACCACCGGGAAGGTACGCCAGAGGCGAGCGGCACCACCGGCGAGCGGCGCCAGGGAGGAGCCGCGCCAGCGTGGAGGGGCGCCAGCGGGGAGGGGCGTTCGCGGGGAGGGACGATTTCGGGCAGGCATCGGGGAGGCACTCATCGGTGAAGCTCGTCGTGGCCGGAACGACGTCATCGCGGAGTGACGACGTCGCTGGCTCAGGCTGGACTCAACAGAGCTTGTAGCTACTAGCAGATCTGATAACGCGAAGACTTCATCCAGAACAGTTACACTAGGACTTGGAGGTCCGTGTACCGATGTACGGGAAACTGCCCGCGGTTTCTAGCATATATTAGAAAGTCCCCTCAAGCTAAGCTAACCTAATCAAGGGGACTTTGAGGGGTGCGATTTTGGGCCATCTGGGGCACCCCCCGGTCCCCGCGGCCCGAATGGATACTGCTTAACATGATGAATGAAATCAAGGCGTGAGCAACACTAGCAGCGCAGACGCAACGCGAAAATGGAGGCTCCGTCAAGATCACTCTCCGCCGCCGCGACCGCTCCGCCCACCCTGTTTAAATCCAAACGACCACCCTCCCCAGCGCCCCCACCGTCGTTGCGGGGTGAGGGGCACTCCCCTCCACCCTCACGCTTCTTTTGGTGCGCGGGGACGGGCGGCCGGGGCCGGATCGGGGGTCTGGGCGGCCCGTGGGCGGGCGACGGCGGCTGACGACGGCGCGCAAGGCGGCCGCGTGGGGGCGGCCTCGGCGCGGGGTTTTTTGGGGGGATCGCGCCAGAGGGGCATCGAGCCGCTTTGTTCGTGCGGTCGGGGGCGGGGGGGGGGGCGCGCGGGATGGCGGGTGGGCGGTCGGAGGTGTCGGCCGCGGGGACGCTGGGGCGGCGGTTCTCGAACTCGCGATGGCGAGCACGACGCCGACGCCAGGGCGCGACTAGAATTACTGGAGCGAGTATTTGACGCAATCCAGTCCGATCACGTCCCCGCGTTTGTGGTCGGGCGCGGGTCCTCGCGCCTGATGGCCGGACCCGTCCTGGCGGGGGTGAGAGCGCGGGTGGCGCCCGCTCTCTCCGCTGGGCGGGCCTTGCTTGGCCCCCCCCTCGGAAGATCCGGGGGGGGTGACTCCCCCCCCCCCCCCCCCCCCCCCCCCGCACACCGGCGGTGTTTTTTCGGCGGTTGCGGCCGCGGGTGGTGCTGCTGGGGCCGGGCGGCTCACACCTAGTTAAGAGTGCGATTCTGCGGTCTTGCGGCTTTTTCGCCTTTATCAGGCATATCATTGGTCGCCAGGCCTCTCACGCTTGCATTTCCGTCAGTCTCAGGCAGGCGAAAGGTGACCGGCATTCGAAAGTGGCGCACCAGCTGTGATGGGTCCTTGGGCACCTGTGGAGGGGTCAGCTTTCCAAAATTTCAGACTCGCTTCGCCAACGTTCCTTCCTGTCCGTCCGTTGTCCCACGAGGCTGCCGTGAGTGCCGTGCTCTACGTGCCCCCTTTCTTCTGACCCCCGTTTTGGGTGTGTGAGAGGCTGTGTGGGGGGCGGCGGCTGTTTTCTGGGTGTGTCGGGTGCTGTGTGTCTGCATTCCTAGTGTGTTGGGAGGGGGTGGGGGCTGGCAACGTGTTTGCTGGCTGTGGGAAGTCGGTGGGTTGGGGTTGTTTGGGAACAAGTGACCGCGACCGCGTCTATGTCTCCTTGGGCCCGCAGCGACCACATGGCCCCGCCTGGCTTCCCACCGACCCGAGCCGGCAGCACACTAATCCACTCTGTTGGCCCGATTTGGTTGCCTGGCCGCCATGGGACCCCACCCCTTCCCGGGCATGCCTTCTTGCCGTTTTACTGCCTTGTCCTCGGCACCACTGCCGACCCGTCTGCTCGCGCCCCTGTCTCCTCCTTGCCCGTTTCGAACCGTTCTCATTGGCCGCGCAGCTCACCGGACCTGGTTTTTATGGCCGCATCCATTCTCAATCTCATGTTGCCTCCCCAACGATCTCGCTCGCTAGAATACATCGGCGGTGTTTTCCCTCACCTCCCGGTTCCTGTTGCATTGACCCGTAGTCTGTCTTCCAGACACCTCCGTGCACACCACCCCACTCCCTTTCCAGGGTCTCGCTCGTCGTCAGGGGAGCACATCTAATCACACAGGTCTTGAGTTTCTCTCCATCCTCCTTGCAGTCGCGTTTATGACCGCAGCGCCGTCTGGTGCTCTGTTCCTTCTGCTGGCTTACTTCTCCGTCGGACGTTTCTCTCGCTCCAGTTAGGCTCCTCCTGTATCTGGTCTGTATCTATCCACCCGTCTTCTGCGATGTTCTCACGTATGAGCTTTCCCACCCAGCTCCCCCCACATGTGGCAGAACGCATAGCGTCTGTCGCACTGTCGTACCAGCGCAAACGGTGCGTGCCTTGCGAGACGTCTCCTGTTTTTTGCACTGAGCGTCGGTGGGGACGAGCGTGCAGAAGATGGCTGCACTGTGCCGAAATGGGAAGGGACATATATATCTCTCTAGGCCTTGTACGGGCAAGTACGGTGGGGACATGAAAGAGGGGGGTATGAGTGCGGCACTGCGGGCTGTGCGACAGGCGTGGCGTATGTGTTGCTTGCATCGTACTTTTGGTTGTTGTGCTACTGTAAACCACTGGCCGGCATGTGTACACGTCGGCCTTGTTCCCCCTTTGTCTGTTCGTTCCTGTGCTTCGATGCATCGTCTGTAATGCCCCCATCCGCCTTTTTTTGGTTCGTGTCGCAGTTGAGTCGTGGTCTTCTCTCTCCTTGTTTTTACTTTCCACTACCCAAGAATGAGAACTAAACCAACATCCAACTCTTCCTCTTCTAATACATCATCTTCTGCTTCTCCATCCCCCAACGGGTGTTCGACCGAGGCCGCTGCCGCCATCTCGGGCGCTCCTGGTGCGGGCGCCGCCGCCGCCGCCTGGCCGAGACTTACAGCGGCGGGGGCTGCCCCATTCTAGGCTGCCACCTGGCGGCGCCTTGCGCGGCCTGCTGCGCCGCTGCAGCCACGGCCCTCTGGGCTGTCTTTGCCAGGCGTTTATTGTGGGCATCAATTGTGACGACCGCTTTGGTCGCGCGTCCCGCTGCCCAGGAGTCCATGTCCGCCCGCTCCTTACGAGCGCCATCCGTCGTCTGACGGTTGTCGGACTTGTTGGCTCGCAGCCGACCATCCGCCGGCGACTTGGGCTTCCGTCCACCGGCGACGGCCAACTTGCGGGTCGTTCCGTTCCTCAGGCTCTGCCCCGCGAGCGGTTGCCGCTCCACCGCAGCGCGCTGCACGAGCTGCGCGCACGACCCCAAAAAGGAGTCTGCCGTGCATTGCGCACGCGCGTGGTTAAAAAAGGCGTGCCAGGACTCCACCGCCTGCTCGGCGTAGGAGCTGAGTGAGCCAAAGCGCCGAAGGAAGTCAGGGGCGTGGTGTGTAAGAGCGTGGAGCTTTGGTGAAATACTCAACCAGGGGAAAGCAACAAGCTGGGCGGGTGCGAAACGTTGCACGCTGGTGCAAAAGTCCGTGATGCCCCCGGCAGGAATTTCCTACGCCCGGTTGAGAGTACGTACCATGACAGCCCACTCCACCCACGCCGTCCGAAGCGCGGCGAGTTGTGTAGCAGGTATGTGCCCGTCCAATGCGTCGCACACAACAGCGCCGCGCAGAGTAATGCGATGGCACTCGCGCCCAGCAAAACCACCGCCATGGTTGGGCACCGGCCTGACGCGCACATCCTCGAGGAGGGCGGCTGCAGCTGTGGGAGCCGCCCGCGCGGCGGCCGCACGACCATCATGCAAAGCGGCTGCCTCAACACCTAGGCGCAGCAGGACCGTGACAACGCCCAGCGTCAAATGCAGCGGGGCCACGAAGATCTGACACGGCTCCACGCCAATTTGCGGGGGATACTCGATAGAGAGGTGCTCAGCGGGGGTAAGGGGTATGGGCCAGTCGTCGTGGTGCTCCTCCTTCAGCGCGTTTCATATGGAGCCTTGTGCGTAGGGCCTTAGGAGCATCCTGGATGGCCCGCATATGGCCGTGGGCTTCCGTTGCAGCCGCATTAGCCTCGCCCGACCGACCAATGACGAGGCCCCACACGCATGGCCGGCGAAAAGACGCCCCCCTGTGTCCGAGGAATCTGCTTAGGAAAGCAATGTCACCCGTCAAAAACAGGCGGACCGCGCGCAGTTTGCCGTCAACAGTCACCCCGTTGTCCAGCAATGCTTGAACGTTACCCATCCACGCCCCAATCATCTCGTGCAAATCTGCGTTGTTGTCTGAGTCGCACGGCATCGTGGAGAGAAGGATGCAGTTGGAGCGCGACATAGGGTGGGCCTGACTGGGCGTCGTGGCCACCAGCTTGGCCGTCGAGGTTCCGCCTCCGCCCTTGTCCAATCCTAAGCAGAGATGTATGTCAGCCACGTCATCAGCATGCTGCCCGTACGGTAGCTCAGGCCCCGGTCGAAAGGTAGTTGTGTGGGGCACAGGTTGCCCGTCCGGACCTCGCACGAGTCGCTCTATGAATTTCCCTGAGGCAACCAGCTCAGCCACTCAAGCGCGTACCGCAAACTGACAAGGTGAGCCCCGCGCTCGTCCGTCCACACCTGCCGCCCCGCCTCGGCGGCAATCGAGCGCAATGCGGTACGTATGACCTCCCGTGACGAAAGCCCGCTCTCCTTGCCAAGCACTTTCCGCAGCTCACACCACGTAGATTGGCTTAGTTGGTGCTGGGTCAAAAACAACGCCTGTTCCCGCGGGGTTTGGCGCCGCTGCCCGCTTTTCGGGACGGCAGACACCCCCTCTCGGCATTGCGCGGCACTTAAGATGTCCTCAATCGCTAGGCGACAAGCGGGCCTGTCGGACTGCGTGCCGTTGCCGGCCGCCCGCGCGACCGCGCTTGCGCGCCGCCGCATCTGCCGCGTCTTCACCACTTTCTGGCGGTTGAGCGTGCTCACGAGCTCGTACCGGCGGTTGACCCCGTTCCGAAACGAGCAGGATATATGCGGCGGCCGCACAGCTCGTTGATGCGTCTCCATCAGCGCATCAAAGAGCTGCAGCTCGGAGGGGCTGAGCGTGTCGTAACGCGCCATCAATGTTTCTAGCGCGATGGTTGGCGAGGGGGGAGGCGGGTCAGGAGCAGCCGCCTGCGCAGCGGCCACCGAGGAAAGCAGGTCCAGACCGCTAGATGGGGCCTCGGGCGAGGGCACTGAGCGAGGTGCGCCCAACGCCCGCCGACGCCTGTCAACTTTCGAGCGACAGGCGGCACACAGCTTGCGCCGCTCGTTGGGCTTTGCGGCGGCCTCAGCGGCGGCCTCAGCCGTCGGCCATAGCCACGGCATGGCCGCCGGGCTGGGTACGTAGTTGGACAGCCCCTCAGTTCCCTCCTTTTGCGGAAACGACTTGCAGTTCTCAACTACTCGGGCAGCCGTCGACTGGTGGATGGATGATACAGAGCAGCCACAGCCCTCCCCGAAAGAACTCCGCTAGGGTGTACTCCGAAGGGCGGCTTGCGCGTGCTCTTGCGTAGCGTGTCAGCAACTCCATGGGCGGCTAGCTCGCGAAGGTGGTGGGATATGCTCGCGAGAAAGTTCTCGGTAGCACTAGACGGGGTAAGAAAGCCGTGGGAGCAGCCGGTGCACCCAAAGGCAAGAGACGTGCCAGTGGAAATGGAGAGGATGTCTTTTACTGATGCAATAACTTTATCCAAAGCACTGCATGGACAGGCGAAAGACACAGCAGCAAGCAGCAGGGCGCCCCGCACAGGTTAGACATGGTCCATGGGCAATTGTTCTACTGACGGAGGCGGGACAAGGAAAAAACAAAATGGACCCCCGGGGTCCACCGGACCGCCGACACGCGCCGGTCGCGCTCATGCGCTCGAATCTCATACACCCTTCTCGCCTCACGCTACTTCATGCGCAGGAACGCGGACCATACCTCATCATGGCAATCTCAGGCAGTTCCGTGTCGCCCATTATCGGCCGGAAGGACCATGGGACCGCGGCGGACGTACAGAAAAGGCAGGGGGAAGATGCATGAAGCCACCGTGCACCGGGAGAGAGCTCCGGGCAGTTGTAGAAAGAAGGGGGCTGGCAGGATGCGTGTGGACGGCGACCACAGACACGCTCGAGCGCCGGTGGATCGAAAAAGTGAAGCGCTTCCACATCGTGCCACTCGAAGGGGGTCGCTGTAAGGTCTTCCACAAAACCTTTGGATTACTTTGTTCCATACGACCGCCCTTAACTGGGTGTGGGCTGCGTCCATTTTCCGCTGGCCCTTTTTTATGTCCCGGCGCGGGAGTTACGGCGTCCGTCGGCCCCCCCCCGGGAGGCGGGGGTGCCAACGCTTCGGTCGCGGCCGCTGTGGCGGCGGTCGGGGGTGTCGCGGGCTTTGGCTGGGGTGCCGGTGGTGGTGGTGCCGGTGGGGTGGGGGAACATGGTGTTGATGTTGCTGCCGGCGGTGCTCATGCTGGCGGTGCGCGTGCCGGCGGTGCTCGTGCTTTTCCTCCTGTCGGTTCTCCCACTGTCGGTGCTTTTCCTTCCCTCCCCCGAGGATCAAGGTCGGGCGGGGTGTGTTGTTGGTGAGTCGAGGGTGGCGGTGGGGGGTGCCTCTGCTGGTGGGGCGTGTGGTCAAGGGGGGGGTGGTGGACACAGAAAGGCAATGACGAGCCCGTTGACCCCACCCTCCCTGGCGGTCGCCCGCCCGTGGATGGGAGCTCCCCTGGTGCCGCCTCCACCGCGCGTCAAAATGACGCGCGTGTTCGGGGGGGTTGGCGGCCTCGGTACGGCGGCGGTCGCCGCCCGTGGCGGTCGTGGGGGGGGTGCTTTTGCAGTGTCGCCGGGTGGTGATGCGCCCGGCGGTCGCGCGCCACGTGTCGGCGTCTTTCCTGCGGGCGCACCCGCCCACGACGGTAACGCTTCCCTCCACCCCGGCGAGGGGTGGACGCTCGTTGGTCGGCGCCGCCGCCACGGTGCGCGGTGTGGCGGGGGGGCTGTCGAGGCGGGCTCGACGACCGGTGCCGGGGTTGCGCCCGGCGCCGCGTCTGCCTCGGCCGCCCCCACCCCCCCCTGTTTTCCACGTGTTGCTGACGGTTTCGGATAACAAGATGGAGAAGAAGACGGCAAGAGGGACAGGAATGTCAGGATTGACTCCGACATGACGAACAAGACGGCCGTCAAGATGGTGGAGTGCCATGCGCCGGGGGTTGGTACGTCTTATGCATTGAGTATTTGCGGTGTTGCCCCGCGCCGTGCGGTCGCGCGGGGCGACTGGCTTGCGGTAGTCGCGGGCGGTGCCCCCCGCGACGAGGGTGAGCGTGTGGTGCAGTTTGGCGGCGCTGTCGGCGCGGAACGCGGCAGGGAGCGGACGCAGCTGTCGCTTGGCGAGGCAGACGCGGATGCGCGCGTGGCGGCGGCAGCGGCGGAGCGGTCGGTCAACCGCCGGCGGATGCCCCCCCTGCTCGCCCTCGAGACGGTGTACGTCTCGTGGATGTCCTGTGACGTCCGCCAGCACCGCCTTCGCGCGCTGCTTGCCGACGTCACGGGCGTCGACGTCCACGCATTTGTGGACGTCTACCGCTTCGGGGCAACGACCGCGTTGACGCTCGTCGCCGACGCGGCGGCCGAGTTTGGCGCGGCGGTCGGCGCGGGGCGCGCGGCGGAGGTGCTGCGCGTTCTTAAAGGGCTTGACCCGTGGCCGCCGGCGCTTTTGGGACCGGCGCAGCGTCGCGCTTTGTGCGGCGGTACGCGCGCAGCCGAGGTGGCGGCGGCGCTCTGCCACCAACGCCTTACCGGCACGTTGGCGCAGCTGGAGACGCGCGCCGCCCTGCCGACCCTCGTGCGTCACACGCTGCATGTCCACATCCAGGGCATGTTCAAGACCCACGCGCGGGGTGCGGTGGCCGCTGTTGCACCTGCCCCCGCTGCCGCGGCGCGTCCGCTCGGTGTCGCCGCTCGCGCGGCGGCCAAGCCGGCGGGAGCTGTAAGCCCTCCGCCGGATTCGGTTGGCCCAGAAGGGGGGAACCCCGCCCACGGATCAAATGCGGGTCAGCCTGCGACGCAGCCGACTTCCGGGCGGATCTCCGGCGGGGCCACGGAGACGGCGACGACGGCGATGGCCGGCGCGGTCGCCGCCGACCCGGCTGCCGCCAATTAGACCGTTGCAGCCGTCAGGGCTGCCTCCCCCGCCGCCGCCGCGTCGCCCATTGCCGGAGCACGGCCTCGAGCGTCGTGGAACTCGGTCCGTCCGCGCACCAGCGCCGTCGAAGCTGCCGGGGCTTTGTCGGCCTGAAGCAGACGTCGCCCTCGGCCTCGCGGCCACTCGCAGCGGCCGTGGTCACGTGCGCCTCGTCCTCGGCGATTGTTGGCGCTTTTGCAGCGCCGTCGAGCGCGGCGACGTCCTCGTGGCGGGCGCGCACGCGCGTGTGCCCCGAAGGCCAGCCGGGCCCGTTCTTTTCGGTGAGTGACGCTTTCGCCGCGCCTCTGCCCCCGCTTTTGGCCGCATGGACCGCGGCCCCGGGCTTTCCGGCTCCCTTCCGGGTGCCGGCTGCCACAGCCTCGCCCCGCCGTCACCGTCGCTCGCCGACCGCCACACCCCGCGGCGCGGCACGCACGCTGCGCGCGTTTTCGTGGATAGGGCTGCCGCCACCGCCGCCGCGGTCGTGTACGCCTTCGGCGGCGGCGATTGCCGTGGCAGTGACGGCCGCTGCGGTGGTGCTGCCGTCGGCCCGCGGCATCCGCGAGCGCACGGCCACCGACGGCGTCGGCGACGGGACGGGTGGCGCCACGCAAGCGCTCCGCCCGCTTCCGTCGCCGCCCCGGCTGCCGAACACGCCCGCTGTGGCGCGCCTCGTCGGTGCGCCGGTGTCGCTCGGCCGGCCCGCGCGCCCGTGCTGCTCTGGCCGCCTCGCGTGTTCGCTCCTCGTCGCCCCGGGCGATACCGGGCGGCGCCAAGCGGCACCGTTTGCGCTCGCCTATACCCGCTACGTCGGCGGCCGCGTTGGCACCGCCCGGCAGCGCCTTTGCGCGCTCGATGCTTGCGCTCTAGCGCCTGCCTTCCCTCTCCGCCGCGCCTGCGCCTTGTCGGCCGGGCGCGGCGGCCCGCGTCAGCAACGGGGGTCACCATGAGTGAGAACCCCGTGGCTGCCGCGGATGCGGGCCTGGGAGCGGTGTATTCAGGCACCACGCCCTTGTCCGCGGGAGGGGGGGGCCCGCCTGCTTCTGCGGGTGCGCCTTCGGGGGGTGGTGTGGCCGCGGGGCCTGCCGGAGATGGTGGCGGCTCTGCGGCGGGCGGCGGGGCGGTCGCGGTGGAGGCACCGGGGGTTGGTGCAGCGGCCTAGACGGGTGCGATCGGAGGCGCGCCTGGTAGTGGTGCGGTGGCTGCCGCGGCGGGACCGCCTGGAGTGGCGGCCGATGGCGCGTTGGCCGCGGTGGCTGTGACGGCGGACCCCGCGCTGTGCCCCGTCCTGGGATGCACGGTTATGCTATTCGACGGGATCCGGTCGGTGCGGGGCTTGGCTCACCTCTCGCGCGCCCACGTGCTCGGGGAGTGGGCGGCGCGGGTGGCGGCGGACCCCGGGTTGGGGGGTTGTTGATGGTGCCAGCGGCCTTTCCGCTCCGCGCGGGGGCGGAGCGGGCAGAGCTCCCTTTCCGCCCATGAGGCACTGTGTCGCGCCATCCATCTCCGCCAGCGCTCGCGTGCGGCGGCGCTGGCGGGAATGGCCCGTTCTGCGGGCGGTGCGGTGGTACTTGCGGGCGGTGGCGCGGCGGCGGGCCTGGCGGTACGGCGGCGGCGGCGGGGACTCCGGACGCGGCAGCGGCGGTGGGACCTGCGTGTTGAAGCGCAGTGCGGATAGGGAATGGGGGACCGCTGTGAAGTGGTTGAGTGGCTTGAGCTTGTGTGTGTGTGTGCGAACGAGCTTTGTGGGTTGTCTCTTCCAAGGGCCCCACTTCCCATCAACGGCACTCCTCAAGTAGTCGAATTCGGACCACTCAAGCCCACCACGCAGCCCGAGCAGCTCGCCCGTGCACGCGCCCGCCCACACTCTAAATCAAATCGCTCACCAAATCAAAGCATCAGAGATCAAAGCAAAGCCTACGCAAGTCGAAGCATCAGAAGCGCAAGAACAGAAATGTGAAATCGCAAAATTTTCACTCAACATCGCACGGGTACTAATGTCGAATGCACCAGCGGTCACCAAACCGCGAGGAACTCGCATGGGTAGCCAAGTGGGAAGAAGGCCCCAACTCTCATCTGGCGAGACCTTCGGGTCGCGCCCGGGAGTCCGGGGTTCGAACCCTCGTAAATACCTGGTTTCTTGAATGCTGCTTTCACAGCAGCAGGGCTTACAGCGGCGTTGAGCATGACGCTCCAGCTCTGCGGTCGTTGCACCGGCGGCGGGACGGGCCGGTGCGGCGGCGGCTGCCGCGGGTGCCGCGGCGCCCGCTGCGGGTGCGGCGGCAGCGATTCTCGTTGTCGAGGCCGACCGGTTTGCGGTCGACCATGTCGCCTGGGCGCAGGCGCGCGCTGCGTTTTTGCAGCGCGTCGCACACGCGGCCATCGACTGGGTGCCGCTTGTGGCGCCGGGTGCGCGCACCGTGGAGCACGTGCCGTCGGCGCTGCTCGGCGCCTGGCAGGCGCTCGCGGCGGACGCCCTGGACTGGGTCTGCCGTGAGCCTGAGCACGCCCGCGCGTGGTTGTGGTTAGGGGTGCTGCCCACCCTCCTCCTCCACGAGCCGTGCTCGGCGCCCACAGACGCGCCCGATCGGCCGCGGCCGCCGCTTTCCTTCAAGGAGCGCGCCACGGCGATGCTGGGCGGCGACTTCTTCTCCGCGCTGGCCGACCGTAACGCAGGTGTCTGGCGGCCCGGGTTGGTACGGCCGGCGGCGACGGAGCTTCGCGCCGATCCGCGCTGTGGGAGGCATGCGGCAGTGCCGACGCTATCGCAGCGGCGCGCACTGAAGCTGGTGCGCGCCGGCCGCCTGAGCGCCGCTTCCAGCGCGCTGGTCAGTGACCCGCCAGCGCCGCGGTCGGCGGCGATTTGGGCCAAGGCTGCCGCACGTTTTCCCGCCGCAGTGACGGCGTCGGCCACCGCCGCCTCCGTCAAAGCGTAGTTCTTGGGGGACCTGGCCGCCGCCGCCGCCGCCTTTGAAGACGCTCTCACTGTGCCGCGCGCCGTGCGGAGGTATGCGGTCGTCGACGCCATCCACGGCGCGCCCAAGGCGTCGTCGCCGGGCCCGTCGGGGCTCCGCTCCGAGCACCCGTGGGCGCTGTCGGCGGCGGGGCAAGACTCTCACGTCGACGTCGTCCTGCTGCTGACGATCCTGGCGGCGGTGTCTCCGATGCCCGCGGTGGCGCGCCACGCCTTGGCCGGCGCCGACCTCCTCCTCGTCACAAAACCGGGGGGGTCGGCGCCGACGGCTCGCCACGCTTCCGCCCCATTGGGATTCCGGAGGTGATTCGCAAGCTGGCTGCCATGGCGCTGGCGCGCACGGTCCGAAAGGCGGTGGCGGAGCTGCTGGCCGCGGCGCAGCTTGGTGTGGGGGTGTCCAGCGCCTGCGAGCACATCCTCCACGAGGTGGAGGCTCACCTCTTTCTCCACCCTGAGCACGCGGGGGCGCAGCTCGACTTCCGTAACGCGTTTAACCTCGTGTCGCGGGGCGTGGCCAAGGCGGTGCTGACTCGCGCTTTTCCCGTCGTCGGCCCCTACCTCTAGTAGGTCTACGGGGGGGACGGCGCGCCCTCCGTCTCCGGCTGGGCGGGGGACCCCGACGACACCGACGCGCCATCGCCGACGGGCGATGGCTACCACGACGGCGCCGACAGCCCACCCGCCCCTCCGCCGTGGCGGCTGATGCTGCCGGCCGAGCGGGGCGCCCAGGAGGGTGACCCGCTCGGCCGGCTGCTCCACGCGGACAAGCTGTGGCTGCTGCTACGCCGCCTCCGCGCCGCCCACCTTGGCGTGCTTGTACAGTCGTTCCACGCCGATATCGTGGCAGTGGGGGCGCCGGCGGACCTGGGGCGCGTGATGGGGGCCGCGGGGACGGCGGGGGCGCTGAATGACGCCGAGTTGGCGCCGGCCAAGTGCGTCGGCTGGTCGCCCTCCGGCGCGCCGGCGCCGGCCTGGTGGTCGGGCGCGTGGGCTGCCGAGGGGGTCGTGCATCTCTATGCGTCCCTCGGCGGCCCCGCGTTTGTGGAGGTGGCAATGGACCGCCTGACGGCGGACCAGCGGCGGCTTGTCGGCGCCATCGCCGACCTCCCTGTCGGCGACCTGCAGTCGCAGCTGTTGTTGCTGCGGTTGTGTGCGGGGCCGCGAACCAGCTACTGGTTGCGTGTCCTGCCCCTTGCTGCGGCTGAGCGGCTTGCGGCGGCGGTCGACAACGACGCCAAGGTGGTCCTCACCCGGCTGGTCCTTGACGCGTGCGACAGCCCCGCCGTGGTCCGGGCAGGGCTGGAGTGCGCGGCGTTGCCGCTTGGTGCGGGCAGCTGGGGCATGGGCGAGCGCACGAGCGTTGTGCCCGCGGACAGGCTCGCGTCCTCGGTGGACGCGCTGCGGGCGGGGGCGCCCTACTAGGCCGCACTTCGCGCGACCGCCGATGGGCTGAGGGCGGTCGCGATAGCCGACGCAGCAGGCAGGTTTGAGCCGGCGCCGGCGCCGGCTGCTGGGACAGGTGGAGCGATCGCCCCGCCAGCTGGCGTGGCAGAGGCCGCGCCTGCTGGTGATAGCGGCGGGGCGGCACCCGCGTGGCCGTCGCTTGCGACTCCAGTCGGTGCTCGCGGCGGTTTGTTTGCCACCGGGCACCCGCTGGCGCCGGAGCCGGGCGCGGACGGCGGCGGGCCCGCGGCGGCGCGGCCGCCCCCAGCTCCTGAGAGCGCTGTAGGCGGCGGGCCCACCACCGCGGCGCCGGACAGTGGCAGCGGCGTTCCGTCCTCAACGGGTGCTGCGGCGAGTGCCGTCGCTGGCGGCGGTGAGTCTACTGGCGCGGGGAGGTCTGTGCCCGCGGCAGTGGCCGCGCGCTTGGCGGCTTCTGCGGCCTCAGCTCGCCCGAGTGGCGTCTGGTTTTCGGGGGCGGTCGGCACAGTGGAGTTCCCTCCACCCCCCTCTGTGGCGGAGCTCGCCCACCCCCAACCCCCGCCGCCGCCCGACCCGCCTCCGTCGCCACCCACCCCGCCTGCCGCTTTCGCGTTGCGTCGGAGCCTGCTGGAGCTTCTCAACGCCCAGCCGGCCCACACGATCGCCCCCGCCCAGGCCGGCCTGTGGACCCCGCCGACCTCTGACGGCGCCGCCGCGGCCGGCGCGGACGCGGACGCCCTCGCGCTTCCTCTGGTGTACCTTCTGCCCCCCTCTACTGACACCGGTGCAATCCGCACCCCCGCCGACGGCACACACTGCCCGGCGTCGTTCTCGCCCGTCACCTGGCGGGCTCTTCTGCGGGGGGAGGCGCAGGCAACGCTGCGCGAGCTGTCTCACTCCGCGCACGTCGCCGCCCGGGCGCGCATCTACCATGAGCTCCCGCTCTGGAAGCGCGCCGGGTCGGCGGCTTGTCAAGGGGACGGCGCCGCGGTGTGGCTATCCGCGTTGCCCACCCCGGGCATCGGGGGCACTGAGATGGCGGGGGCGGCGATGCGTGTGGCGGTGCCGTGGCGGTCGGGGGTTCCGCAGTTGGAAGGGGCGTGGCCCCTCAGCTGTGGACAGCACACCCCCGGGGGCGCCCCAAAATATCCCGATCCGGGCCAGCACGGGAATGACCTGTCTGAATCTCAGGGAGATCGGATCTGTTCAGGGGCGGGGTTTTCCCCTGTGGTTTTCCCTACTCCGCTACTACTTGTTTGAACTTTTCGCTTTGGAGGGATTTACCTGTTTGGCGCATTTGGGGTGGCTACTTTGGCCGCCGGCGTTCGGGTTGGGGAGGGGTTTATTGACAGCGGGGACGCCGTCACCGTCGCCGTTTGATAAAACCAACTGTGCTTTGGACTAAGATTCCCCCCTGGGCTTTGCCGTGATTTTCTCCTCCCGTGGGGGGAAGGCTGGGCTGTGGGTCGATTTTCAGGGTAGTCTCTTCTGCGGACCGAGCTGACCAAGAGGTCACTTCGCCTGGACGATGAACCAAAGTGGTGGTGCCTAGAACCGCTACAGGTGCGCCTGTGGCTGGGTGACCCCCCGCCGTCGGTGCCGCTCGATCGGCGGTGCCTGTGCGGACGGGATGCGGACGCTGAGGGCCGCCATTTCCTATTGGCGTGCCCGGAACTGTCTTCTCGGCACGCACGTCTCCACCACCACCTGGCGCATTCGGCGATAGAGGCGCTGCGGGCTGCGCCGTCGTGGACGGACGTCGTCGCTGAGATCGCCCTTGCGACCTCCGGCGGCGCCTTCCGCCTCGACCTGCGTGCTACGCACGTCACGTCAAGCGTCGTGGTATGGGCAGACGCGTCGTTGACGTCGCCGCTTTCCCTCAGCGCTTTGGCGAGCGCGGCGGCCTCGCCGCTGCGGCTGGTGACAGCCTTCGCGCGCGAGGCCGCCAAGACGACCAAGTACGCGCTTGCGCTGGTAGGGTGAGGTATGACCCACACTTTCACCCCGTTGGTGTCGGGGGCGATTGGTTGCTTTGGTCCGGCCACCCGGCGGTGAGTGCGGGACGCGCTGGGCGGGCCGCTGCGGGCGGGGGAGCGCGCCATGCTGTTGCGTCGGGTGTCGGTTGCCTTGTGGCGGTCCCACTTCCGCTCTGTAGCTATTGGGTACAGCCGGTGCTTTGGGGTCGCTGCTGATCCTGTTGCGGAGGAGGAAGGGGGTCTTTTTGTTTCAGTTTCATCGGGTGCCAATATTGGTGAGTTCGTGGGGTTACCCCCGAACTGGTGTGTTACAGTCATTTTTCAGTTATATCTATCGCCATTTGTTTACAGTCGCTGACAGTAGTTAGCTTCTGTTGAGGTCGAAAAGCCAACTACGCCACAAGACCGGTGTGACTGGTCCTGGGGAGTTGCTGAATCCCATTTAACAGCTTCCTCTCACTGAACTTGCGATCAGCTGCCATGAGGTGATTTTAATACTAGTGGGCAGATAGAGAAGTACCAAAAACAGCATTTACATGGAACTCGGACGAGGTGAAATTCATTTTTACGTGCCTTCGCAGAACTTGATCACGCAAGAGTGTGCCTCGTACCAGCCCACCATACCCCATCACTCTTCATGGTCCGCCCTAGCCAGAACCACGTCAACCGTCTCATGGATGGCCTCTTCATCGGTCTCAGCCACCACCCTGCGACGCATCACCTGCGCATGATCTCGACCGGTTACGCTCTGGAAATTGGGCTGCAGCGTTGTGTTGGTCGTCATGGCCACCAGAGAAGCCATGTCCAGCTTCTCGTTGTCAGCAACATGCTGAACGTCACAAGGCTGGCGTCTGAGCTCAGCGTTGGTCCTGTTGGGGAGGCCATCCGCCCTCAGGCAGACCAGCGGACAATCTGCGCGGGCAACATTGCGTTCCATTCTTCCAGGATGAGCTCGGATTTGTGTAAGTTGATCCTGCCTGACAATAAATTCAACAGGTCGAACATAAATGTGCTTGCAGTCCTCATTCCCCGTTCTCTCGGCGCCTGTGGTGCGTTCTTCGGTCCGGTTATATCCACTGTGGATATAACCGGGACGGATTAAACCGAAGAATGACTGTATGGGGAGCTGATCCTCTGCCATTTGATAATCTAGTCCCCTTGACCTTAAGGCCAGGGAATGTTCTCACATCCGCCAACCCGCATGTCCACTGGGAAAACCTACACGGACTGCAAGCTCCAGCGCGTGCTTCGTCCAGTAAAAGCACTGAACAAGTGGTCCACCCACCTTGCTTTTGCAGGTCCTGTAGATCCGTACGCAGGCCTTGCCTGCACGGCGCGTGTACGGCGTGCACAGCCACGTGGTCACCAATGGGCGCGCGTCGTTCCAATCACATCCCAATACGCGTATATGTTTGGAGCCAAACTGACAGACAGTGCGGTTTTGAGCACGAAGGGGTTGAGAGCGAAAACGGGCTGGTTCGGGGCATTCCAGCCGAACACGTTCATGTGCGGCAGTACATCCATTATGTCTCGCGCACATGAACGCGATTGGGAACGAATGCCCCCCAAAGATTGAAACATCAAAGCGGGATCCGTTGACAGGGGAGAAACTTTGGACACTGGGCGCTTTTCACAACCCTGGCGCATTGAGTTGGGCGAGGCCCTGTCCTCAGGGCCTGGGAGTCGAAACCGTTGCGTGGCCCCGCTTTACTTTGGTGTCTATTCTACCGCAGCGTCACTTGATGCGAATCGCATCGAATGATGCCCATTTTAAGGGCTGCTTCTATTTTGCTTTCCGGCCTCTGACGCGTTATGTTGACAGCAGCAACGCACTCAGCGCTGCCTGTGTGGTATTGGGTTAACTCGGCTGCATCCCACTCTGAGGAAAAGCGCGGCGTTGGCGCCGGTTTCTGCGCACCAATGGCTCATTCTCGCCATGGAATGAGTGTCCGTCCGCCCTCGTTGGCGCCTGCCATGCGGGCCTGGAGTCTCCCGCGACCGCACGACAGGGCCACTGACATATGAACTCATCTGTTGGCGTGTCGTGGGTGGTCGGAAGCAGCCCACCCCGCTTCCCTGCACCTCCGCTGCACCGGTGTGGCCGTGATAGCCGCAGCTCAGCGCCCCGTCCGCCTGCGAATGCCGCCGTGATGCCCCTTCATGCGCCCCCTTTCGCCTCCCTGTCCTTCCTGTTCGGTTCGTGGGATGCTTTCTGCACTATATCAACCCACCCGGCGAACTCGCTACACACCCGTCATGCAACCCACCTCACCACCCCGCCTGTCGACCTCCCAAGCGACACTGGCACCCCTCACTCCACCCGCTCGCAACCCCCCCCCCCTTCCGCGGCGCTCCGTCCTCCTGCCACCCGCCTGAGGACACTTTCCATGGCAAGGCGGATGAAGACTGGCCCGGCCGCTGCCTCGGCGCGCCACCAAACGCTCCCGTGCCACGCTACCGGCGCAGCGGCGGCCCAGTCCTCAGCGCTCCCCGCTGCAATAGGTACTCAGTTTCAGTTTCTTTTCTGAACATGTGAGATGCCAGAGCAGCGACATAGCCGTGTGCCTGGCCGCCGCTGCCGACTACGGAGGGGGGCCAGATACTTCTATGGCCACCCAAGTACGCGCACGAATGGCCAGTGCAAGCGGCGTGGTTGGGATGCACAAATGTTGCGGGGACCCCCGGCGTCTGTTTGCACCCACCCAACCCGGTAGTCGCGTCGTGGACGCACACCGTACGCATGGATTGTACTTCTATGGCCAGTGACTTCTATGGCCACTCCAGTACGCGCACGGATGTCCAGTGAAAGCGGCATGGTTGGGATGCACAAATGTTGGGGGGACCCCCACCTTCGGTTTGCACGCAGCACACCCGGTGGTCGCATCGTGGACGCACACCGTACGCGTGGTTTGGACTTGTTCGGCCAGATACTTCTATTGCCACCCAGGTACGCGCACGGATGGCCAGTGCAAGCGGCGTTGTTGGAATGCAGAAGAATTGGAAATGCGCCCGCCGTTGGTTTGCACCCACCACACCCGTAGGTCTCGTCGTGGACGCACACCGTACGCGTGGTTCGGACTTTTATGGCCAGATACGTCTATGGCCACCCACGCACGCCCGCGGATGGCGCGTGCAAGCGGCGTGATTGGGATGCAGAAATGCCCGGGGGGGCCGCGCCGTCGGCTTGCAACAACCGGTCCCAGTTGTCGCGTCGTGGACGCACACCGTTCGCGTGGTTTGAACGTTTATGGCCAGATACTTCTATGGCCACCCCAGTACGCGCAGGAATGGCCTGTGGAGGCGGCGTGATTGGGATGCAGTATTATTGAAAGCGCCCCCGCCGTCAGTTCGCACGCAGCACACCTTGTAGTACGATGGATCGCGATCACCTCGGAGAGGAGGGAAGTAACGGCTGTCTCGGTCGCTTGCGCGACACCCGCTATGGGACTCGAGGTCCAGGAAGTCGGGCCGATCAAAACGCCAAGACATGAAGACACGGTTTACTTGCCGGCGACGACGGTGCCTCCCACCGTCGTCGCTCTTCGTCATAAAAGGGCGGAAACCGCTGCGCGGGAACCGGGGCCACTAGTTGGCCGGGTCCCGCGCTGCCAAATACCTACGATACAGATAATTCCCTCCAATACATGACACTCCTCCATCTGGATTGACCCGCCCCGCTGTCATCACATGTCTAGCCAACGAGTTCACCCGGGCAAGTGCGCCGAAGGCGCTCACAAGCCGCAGCGGCGCGCCACAAAGGCGACACGCCACCGGCCGGCTGGCGTCCGCGCACCAGCGCCCACAGCCACCAGTAGAACGCCTCTGGCGTAGTACTACATCTCGCCCGTCTGAGACTGCGGCATCCGCGCCTCACGACGGAGACCGCCGATAGCGCATCGACGCGCAAAACGGGAGACCCGGAAAACCGCCGCACACAGTGCGCCCGCCCAGGGCCGCGTTGCCCAGGAGAAGAGGCGATCCCGTGGCGCACACGTGAAGGCCGACAGCATCCGACACCGACGATGGAGACTCCCCCAGCAACACAGGCGGACATTGCCCGCCCGCTACGGAGAAGACGAGAAATCCGCGCCCCGCCCGCAGGGCAGGACGGCCGCCGATTGCGTCGTAATCGATCCGGCGGCACCACCGCACCGCGCCAGCACAAGCACCCCGTCGTTGCCGCCGCCGCCGCCGCCCGCCAGGGGCGGTGCGCCCCCAGGCCGAGGGCGATGCGGCCCCCGACATCCCCCTACGCCACGGGGAAAGCACGCCTCGCGGAGCCCGCGCCGCCGCCGTCGCAGCGCGAATCGCATGGCGGGAGGACCTGCCCCCGTCGGCATCACCGCGCCCGCCGACTACGAAGGGGGCAAGCGAAGACGCGCGTCGCGCGCTGGAGCCAAGACGGCCGCCGATTGGGCCGTGCTCGATCCGGCGGCGCCGCCGCAGAGGACAGAAAATCTTGCAACGGCACCGCCGCGCCCCAGCGCCGCGCCGGTGGAAGCACCCCGTCGTTGCCGCCGCCGCCGCCGCCCGCCAGGGGCGATGCGCCCCCACGCCGAGGGCGTTGCGGCCCCCGACATGCCCCTACGCCACGGGGAAAGCGCGCCTCGCAGAGCCCGCGCCGCCGCCGTCGCAGCGCGAATCGCATGGCGGGAGGCCCTGCCCCCGTCGGCGTCACCGCGCCCGCCGACTGCGACGAGGGCGGGCGAAGACGCGCGTCGCGCGCCGGCGCAAAGACGGCCGCCGATTGGGCCGCGCTTGATCCGGCGACGCCGCCGCAGAGGACGGAAAATCTTGCAACAGCCCCGCCGCGCCCCAGCGCCGCGCCGGTGGAAGCACCCCGTCGTTGCCGCCGCCGCCGCCGCCTGCCAGGGGCGATGGGCCCGCACGCCGACGGCGTTGCGGCCCCCGACGTCCCCCTACGCCACGGGGAAAGCGCGCTTCGCGGAGCCCGCGCCGCCGCCGTCGCAGCGCGAATCGCATGTCGGGAAGGCCTCCCCCCGTCGCCGTCACCGCGCACGCCGACGCCGGCGGGGGCAGGCGAAGACGCGCGTCGCGCGCCGGCGCCAAGACGGCCGCCGATTGGGCCGCGCTTTATCCGGCGGCGCCGCCGTACAGGACCAAAACTCTTGCAACAGCCCCGCCGCGCCCCAGCGCCGCGCCGGTGGAAGCACCCCGTCGTTGCCGCCGCCGCCGCCGCAAGCCAGGGGCGGTGCGCCCCCATGCCGAGGGTGTTGCGGCCTGCTTCTTTCCCCTACGCCACTGGGAAAGCGCGCATTGCGGAGCCCGCGCCGCCGTCGTCGCAGCGCAAGTCGGTCGATGGGAAAACCTCCACCCGTCGCCGTCACCGCGCCCACCGACGACGACGGGGGCAGTCGCAGACGCGCGTTGCGCGCTGGCGGCAAAACGGCCGCCGATTGGGCCGCGCTTGATACGGCAGCGCCGCCGCAGAGGACCGAGAACCCTGGAACGGCGCCGCCGCGCCCCAGCGCCGCGCCGGCGGAAGCACCCCGTCCATGCCGCCACCGCCACCGCCCGCCAGGGGCGGTGCGCCCCCACGACTAGGCTGTTGCGGCCCGCGATATCCCCCTACGCCCCGGGGTAAGCGCGCCTCGCGGAGCCGGCGCCGCCGTCATCGCAGCGCGAATCGGACGACGGGAAGCCTTCCCACCGTCGTCGTCACCGCGCCCGACGACCACAACGGAAGCAGGCGCAGACGTGCGTAGCGCGCTGGCGGCGAGACGGCTGCCGATTGGGCCGCGTTTGATCCGGCGGCGCCGCCGCACAGGACCGAAAATTCTGCAATGGCGCCGCCGCGCCCCAGCGCCGCGCCGGCGGAAGCACCCCGTCCATGCCTCCACCGCCATCGCACGCCAGGGGCGGTGCGCCCCCACGCCGAGGGCGTTGCGGCCCCCGACGTCCCCCTACGCCACGTGGAAAGCGCGCCTCGCGGAGCCCGCGCCACCGTCGTCGCAGCGCTAATCGGTCGACGGGAAGACCTCCCCCCGTCGCCGTCACCGCACCCGCAGACGACGACGGGGGCAGGCGAGGACGCTCGGCCGCGGCGCATTGGCGTCGCCGTTTCCCATCCTCGATGTCGCCGACTGTCGCGGTTCCGCTGCCCCCGGCGCGCATCGCGTCGACCCGTCCACGACCCGTCCAGGGCCGGGTGCTGTTTGCCAATCAGCGCCCGCGCCAGAGGGCATTTTAGTCGCCATGCGTGCGGGCGAGGCCTGAACTGTCGGCTCTATCTCAAGTCCGCGGAAAAGGAGGGCGATGCCGACCATCGCCATTGGCGACGCCGAATTTGATCGCATCGGCGACGCCCTTGACGCGTCGCCATCACAATCTTTGCCGTCCTCGCCGCCCGACATCCAATCGCCGTCCCTCACGACCGTCTGTCCTCAGGGTTGGCCCGCGCGTCCAGCGCGCGTGCATCCCTGTCAGCGGCATGATTCGTCTGCGGTTTCCTTCTCGCGCCACCTCCCCACGACGCGTGAGCGGCCAAGCCGCATGGGACGACGCCCCGAACGGGCGTCGCGGCTCACCATCCCAGACATCATCCCGGGCCCCCGCATGAGCGTCACCCTTCCCCCTCCTCAACGACGCCAACCATCGCGGCGTCGCCGCCCCCGGCACGCATCGCGTCGACCCGATCACGCCCCGTCTAGGGCAGGGCGCTGTCTGTCGATCAGCGCCCGTCCCAGAGGGAGGGTTCGTAGCCATGCGTGCCGGCGGTGCCGGGACCGTCGGCTCGATCTCAGTTCGGTGGAAGAGGACGGCGACGCTGATCTCCGCCCGTTGTGCCGACGCCTCCGATCGCGTCGGCCACGCGCTTGACGCGTCGCCGTCAACGACTCAGTCTGTCACGTTGCCGACGCGCCGCCGGCGTCGTCGACGACCATTCGGCCTCGGGGATACCCTGCGTTGCCAAAGAGCGGCAACCCCTGTCAGGGGCGTCACCCACGGCTGCGCCTCTGCCCGTGCTGTCGTCCCCACGACACGGAGACGGACAGGCCGCGCGCGCCGACGCCCGGAACGGGCGTCGCCCCTCCCCCTCCTCGACGGGGCCGACCGTGGCGGCTCTGCCGCCGCAAGCACGCATCGCTTCGAGCCGACCCGACCCCTCCCGGGGCGGCGCGCTGGTGACAAGGCAGCGCCCGCTCCAGGAAGGCGTCTCGTAGGCGTGCGTGTCGGCGGGGCCGGTTCCATCGGCTAGATCTCGGCTCGTTCGAAGAGGACGGCAGCGCCGATGTCTTCCCGTCGCGGCGCCGACTTCAATCGCGTCGACGACGCCCTTGATCCGTCGCCGTCAAAGACTCAGTCTTCGACGCCGCCGACGCGCCGCCGGCGTCGTCGACGACCATTCGGCCTCGGGGATGCTCTGCGTTTCCAACGAGCGGCAACCCCTGTCAGGGACGTCAACCGCCGCTGCGCCTCTGCCCGTGCTGTCGTCCCCACGACATGAGGACGGACAGGCCGCGTGCGCCGACGCCCGGAACGGGCGTCGCCCCTCCCCCTCCTCAACGGGGCCGACCGTGGCGGCTCTGCCGCCGCAAGCACGCATCGCTGCGAGCCGACCCGACCGCTCCCGGAGCGGAGCGCTGGTGACAAGGCAGCGCCCGCCCCAGAAGGGCGTCTCGAAGGCGTGCGTGCCGGCGGGGCCGGTTCCGTCGACTCGATCTCGGTTCGGGGGAAGAGGTCGGTGGCGCCGATGTCGGCCGGCTACGGCTGCGGATCCGACTGCGGCGGCGCCGTTGATGACCACACGTCGTCATTGCTGTCGATGCTGAGGCTCCCGACGGCTCGTCGTCGTTATCGCAGCAGCCCCCCTTGTGTCTTGGGCTGGCCCCATTATCTGCTTCCTCCTTCTCTCGCGTTGCGCGATACAAGTCGCGTCTTATCTTTCCAGGTCCTTCTCGCAACAAAGTAGCGATGTCTTCCGAAGTACCTCGCGTGGGGCCGGAGGGTCTCTGAGAAACTTGACAGGGCGTCATCACCGGAATGGGCTGCCACGAGCGAGGCCCTACGCACAGTTCCGGCGCCTCCGGGGGAAGACACCGATGGTGACGACCCCGCCAAGAATCTTGGTCTTCATCCGCCTCACGCTCCTCCGTCGATTACCCCGCCGGGTATTCATGGGAGGGCTCTCCAGCGCTGAGCACCGCCGCTTTCCGGGTCGCCAATCCGGTGCACCAACGTATCCCAGCGCCAAGGACGCCATCTCAGTCGTACCGCGGCGCGGTCGGGATGACCTTGTTAGAGACATCGCTGCAACCGACACAGCTCACCGGCCAAGCACTGCTTGACGTCACCCGCGCCCCAATGCGAAGCGGCCACCGTCCCATAGCCCGGCGAGCCTTGATTCCAGGGGCTCGTTGGAGGCCCCCAGGCGGCCATCGCGGCACACCGTGCCCACAGCCACCCGTTCCGGATGATGGGGGGACGAGTCCCGTTGGTCGGCGTGTGGCCGAGGTCCTTGTGTATGGATTCCACCTCACCTACCACCGTACCATAGCCGCCAAGCCGGGGCCGACCCTCTGCCAAGCACCCGGTTCCCGGGCTGGCCGCGCAAGCGTGCCGTCGTCTCCCGCCGATGGCGTGGTAGCCCTTGATGCTTGTCAGGCACGTCGATCTACCACGCGACATCGTTGAGCGGGAAAGGAGAGGGAGATCCGCAATCCGAAAAGACAACAGGAAGGACGGTCCCTCGGGACGTCCTCGCTCGACCGTCAAATGTTCACCCAAGAGAACCCCTCTGGGGTCACGCAATCGACGCACCAACATGGTTCGCCCCCGGCACCGCGCTAGCAATGCCAGAGTCTCACTCAGAGCGCCAAATGTAGTACGATGGATCGCGATCACCTCGGAGAGGAGGGAAGTAACGGCTGTCTCCGTCGCTCGCGCGACACCCGCTATGGGACTCGAGGTCCAGGAAGTCGGGCCGATCAAAACGCCAAGACATGAAGACACGGTTTACTTGCCGGCGACGACGGTGCCTCCCACCGTCGTCGCCCTTCGTCACAAAAGGGCGGAAACCGCTGCGCGGGAACCGGGGCCACTAGTTGGCCGGGTCCCGCGCTGCCAAATACCTACGATACAGATAATTCCCTCCAATGCATGACACTCCTCCATCTGGATTGACCCGCCCCGCTGTCATCACATGTCTAGCCGACGAGTTCACCCGGGCAAGTGCGCCGAAGGCGCTCACAAGCTTCAGCGGCACGCCACAAAGGCGACACACCACCGGCCGGCCGACTTCCGCGCACCAGCGCCCACAGTCACGAGTACAGCGCCTCTGGCGTATTACTACACACCCGGTGATGTCGTCGTGGACGCACACCGTACGCGGGGTTTGGACTTCTATGGCCAGATACTTCTGTGCCCACCCAAGTACGCGCACGGATGGCCATTGCAATCGGCGTGGTTGGGATTCACGAATGTGAGGGGGACCCCCGGCGTTGGTTTGCCGGCACCACACCCGGTGGTGGCGTCGTGGACGCACACCGTACGCATGGTTTGTACTTCGAAGGCCAGATACGTCTATGGCCACCGAAGTATGCGCACGAATGGCGCGTGCAAGCGGCGTGGTTGGGATGGACAAACGTTGGGGGGACCCCCGCCGTTGGCGTGCACCCACCACACCCGGTGGTCGCGTCTTGGACGCACACCGTACGTGTGGTCTGGAATTCCGAGGCCAGATACTTCTATGGCCGCCCAGGTACGCGCACGGATGTCCAGGGCAAGCGGCGTGGTCGGAATGCGGAAATAAGGAAAGCGCCCCCGCCGTTGGGTTGGTCGTACCACACCCGTGTCGTCGCGTCGTGGTTGCACACCGTACGCGTGGGTTGTACTTCTATGGCCAGATACTATGGCCAGGTACTTCTATGGCCACCCAAGCACGCGCACGAATTGCCAGTGCAGGCGGCGTGCTGGGTTGCACAAATGTTGGTGGGACCCCCGCCGTCGGCCTGCACGCAGCACACCCGGTGGTCGCGTCGTGAACGCACACCGTACGTGTGGTTTGGACTTGTACGGCCAGATACTTCTATGGCCACCCAGGTACGCGCACGGATGGCGCGTGCAAACGGCGTGGTTGGAATGCAGAAATATTGAAAGCGCCCCCGCCGCCGGTTTTCACGCACTACACCCGGGTGGTCACGTCGTGGACGCACACCGTACGCGTGGTTTGGATTTCTATAGCCAGATACTTCTTTGGCCACCCAAGTATGCGCACGAACGGCCAGTGGACGCGGCGTGGTTGGGATGCACATATGTTGGCGGGACCCTCGCCGTCCGTTCGCACCCACATCACGCGGTGGTGGCGTCGTGGACGCACACCGCACGTGTGGTTTGGACTTCCACGGCCAGATACTTCTATGGCCACCCAGGTACGCGCACGGATGTCCAGTGAAAGCGGCGTGGTTGGATTGCAGAACTATTGGAAGCGCCCCCGCCGTCGGTTTGCACCCACTACACCCGGAAGTCTCGTCGTGGACGCACACCGTACGCGTGGATTGGATTTGTTCGGCCAGATACTTCTATGGCCACCCAGGTACGCGAACGGATGGCCAGTGCAAGCGGCGTGGTTGGAATGCAGAAAGATTGAAACCCCCCGCGGTCGGTTTGCACGCGCTACACCCGGGTGGTCGCGTCGTGGACGCACACCGTACGCGTGGTTTGGAATTCTATAGCCAGATACTTCTTTGGCCACCCAAGTACGCGCACGGATGGCGCGTGTAAGCGGCGTGGTTGGGATGCACAAATGTTGATGGGACCCCCGCCGTCGTTTTGCACCCACAGCACGCGGTGGTGGCGTCGTGGACGCACACCGCACGTGTGGTTTGGACTTCCACGGGCAGATACTTCTATGGCCACAAAGGTACGCGCACGGATGTCCAGTGAAAGCGGCGTGGTTGGAATGCAGAACTATTGGAAGCGCTCCCGCCGACGTTTTGCACCCACCACACCCGTAGGTCTCGTCGTGGACGCACACCGTACACGTAGTTTGGAGTTGTGCGGCCAGATACTTCTACGGCCACCCAGGTACGCTCATGGATGGCCAGTGCAATCGGCGTGGTTGGGAGTCACAAATGTTGGGGGGACCCCAGGCGCTCGTTTGCCGGCACCACACCAGGTGGTGGCGTCGTGGACGCACAACGTAGGCATGGTTTGTACTTCGATGACCAGATACGTCTATGGCCACCCAAGCACGCGCACGAACGGCCAGTGGACGCGGCGTTGTTGGGATGCACAAATGTTGGCGGGACCCTCGCCGTCGGTTTGCACCCACATCACGCGGTGGTGGCGTCGTGGACGCACACCGCACGTGTGGTTTGGACTTCCACGGCCAGATACTTCTATGGCCACCCAGGTACGCGCACGGATGTCCAGTGAAAGCGGCGTGGTTGGATTGCAGAACTATTGGAAGCGCCCCCGCCGTCGGTTTGCACCCACTACACCCGGAAGTCTCGTCGTGGACGCACACCGTACGCGTGGATTGGATTTGTTCGGCCAGATACTTCTATGGCCACCCAGGTACGCGAACGGATGGCCAGTGCAAGCGGCGTGGTTGGAATGCAGAAATATTGAAAGCGCCCCCGCGGTCGGTTTGCACGCGCTACACCCGCGTGGTCGCGTCGTGGACGCACACCGTACGCGTGGTTTGGATTTCTATAGCCAGATACTTCTTTGGCCACCCAAGTACGCGCACGAACGGCGCGTGTAAGCGGCGTGGTTGGGATGCACAAATGTTCATCGGAAACTCGCCTTCGGTTTGCACCCACATCACGCGGTGGTGGCGTCGTGGACGCACACCGCACTTGTGGTTTGGACTTCCACGGGCAGATAATTCTACGGCCACAAAGGTACGCGCACGGATGTCCAGTGAAAGCGGCGTGGTTGGAATGCAGAAATATTGAAAGCGCCCCCGCGGTCGGTTTGCACGCGCTACACCCGGGTGGTCGCGTCGTGGACGCACACCGTACGCGTGGTTTGGAATTCTATAGCCAGATACTTCTTTGGCCACCCAAGTACGCGCACGAACGGCGCGTGTAAGCGGCGTGGTTGGGATGCAGAAATGTTCGGGGGACCCCCGGCGTTGGTTTTTACGCACGACACCCGGGGGTCGCTTCGTGGACGCACATCGTACGCGTGGTTTGGACATCTATGGCCCTATACTTCTATGGCCACCCAGGTACGCGCACGGATGACCAGTGCAAGCGGCGTGATTGGGAAGCACAAATGTTTGGGCGACCCCCGCCGTCGGTTTGGACCAGGGGCTTATGAATCTGCCGGTTTTCGGGACACTCGGATATACTCAAAATTGGCATTTCTTGAATCAGATAAGACCATTGACGCAGGTTCTTGAGTCCGGATAGGATATATATCCGAAACTAAAAAATGTAGGATATGAATAAGAATAGGGATTCTATTCAAACTTTGTCAGATTCTGCAACAACTACGTCAGATAGAAAGCACTTGCGATGCTCATTGCCATGAAACAACGAGGAGCGGGTTTTGGTGGAATGTGTGAACGCGACCTGAGGGGGCCCATGTCACGCGCGCGACAGAGATTGCCAGGCAACAGGTTCAAGCATCGTTGCTTAACTCGCTACCTGGTGAACCTTCATGTCTGACAAGTGTTCTGAGTCTTACAGGCCGCCCGTCAGCTACCGCGCGCGACAGAAGAAGAAAAATCGCAAAGTTTGCCAATCACTTTCGCCGTCAACGATGTGCCCTGAGTTTGCTCACTGCTTTCCAGTATGTGTCTAACATCTTACTGCGTGTCTGGTGCCGGCTTCGAGCGTTCCGAGAAGCCTGGCGAGTCAAGTTACCTGAGGTAGTGGGATGCATTCGTTTGGCGACTTGTAAGTTGTTGTACTTTCGTGTTTCCGCTTCAGAGCCATTTAAATGGCGGTGCCATTCAGATAAGAGTATTGTAGTGGATCCTGCCCTCACAGCCGACGGGGTATAACGACGTCGGAAAACCCATCACAGGATGCAGAAAGCTGCCTCAGAGTCACAACGCGAACGCCGGGATCGCTGGGCGCGAAGCGCACAAAAACGACGGAAGCAACGCAAACGCAACGATGATTTATTCGAACACGCACGATGACCCCAAAGCATACTCTCATATACCCTCAGAAACAAGACGCAGGACGTGCACAA